>ERZ825137.111-NODE-111-length-112402-cov-6.765307_pt1 | contig 112402 bp, 100 predicted proteins | sample MGYA00519873_ERZ825137 | MGnify/ENA primary metagenome ERZ825137 (study PRJEB31778, sample SAMEA3449190) | human gut metagenome | biome: human gut; feature: human-associated habitat; material: faeces | place: United Kingdom | collected 2010/2012 ...
GTCCGGTTACACCGGCAAAAGAAGAAGCTTATTTCTTTAAAATGAGCAAATATGCACCGAGACTGATTGAATACATTAACGAGCATCCGGAATTTATTCAGCCGGTTTCCAGAAAAAATGAAATGATGAACAACTTCCTGCTTCCGGGACTTCAGGATCTCTGTGTTTCCAGAACTTCTTTCAAATGGGGAATTCCGGTTGATTTTGACCCGAAACATGTTGTTTATGTATGGTTAGATGCGTTGACCAACTATATCACAGGAATCGGTTATGACTGCGATGGAAACAGCACAGAGCAGTTTAAGAAAGACTGGCCGGCAGATTTACATCTGATTGGAAAAGATATCATCCGTTTCCATACCATTTACTGGCCGATTTTCTTAATGGCACTTGATTTACCACTTCCAAAACAGGTATTTGGACATCCGTGGCTGCTTCAGGGCGATGGAAAAATGAGTAAATCCAAAGGAAATGTTATTTATGCAGACCAGTTAGTTGATTTCTTTGGAGTAGATGCCGTTCGTTACTTTGTACTGCACGAAATGCCATTTGAAAATGATGGCGTGATCACATGGGAATTAATGGTAGAACGTTTAAATTCTGAACTGGCAAATACCCTTGGAAACCTTGTAAATCGTACGATTTCCATGTCTAATAAATATTTTGGCGGAGAAGTAAGAAGTACAGGAGTGACAGAACCGGTTGATGAAGAATTAAAATCAGTTGTACTTGGAACCAAGAAAAAAGTTGCAGATAAAATGGAAGAGCTGCGTGTTGCAGATGCAATCACAGAAATCTTTACTCTGTTTAAACGTTGTAATAAATATATTGATGAGACAATGCCATGGGCACTTGCAAAAGAAGAAGATAAAAAAGACCGCCTTTCAGAAGTACTCTACAATCTGGTAGAAGGTATCTGCATCGGGGCTTCTTTACTCGAATCCTTTATGCCGGAAACAACAGAAAAGATTTTAGCTCAGTTAAATGCACCGAAGAGAACTTATGAAGAACTTGATACATTTGGTTTATATCCGGCTGGAAACAAAGTAACAGAAAAACCGGAAATTCTCTTTGCTCGTCTTGATATCAAAGAAGTGATGGAAAAAGTAGAGGCAATGAAGAAAGAAGAAGCCGAGAAAGCCGGAACAGCAGAAGAAAAGAAAGAAGAACCGGTAATTGAAATCGAAGCAAAACCGGAAGTTACATTTGATGATTTCATGAAAATGCAGTTTCAGGTAGGTGAAATTATTGCCTGTGAAGAAGTGAAAAAATCCAAGAAACTGCTTTGTTCTCAGGTAAAAATCGGAAATCAGGTAAAACAGATTGTATCTGGAATCAAGTCCAATTACAAACCAGAGGATATGGTTGGAAAGAAAGTAATGGTATTGGTAAACTTAAAACCGGCAAAACTTGCAGGTGTACTTTCTGAAGGTATGCTGTTATGCGCAGAGGATGAAAATGGTATATTGGCATTAATGACACCAGATAAAGAGATGCCGGCAGGTGCAGAAATCTGCTAAAATAAGAGAAAACTTTCTGATATGTAAATTACAACAGACCTCCATAGGTAAGATGAAAATCGGACTATGGGGGTCTTTTCCTAAAAAGGAGAAAGAAATGATATTTGAAACACATGCACACTATGATGACGAGGCGTTTGATGGGGACAGGGACAGCCTGATTTGGGCGATGCATGAACATGGAATTGATACCATTATCAATGTTGGGGCAAGCCTTAGAGGGGTAAGAGAAACGGTAACCTTGATGGAACGTTATCCGTTTGTCTATGGCGCAATCGGTGTTCATCCGGATGAAGTCGGAGATTTGGATGAAGAAAAAATCGCATGGATGCGTAAGCTTTGTGAAAAAGAAAAGACAGTTGCCGTCGGTGAAATCGGTCTGGATTACTACTGGGATAAAGAGAGCCATGAAATTCAGAAGAAATGGTTTGTGCGTCAGATGGATTTAGCAAAAGAGATGAGCCTGCCGATTATTGTACACAGCAGAAATGCGGCAAAAGATACCATGGATTTGATGAAGGCAGAGAGGGCGGATTATTTAAGAGGAGTGATTCACTGTTATTCCTATTCTTTAGAACATGCAAAAGAATACATGAATATGGGATATTATCTTGGAATCGGCGGTGTTGTCACATTTAAAAATGCAAAGAAATTAAAAGAAGTGGTAGAATATGCACCGCTTGATTATTTACTGCTTGAGACGGATTCGCCTTATCTGGCACCGGAACCGTATCGTGGAAAACGTAACTGCTCGTTGTATTTAAATTATGTGGCAGAGGAAATTGCGAGAATTAAAAAAATTTCTTATGAAGAAGTTGTCGAGACAACGAAGAAAAATGCGCAGAAATTATTTGGTGTAAAATAAAGAAGAACAAGGCTTGCTTTTTAATATACCGATTGGTATAATAGAGTACAACGAAGACATGCAGACAGCCGGAGGGCAGTTTATGGATAATAAAGAATTGATAAAAAAGTCAGCGTTGGATCTTTTTTATGCAAGAGGATATGATGCAGTTGGGGTACAGGAAATTGTAAACACTGCAGGGATTACCAAACCAACGCTGTATTACTATTTTGGAAGCAAACGGGGACTGCTTGAAAATCTGATACAGAGTGGATATCAGCAGTTAGAGGATGAAATCCTGGACGCAATTAATAAAAGCGGAGATTTAAAAGACGTGCTTTATCGTGTTGCGCGCACCTTTTTTGATTATTGTAGCAAGCATCAGAAATTCTATTTATTCATGCTGTCTCTTTTTTATCTGGGAAGAGAAAATGAAGCTTATCAGGTGGTTGCACCTCTGATTGAGCGGCATTATAGAATGATGGTTAAAATTTTTGAAGATGCGGCAGGACAGCTTGGAAATATGAGAGGACGTCAGGAATTATTTGCGGTTGGATTTACCGGTGTATTAAATCACCACATTCTGACTGTAAATTACAGTCTGAAAGAAGGCGAGACGTTTCACATTTCGAATGAGACAACGTATGAGATTGTGCATCAGTTTTTACATGGGATTTATACCTGAAATGGCTGCGGGGTTTGACAGAAAAAGAAAAAATAAAAATATAAATGATAGAAAATTATCAGTTTAAAGAAGGGGAAAGCTTATGGCGAAAAATCAAACTTTAAAGATTACGGAAATGGACCGTTATCTGTTCGGTCAGGGAACACATTATGAGATTTATAAACTCATGGGAGCACATCCGACAAAACAGAAAGGAAAAGACGGCGTTTATTTCGCAGTATGGGCTCCTCGTGCACAGGAAGTAGCGGTAGTTGGAGATTTTAATGGATGGGACCCAAATAAAAACATTATGAAATGTGATAATGACATGGGAATTTATCAGCTTTTCATACCAGGAGTCAAATCTGGAGACTTATATAAATTCTGTATCACATCACCATCAGGAGAACTGCTTTATAAGGCTGACCCTTATGCAAATTATGCAGAAAAACGTCCGGGAAATGCTTCCCGCGTTTATGATATCACAAACTTTAAATGGAATGATTCTGTATGGATGAAAAATCGTCAAAACTATGATGTAAATAAAAATGCAATGTCCATTTATGAAGTACATCCGGGTTCATGGAGAAAGCATCCGCAGAATGAACATGATGAAGATGGATTCTATAATTACAGAGAACTTGCACATTCTCTGGCAGAATATATAAAAGATATGGGTTATACCCATGTAGAATTAATGGGAATTGCAGAACATCCATTTGATGGTTCCTGGGGCTATCAGGTAACCGGATATTATGCACCGACTTCCAGATATGGCACACCGGATGATTTCCAGTATTTTGTCAATTACATGCATAAAAATAAAATCGGTGTTATCTTAGACTGGGTACCTGCGCATTTCCCGAAAGATGCTCATGGACTGGCTGATTTTGACGGCACACCGACTTATGAATATGCAGACCCGAGAAAGGGTGAACATCCGGACTGGGGTACAAAAGTATTTGATTATGAAAAAAATGAAGTAAAGAACTTTTTGATTGCAAATGCGCTGTTCTGGATGGAACAGTATCACATTGACGGACTTCGTGTAGATGCGGTGGCTTCCATGCTGTATCTGGATTACGGAAGAGAAAATGGACAGTGGGTTCCGAATAAATACGGAGAAAATAAAAACTTAGAAGCGATTGAATTTTTCAAACATTTAAATACAGTTGTGCTTGGAAGAAATAAAGGAACGGTTATGATTGCCGAAGAGTCTACAGCATGGCCGAAAGTAACCGCACATCCGGAAGAAGGCGGTTTAGGATTCAGCTTAAAATGGAATATGGGATGGATGCATGATTTCCTTGAATATATGAAGTTAGATCCATATTTCCGTCAATACAATCATCATAAGATGACGTTCTCTCTGACTTACGCATACAGTGAAAATTATGTGCTGGTATTATCACATGATGAAGTGGTTCATTTAAAATGCTCCATGATTAATAAAATGCCGGGACTTGGACAGGATAAAATTGAAAATTTAAAAGTCGGTTATTCTTATATGCTTGGACATCCGGGTAAAAAACTGCTCTTTATGGGTCAGGAATTTGGACAGTATCGGGAGTGGAGCGAAGCAAGAGAACTCGACTGGTATTTAACAGCAGAGTCCAGCCATCGTGAATTAAGAGACTATGTAAAAGAATTGCTGAAAATGTATAAGAAATATCCGGCACTTTATGCAACAGACCACACAGAGGGTGCATTTGAGTGGATTAATGCGGATGATGCCTGCAGAAGCATTTACAGTTTTATCAGAAAATCACCGACAGGAAGAAATAATCTGTTGTTTGTCATTAACTGTACACCGGTAGCGAGGGATGATTATCGTGTCGGTGTTCCGAAAAAGAAACAGTACCGTCTGGTATTAAACAGTAAAGACCCGAAATTTGGTGGGGATGTGCCGGTAGAGAAAACCGTTTATATGGCACAGAAAAAAGAATGTGATGGAAGAGAATTTTCTTTCGCATATCCATTACCGGCTTATGGAGTTGCTGTATTTACATATTAATTAGAGGACGGAGTTTTTGGACTTTTGGGGTCTGAAAACTCCGTTTTTTAGTTGTAAAACAGGATATCACATGATATATTGTGTAATAAAAGAAAGTCAGGAAGGGTGGAAAATGGCATGAAAAAACGAAAACTTCCGACAGGAATTGAAAACTTTGAAGAAATTGTTGAAGACTATTATTATGTAGACAAAACTTCACTGATTGAACAAGTTGTAGAACAGGGAAGTAAAGTTACTTTATTTACTCGTCCGCGTCGTTTTGGAAAATCACTAAATATGAGTATGCTGAAATGTTTCTTTGAAATTGGAACAAATCCACTTCTTTTTGACAATTTATATATTTCGAAAAATAGTGAGCTATGTGGAAAATATTTGGGTCGTTATCCCGTAATCTTTATTAGCTTAAAAGGAATTGATGCAGATTCCTATACAAAAGCCTGTGCACAGCTTATAAGGATTATTAATCGTGAGGCAAGAAGATTTCAGATTCTTTTGAAAAGCGATAACTTAAGTGAAGTAGATAAAAAACTTTTTCTGGAACTTCTGGACAGAGAAGATGAAGTAAAAGAATGGTATGATGGATATCGCTTTGGAAAAACAGATGTGTATTGCCCGTGGGATGTAGTAAATTATTGCAATGACCATTTAAATAATCCGGATGCAGAGCCAGAGAATTATTGGATAAATACAAGTGGGAACAATATCATTAATCGTTTTGTTAACAGTTTTAAAGAGCCAGATATGCTGACTAAAACAGAATTGGAATGGCTTGTAAATGGAAAAATTGTAAGAAAACGAGTTGATGAAATGATAACTTACAATGAATTGTATTCCACGATAGATAATTTGTGGAGTACACTTTTTATGACCGGTTATCTGACACAACGAGGAAAAGAAAGTGATGGACGCTATTGTCTGGTCGTTCCAAATAGAGAGATAAGAAATATTATTACAGAATGTATTTTGACGATATTTCGAGAAGAAGTAAAAAATGATAGTTTGATGGCAGAACAGTTCTGTGAATCTCTAAGGGAAGGAAAGGCTGATGAAGTAGAGCAGCTTTTAACTGCATATATGCAAAAAACAATCAGCATTCGGGATACATTTGTGAGAAAAGCATTTAAAGAAAATTTCTACCATGGAATTCTTCTTGGAATTTTAAGTTATAAAGGTGATTGGAATGTTTCTTCTAATCGAGAATTCGGAGACGGATTTAGCGATGTTCTGATTGAAGTAGGAGATTCTAATATTGGAATTGTGATAGAAGTAAAATACACAGACGAAAACGGCTCATTAGAAAAAGATTGTAAAGAGGCATTAAAACAGATAGACGAAAAGAGATATACACAGATGTTGGAGAAAGAAGGAATCGAACAGATTCTGAAATATGGAATTGCATTTCAGACGAAGAAGTGTTGTGTAAGAAGAGGCGAGTTGTCATGATTTACACCAGATGTATCCCCAAAATTGATGAAACAAAATATGAGAGGTCTACGGATGGAAATTGATATAATGGAACAGAGAATAAAGGATGTGAGTCCTGACTTATTGAAAATACTGCTTTCTGATAAAACAACAAAAAAATTTATTCGATGGGGTACTGATAATTATGAAGATTATGGTCCAGAGTATTATGCAGAACAGGAAATAAGACCAGATTTGATAACTGGAGGTATATCAGTGACAATTCAGCCAAGAGTTTTTAAATCAGAAGAAGAAAAAAACAGGCGTACAAGGGATAAAGCAGAGGTTTTTACGCCATCTTGGGTATGTAATGAGCAGAATAATTTGGTTGATGAAGCATGGTTTGGTAGAGAAAATGTTTTTAATTTTGCTTGTGATAAGTCATGGAAAACGGTGGCAGATTCTGTACAATTTCCAAAAGATAAGATATGGAAAGATTATATAGATGCACGCAGATTAGAAATAAGCTGTGGAGAAGCTCCGTATCTTGTTAGTCGCTATGATACAGTAACCGGTCAGATAATACCAGTAAAAGATAGGATAGGATTACTAGATAGAAAATTGCGTATAGTAAATGAAAATGCTGAAACTGAACAGGAATGGGATGAATGGGTTATAAGAGCTTTTCAGAGTTGCTATGGTTATGATTTTTCTGGAGATAATGTATTATTGGCAAGAGAAAACCTGCTCTATACATTTATTGAATATACGGAGAAACATAAAAGAAAAAAACCTTCTTTAAAAGAGTTAAAAAGTATTGCTAATATTATTGCATGGAATATCTGGCAAATGAATGGATTGACGATGACAGCACCTTATAGTTTGGCACAGCCAGCTTATGAGCAAATATCTCTTTTTGATTTTTGGGATATGAATGAGGAAAAAGAACAAGAACAACAGTTAAATGAGATTCCATGTAAGATTTTTGATTGGAGAGCGAATGAAAGCATTGAGTTTCGGTCAATGATACAGAAGAGGTGATAATATGGATACAACATTTAAGAATACATTTGAATTTAAAGTAATTTATGTGTTTACAATTGATGATCAGGTACATAAGGGACTTGTTAAAATTGGTGATGCAACATTACATACAAATACACCTATTGACCAATTAACACCTGATAGCAGGGAACTTAATCAAGCAGCTTTAAAAAGAATTAAAGCTTATACGAATACGGCTGGCTTAACACCTCATCTGCTTCATTCTGAAATTGCTGTTAGGAATGTTAAATATAAAGATGGCTCAATGAAAGTTGAAGCGTTCCGTGATTATGACGTTCATAAGATTTTAAAAAATTCTGGTATTGATAATGTGCAACTTGGTGAGTCTACTGGAAAAGAATGGTTTCCAGTAGATTTGGAAACTGCGGAGAAAGCAATTAATGCTGTTAAACATAATTATGCAAATTTGAGCAATACAGATATTGTAAAGTATTCTCCTATTATTTTTCGTCCAGAACAAGCAGCCTGTATTGCCAAGGTTGTAAAGCATTTTAAGAAAGCAAATCGTTTTTTAATCAATGCTAAAATGCGGTATGGAAAGACTTTTGTTAGCTTGGAGATTGTAAAACAATGCAAATTTAAAAAAACTATTATTTTGACACATCGACCAGTTGTTGATGCTGGGTGGTATGAGGATTTTACAAAGATTTTTTATGGAATGAAGGGCTACATTTATGGTTCAAAATCGACCGGATATACGGTTGAACAGTTACTTTTATCAGGTAAAAATTTTATCTATTTTGCATCAATTCAAGATTTGCGTGGTTCGTCTGAAGTTGGGGGAAAGTTTGATAAAAACAATATTGTATTTAAAACAATTTGGGACTGTGTGATTGTTGATGAGGCACATGAGGGGACGACAACTACTCTTGGCGAAGATACTGTAAATGCAGTTGTGAAAGAAGGAACTGAGACAAAACTGCTTGCACTGTCTGGTACACCTTTTAATATCTTAACGGAATATGACGAGAGTTCAATTTATACATGGGATTACATTATGGAACAGGAGTGTAAATCAGAGTGGGATAAGTTGCATTTTGGTGATCATAATCCATATGATGAACTTCCAGAACTAAGGATTTATACATATTCTCTTGGAGATGTATTGCATAACAGTAATTACATTACTTTTGAAGATAAAGCATTTAACTTTCACGAATTTTTCCGAGTGTTTACAGGGGATTTTGATAAAGATTATTCATATATGCCAGAAGGGGCGAAAGTTGGTGATTTTGTACATGAAGCAGATGTATGGTCATTTTTAAACTTAATGACAACAGAGAATGAAAAGAGCCAGTATCCATATTCTAATACGAAGTATCGCTCACTTTTCAAACATTCTCTTTGGATAGTTCCAGGTGTTAAGGAAGCAAGGGCATTGAAAAAACTAATGCTGAAACATAAAATATTTGGTAATGGCATGTTTGATATTATAAATGTTGCAGGTTCAGGTGATGAAGAAGAAAAATCGGAAGAAGCTCTAAAAAAGGTACGTGCTGCTATTAAGAAAGCAAAGGAGAGCGACAGCTATACTATTACTCTCTCATGCGGAAAATTAACAACAGGTGTTACAGTGAAAGAATGGACTGCTGTATTTATGCTTGCTGGTTCATATTCTACGTCTGCTGCTAATTACCTGCAGACAATATTCCGTGTGCAGTCGCCATGTAATGAGAATGGAAAAATTAAAGAAACAGCATATGTTTTTGATTTTGCACCAGATAGGACATTGAAGATGGTATCTAGTGCTGTTCAAGTGTCTGCAAAGGCAGGAAAAACAAAAATTGGAGACAAACAGCTTATGGGTAAATTTTTGAACTATTGTCCTGTTATTGCTGTATCCGGCTCGGAGATGAAGGAATATAGTACTACAAAACTTTTACAACAATTAAAACGTGCTTATGCAGATAAAGTTGTCAGAAATGGTTTTGATGATACTAATCTTTATAATGATGAGCTCTTTAAATTAGATTCTATAGATATAAAGAAATTTGATGAATTAAAGGGTATTATTGGAACATCAAAGGCAAATCCGAAAGCAAATGATATTACAGTTAATGCTCAGGGTTTGACCGATGAAGAATATGAAGAACAGGAAAAGTTAAATAAAAAGAAGAAGAAAAAGCTTACACCAGAAGAAAAAGTACGTCTGGAAGAATTAAAGAAGAAAAAGAAAGTTCGTAATGATGCTATCAGTATTCTACGAGGTATTTCTATTCGTATGCCTCTTTTAATTTATGGAGCAGACATTCCTTACGATGAAGAAATAACATTGGAGAGGTTTGTGGAAGTAGTAGATGATAATTCTTGGAATGAATTCATGCCAAATGGTGTTACAAAAAGTAAATTTAAGGAATTTAAAAAATATTATGATGAAGAAGTTTTCATAGCTGCTGGTCGTCGAATCCGTAATATTGCAAAAGAAGCAGACACGCTAGAACCCACTGAAAGGGTGAAGAAAATAGCTGGCCTCTTTTCTTATTTTAAAAACCCAGACAAGGAAACTGTATTAACACCATGGCGTGTTGTTAATATGCATATGAGCGACTGCCTAGGCGGATACTGCTTTTATGATGAGACTTTCACGGAAGAAGGGAAACTAGATGAACCTAGATTTATAGATAGAGGGCAGGTAACTGCAGATGTATTTGGAAAGTTAGACGCACAAATACTGGAAATTAATTCTAAAACAGGGCTTTATCCTTTGTATGTGACTTATAGTGTTTATAGGCGAAAATTAGAAAAACTCCATAAAAAAGATTGTAGTATTAAAGAAAAAAATGATATTTGGTTTCAAACAGTTAAGGATAATATTTTTATTATATGTAAAACTCGAATGGCTAAAACTATAACAAAACGTACATTAACTGGATATTCAGATAACAAAATAAATGCTCACTATTTTGACGATTTAATTAATATAATAAAGAATAAAACAAATCAATTTACTACAAAAGTAAATAAACAAGCATATTGGAAGAAAGGAAAACAAGTTATGAAATTTGATGCTGTGGTCGGTAATCCACCTTATCAGCTTCAGTATAGTGATGGCTCTGGATGTGCAACACCGTTGTATAATCATTTTGTAAATATTGCTAAAAATGTGAATGCAAAGTATATATCAATGATTATGCCTGCTAGGTGGTATACTGGTGGAAAAGGGCTTGATGTATTTAGAAAAGATATGTTAACTGACGATTCTATAACAACTTTAATTGATTATGGAAATTCACAGGATGTATTCAACGGAGTTGATATTGCTGGAGGCCTTTGTTATTTTTTGAGAGATAAAGATTATCATGGACTTTGTACAGTCAGCAATCATAATGGAAATGAGACGATTACAGACAAAAGAAGTCTTGGAGAGTTTGAAATATTTGTTAGAGATAGCCGTGCGGTAAATATTATTCATAAGGTTTCATCTCAAACTAAAAAAATGATGAATGAAACAGTTAGTGCCCGTGTTCCATTTGGAATGTCTACAAACTATAAACCTAAAGAACTTGGAATTCCTTGTTGGTTTATACAAAAAATAGGGTTGAAATATGCTGATCCAAAAGATGTTACCGATGTAAATGGTATTATTGATAAATGGAAATTTTTAGCACCTAAAACACCAATAGCTGGACAAACGGATTTTACAAAACCAGTAGGATTTTATTACGATGGAAATACTCGAATAGCAAAACCAGGAACTTGTTGCACGGACTCATATGTTGTACTTCATTCATTTGATACAGAGGAAGAAGTAGAATCTTTTAAAAGTTATATTTTTACAAAAACAGTCAGATTTCTACTTTTGCAATGTGTATCATCTCAAGATGTAAATCGTGAGAAGTTTAAATTTGTTCCGGATCTCGTTCATTACAATGGAATTTATACGGATGAAAGACTTAGGAAAATGTGGGGAATAACCGACCAAGAATGGAAACTTATAGATTCCAGAATTTGTAATATTAAAGGAAAAAAATAATATTTTTTAGAAATCTGGCATATGAATTTAATGGATAAGGTTACCCTCTATGCACATAGAGGATAACCTTTTTATTTATAACATTTTAACTAGACACCGTTTTTTAAAAAATGAAATACCATAACAAAGAATCTGGTCGTAGTCATCTTCATATTCTTCTGCATACATTCGGGTATTTATCTGACGAAGTGCACGATTACAGTCATTTTCCATATCTTTTAATTTTTCAGAATATTTAGCTTCAAAGATTGCAACCTTTCCATTCAAAGAATCATAAACAACCACATCACTTCGTCCTTCACCGTGTTCCCGATTAGATTCTACCATGTATCCTGCACCAGTGAAGATACCGGCAAGAAAGGCATGATAAAAATCTTCTTTGTAATCATGATAACTTATGGTTCTTCTTAGAAGTTTGCTCATTTCTTCTGTTAAAGAAAGGCTGTCTCCGCTCCAGACTGCATCAAATAATGCTTTTCGATTCCAGACTTTTGCATTATCGCTAAACCATTTCATAATAGTTGTCTCAAAAATTTCCTTTATTTCTGCATTTGGAATTTTTAATGTAGAAATTTCATCACTTCCAGAGACAGAAAGAGAGTCGTTTTTTGAACTTGTCAGATAACCTGTCAGATACAAAATACTCCATAAATTTTCTTCAGAAGAATGTAGATAATCGTAAGTGAGGTTTTCATCAATCTGTTGAGAAATAGAATTTCCGGAAAGTAGAGTTTCTAGTTTTTTTGTAATATTACTTCCGGCATAATCAATAAAAGAACGGATGATGGAATTATCACTGGTATTATTCCAATAACTTTCAGGCTTTGCATTTGGATTTAATTGAAGGTCACGTAGATAATTCATTACATCCCACGGACAGTAAACGTCAACATTCCCGAAATGATAACCATCATACCAGTGTTTTATTTCTTCGGAATGGGTTGTTGCATTTGCGGCTTTTAACAAAGTATTGACTTCTTCTTGAGTAAAACCAAAATATTCGTTCAATCTGGAATCTGTGATTGTATCGGAAACAAAATTATTGGTTCCTGTAAAAATACTTTCTTTGGCAATTTTTAAACATCCGGTAATGACGGCAAAATGAAGGGTACTATTATCTTTTAAAGCAGTGCTCATCATCAGTTTCATTACCTCAAGCATTTTATCATAGTAACCATGAGTGCTTGCTTTTGCAATAGGAACATCGTATTCGTCTAAAAGGAGGATAACAGGTTTTTTATAATAGATATTCAGCATACGCATTAAAGTGCTTAAAGCGCGGCTTACCTGTGCCTCATTTGCTTCAGTTGCTTTTAATTTAAGAAAAATTTTTTTATCATCGCTGTCAATTTCTTCGCAGTCTAGCAGGTAAGTGTGTTCTTTGTAGAGGTCTGAGATTTGAATTAGAAGCTGATTATAGGCACTTTCAAATGTCAGACCGTCGATATCTTTTAAAGAAAAGAAGATAGTTGGCCATTGATTCATCCATTTTTTGCATAACGTCTGATTTTGCGTGATGTTTAGTCCTTCAAATAACTTGCTGCTCTCTTTTCTTATGTCAAAGAAATTTGCCAACATGCTCATCCCGATTGTTTTTCCAAAGCGCCGAGGGCGTGTAATTAAAGTTACTTTTGTGCCAGTTGTTTTTAATAGCTGTTCCACTAGCAACGATTTATCGACATAGTAAAAATGATTTTCCCGAATTTCTGCAAAATCAGAAATTCCGACTGGAAGATGGAATGTATGCATTGGAAAGCCTCCTTTCGAGCCAGGAAATATAGTATTAATCTTAGCATATTGTGATATGATAAGTCCATATTAGAATCAGGTGGAATGAGAATATAAATCAATTCTTTATTAATATAAAAGCTGTATACTACAAGCGCTGTCGAACCTCCGGCAGAAGGGAGGTGTAAGCTTAATGGAAGGAATATTCACCAATTTCCTTAGTTATAATCATTATGTGTTAGAATAATAGAAAAATCAATATAAACTTTTTCGCTAATCATCAAGGATAAGGTGGAAAAGAAAGAGAAAAGAGGTGAACCATCATGATTTATACCGGATGTATCCCCAAAATTGATGAAACAAAATATGATGAAGTCTGGTGGATTGTCCGTTCCCCGGATAAAATTCCCACAATAGAAAAGTTGGTGCAGGAACTGAGTCCTTCAAAGGAAGTATTTAAAGCATACAGAAAGGCATTCCACCTTGGAATCTTTGATGAAGAATATTTTCAAACCGTTTATGTACCTGATTTTTTAGACGACCTTGTAAAAAATCAAAGTGCGCTAGAGAAGCTTGGATGGTTGTGTGAAAAAAGCAGAGAAAAAAATATCATACTGGGATGTTACTGTGAGGAAGAAGCGCTTTGTCATAGAAGCATTATAGCGGGAATATTGCTTGGAATGGGAGCAAAAATAGAAACGAAAGCAGAGTATATCAAATATTTTGAAAAAATGGAGTTTTTGGTTTGAGCCAAAAACTCCATTTTTGTCATTTTATCAGTTGTAGTATCATTCATCGTAGATGTTTACAATTTCCCCATCTAAGATACGGTTCATATTTTTTACAGCACAGAAGTTTCCACACATACTGCAGGTATCTTCTTTTTCCGGTTTGGCTTCGGCGCGGTAGCGTCTTGCTTTTTCCGGGTCAATACAGATATCAAACATTTCCTCCCAATCTAATTTCTTTCTTGCAAGGCTCATCTGGTGATCCCATTCGATGGCACCTTTTACGCCTTTTGCAATATCTGCGGCATGTGCTGCAATCCTGGAAGCGATGATGCCTTCTTTTACATCATCAAGGCTTGGCAGACGCAGATGCTCTGCAGGAGTTACATAGCAGAGGAAGGAAGCTCCGGATGCAGCAGCGATTGCACCACCGATTGCAGCTGTGATATGGTCATAGCCTGGAGCAATATCCGTTACTAAAGGTCCGAGTACATAGAAAGGTGCACCCTTGCAGATAGTTTTCTGGATTTCCATATTTGCGGCAATCTGGTTCATTGGCATATGGCCAGGACCTTCTACCATAACCTGTACGTCTTTTTCCCATGCCCGTGCAGTCAGTTCGCCTAAAGTAACAAGTTCTTCAATCTGGGAGATATCAGAAGCATCTTTTAAACATCCTGGACGGCAGGCATCTCCAAGACTCATAGTGATGTCGTATTCACGACAAATGTCAAGAATTTCATCATAATGTTCATAGAATGGGTTTTCTTCACCAGTCATTTCCATCCATGCAAAAATGATAGAACCACCACGGGAAACGATGTTGGTAAGACGACGGTTTGCTTTGAAACGTCCTGCGGTGGCTTTATTGATACCACAGTGAATGGTCATAAAATCAACTCCATCTTCCGCATGCATACGCACAATATCAATCCATTCTTTGGAAGTGATTTCTTTTAATGGTTTGTGGTAATAAACAACTGCGTCATAAATCGGAACAGTACCGATCATAGCCGGACATTCTTTGGTAAGACGTTTACGGAAGGTGCGGGTATCTCCGTAAGAGCTTAAATCCATGATAGATTCAGCCCCCATTTTGACTGCATTGTTTACTTTTTCGATTTCCATATCCATGTCTTTCCAGTCTCTGGAAATTCCAAGGTTTACATTGATCTTGGTTTTGAGCATAGAACCGATAGCGTTTGGTTCGATTGAAGTATGGAGTTTGTTACAAGGAATGATAACCTGGCCTTTTGCCATATATTCCATTAATTCTTTGACATCCATGTTTTCTTTTTTTGCTGCGATTTCCATTTCTTTTGTGATAATGCCTTTTCTTGCGGCATCCATCTGTGTTGTGTATTCCATAATTACGGTTGATTCTCCTTTCGCATTTGATTGATAAGCTTTTGTTTGAAGACGTTTAGCTAATAAAAAAGGTGCACCCCGACAGGTACACCTTAATCATTCACATAAAATATGCTTCCTACGCCGGCATTATCCGTATCAGGTTCTTAGGGTCGAAATCCGTTCGTATTTCCTCTCAGCCGACGCGTCAGCTCCCCTTTTCTTTGTTTTTTATATCATATCGTCTATTCTGATATTTGTCAAGCATAGATATAAGACCACTGTTTTAAATCTTTGATAAAATCTTCAACAGCCTGTTCATTTGTTGCCCAGGAGGTGCAGAAACGAAGACAGGTATGATTTTCATCCGGTTTGCACTGGAAAGTTGTGACATAATTCTCATTGATTTTTTTGGCGAATTCATTCGGGAAAATCGGGAAAAGCTGATTGGTAGGTGAATCGCATAAAAATGGAATCTTGCAGTCAATGAATCCCTGTTTTAAACGCTGTGCAAGTGCTACACTGCGTTTTCCGAGTTCGAGATATAAATTATCCTGAAAGAGTTCTTCAAACTGTACGCCAATCATCCAGCCTTTGGCGAGAATCGCACCACGCTGTTTCATATTAAAACGGAAATGGTCTTTTAAATCATCGTTTACTAAAATGAGTGCTTCACCAAACATTGCTCCGTTTTTTGTACCGCCAATATAAAAGGCATCGCATAAATCCGGCAGGTCTTTTAAGGTCAGCTGTGTTTCTTCTACGGCAAGTGCCATGGCAAGACGTGCACCATCGATATAAAGATACAGATTATGGCGTTTGCAGAACTGATAAAGTTTCTCAAGTTCTTCTTTTGTGTAGACGGTTCCGAGTTCGGTTGGGAGAGAAATATAGACCAGACGAGGTTCTACCCAATGCTCATTTTCGTGCTGTTTTAAGACCGGACGAATCAGGTCAGCAGTCAGTTTTCCATCGGTACAAGGAATAGAGAGCACTTTATGTCCGCTTGCTTCAATCGCTCCGGTTTCGTGTGTATTAATATGACCGGTATCCGCACTGATGACTGCCTCATAAGGGCGCAGAGCATGCGAAAGAAACGTAAGATTCGTCAGCGTTCCTCCGGTAATAAAATGAATATCAACTCCATAATTTTCCAGTGCTTCCTGGATTTTATCGCGGGCATTATCGCAATGCTCGTCTAATCCGTAAGAATTATTCTGGTGGTAGTTGATGGTCTCAAGTGCGCGAAGAATATTTGGATGTGCTCCTTCGCTGTAATCATTCTGAAAACTGTACATAATAAAAATCCCCTTTTTTCAACAACATCTTTCATCTCATTCTAACACAATTTTCGTAAAAAGAAAGTGAAAAGATTTAGAAGAGAAAATTAATTGACGATGGACTGGACAATTTCGAGTTAGTTGTGGTAAAATCCTAAAATAGATGATAAACAGGGGCGGAAGTACTGAAAGTGGAACTTTCGTCCCCTTTTACCGTGCTATACAAAATGTACTCTTGGAGTCTTTAAACATTTGTTTTGGAAAGGAAGTAATTGAAGATGACAAAAATTGATATTTTTTCAGGATTTCTTGGAGCAGGTAAAACAACATTAATCAAAAAGTTATTAAAAGAGGCATATAAAGGCGAGCAGGTCGTTTTAATTGAAAATGAATTTGGTGAAATCGGTATCGACGGCGGTTTCTTAAAAGAAGCAGGAGTAGAAATTCGTGAAATGAACTCCGGATGTATCTGCTGCTCTTTAGTTGGTGACTTTGGAACTGCTTTAAAAGAAGTAATCGCAAAGTATGAACCACAGCGTATCGTAATCGAACCATCAGGAGTCGGAAAACTTTCTGATGTTATCAAGGCTGTTCAGAAAATCGAAAACGAAGTTGAAATCAAATTAAACAGCTTTACAACTGTAGTGGATGCAACAAAATGCAAAATGTATATGAAAAATTTCGGCGAATTTTTCAGCAACCAGATTGAATATGCCGGAACTGTTATCTTAAGCAGAACGGACAAAGCTTCCGAAGAAAAAATTGCAACTGCACTTGAGATTATCCGTGGACTGAATCAGACAGCAGCAGTTATCACAACTCCGATTGAAAAACTTTCCGGAGAAAAGATTTTGGATACCATGGAAAACAACCGCTCTTTGGAAAAAGAATTAATGGATGAAGAAGTTTGCCCGGTATGCGGTGGACATCATGACCATGAGCACCATCACGACCATGACCATGAAGAATGTGGATGCGGACACGACCATGAGCATGAACATCATCATGACCACGACCATGAAGAATGTGGATGCGGACACGACCATGACCATGATCATCATCATCACCATCATGCAGATGAAGTGTTCACAAGCTGGGGGAAAGAGACAACAAAGAAATATACAAAAGAAGGAATTCATGAGATTCTGGAAGCACTCTCTAACCATAATGACGAGTACGGAATGGTACTGCGTGCAAAAGGTATGGTAGAGGGCGAAGATGGACAGTGGATTTACTTTGATATGGTTCCGGGTGAAGCAGATGTACGTGAAGGTGCACCGGAATACACCGGAAGAATCTGCGTCATCGGTTCTAAGATGAATGAAGCAAATCTGGCCAGATTATTTGGTCTTGCATAATCAAGATACGAGAGAAAAATAACAATACAAATAAGCTTAAGGTGTGAGTGTTGAACTGAAGTTTTGACACTCACATCATGATATTTAAGAAAGGTTATGAAAAATGGACGAATTTAAAGTACCGATTTACCTTATGACAGGTTTTCTTGAGAGTGGAAAAACATCATTTTTGAATTTTACACTCGCACAGGAGTATTTCCAGATTGATGAACCGACTCTTTTAATTCTCTGTGAGGAGGGTGAAGAAGAATACGATAAAAAAGTGCTGAAAAAAAGCCGTACTTCTGTAGAAGTAATCGACAGCATTGAGGAGCTGACCACAGAGCGTCTGGTTGCTTATGATGCATTTTATAATCCGGGTCGCGTTATCATTGAATACAACGGAATGTGGCAGGTAAGCAAATTAGAAGAACTGACATTTCCGTCTGGATGGGGAATCGAACAGCATATTGTGACAGTAGATGCAAGTACCTTTCAGGTATACCTTAACAATATGAAATCCCTGTTTATGGAAATGGTAAGAAATGCAGATTTAGTATTATTTAACCGTGCAGATACCGAACTTCCGCTTGCAAATTTCAGAAGAAGCATTAAAGTTGTAAATCCGGGTGCAGAACTGATTTTTGAAGATGAAGAGGGTGAAATCGAGGATATCTTTGACGGAGAAATGCCATTTGATGTCAAGGCCGAGACGATTGAAATTCCAAATGAGGATTATGGAATCTGGTATCTGGATGCGAGAGACCATGCGGATACTTATAACGGAAAGAAAGTTTCTTTTACCGGAATGGTGTTAAAATCCAGAGAATTTGCTAAAAATGAATTTGTACCGGGACGTATGGCAATGACCTGCTGTGCAGATGACACCACATTTTTAGGATTTGTCTGCAAGAGCGATGAAGCACGTCATCTAAAAACCGGAAAATGGGTGAATGTCGTAGCCAAAGTGAAATATGAATTTGTACCGGCTTACGGTGAAACAGGTCCAGTACTCTATGCGATTTCTGTGGAAGAGACAGAACCGTTAAAAGATGAACTGGTATATTTTAGTTAAGGAGCTGATATGTATTTAATAGTAGGACTTGGAAATCCAGGAAAACAGTATGATAAAACCCGCCACAATATGGGATTTGATACCATTGATGAATTGATAGACCGTCATCGGATTGCCGGATCTGGAATCGACCGGAAAGCGATGTATGGCAAGGGAGTGATTGCCGGAGAAAAAGTCATTCTTGCAAAGCCGATGACCTATATGAATTTGAGCGGAGAAGCAGTCAGGGAATTAATCAATTATTATAAAATGGATGCAGAGACAGAACTGGTTGTCATCTATGATGATATTGATTTAGACCCGGGACAGATAAGAATCCGTAAAAAAGGCAGCGCCGGTGGACACAATGGAATCAAAAACATTATTGCCCAGCTTGGAACCCAAAATTTCTACCGAATTAAAGTAGGAGTCGGAGCAAAACCAAAGGGATGGGATTTGGCAGATTATGTACTGGGACGTTTTGATAAAGACGAACGTGTTCTGGTCGATGAAGCAATCAAAGAAGCTGCCGATGCAGTGGAATTAATTTTAGCAGAGGGCATTGAAACTGCCATGAACCGTTATAACGCAAAAAAGAAATAGGAATGAAATAAATAAATTGAGGGAGAAAACATGCAGGCACTTTTGCAGCCACTTTCAAAACTTGGTGAATACGAAGAAATTAAAAACAGAATAGAGAAAAATCGTGGAATTTTACAGCTTGCCGGATGTATTGATTCGCAAAAAGCGCATGTCATTTACGGACTGGGTCAGGAAAAGAAGAACCGTCTTGTCATTGCGGAAAATGAATTAAAAGCAAAAGAGTTGTACGAAGATTTGAAATTTTACTATCCGGATGTTTTTTATTATCCGGCGAGGGATTTAATTTTCTTTGAAGCGGATATTCATGGAAATCTGCTTACAAAACAGCGGATGCAGGTAATTGCAGCACTTTTGGAGAAAAAGAGTGTGACGGTGGTGACAAGCATCAGTGGCTGTATGGATTATCTTCTTCCGATTTCCGTACTTAAAAAGCATGTCCTGCATTTTAAAAATGACAGTGTGCTTGATACCGAAGCACTCAAAAAAGATTTGATTAATATGGGATTTGAGTACAATGCGCAGGCGGAGACCCCGGGACAGTTTGCCATGCGTGGTGGAATTGTGGACATCTTTCTTTTAACCGAGGAAAATCCGGTGAGAATCGAGATGTGGGGCGATGAGATTGATTCTATCCGCAGTTTTGATGCCGAAAGTCAGCGTTCCATTGAAAATCTGGACGAGATTACCATTTATCCGGCAGAAGAGATGATACTTGATGATTCGGTTTTGGAAAAAGGTCTGATATCCATTGAAAAAGAGCGGGATAAGACGATACAGGCATTTCGTGATGCCTTTTTGCCGGAAGAAGCCGGACGTATCAAAAATATGGTAAATGAAGCAGTCAGCGCAATGCGGGAATTTCATGATTTTTCATCAGCAGAACATTTTATCAGATATTTTTATAAAGAACCGGTCACTTTTTTAGACTATTTTGAGGAGGAGGATACACTCCTTTTTTTAGACGAAACAAATCATCTTTTAGCAAGTGTGGAAGCAGTGGAAACGGAATTCCGTGAGAGCATGAAGCACCGCCTTGAAAAAGGTTATCTTCTGGCAGGACAGACAGATTTATTATGCGGGAAAAAACTGCTGATTCATAAAATTAATCAGAAAAACGGCATTGGAATCTGTACGATGGAACAGCAGAAAGAGGACTGGCAGATAAATGATTCCTTTTATCTGACAACCAAATCGGTAAATTCGTATAATAACAGTTTTGAACTTTTAATAAAAGATTTGAAAAACTGGAAAAAACGGGGATATCAGGTGTTGCTGTTGTCCGGTTCAAGAACAAGGGCGAAACGTCTGGCACAGGATTTATTAAATGAAGGCTTGACGGCGGTTTATACGGAGGATAGAAATCGTGAAATCCATGAGGGTGAGATTGTAACGACGTATGGATATGCCAGAAGCGGATTTGAGTATCCGATGGTGCGTTTTGTTTTGATTACTGAAAGCGATATCTTCGGAAAAGAGAAGAAAAAGAAGCGGAAGAAAACAGAATACAGCGGAAAGAAAATTCAAAGTTTTTCAGAACTTTCGATTGGAGATTATGTGGTTCATGAAAATCATGGATTGGGAATTTACCGTGGGATTGAAAAAGTTACCGTAGATAAAGTAGTGAAAGATTATATTAAAATTGAATATGCGGGTAACAGCAATTTATATATTCTGGCAACTCAGTTAGATTTACTGCAAAAATATGCCGGAGCGGATGCACGTGCGCCGAAGTTAAATAAATTAGGCGGTCAGGAATGGAACAAGACCAAAACAAAGGTGCGTGGAGCAGTAAAAAATATTGCAAAAGATTTGGTTGCTCTTTATGCTGCGAGACAGGAGAAGAATGGTTACTGCTATGAACCGGATACGGTCTGGCAAAAAGAGTTTGAAGAAATGTTTCCATTTGAGGAGACGGAAGACCAGTTAGCGGCGATCGAAGCGACTAAAAAAGATATGGAAAGTAACAAGATTATGGATCGTCTGGTCTGCGGGGACGTCGGATATGGAAAGACCGAAATTGCAATTCGTGCAGCATTTAAGGCGGTTCAGGAAGATAAACAGGTGGTCTATCTTGTTCCGACGACTATTCTTGCACAACAGCATTACAATACCTTTGTTCAGAGAATGAAAGATTTTCCGGTGCGGATTGATTTGCTTTGCCGGTTTAAGACTCCGGCAGAACAAAGAAAAACCATTGAGGATTTGAAAAAAGGGTTTGTGGATATCGTAATCGGAACGCATAGATTGTTGTCAAAAGATGTGGTCTATAAAGATTTGGGAATGTTGATTGTGGATGAGGAACAGCGGTTTGGCGTGACTCATAAAGAAAAAATCAAAAAACTCAAAGAAAATGTGGATGTATTGACGCTGACGGCAACACCGATTCCGAGAACCCTGCACATGAGTTTGATTGGAATCCGTGATATGAGTGTATTAGAAGAAGCGCCGATGGACCGTATGCCGATTCAGACCTACGTAATGGAATACAACGAAGAGATGGTAAGAGAGGCGATTAACCGCGAGCTGGCAAGGGGCGGACAGGTTTATTATGTGTATAACCGTGTCAATGATATTGATGAAATCACAAATCGGATTGCAAAATTAGTGCCGGATGCAAATATAGCCTTTGCACACGGTCAGATGCCGGAGCATCAGTTGGAAAAAATTATGTATGGATTTATCAACGGAGAAATTGATGTGCTGGTATCCACGACAATTATCGAGACTGGTCTGGATATTTCAAATGCCAATACCATGATTATTCATGATTCTGATCGGCTTGGTTTGTCCCAGCTTTATCAGCTTCGTGGTCGTGTAGGTCGTTCAAACAGGACTTCTTATGCCTTTTTAATGTATAAAAAAGATAAGATGCTAAAAGAAGTTGCCGAGAAAAGATTGCATGCCATCCGGGAATTTACGGATCTGGGAAGCGGATTTAAGATTGCGATGCGTGATTTGGAAATTCGCGGTGCGGGAAATCTTTTGGGTGCAGAACAGCACGGGCATCTTGAAGCGGTTGGATATGATTTGTACTGTAAAATGCTCAACGAAGCGGTTCAGGAAGAAAGAGGAATGGAACAGGCAGAAGAGTTTGAGACTACAATTGATTTGGAGATGGATGCCTACATTCCGCCAAAATATATTCCAAATGAATATCAGAAGCTGGATATTTATAAACGGATTGCCGGAATTGAAAATGAAGAAGAATATGAAGATATGTTAGAAGAACTGATGGATCGTTTTGGAGAACCGCCGAAGGCGGTACAGAATTTGCTTGCGATTGCAAATTTAAAGGCACTTGCACACAGGGTTTATGTAAGAGAAATTAAACAGAGCAATCAGGAAGTAAAAGTAACGATGTTTGAACGTGGAAAGTTAAAAACAGAGAGGATTCCTGCAATTTTAGAAAAATATAAAGACCGGATGTCTGTGCGGACAGGAAAAGAATTTTATTTCCTGATTTCCCTGAAAGGAAGAAAAGCGAAAGAGTTCTATAAGGCGCTCGACTTGGTTTTGGAAATTCTCCATGAGTTTGAGGCATTATTACCAGAAAGTTCACAAAAAATCCCTTGCTCAAAGGAACAATAAAGATTATACTTAACAAGTACACCAAAAGTACATCAAATATCGAATGGAAATGAAAATACGGGAGGAATTATGAATAAATTAGGAAGGGTTCTTGCCTGCACGACTCTTGCGGCAACATTGACAATGACCAGTTTGACTGGATGTGGAAGTACATTAGATGGAACGAAGACAGTAGCGACGGTTGGAAAGGAAGAAATTACAGCCGGAACAGTGAATATGATGCTTCGTATGACCCAGGCTCAGATGATGTCTTACTATTCCATGTTTGGAACATCCACTACAGGAATGTGGGAAAATAAAGGCGATGATGGCAAAACTTATGCAGAAAGCACCAAAGACGACATTATGGATCAGCTTCATAATCTGGTATTGTTAGAACAGCATGCAAAAGATTATGATGTAACCATCACAGATAAAGAACAGAAAGAATTAAAAGCCGCAGCAGAAAAATTTATGACAGATAATGATGCAGAAACGATTGCAAAACTCGCAGTGACCCAGTCCGACATTGAAAAACTGCTTGAGTTATACAGCTATCAGACAAAGATGTATGATCTGATGACAGCTGATGTAGATACAAATGTAGAAGATAAAGAAGCACAGCAGAGTAAAATTACATACTGCAAAGTTTCTACAAAAGCGACTACAGATGATGAGGGAAAGTCTACAGAGTTGACAGATGAAGAAAAAGCTGCAAAGAAAGACCAGGCACAGCAGGTATTAGATAAAATAAAAGCGCAGGAAGATATTGCCGGCGCAGATGTGGACAGTCTTGCAAAAGAAGTGGATGAGTCGCTTAGTTCTTCTACAGCAACTTACAGCACAAATGAAGACGATGAAGATTCTTCTCTTGATGCTGACGTAATGAAAGCAGCAAAAGAACTGACAGAAGATGGTCAGCTTGCTTCTGATGTCATCGAAGGCAGTGACGGATACTATGTAATCCGTATGGACAGTGTTTTTGATAAAGATTCTACTCAGACAAAAAAAGACAGCATTGTAAAAGAAAGAAAACAGAAAGCTTATGATAAACTGCTTAAAAAATGGGCAAAGAAAACGAAAATCTCAGTTAATAAAAAAGTATGGAAAACAGTAACATTAACAGATGAAGATGTTTACAGCTTCAAACAGGCTGATACATCAAGCGAAACAACAGACAGTACAGATTCTGCAGAAACAACAGAAGCAACTGAAAATACAGATAGTTCAGAAGCAGAAGAAAGCACTGAGACAACAGAAAATACAGAGGAATCCTCTGACAGCACACAGGCAGATGAAAATTCAGATGCAGGTGAAAATGCTGATACAGAAGCAACCGAAACAGCTGAATAATAAAAAAAGTCCGTTATCACTATTTATATTTAGGTGATAACGGACTTTTTAACTTATAAACGACTCTGGCGGAATTTTTTTCGATAATCCCTTGGGGTCATTTTTTGTGCTTTATAAAAAGCACGTGTAAAATAGTTCTGGTCATTATAACCACAGTGAAATGCAATTTCTCCGATACTCAAATCAGAAGATTCCAATAAGCGACGGCTGTTTTTCAGCCGAACCTGACTGATATGAGTATGAATGGAAATTCCGTAAGTCTCTTTGAATTTTCTGGTGAGAGAGGAACGACTGCAGAAGAACTGGGAGCAGAGGTTATCAATGGTGATATGCTGTCCATAGCGTTCTTCAATGTAGCTGTGGACTTCTGAAACCAGCTCTTTTTTCGTTAACTGCATACGGTTTGTCAGAGTAATATACTGAGCGCAGATTTCCATGATTGTAACAAGAGAGTCGATTGTCTGACGGTCACTGACCGGAATTTGGGCAATCGTATTCTGCAACAATTCATAGTCATCTTTTTCCATATAAGGAAGCGCTTTTTTGAATGTCTCTTTTGCGGCTTCTTTTCCTTTGTTGATGGTCTGACCCATCATCAGATATCCGGTTAAAGTACCGAAACTATAAAGCGGGGCAACTGCCTCATATAGCCCTAAGTGGCATTTATAAATGTGAAGCTGTTTTTCATCCTGTACTTTACGAAATGCCATGATATCCTGTTCTACGCAGTGTTTTCGACCTTCCGGATTTTCCTGTATCAGCGAACAGAGACAGCCGAGTTCTTTCGGGAAAGCAGCAATTTCCTGAAAATAAGTATCGTAAACACTGATACGGAAGCCGGATATATGATAAAGTTCTTTTAAAATCTTCTCGATTGAAATTGTCTGCTCCATAAAGAATTCCTCCTTAAATTTCAGTTGAACAAAGAAAATTTAGATGTATTTTGTGACAATCTGTTTCATATCATTCATTTTACGTTCCATGTCAGCAACCAGAATCATCTGAGTGCGAGTGCGGTCAAGATTATGATGTTCTCTTTGGATTTTAAAGTAGGTATCTCCATTTAAATAATCAGTAAGGAAACGAAGTCCACATTCTAGAGTCATCAGTTTTGCAGAAAATGGAATCAGTTCAATTTCTTCTTTCGTTAAAGAATCGCCTGCTTCAGAAAGAAAACCGGCAGTGTAAGCTTCAAAGAGTTCCAAGCTCATGGAAACTTTGGTTAAATCAATTTCATCTTCGGCAGCAGTGCTTGCGCCAAAACGGATGCTGTCACCAAAATCGTATAAAACAGAACCAGGCATTACAGTATCCAAATCAATGACGCAGATTCCCTCGTTTGTGGTATTGTCCATCATAATGTTGTTCAGCTTTGTATCATTATGGGTTACACGAAGTGGAAGTTTTCCGGCATTGATGGCATCAACTACTGTTTTTCCGTCGGTTTCACGTTCCAGATAAAATTCGATTTCCTGCTGTACATTTTTTGCACGACCTTTTTTATCTGCTTTTATGGCCGCTTTAAAATCTTCATAGCGGGATGGAGTGTTATGGAAATTTGGGATGATTTCATGCAGGGTGTCAGCTGGATAGTCGGCAAGCAGTTTCTGAAAATGTCCAAACGCTTTTGCGGCATTTTTGAAGATTTCAGGAGAAGAAACGGTCTGATAGCAGGTTGCATCTTCAATAAAAGTATAGCTTCTCCAGTAAACCCCTTCGCTGTCTTTAAAAAGGGAAGAGCCGGATTTTGTAGGAATAACAGTAAGAGTTCCACGGCTTGGGTCTTTTCCCTGCTCAATTAATTTTTTCCTTAAGTGAGAAGTAACGCCTTCAATATTTTCCATCAATCCATAAGGGTCTTTAAAAATAGAAGTATTGATAGCCTGAAGGATGTAGCGGACAGGTGGTTTCGTTTCACGGCTGAAATAAACGGCAAACGTACTGTTGATGTGACCACAGCCAAATGGTTCTTCATAAATAAATGTACCGTTATACAGAAACTGAGGTACGATTTCATTTTTTATTTTTTCAGAGATAGACATGGTTTTCCTCCTGAGCTTTAAATTAAATTCTTATTTCTTAATTATATAAAAAAGAAAAGAAAATTCTATAGAAAACTGACTCATAAATAGCAAAAACAGGAGAAAAAGATAAAAAATGCTAAAATGAAAGAGGGTGGGATTTTTAAGGCTGATGCAGAGTATAATGAAAGAAAGAATAAAAATGGGGTGTACAGGGATAAGATGAGAGTTCTGCTGTTTTTTTCAGAAATGATAATTCCACTGATTTTATTTTACGTTGTCGGTTTCGGTGTATTAATGAAATGTGACATCTATGAGGAATTTGTAAAGGGCGCAAAAGAGGGCTTAGAGACAGTCATTCAGATTCTTCCAACATTAATCGGGCTTATGGTGGCAGTAGGAGTCCTGCGTGCTTCAGGATTTTTGACCATGCTTGGAGAAGTGCTCGGAAAGGTGACAGAGCCGTTTGGATTTCCGTCGGATTTAGTACCGCTTACAATTGTGCGGATGTTTTCTTCAAGTGCGGCAACAGGGCTTTTACTTGATGTTTTTCGGGAATTTGGAACGGATTCTCGAAACGGAAAAATTGCTTCTATTATGATGTCGTGCACGGAAACAATTTTCTACACAGTGTCGGTGTACTTTATGGCAGCAAAAATAAAGGATACGAGATACACGATAGCAGGCGCATTTCTTGCTTCTGCGGTGGGAATTGCTGCAAGCGTATGGCTTGCAGGCTACATGGGGTGAAAAAGGTTGACAACCCAAAATTTAGATGTTACTATGGTAGCACGTTAAAACATGAAAAATGGATATTATAATGGAGTGAGCGAGAAAACCCACGGTTTTAATCGTTTGAAAATACATAGAAAGGCAAGGGTCGAAAAAGAAAAATGAGATATTATGATAAGATAACACCAGATGGAACAAAAGATTTACTTTTCGGTGAATGTGAACAGCGTTCACAGGTAACAAAGACCCTGAAGGACTTGTTTACAGCCCAGGGGTATCGGAGGGTTATGACACCCGCACTTGAATTTTATGATGTATTTGGAAAATCAGCGGCGAAATATCTGCCAAAGGAAAGTATGTATAAACTGACAGACCATAAAGGAAGACTGATGGTACTCTGTCCGGATTGTACCGTACCTGTGGCCAGATTGACGGCAACCAGATTAAAAGGAATGCCGATGCCGCTTCGTTTATTTTATAACCACAATATTTATCGTATGTTTCCGGAGTTAAAAGGAAAGAGTACAGAAATCAATCAGGTGGGAATTGAACTGATTGGCGGAGAAAAATTAAGAAGTGACCTTGAAGTGGTTGAACTTGCAGCAAGATGTTTAAGTACCATCGGAAATGGAAAATACCGTCTGGAATTATGTGATATCGGTTACTTTAAGGCGATTATGAACAGCCTGGATGTGGATGAAGATACCAAAGAAGAAATCCGTTATCAGATTGAACAGAAAAACTATGCTTCGCTTACAGATATGCTTGGAAAATACAAAGACAGCAAAGCAGCGCAGGCACTTTTGAAGCTGCCAAGATTATTTGGCGGTGCAGAAGTATTTGAAAAGGCATATGAACTATTTGATGAAAATGGCGCAAAAGAAAGTCTGGATTACTTAAAGGGAATTTATGAATATTTGCAGGCACTGGGACTTGGTGATAGAGTAATCATCGATTTGGGACTTGTTAACCTGGCAGAATATTATACCGGAATTATCTTCCGCGGTTATTTCCACGGAATTGGAGAACAGGTGCTTTCAGGCGGTCGTTACGACCAGCTTCTGCATGATTTTGGAGTGGAAGAATGTTCTGTCGGATTTGGAATCAATGTAGATTTGGCAAGCCAGAAAGTAAAAACGGTAGAGGAAAATATACCGGAAGTGCTGGTATTTGCACCGGATACGAAGTTTTTGGCAAAAGCAGTCCATCATCGCAGAGAACTGGAAGACCAGGGCATGCTGACGGAAAACTGCGTTTTTGATACAATGGAAGAAGCATTTGATTATGCAAAAATGAGAGGGATACCGAAAGTGCATCTGGTGGGAGATGATATTACCGTTTGTTTAACGAAGAAAAAATAGGAAGTATAGCTACTCACTGGGAGGCAATGAAAGATGAAACCAATTAGAATCGCGCTTACAAAGGGGCGTTTAGAAAATAAAACAGTAGAACTTTTAGAACGTTTAGGATATGACTGTACCAATGCCAGAAAAAAAGGCAGAAAATTAATCATGCCAATTGGAAATGGTGAAATCGAAGTCGTGCTTGCGAAGGCGGCCGATGTTGTTACTTATGTAGAAAGTGGTGTCTGTGACATGGGTGTAGTCGGAAAAGATACCATCATGGAAAAAGGTGGAACATTTTATGAAGTGGCAGATTTAGGATTTGGAAAATGTCGTTTTGCTGTTGCAACCTTAAAAGAGAAAGACTTATATGAAGGTTATCGAACTTTAACGATTGCAAGTAAATATGTCAATGTCGCAAAAAATTATTTTGAACAAAAAAACATGGATGTAGATGTTGTAAAAATTGAAGGATCCGTAGAACTTGCACCGGTACTTGGACTTGCAGATGCAATTGTAGATATTGTGGAAACCGGTACAACTTTAAAAGAAAATGGGCTTGTTGTAAAAGAAGAGGTGTGTCCGGTCAGTGCCAGACTGATTGTTAACATCGCAAGCATGAAGCTTAGAAAAAAAGAAATCGAAGAATTAATCGATAAAATCGAAAAAGATATTAAAAAAAGAGCAAAGGAGGCCTAGAAAATGACGTATGTATTACCGGAAAAATTAAAAGACTTAAATCCTTATGACCCTGTAACGGAGGATTTTCGGATTCATCTTGATGCAAATGAGAGTTTCTGTGAAGTACCGGAAAACATCAGGCAGGAAATTTTAAATGCAGTTTCTAATGTTGCATTTAACCGTTATCCTGATCCGTACGCAAGAAAATTATGTGAAAAAGCAGGTGCATATTATCATGTAGACCCGAAACTTTTAACTGCCGGAAATGGTTCGGATGAATTAATTTCTCTGGTAGTACCGTATTTTCTGGACGAGGGTGATACGATGCTTGTCGCAGTACCGGATTTTTCCATGTACTGGTTTTACGCACCGTTTCACAAAATCAAAGTAGAATCCCTTCAAAAAGAAAACAGCATGAAGACTTCTGCAGAAGAAATTTTACAGCGTGCGAAAGAGAAAAATGCAAAACTGCTGATTTTTTCCAATCCGTGTAATCCGACTTCTCTTGGAATCGGACGTGACGATATTATAAAAATTATCGAGGGTACAGATGCGCTGGTGATTGTGGATGAAGCTTATATGGAATTTGAAAACGAAAGTAATTCCGTCTTAAACGAAGTAGAAAATTATGATAATTTAATTGTTTTAAAGACCTGTTCGAAGGCATTTGGAATGGCAGCAATCCGCCTTGGAATTGCAGTTACCAACGAAAAGCTGACAGGAATTTTACATGCAATCAAAGCACCGTATAATGTCAATTCCGTGACACAGGCAATCGGATGCGTATTATTTTCTCACCCGGAATATCTGGCTTCCTGCATTGATGCTTTAAAGGCATCCAGAGACGAGTTATATCAGGCGGTGAAAGCGATGGAAGATAAAAAAACAGAAATCGAAACCGTCTACGAGACGAGTACAAACTTTATTTTTATGAAGGTAAAACGTGCAAAAGAAGTGTTTGAAGCATTAAAGCAAAGAGGCATTTCGATTCGATTTATGAATGGCTATCTTCGAGTAACCGCAGGAACAAAAGCAGAAAATAAAGAAGTGATGGAAGCACTTTGGGAACTGATTCAGTAGGAGGCGGATATGAGAGAAAAGCAGATTATAAGAACCACAAAAGAAACAGACATCAATCTGACTTTGAATTTAGATGGAAGCGGAACGTATAACGGAACTTGCGGAGTTGGATTTTTTGACCATATGCTGAGTGCATTTTGTGTTCATGCGGGGTTTGATTTAGACCTTAAGATGAAAGGCGATTTGGAAGTAGACTGTCATCACAGTATTGAAGATTTGGGAATTGTGCTGGGACAGGCATTTGCGGAAGCAGTTGGTGATAAGGGAAGTATCTGCCGGTACGGAAGTTTTTATATTCCAATGGATGAGGCACTGGGTTTTTGTTCCCTGGATATCAGTGGACGTCCATTTCTGGTATTTGACGCAGAGTTTACCAATCAAAGTGTAGGAACATTGGACTGCTGTATGGTAAAAGAATTTTTCCGGGCATTTGCATTTAACGGCGGAATTACACTGCATTTGAAATGTTTGTACGGCGAAAATGACCATCACATCATAGAGGCATTATTTAAGGCAGTGGCACATGCATTAAAAGAAGCAGTAAAGCCAAATGGCGGACAAATCTTATCTTCAAAGGGGATGCTGGCATGATAGCAATTATTGATTATGGTGCAGGAAATCTGTTTAGTGTAAAAAATGCATTGGATTTTTTGCAAAAAGAAAGTACAATAACAGAGGATGTGCAGGAAATCCGTAAGGCAGATGCAATGATTCTTCCGGGAGTCGGAGCATTTCCGGATGCCATGCGCATGTTGAAAGAAAAAGGACTTGATAAAGTTATCTGTGAAGAAGCGCAAAGAAAACCACTGCTTGGAATCTGTTTAGGCATGCAGATGTTATTTGAGACAAGCTATGAGTTTAAAGAAACAAAAGGGCTTGGACTCTTAGAAGGCAGTGTCGTTCCAATTGATGGAGGCGGATTAAAAATTCCTCACATGGGATGGAATAACCTGACGATTTTAAATCCGTGTAAGATGACAGAAGGATTAAAAGAAGATGCTTATGTGTATTTTGTACATTCCTTCCGTGCAGAGACAAAGGACGAAAATATTTCCTGCTATACGATGTACAATGAGAAAATTCCGGCACTTGTGCATAAAGGATTTGTATATGGAGCGCAGTTCCATCCGGAAAAAAGCGGTTCGGTGGGACTGGGATTACTCGAAAGATTTGCTGATTTAGCGAAAATACAGGAGGAAGAGCGATGATCATATTACCGGCAATTGATATTAAAGATAAACAATGCGTACGTCTGGTAAAGGGAGATTATGCAACTGCTCATCAGGTTGCCGAAAGCCCTTATGAGACTGCAAAATCTTTTAAAGCTGCAAATGCCTCCTGGATTCACATGGTAGACCTTGACGGCGCAAAGGAAAGAAAACCAGTCAATCAGGAGATTTTTGAACGTGTGGCAAAGGAATCCGGATTAAAAGTAGAAGTGGGCGGAGGAATCCGTGACATGAAAACAATTGAATATTATCTGGAGCGTGGAATTGAGAGGGTGATTCTTGGTTCTGTCGCAGTAAAAAATCCGGAGCTTGTAAAAGAAGCTGTAAAAGAATTTAAAGAGCGCATTGCGGTTGGAATTGATGCAAAAAATGGAATGGTTGCAACAGAAGGCTGGCTGGAAAAAAGCGATGTCAGTTATCTGGATTTGGGACTTGCAATGGAAGACGCAGGCGTAAAGACTATTATTTTTACCGATATTTCAAGAGATGGAACTTTAACCGGAGTTAATACCGAACAGCTTGGACGTTTAAATGAGACCGTATCCTGCAACATTATTGCAAGTGGCGGAGTCAGTTCCATCAAAGATATTGAAGATTGCCTGGAGTTGAATCTGTATGGATGCATCTGCGGAAAAGCACTTTACACAGGAGCATTAAACTTAGAAGAAGCAGTGCGAAAGGCGGGTGTGCAGACATGTTAGCAAAACGAATTATTCCGTGTCTGGATGTCCGTGACGGAAAAGTGGTAAAAGGTGTCAATTTTGTTGGAATCAAAGAAGTCGGAGACCCGGTGGAGTGTGCTATTGAGTATGACAAACAGGGGGCAGACGAAATCTGTTTTCTGGATATTACGGCGACCCATGAAGGAAGAGGAACAATGGTTGATGTCGTCAGAAGAACGGCAAAACATGTTTTTGTTCCTCTGACAGTAGGCGGAGGAATCCGTACAGTAGATGATTTTCGTGAGATTTTAAGAGCTGGTGCGGATAAAGTCTCGGTCAATTCTGCAGCAGTCAGACGACCGGAGCTAATTCGTGAAGCAGCGGAAATCTTTGGAAGTCAGTGTGTGGTTGTTGCAATTGATGCCAAACGAGATGAGACTGGCACATTTAAAGTTGTGGTAAACGGCGGAAGAATTGATACCGGATTAAATGCCGTAGAATGGGCAAAAAAATGTCAGGAACTTGGTGCAGGAGAAATCCTTCTGACTTCAATGGATACGGATGGATGCAAAGAAGGATTTGACCTGGAACTTTGCAATGCCGTCTGTAATGTGGTCAGTATTCCGGTCATTGCAAGTGGCGGATGCGGAAAACTGGAACATTTTTCGGAAGTGTTTGAAAAGAGCGGTGCAGATGCGGCACTTGCAGCTTCCCTGTTTCACTTTAAAGAGCTGACTGTCGAAGAAGTAAAAGAACATTTAAAGGAATGCGAAATTCCGGTAAGGAGATAGAGATGGATTTTGACCGTTATTTTGTAAAAGGGGAGTTGATTCCGGCAATTGTGCAGGAAGAGGGAACCGGAGAAGTTTTAATGCTTGCCTATATGAATAAAGAAAGTCTGAAAAAGACATTTGAGACAGGATATACCTGGTTCTACAGCCGTTCCAGACAGGAACTTTGGAATAAAGGTGCAACTTCCGGCCATCTGCAGAAAGTGGTAGATATCAAATCAGACTGCGATGATGATACGCTTTTAGTGACTGTGATTCAGACAGGTGCTGCCTGCCATACCGGAAATCACAGCTGTTTCTTTACAGATATCTGGAAAGAAGGAGGAGAACGTAATTAGACGTTTTTTAATGATAACAGGCAAGGTGCTCTTGGCACCTTTCCTGTTTTGTTTATTTTGGATTTCAAGAATCTTTGAATTATTTTTAAAGATTTCAAGACCAATTGTTACGATTCTATGTGCAATCGGTTCGGTAGGAATTACAATCGGGGCAATCATCCATATTTTTTTCTATCTTCAGAGAAGAGGAATCAGTGTATGGGGGATTGTCCTTTCGGTGTTTTTTGCAGCAGCCCTGATGGTTGTGCCGGCAGCAGGTGTTGGAGTGGTAATCGTAGTGTTGGAGGGAATTTGCAATGGGATTTATCGAATGTACCGTCCGGCGATGGAAAAGATGAATCTGGAAGAAGAGAAAAAAGATTATCATCTGGCGGAATGTGAGTGGGATGAAAAGACACCGGACGCTCCCTGGAAAAATAAAGAAGAATGCGAACGAAGAATTCATTATTTTAAAGGGGTAAAAGACAAAGAAGAACTGGAAAAACGGCTTTCCGGGCTCTTACGGATTTACCGGCCGGAGAAAGAATTTGCCGAAGATGCACTGACACGAAGCATTTTGGATGAATTTGAATATTTAAAAGGCAGACTTCCGGAGAAAGCAAAGGATGTATGATGAAAAATGCAAAAACCGCCCGAAGAAATCCTGTCCGAGAAGTTGACAAGACCTTGAAAAGCGATATAATAAAAGAATAAAGAATGTTTAAAATTCAATTATTGTGGAGGAATTTAAAATGAAAGTATTAGTTGAAACATCTGCAAGACATTTACATTTATCACAGGAACATCTGGAAATCCTTTTCGGAAAAGGTCATGAGCTGACAGTGAAAAAAATGCTGAGCCAGCCGGGACAGTTCGCATGTGAAGAAAAAGTACAGGTAATCGGACCAAAAAGTTCTTTAAAAATGTCTGTATTAGGACCTGTAAGAAAAGATACACAGGTTGAAGTATCTTTAACAGATGCAAGAGCAATCGGTGTTACAGCTCCAATTCGTGAATCCGGTGATATTGCTGGTTCAGGTGCCTGTAAGTTAGTAGGTCCTGCTGGTGAAGTAGAACTGACAGAAGGTGTAATTGCTGCAAAACGTCACGTACATATGACTCCGGAAGATGCAGAAGCAGCAGGAGTAAAAGATAAAGACATCGTAAAACTGGATATCCAGTCTCCAAACGGTCGTTCTTTAACATTCGGTGATGTTGTAGTTCGTGTAAGCGCAAGCTATGCAACAGCTGCACATATCGATACAGATGAAGCAAACGCTCTTTGCCCAGGTAAAGAATGCTTCGGTGAAATGATTAAATAATTAAAAACAGTCATGATTGAAAGTCCTTTAAATGAGAATACTCATTTAGAGGACTTTTTTTGATGCCTATTTTTAATGACAATCATAAAGCGTCAATATTTCGAGATAAAACATCATACTTGTGCAAAATGCACCAAAAACGTCTATGATTTTCGTATATTAATAATGACTGATTTTGATTGATTTTGAATGAAAATGATTGTATAATACAGTCATAGCAAGAGAGAACAAGAAAGAAAAAAACAGAGCAGGAGGGAAATCATGATTTACACAGTTACATTTAATCCATCCCTTGACTATATTGTTTCTGTGAATGGGTTTGAACTTGGAAAAACGAACCGTACCGATTCGGAACTCTTATTACCTGGAGGAAAAGGAATCAACGTTTCGATTGTTTTGAAAAATATGGGAATCGATAATACAGCACTTGGATTTATGGCAGGATTTACCGGAGAAGAGATTCAGCGCAGAGTCGAAGAGATTGGCGTAAAGGCAGATTTCATTTCAATCGAAGATGGAATTTCAAGAATCAACCTGAAACTGAAAAATATTGAGGGAACAGAAATTAATGGTCAAGGACCGAAAATCAGCAAAGAAAAACGCGAAGAACTGCTTCAGATATTAGACAAATTAAAAGAAGGCGATGTGCTGGTTTTAGCAGGAAGCATCCCATCCAGTTTACCGGATGATATTTACAAAAACATCATGAAGCGTCTGGAGAAGAAAAACATTCTGATTGCAGTGGACGCTACAAAAGATTTACTTTTAAATGTATTAGAACATCATCCATTTTTGATTAAACCAAACAATCATGAGCTTGGAGAAATCTTTGGAGTGGAATTAAAGACGAGAGAATCTGTCATTCCTTATGCGAAGAAACTTCAGGAAAAAGGAGCAAGAAATGTGTTGATTTCTATGGCAGGAGAGGGTGCAGCCCTCGTTGCAGAAGACGGAAGTATTTATCTTGCCGAAGCACCAAAGGGAACACTGGTAAACGGTGTCGGTGCAGGAGATTCGATGGTGGCAGGGTTCCTTGCAGGCTGGCTTGAAAAACACGATTACAGACATGCATTCCATACAGGAATCGCAGCCGGAAGTGCAAGTGCATTTTCTGAATATCTGGCAAGCAGGGAAGAGGTTCAGGCTGTGTATGAGCAGGTAACATCAAAAGAATATAAAGAACAATAAGGAAAGAGAGGGAGAAGTAAAGGTATGAGAATTACAGATTTACTCGATGCAAGAAGTATTTCGCTTGACTGTTCGCCAAAAACGAAGCAAGAGGCATTGGATACAGCAGTTGCCCTCATGGTAAAGAGCGGAAAAATTAATGACGAAGAAGCTTACAGACGTCAGGTTTATGCAAGAGAAGAAGAAAGTACAACAGGAATCGGAGAAGGAATTGCAATTCCTCATGGAAAATGTGATGCCGTAACAAAACCTGGTCTCGCGGCAATGGTAATCAAAGATGGTGTTGATTTCGATGCATTAGATGGAGAGCCGGTTACCCTGCTGTTTCTGATTGCAGCACCAAATACAAAAGATAATGTACATCTGGATGTATTAAGTAAGTTATCTGTACTTATGATGGATGAAGATTTCTCAAATGGACTGAGAAATGCAAAAAGTGTAGAAGAATTTTTGGAAATCATTGACAAAGCCGATGATGAAAAACCAGACATTGATGAACGTCTTGAAGATACAGGAGCAAAAGAAGATTCCAAAGTAAAAATTCTTGCAGTTACCTCTTGTCCGACCGGTATTGCTCATACTTACATGGCAGCAGAGGGACTTGAAAAAGCAGCAAGAGCCAAAGGATGCTTTATTAAAGTAGAAACCAGAGGTTCCGGTGGAGCAAAAAACGTGCTGACAGCAGCAGAAATTGAAGAAGCAGATTGCATTATTGTTGCAGCCGATGCACAAGTTCCGATGGATCGTTTCGATGGAAAGAAATTAATTGAATGTCAGGTATCTGACGGAATCAGCAAGGCAGACCAGCTCGTTGAACGTGCAATGGCAGGAGATGCACCGATTTATCAGGCAAAGGGTGCAGTACAAAAATCCAGTCAGTCAAAGGGAAGCGGAGGAGTTGGACATCAGATTTATACACAGCTGATGAATGGTGTTTCCCACATGCTTCCATTCGTAGTCGGTGGTGGTATCTTAATCGCACTTGCATTCTTGATTGATGGTTTAAGTGTAGATATGAATTCTCTTCCGGTTGACCAGAGAGCAAACTTTGGTACAATTACTCCGGTTGCAGCGATGCTTAAAGGAATCGGTGGTACAGCATTCGCATTCATGCTGCCGATACTTGCAGGATTTATCGCAATGGCAATTGGTGACAGACCGGCACTTGCAGTTGGTTTTGTCGGTGGTATGATTGCTTCTCAGGGAAAATCCGGTTTCCTTGGCGCTTTAGTAGCAGGTTTTGCAGCAGGATACATCATTGTATTACTTAGAAAATTATGTGACAAACTTCCACAGGCAATTGAGAAAATTGCACCGGTTCTGATTTATCCGGTAGTCGGAATTCTGGTTATGGGATTATTAATGAATTTCGCAGTAGAACCGATTATGGGAGCAATTAATACTGCATTAAATAATGGTTTGACAAGCATGGGCGGTTCTAGTAAGATTATTTTAGGATTTATCTTAGGCGGTATGATGGCAATTGATATGGGTGGTCCATTTAATAAAGCTTCTTATGTATTTGGTACTGCCGCAATTGCTTCCGGTAACTACGATGTCATGGCAGCAGTTATGATTGGAGGTATGACTCCTCCATGTGCAATCGCACTTGCAACTTTATTATTTAAAAACAAATTTACAAAAGAACAGAGAGAAGCAGGACCTACAAACTTCATCATGGGACTGGCATTTATCACAGAAGGTGCAATTCCATTTGCAGCATCTGACCCGCTTCATGTACTTCCGGCATGTGTTATCGGTTCCGGAATCGCAGGTTCTTTAAGTATGTTATTCAACTGTACCTTAATGGCACCACACGGTGGAATCTTCGTATTCCCTGTAGTTGGAAATCCATGGATGTACCTGGCGGCACTGGTAGTTGGAACAGTCGTTTCCACTGTACTGCTTGGAATTTTAAAGAAAAAAGTAGAAGAATAAGAAAAAATTAAAATTAAGAAAATAAAAAACAAGAAAATAAAATTAAAACAAGAAAGGGAGAATTTACCATGAAAGAATTTAAGTACACAATCACAGACCCAGAAGGAATTCACGCTCGTCCGGCAGGAGAACTTGTAAAAGCTGCAAAAGAGTTTGCAAGCACAATTAAATTAAACAAAGACGGAAAAGCAGGAGACTGCAAACGAATCTTCGGAATTATGGGACTCGCTGTAAAACAGGGAAATGAAGTTACCTTTACTTTTGAAGGGGAAGATGAAGATGCAGCTTATGAAGCAATCAGCGCATTCGTGAAAGAAAACCTGTAAGAAAAAAGCAGAACATGAAATAAAGCCGGGGTCAAATTAGTTTTGACCCCTGTTTTTTTAAAGGAAGAAAGGGGAAGTTAGCGATGCAGATTTATAGTGGAAAAAGTGTATTTAGTGGAATTGCAATTGGAAAAATCTGTGTATATCAGAAGAGCGAGCAGCAGGTAAAACGTGTACGTACAGAAGACAGTGAAAAAGAGTGGACACGTTATAACGAAGCAAAAGAGAAGGCATTAGACCAGCTTCGTGGTTTATATGAAAAAGCATTAAAAGAAGTCGGTGAAGCAAATGCTGCTATCTTTGAAGTACATCAGATGATGCTTGAGGATGATGACTATAATGAGTCCATTGAAAATATTATCCGTACTCAGAAAGTCAATGCCGAATATGCGGTTGCATCGACAAGCGATAATTTTTCTACCATGTTTTCGTCCATGGATGACGACTACATGAAAGAACGTGCTGCAGACGTAAAAGATATTTCTGAGAGAATCCTTTCCCTGCTTGCAGGCGGAGAAAAAGGCAAAGTAATGACGGATGAACCGGTAATTATTGTGGCAGATGACCTTGCACCGTCAGAAACGGTACAGTTAGAGAAAGATAAAGTGCTTTCTTTTGTAACCGTGCATGGTTCGGTTAATTCTCATACCGCGATTCTTGCAAGAACCATGGCGATTCCGGCTTTAATTGGAACGGAGATGCCTCTGGATGAACGTGTCGATGGAAAATTTGCGGTAGTGGACGGAGTAAATGGAAAAATCTATGTAGAGCCGGATGAAGAAACGTTTGCTGAATTGAAAGAACGTCAGAAAAAAGAATTAGAAAAGAAAGAACTGCTCTTACAGTTAAAAGGAAAAGAAAATATTACTCTTGATGGAAAGAAAATCATGCTGTATGCTAATATTGGAAATATAAAAGATTTAGCAACTGTCGTACAGAATGATGCAGGTGGAATCGGACTCTTCAGAAGTGAATTTATTTATCTGGAAAAAGAAGATTATCCGACCGAAGAAGAACAGTTTAAGATTTATAAGACTGCAGTTGAGACAATGGCAGGAAAACGTGTGATTATCCGTACGTTAGATATCGGTGCGGATAAACAGTGTGATTATTTCAAAATGGAAAAGGAAGAAAATCCGGCACTGGGATATCGTGCAATCCGTATCTGCCTGACCCAGACCGAAATTTTCAAGACACAGCTTCGTGCGCTGTTTCGTGCAAGTGCTTATGGAAATCTTGCGATTATGTACCCGATGATTACAAGTCTTTGGGAAGTAAAACGAATTAAAGAAATCGTAGAAGAAGTAAAAGCAGAACTAACAGCAGAAGAAATTGAATTTGGAAATCCACAGCAGGGAATTATGATTGAGACACCGGCAGCCGTTATGGTGAGTGGGGAACTTGCAAAAGAAGTCGATTTCTTTAGTATTGGAACAAACGATTTAACACAGTATACACTTGCAATTGACCGTCAGAATCCAAAACTGGATCTGTTTTATAATGCACATCATCCAGCTGTGCTTTCTATGATTAAGATGACTGTGGAAAATGCACACAAAGCAGGAATCTGGGCAGGAATCTGTGGAGAACTTGGAGCAGATACCTCTTTGACAAAAGATTTTCTGGCTATGGGTGTAGATGAACTATCTGTATCACCGGGAAGCATCCTTCCGATTCGAAAAATCATTCTTGAGACAAATGTTGAAGAATATAAGAGAGGAAATTATGCTGACGGAAAAACGTTATGAAGTAATACTGAAATGTCTGAATGAGAAAAACAGTATTACCGTTACAGAATTAAAAGAATTATTTGGAATTTCAGAATCAACAATAAGAAGGGATTTAACTGCACTGGATAAAGCCGGAAAACTGGTAAAAGTATTCGGGGGAGCAGTTGCAGTGGATTCCGGATTTACAACCGTTGAGCCCTCTGTGGCTCAGAAAGCAGGTGTAAATAAAGAAGAAAAAAGCCGGATTGCGCAGTATGCAGCATCTTTGATTTCACCAAATGAGTTTGTTTACTTAGATGCCGGAACAACAACCGGACGAATGATTGAATACATCACAGAAAAGAGCGCAGTGTTTGTGACCAATGCTGTCAGTCATGCACAGCATCTGGCAGCAGAGGGATTCAAAGTTCATCTGATTGGCGGAGAATTAAAAGGGACAACCGAAGCCGTGGTAGGAAATCAGGCAATCTTAAATATTCAGAGACTGCATTTTTCAAAAGCCTTTTTTGGTGTAAATGGAATCAGCTTAAGGGCAGGGTTCAGTACTCCGGATTACAGTGAAGCAATGGTAAAACAGACCGCCCTGCATCAGGCAAGAATTGCTTATGTGCTTGCGGATTACTCAAAATTTGGAAATGTCAGTTCCGTGACCTTTGCAAATCTAGAAGAAGCGGATGTGTTGACTGACAGAAAACCACCGGAAAGCTTTTCCGGATGTAAAAATATTCTGGTTGTGTAAATTTACGTTGTTTTTACAACCCAAATCAGTTATTATATTAAGTAGAGAAATTAATTAAGAAAAAGATTTGGGGGTGGTAAAAAATGGAGCGTTATGATGTATTTCATGATATTCTTGTGAATTTATTTCAGGAGATTATGGATATCGAAGAAAAAGCCCTGATTACCGCTGAATTTAAGAATATATCCGTGAATGATATGCATATCATTGAGGCAATTGGAACAGGAGAACCGAAAAATATGTCAACTGTGGCAAAGCTGATGTCTGTCACGGTTGGAACGCTTACAATTGCGATTAATAATCTGGTAAAAAAAGGTTATGTAAGCAGAGTCAGAAGTGAAGAGGACAGAAGAGTCGTGTTGATTTTCCTGACTGAAAAAGGAAAACGGGCGTACCAGCATCATCGGGAGTTTCATGATGGAATGGTAAAAGCACTGGTGGAAGGTCTGGATGAAGGGCAGCAGAAGATTCTTGTGAAATCTTTACTGAATTTGAGAACGTTTTTTAATTCTTATAAAAAAGATTGAGTGTACAGAAATTTTGTACACCCAATCTTTTTTTGCTTTTCAATAGTTTTCCAGCACATACTTTTCTATAACCGGAAATGGAGCAGGTCCAGTTTCTAATACAAATCGGTGAAATTCTTTTTTATCAAATTTATCACCGGCTTTTTTTTCAGCCAAGTCTCTTAAATCCATAAAATTCAGATATCCCAGATAGTATTTTAAATAATTGGCAGGATTTTCAATGATGTATTGGTAAATTTCCTTGCAGGTATCATCAGAAGCAATGCCGAATCCATGCAAAGATTGTGTAACCTGAGCTAAGGTCCAGCCGTATTCATGGATTTTAATATCGAGCAGAGAATACAGGCAGAGACTGATGGAGCGGTTTTGCCATAAAAGCTGTAAAAGTTCTGGTTCGACTTTAAAATAGGAGGCGGCATAGCCGTAGGAAATGGATTCGACATAAGTCGCCCAGCCTTCAATATAGCCACTGCATCCGAGCAGATTACGGATAGGGGCAGGATTTTGCTTTCCATAATATAAAGTCTGATAGAGGTGTCCCGGAAAGCCTTCATGGGCAAGTGTGGTAAAGAGTTCGGCAGGATTTACCTGTGAACTTCGATTGATATAAATGGTATTTGGACTTAAGGTATCCGCAGGTGGAGTCAGATAAAAAGCGGGACTGGAAAATTCTTCCATTGAGGTGGGAACATATTTCACTTCGTACTTGGGACTGTCTAAATCAGGAAAATCCGTCTGCATGGCTTTGTTTAGATAGGAAAGCATTTCTTCTGGTGTGGCAGAAAGAGAAAAAACAGAAAGATTTTGTGCAAGGGATGGATTTTGGGAGAGCAGAGTCTGCATCTGGCGGTAATCAAGGGCAAGCTGGGTAAAAAGCCGTTCTTCGATTTCGTTGGTACTGCGAAAATCTCCGACCTGACTTTGAATCAGATAGTGATAATAGGCAGTACCATCTGGAAAACCGGCAAGCCCTCTGTCATTTTTTTCACTGCCTTTTAGAGCAGAAAGCTTTTCTGAAAGTGATTGATAGGAAGGAATCACGCAGGTATGGATTAATTTTTCATGGAGGCTTAGATAGGAATCTGCCTGTTTTTTGGTAAGTGTATCAGCATTTTGAAGTGAATTAATCTTATCTTTAAAAGCAGAAGCAAGATAATCCGAGGAGAGCATGGTCTGACACTGTGTAAGCAGGCGCTCCAAAGAAGCATCACTCATAAAGAGTCCACGTTTCGCTTTTTGAGATTCAAATTCTGCCAGTTCGTTATAATAGTCGGGGAGGCAGGAGAGCAGAGAAAAATAGTCTTTGATATCGTTTCCTGTGCGGAAGGTGTATTCGGCAAGCAGAATCGGAAGCTGGGAAGAAATTCCGAGATGAGGACTTAAGGGTTCTTGAAGCCAGAAAAAGTTTTCACCGGAAAGCTGCGTGGAAAATTCCAGAGAGAGAATATCATAAGTCAGCTGGTTTTCTTTGGAAAGTTTTTGATAGTGAAAGTTTTTCAGGCGTTTTTGATTGGATTTTAATTTAGAAAATGAATTAGAATGAGCTTTTTCGTTCATTGAGCCAAGACTGATTTTATAATCCTTGATTCCAAATTTCTCGGGATGTGCAAGCGTATAATGCAGATTTAAAGTATTAGAAGAAAGTTCGGAAGTAAAAATAGAATCGGTAAAGTGTTCAAACTGTTTGTTTTCCAGAGTGGGTTCGATTTTTTTCAAAAAGATGATAGAAAAAACAAGAAAGAAGCAAAAAATGAAAATCAAGATTCGATATTTGTTATGTAGGAAATTTTTCAAAGAACTGTCCTCTTAAAGCTTGAGAATTCTTTATTAGTTTATGAAAAAAATGAAAGAGTATGAATGCAGATAAGCATTCCCTCGCTTCAAGTGCGCAGATCGCGAAGCGACTGCGTTCATGAGCAAGTAGCGAAGCGGATTGCGAATGTCCGCTTTACCAAATACAGACAAATTGGAAAAAGCCTCTGCTGGAAAAAGGCAGAGACTTGTGATAAGCTAATGAAGAAGTGAACTCTAAAATAAGGGAGGAAATGCAAGGTGAAAAAGAAGATGCTGGTTTTATTTCTGGCAGTGGGAATGATACTTGGAGGATGCCAGAACACACAGGAAAAACCACAGACCGGAAAGGGAGAAGAAACATCACGGGACGAAACGGAGGACACGCCAGAAGAAGAGAAGAACTATGATGTAAAACTGTCGAAGAACTTATATGATTTTGAATTTGCAATAAATGATACGGTTTTTCATTTGCCGCAGGCGCTGGATGATTGGAAGGAGACTGGATGGTCTTATGAGCGTGCCGAGTCGGAAGAAATGCTGGATGGTGATTCGTTTTTGGAGGGGGAGACATTAAAGAACGAGGAAAAAGAACTGATTGTGGATATTGTGAATCTGGATGGAGAAAAACAGCAGCTTGGCGCATGCAGTGTTGGGGGAGTGACACTGGAAAATACGGATAAGGATAATATGGTTTATCAACTGCCTGGAAAAATCACAGTGGGAGAATCCACGTTAGATGATGTTTTAGATGCGTATGGAGACCCGGATGACCAGTATGAGGAAAAAGACTGGGTTTATGTAACCTATGAATATGGAATTTATAAGAAAGCGGATTTGGTATTTGACATTGAAGATGAAGTCCTTGAAAAAGCAGTGCTGAAAAATTACAGGGATTCTGAACCGGAAGAAACCAGCAAAGACGTGCCAAAAGAAGTGAGTGACTATCAGGCTCCAGAAGCTTTTTCAGAGAATCCACTGGATTTTATCGTGCAGTTTGATGGAGATTTTTATCAGCTTCCGGCACCGGTTTCTGAATTTATCAAAAACGGATGGAAAATCGATGAAGAAGGTTCCGATACTTCGGTAAAGGCAGGACGCCATGGCTATGTAACATTGGAAAAAGACGGACAGACGTTATATGGTGTTGTGAATAATTACTCTAAGAGTGCAGTTCCGATTAAAAATAGTTTTCTTACCAATCTGCATGGAGATTTTGATGTGACAAAAGTGCCGATTCAGATTTACAGAGGGATTACGCTTGGAATGAATGAAGAAAGTATGAAAGAAGCGTTATCGGATGCAAAATATGAAACAAAAGAGGACGAAGAAGGAGTTTCTTATTATCTTTATGCAGATGAAGAAAAACGGGATTATGTGCGGATTTTTGTAGATAAAAATTTAAAATTGGTGCGTGAAATTGAGCTGAGTAACAGTCCGGAAGGACTGGAAGAGAAAATGTTATCGGAAGAGGATGAAAAAAGTGTAGAGGCTTCTGCAATGTCAGGCAGTGATACTCTTCCGGAACAGGAATAAATTTAAGAAAGAAGAGATAACAGGTATGGAAGAAAAAATTTATGATATGGTAATTATCGGAGCAGGTCCGGCAGGAATGAGTGCGGCGGTTTATGCAAAGCGTGCAGAGCTTTCTGTGCTGGTGATTGAGAGAGATTTTGCAAGCGGTGGACAGATTGTAAAAACCTATGAGGTGGATAACTATCTGGGGCTGCCGGGAATCGGCGGATATGAGCTGGGTGAAAAATTCCGGGAACACGTAGATAAATTTGAAGTTCCGTTTGTAAGAGATAAAGTACAGGAAATTCAGTTAGATGGAAAGCTTAAAAAAGTAATCACGAGAAAGGGAGAATATCTTGCTAAGACTGTGATTCTTGCAGGAGGATCAAGCCCGAGGCTGCTTGAGATTCCTGGAGAAGAAGAATTTCAGGGAATGGGTGTTTCCTATTGTGCAACCTGTGACGGTGCATTTTTCAGAGAGCGGGTGACAGCAGTAATCGGAGGCGGAGATTCAGCAGTGGAAGATGTGATTTTCCTTTCACGCATTTGTAAAAAAGTGTACATGATTCACAGGAGAGATTCGTTAAAAGCATCCAAATCTCTGCAGTCAGTCCTTGATAAACTTGAAAATGTTGAGATTTTGTGGGATACTGTAGCAGAAGCGATAAAGGGAAACAGTGAGGTAGAAACACTTCAGATAAAGAATCAGAAGACTCAGGAAAAACGTGAGCTTTCGGTAGATGGAGTGTTTGTTGCAGTTGGAGCAGTTCCGAATACCAAAGAATTTCAGAACTTGATTCAACTCGACGAAGCAGGCTATATCGCAGCGGAGGAAGATTGTAGAACCAATGTTGCGGGAATTTATGCAGCAGGAGATATCCGGACAAAGGCACTGCGCCAGGTGGTGACAGCGGTTTCAGATGGCGCAAATGCAGTTTACAGTGCGCAGAAATATCTATCTGAACTTGCATAAGGGACAGGGAAACACATAATAACACATGGCAAAAAGAGGATTAAGGAGGAACTTTTTGATGAAAAACACAAAAGTACTGGTAGAAGAACTGGAACAGGGAAAATATGACAGCGTTCTCTTAGATTTATATGTGGATGCGGAAAAACTGGACTATCAGAGAAAACGTTATATTGAGACAATCAAAAAATATGAGGAAACATTCGGAGAAGGCGAAGTGGAAATCTATAGCGCTCCGGGAAGAAGTGAAGTAGGTGGAAACCATACAGACCATCAACATGGAATGGTACTTGCAACTTCTATCAATCTGGATGCACTCGCAGTAGTAGGAGCTTCAAAAGACGAAAATATTCATGTAATGTCTGAAGGATATGACATGGTGGATGTTGAGATTGATGATTTAGAAGCCAGACATGAAGAAGAAGGAACAACTGCTGCTTTAATCCGTGGTGTAACCGCAGATTTAAAAGGAAAGGGTTATGAAGTAAAAGGATTTCAGGCTTACGTAACCAGCGATGTATTGATTGGTGCAGGACTTTCATCCTCAGCAGCTTTTGAAGTAATCGTGGGAACCATTCTTTCCGGTATGTTTAATGACGAAAAAATTGACCCGGTAGTGATTGCACAGTCCGGTCAGTTTGCAGAAAATGTATACTTTGGCAAGCCATGCGGACTGATGGACCAGATGGCATGTTCCGTTGGTGGTATGATTCATATTGATTTTAAAAATCCGGAAGAGCCGGTAGTAGAAAAAGTACCATCTGATTTTGAAGCTTATCAGTACAGCTTATGTATTGTAGATACAAAAGCATCTCATGCAGATTTGACAGATGATTATGCACAGATTCCGGCAGATATGAAAAAAGTAGCGAAATTCTTTAAAAAGAATTTCTTAAGAGAAGTTCCGGAAGAAGAATTTTATAACCAGATTTCTGCAATGCGTGGTCTGTTAGGAGACCGTCCGGTGCTTCGTGCGATTCATTTTATGGAAGAAGAAATCAGAGTACAGAAAGAAGTGGATTCTTTAAAAGCAGGAGACTTCAAAGAATTTCTTGAACTGGTAAAAGAATCCGGTAACTCTTCTTTTAAATATCTTCAGAATGTATATACCACAAATGACTTAAATCAGCAGGCCGTTTCTGTTGCACTCGCAGGAAGTGAGAGAATTTTAGGAAAACATGGCGTGTGCAGAGTACATGGTGGTGGATTTGCCGGAACAATTCAGGCATTCGTAGAAAATGATTTCGTAGAAGAGTATAAGAGAAGAATGGACAAAGTATTTGGACATGGTTCTTGTCAGGTATTAAAAGTACGTCAAAAAGGCGGGGTAAAAGTTCTCGGATAAGAAATATAATTTTCAGAATATTCACGGAAAAAAAGTGCACAAAAGATTTTAAAAAGTGGTCAAAATCACGAGAAATACGGAAAAAGTTATCCACATTTTATTGTGGATAAAAGGCTGTAAAATCAAGTTATCCACAAAGTTATCCACATTCGTGTGGAAAATGTGGATAACTTTTTTGATTTACATAAGATTCGAGCCAAACAGACGTTTTGTGCATAAGTTATAAAAGTGGATTTGTGGATAACTTTGTGGACAAAAAAATCACGAGAGTCAAATTCAATTATTGGGGAATAAACACTTAAATTGTATGAAATCATGAGAAAACTAAACATAATATCAGAAAATAATGAAATTCTATAAAACTTCATAAAGGACACAAAAAAACACCGTCCCCGCAGTATCAAGTCTCTGCAAAAACAGTGCTTTTAGTGCGCCTTCAGGGACTCGAACCCTGGACAAATAGATTAAGAGTCTACTGCTCTACCAACTGAGCTAAAAGCGCATTCGTTATTCCATTTCTTTAATGCAAAACTTATTATACTGGAATAAACGAAAAAATGCAAGGGGAATTTATTGTATTTTTTGTTTTTATTTAAAAACATGATGCTAAGGTCAAAAAGTTCAAAAATCGTTCGGGCTTGCACGACAAGATTTTTGACTTTGGGGCCGCCTAAACATGAAAATGTAGCGATTTACGTAGTAAATCAGCGGAATTTGAATGTTTATAGAATTGCGAGAGCTGTTTTACAGCGAAGCAATTCGTAGGCATCAATTAGAGTTTTTTAGCGTTTTTTCTTCAAATATTGCAGCGATTTCTCGGCTTCCATGGCGGCCTTCATAATTCGTGCCGCCTGTGTTCCCATTTTTCGATTGGTGTAAGCCCAGATAGAGAGTGTGGTCTGTAAAGATTTCTTTTTTGACAAAGCAAAGATTCCTTTTTATTTAAGTATATGAAAAGAAATCTTATCTTGCTGCAATTAATTTACAGATTGGATTTCCCTCAGAAGAGAATTTTTCTTCGTATTCGGTCATAATATTACCGATATTCATTTTTTCGTTGTGATGGAGGTCGTAAGTCCATTCGACCAGATGCCATTTGCTTTCATTGACTTCCTCTAAAGAGAAATCAAAGAGCGGGCGATTGTCGGTCTTAAATTCAATGACTCCGTCTGATTTTAAGATTGCATCATAGCGTTCTAAAAACTGACGTGAAGTAAGACGGCGTTTGGCATGGCGTTCTTTTGGCCATGGATCTGAAAAGTTCAGATAAATCTTATCGACTTCCTCTGCGTCAAAAATGAGTGGAAGTTCTCTTGCGTCCATGCGGACAAAGAAAACATTTGGAAGAGTGTTTCCATTTTCAGCACGTTCTTCCATTTTTTGAAGGGCACGCAAAAGAACACTGTCGTACATTTCAAATCCGATATAGTTGATATCCGGATTCTGGGAAGCAAGATCCATTAAAAAACGTCCCTTTCCCATTCCAACTTCAATGTGAATTGGATGATTGTTTTTAAAGATTTCATTCCAACGACCTTTATTTTGTGCCGGTTCGTGAATGACATAAGGACTGCTTTCGATGGCATCCTTTGCTCCTGGAATATTTCTTAAACGCATATTTTGTTCCAGCCTTTCTATCGTGATTTATATATCGTGACTAATATCTGATACAGTATACTGAATCTGAAATTGTTTGTCAAAGCCTATTCGTCAAAACGGAAGAAATATGTAGAAAAATAGACAAAAAAGGTGGGAGGGGTTTAGGAAAGTTGTCTAATTTAATAGAAAATTTATGAAAAAATCTATGGATTTTTTCTGAAAATAGTGTATGATAGGAGACAAGTAGTAGAATATAGTTAAAAAATAGTTTAACTTAAGATTTCACTTAAAACAAGGAGGAGCTTGCATGGATGATGTAATTAGTAAGCTGGCAGAAATAGAATTGGCTGCCTCCAAAATAATGGAAAATGTGGCGGAGGAGAAAAAAAGCCTTTCTTTAGAAAATGAAGCCAGGATAAAAGCCTTTGATGATGAGGTGGACAAAAAGACAGAAGAAAAATTGGAGGGGATACGAAAAGGGCTTGAAGTGGATATGGAGCAGGAACTGCTTTTACAGAAACAGCAGACGGAGGCAATCTTAAAAAAAATGGAAGCCGGATACGAACAGCGTGTCGAGGCAATGGTGCAGGAGTTATACGACAAAATATTAAGGATGTGATATTATGGGAACTCTGTTATCTTACAGTGGTCTTTCAACAAAAATCCGAGCGATGCAGAGCCGGCTGATGACAGAAAAACAATATCAGGAAATCGCACAGATGGAATCCGTGACACAGGTAGTTGCATATTTAAAAAGACAGCCTGGATTTGCAAAGCTGTGGGCGGATCTCGATGAAAGCAGTCTGCATCGTGGAGAGATTGAAAAACTTCTGACCCATACCATCCATCAAAATTTTGCAAAGATTTACCGATTCGCAAATCCATCGCAGAGAACCTTTATGGATTTGTATTTTAAACGATATGAAATTGCGGTTATGAAGGACTGTCTGAGAAAGATCTTTGATGGAAGTGGAGATGGACTTGATTTATCACTGTTTCAGGATTTCTTTGATAAACATTCCAAATTAAATTTAGAGAAACTGACCAAATCAGCGACGGTTGAAGAATTTGTTTCTAATTTGAAAGGAACAGAGTATTATGCACCGCTTTCAAGGATTGGACAGGAGTATCATCCATTGTTGTTTGATTATGGAATGGCGCTTGACCAGTATTATTTTGCAAATATCTGGAGAATGAAAGATAAACTGTTTAAGAAGAGAGATTTAGAAGAGATTATAAAGGCTTATGGTAATAAATTTGATATGTTAAATCTGCAATGGATTTATCGTTCCAAGAAATATTACCACATGGCACCGGCAGATATTTATGCGTTGCTCAGTCCGGTGCGTTACAAACTTTCAACAAAAGAAATTACAGAACTTGTAGAAGCTGTGGATGAGGAGGAGTTTCGCAGGGTACTTGATACTACGGCATATAAAAAGCATTATCCGGAACTGACACCTGATAAGCTGGAAGAATATTATAATTTCAGCATGAGGACGATTTTAGAGACGGAAGCAAGAAAGTATCCACATTCTGTAATCATGATATATTCCTACTTTTATCATAAGGAGCATGAGGTGGATCGGCTGACAACAGCAATCGAGTGTATCCGCTATGGTTTGGCTCCGGCTGAGACATTGGAATATATTCATAGAAATTAAACCGGAGGTAGCAGACATGATTGAGAAAATGAAGTTCTTAAGCATTACTGGTCCGAAGGCTGATATTGACCGAGTGGTTAACCAATATCTGGCAAAATATGAGATTCATCTGGAAAATGCAATGGCACAGCTGAATCAGGTACAAAACCTGTCTCCTTTTATACAGATTAATCCGTATAAAGAGGTGCTTGCAAAAGCAGAAGAATTTACGGGACTTCTTGGAGAGGAAAAACAGCTGAAATTACGGGATATCTCTTTAGAAGAAGCCACGGAATTGATTGACAGACTTGGAAGTGAGCTGTCGGAAATTAATGTAAAGTGTGAAGAAGAAAACAAAAAACGAACGAAAATAGTAGAAGATTTAAATCTGGTCAGTCCGTTTTTAAAACTTCCAGGCGATATTGACCAGCTGGTGCATTATCGTTTTGTGCAGGTGAGGTTTGGAAGAATTGCCAGAGAATACTATGAAAAGTTTAAGGCTTATGTATATGATAGTCTGGACACTTGGTTTTATCCGTGCCACGAAGATGAGTATGTGTGGGGTGTTTATTTTGTGCCGTGGACCAGGATGGAAGAAGTCGATGCAGTTTTTTCTTCTCTGCATTTTGAACGAATTTATTTAAAGAAAGATTATTACTATGGAACTCCACAGGAAATCTACGATAAGTTAAGGGTAGAGTTAAATGCAGTGGATAAGAAAATTGCAGAATATAAGAGCCAGGCTTCTGAATTGTTGAAAAAAGATGCAGTATCTGTTTTTTCTGCAAAAGAGAAATTAAGTGCACTGTCGGTTAACTTTGATGTACGTAAAGTGGCGGCCTGCGTAAAAGAGCATCACGAAACGTTTTATATTTTATGCGGATGGATGGCGGAAGAAGATTCTATCGCATTTGCAAAAGAAATTGAAAATGATGCAAATCTGTTTTGTATTATTGAAGATGATAAGTATAACATCAATGTTCAACCGCCTACAAAACTGAAAAATCCGAAGATATTTAAGCCATTTGAAATGTATATTAAGATGTATGGACTTCCCGCCTACAACGAGATGGACCCGACAATCTTTGTGGCAATTACCTATTCCTTTATTTTTGGGGCGATGTTCGGAGATGTCGGACAGGGATTATTATTAGCAATCGGTGGACTCATCCTTTATAAAGTTAAAAACATGGATTTGGCAGCGATTATCGGCTGTGCAGGTGTGTTCTCTACGATATTTGGTTTTATGTATGGAAGTTTTTTTGGATTTGAAGATTTAATCCCCGCCTTGTGGCTGAAACCATCAGAGGCAATGCTGTTGATACCGGGTCTTGGAAATATGAATACGGTATTCGTAGTTGCAATTGTATTTGGTATGTTCCTGATTCTGCTTACGATGATATTTAACATTATCAATGCAGTAAGAAGTCGAGATATCGAAAATATAATTTTCAGCCAGAATGCAATCTGTGGACTGGTATTTTATGGCGCATTGACCGTTACGATTTTACTTTATATCACAGGACATGCACTTCCGGCAACAGCAGTATTAGTTGTAATGTTTGTAATTCCTCTGATTTTAATTATGTTAAAAGAGCCGTTGACCCGTATTGTGGAAAAGAAAACACCGGCAATTGAGGGCGGAAAAGCAATGTATTTTGTTCAAAGTTTCTTTGAGTTGTTTGAGGTAATGTTAAGTTATCTCTCGAATACACTTTCTTTCGTGCGTGTGGGGGCATTTGCAGTCAGCCATGCCGCAATGATGGGAGTTGTATTGATGCTTGCGGGAGCAGAGAGCGGAGGCAGTATCAACTGGCTGATTATTATTCTTGGAAATGCATTTGTATGTGCTATGGAAGGTCTGATTGTAGGAATTCAGGTTCTTCGTCTGGAATATTATGAAATGTTCAGCCGCTTTTATAAGGGCAGTGGACGTGAATTTAAGCCATTTTTAAAAAATGTAAAAACAAATCATTAAGTAAAAACAGAAGCGAGAGCAAGGAGGACTTTTATTATGACAGGTATTATTCAAATCACAATTGCAGCAGCATTGATTTTAAGCATTATTCTTCCATTTGGAGCATTTTTCCTTGGAGAGAAAAATAAAAAACGTTATAAAACATCTCTGGGAGTGAATTGTTTCTTCTTTTTTGGAACCTTACTTGTGGCAACTGTTGTTATGCTTGGCGGAACAGTGACAGCAAACGCAGCATCTGACGCAGCAGCATCTGGTCTTGCAACCGGTCTTGGCTACATCGGAGCAGCACTCGTTACCGGTCTTTCCGGTATCGGTTCCGGTATTGCGGTAGCAAGTTCAGCAAGTGCAGCACTTGGAGCAATCAGTGAAGATGGTTCTTTATTTGGTAAATCTATGATTTTCGTAGCCATGGCAGAAGGTATTGCACTTTATGGTCTGATTATTTCTTTCATGATTTTAGGACGCCTTGGTTAAATTTAATTGAGACTAAAAACAGCGGCAGGATAGAATGGGAAAGGAGCGGGCATTTATGAAAATGTTTTTAATCAGTGATAATATTGACACCTACACCGGTATGAGACTGGCAGGAGTAGAGGGTGTTGTGGTACATGAGCGGGAGGAACTTAGAAGGGCACTGGAAGATGCTATCGCAAATAAGGAAAATGGCATTATTCTTCTGACTGAGAAGTTTGGCCGTGAATTTCCGGAAATCATTGATGATGTGCGTCTGAACCATCGCCTGCCGCTTCTTGTTGAGATTCCGGACAGACATGGTACCGGAAGAGCAGAAGATTTTATTTTATCTTATGTAAATGAAGCAATCGGTCTGAAATTATAAATGATTCAGAAATAAGAAGGTGATGGACATGACAACGGAAGAAAAACTGCAGCATTTTTATGATGTATCGATGGAGAGTGCCAGGGAAGAAGCACAGAAGGCACTTGAAGAATATAGAAGGGCACTTGATGATATGTTTGAAGAACATAAAAAAGAAAAAGAAAAAAGTGCCGAGCTTCGTCTGAAACTGGAAACGGAAAATGCAAAGCGTGAAATTAATAAAGCATTATCTGCAGAGCAGCTTCACATTAAACGAAAACTGTCAAAGAAACAGCAGGAGTTAAGAGAAAAAATTTTTATTGATCTGCAGGCAAAGCTGGAAATTTTTCGTAAGAGCAGTGATTATCCAAAGTGGCTTGAGGAAAAGATAAAAGAAGCACAAAACATTGCAGATTCAGATGAGATTCAGATTTATTTATCAAAAATAGATGAAAATTTAAAAGAAAGTATAGAGGCAGAAACAGGGATTTCCATTCAACTTTCAGAAGAACCGTTTATGGGAGGAATGAGAGCAGTGATTCCTGCGAAGAATATACTGATTGACCAGACATTTTTAACAATGTTTGAAAGTGAAAAAGAAGAATTTAATTTTGACGGAGGGCTGCTAAATGAGTAGAACAGGAATCATATATGGAATTAATGGCCCCGTCATTTACCTGAAAGGAAATACCGGATTTAAGATGTCCGAAATGGTTTATGTGGGAGAAGAACATCTGGTAGGAGAGGTCATTGCGCTGACAAAAGATACAACGACTGTTCAGGTCTTTGAGGAGACAAGTGGATTAAAACCCGGAGAAACGGTAACTGCAACCGGAGATGCTATTTCAGTCACATTAGGACCTGGAATTTTAGACAATATTTTTGATGGTATTCAGCGTCCGCTTTCTGTTATTGCAGAACAGTCCGGAAAATATATTTCCAGAGGGATGCAGGTCGATTCGTTGGATACAGAGAAAAAATGGAATGTAAAATTTCTGGTAAAAGAGGGCGATGAAGTCCACGGAGGAACCATTTTTGCACAGACACAGGAGACGGCTTCGATTATGCATAAGTCCATGGTACCTCCGAAAGTAGAAGGAAAGATTAAGAAAATCCTTCCGAATGGGACATATAACGTAAGCGAAATCCTTGCGGTAGTAGAACAGGCAGACGGAAGCGAATATCCATTGAAGCTTGCCCAGAAATGGCCGATTCGTATTCCGAGACCGACAAGCAAACGATATCCGGCAACGGTTCCGCTTGTCACCGGACAGCGAATTTTGGATACGTTGTTTCCGATTGCAAAAGGCGGAACAGCGGCAGTACCTGGAGGATTTGGAACAGGAAAGACAATGACCCAGCATCAGATTGCAAAGTGGTCCGATGCAGACATTATTGTATATATTGGATGTGGAGAACGTGGAAATGAAATGACTCAGGTTTTGGAGGATTTCTCAAAACTGCATGACCCAAAAACGGGAAATGCACTGATGGCACGTACCACCCTGATTGCGAACACTTCAAACATGCCGGTTGCAGCACGTGAAGCTTCTATTTATACCGGAATCACACTTGCTGAATATTACCGTGATATGGGATACGATGTGGCAATCATGGCAGATTCCACTTCAAGATGGGCAGAGGCACTTCGAGAACTGTCCGGACGACTGGAAGAAATGCCGGCAGAGGAGGGGTTCCCTGCTTATCTGGCATCAAGACTGTCTGCGTTCTATGAAAGAGCCGGCATGATGCAGAACTTGAATGGAACAGAAGGTTCGGTATCAATTATCGGAGCGGTTTCTCCTCAGGGCGGTGACTTCTCTGAACCAGTTACACAAAATACAAAACGATTTGTGCGCTGTTTCTGGGGGCTGGATAAATCCCTTGCCTATGCAAGACACTTTCCGGCAATTCACTGGCTGACCAGTTACAGTGAGTATTTAAATGATTTGGCACACTGGTATGGAGAACATGTTTCACCCAAATTTGTGGATGACAGAAATAAATTAATGGCAATTTTGAATCAGGAAAGCAGTCTGATGGAAATTGTAAAATTGATTGGTAGTGATGTACTTCCGGACGACCAGAAGCTGACCCTTGAGATTGCAAGAGTGATTCGTCTTGGATTTTTACAGCAGAATGCATTTCATCCGGATGATACCTGTGTTTCTCTGGAGAAGCAGTTTAAGATGATGGAAATTATTTTGTATTTGAATCAAAAATGCAGAAGTCTGATTGCAATGGGGATGCCGATGTCTATACTTCGTCGGGAAAACATTTTTGAAAAAGTAATCTCTATTAAATATGATGTACCAAACGATAAGTTAGAGATGATGGATGATTATCAAAAAGCAGTAGATGATTTCTATGATACAGTCATGGAAAAGAATGGATAAGGAGGGAACGGAATGGCAATCGAATATCTTGGCTTAAGTGAAATCAACGGTCCTCTGGTTGTGCTCGAAGGGGTGCAGGATGCAGCCTTTGATGAAATTGTAGAATTTAAAGTAGATGACGGTACAAAAAAAATCGGGCGTATTGTAGAAATTTATGAGGATAAAGCTGTCATTCAGGTATTTGAAGGAACAGAAAACATGTCTCTGTTAAATACCCATACAAAATTGACCGGACACCCGATGGAAGTAGAATTATCTCCGGACATCCTTGGGCGAACTTTTAATGGAATCGGAAAACCAATTGACGACCTTGGTCCGGTGATTCCGGAAATGAAATTAAATATTAATGGTCTGCCGTTAAATCCGGTCAAACGAGAGTATCCGAGAAACTTCATTCAGACAGGTATCTCTGCGATTGATGGTTTGACAACCCTGATTCGTGGACAGAAACTTCCGATTTTCTCAGGAAACGGACTTCCACATGATCAGCTTGCAGCACAGATTGTAAAACAGGCTTCTCTTGGTGGGGACAGTGATGAGAAATTTGCGATTGTATTTGCGGCAATGGGCGTAAAATATGATGTAGCAGAATTTTTCCGCAGAACTTTTGAGGAGAGCGGTGTTGCGGACCACGTAGTCATGTATCTGAATCTGGCAAATGACCCTGTAGTAGAGCGATTGATTACACCAAAGGTTGCACTTACTGCGGCAGAGTATCTGGCATTTGAGAAAGGCATGCACATTTTGGTTATTCTTACTGATATTACTTCTTTTGCGGAAGCGATGCGAGAGGTTTCTTCTTCAAAAGGAGAGATTCCATCAAGAAAAGGTTATCCGGGTTATTTATACAGTGAACTGGCAACCCTTTATGAACGTGCAGGAATTGTAAGAGGTGGAACAGGTTCGGTTACACAGATTCCGATTCTTACAATGCCAAATGATGATATTACGCATCCAATCCCTGACTTAACCGGGTATATTACAGAAGGTCAGATTGTACTCGAGCGTCAGCTTCATGGGCAGGCAATTTATCCGCCGATTAATGTCCTTCCATCCCTGTCTCGTCTGATGAAGGATGGTATCGGTGAAGGTTATACGAGAGAAGACCATCAGGATGTAGCAAACCAGCTGTTTTCCTGTTATGCAAAAGTAGGAGATGCCAGAGCACTTGCATCTGTTATTGGTGAAGATGAACTTTCACCGCTCGATAAAAAATATCTGGAATTTGGAAATGCATTTGAACAACAGTTTGTCGGTCAGGGACCGGATGAAAACAGAAGTATTCAGGAAACCCTGGATCTCGGATGGAAACTGCTTGGAATGATTCCAAGAGATGAGCTCGACCGTATTGACACGAAGATACTGGATAAATACTATCATCCGGAAGAGAATGCATAAAGAAGAGGTGATGTTATGGATCCGAATACCTTTCCAACCAAAGGAAATCTGATACTGGCAAAAAATTCTCTCGCTTTATCCAAACAGGGCTTTGATTTGATGGACAAAAAAAGAAATATTTTAATTAAAGAACTGATGGAGTTAGTAGACCAGGCAAAAGATATCCAGTCACAGATTGATGTCACATTTCGTACGGCTTATTCGGCACTTCAGAGAGCAAATTTGGATATTGGAATCAGCTATGTACAGGAAATTTCAAGAACTGTTCCGGTGGAAGATTCGATTCAGATTAAGACCCGAAGTGTTATGGGAACAGAGATTCCATTAGTTCAGGCGAATGAATCATCTAATGCGCCAACTTATGCTTATTATGGAACAAAGGCTTCTCTTGATGAAGCAAAGGCAGCGTTTGAAAAAGTAAAACAGCTGACGATTCGTCTTTCAGCGGTGGAAAATGCAGCCTATCGTCTGGCAATTAATATTAAGAAAACCCAGAAAAGAGCCAATGCGCTGAAGAATATTACAATTCCGAAATATGAAGAATTGACTAAATCCATCAGCAATGCACTCGAAGAAAAAGAGAGAGAAGAATTTACAAGGTTAAAAGTAATTAAACGAATGCAGGGAAAATAAAAAACATAGTTTTTATAGAAAAGAAGTTGTTAAAAGAGAGAATTTTAACAACTTCTTTTTTTACAAAAATTTAACATGAGACAGATTTTATATTTTACTTTGCTTTTTTATACTGAGACTCGTAAATGAGAGCAATACTAAAAAAGATAAAAATCATAAAGCAAGGAGAATTCAATTATGAAGAAAAAAGTAGCAGCATTATTAATTACAGGAATTATGGCAGTGGCAATGACAGCATGTGGAAGCAGTAATTCAGGAACAGACAACAGTGGAAGTACAGATGGAACCGCAAAAACAGAGAGCAGTGCCGATGCAGACAGTGACTGGGATAATACAAGAGACATCACAGTTGTATCAAGAGAAGATGGTTCTGGTACAAGAGGGGCTTTCGTAGAATTATTCGGAATTGAAGAAGAAGTAAACGGAGAAAAAGTAGATATGACAACAGAAGAAGCAAATATCACAAACAGTACTTCTGTTATGATGTCTACCGTGGCACAGGATGAATACGCAATTGGTTATATCTCACTTGGTTCTTTAGATGATTCCGTAAAAGCTGTTAAGATTGATGGAAGCGAAGCAACAGCAGAAAACATCAAAAATGGAAGTTATAAAATTTCCAGACCGTTTAACATTGCAACAAAAGAGGATTTAAGTGACGCAGCACAGGATTTTGAAGACTTTATTTTAAGTACAGAAGGACAGAAAGTAGTGGAAGACAACAAATACATCCCTCTTGATGATGTGAGTGATTATAAATCAAACGGAGCAAGCGGAAAAGTTGTTGTTGCAGGTTCTTCTTCTGTATCTCCTGTAATGGAAAAATTAAAAGAAGCTTATCAGGCAGTCAACAGTGATGTAGAAGTAGAAATCCAGACAAGTGATTCTACAACAGGTATGCAGAATGCAATTGATGGTGTATGTGATATCGGAATGGCTTCCAGAGAATTAAAAGATTCTGAAAAAGAAGCAGGTCTGACACCAACTGTTATTGCAATGGATGGTATTGCAGTAGTCGTAAACAATGATAACCCGACTGATGAACTGAGCTCCGACCAGGTAAAATCCATCTTTACAGGTGATGTGCTTACATGGGATGAGGCGCTTCAGTAAAGAAGACTTAAGAAAGAATCAGTAGCCTGAAGAAGGTTAAAAGGGTGAACAGAATGAAAAAATATAAAGAACAGGTGATGCATGCGGTGTTTTTTATCGCCGCATGTGCATCCGTACTTGCAGTCGCTTTGATTTGTCTGTTTTTGTTTGTAAACGGAATTCCGGCGATGAGAGAGATTGGAATCTTTAAGTTTCTTTTAGGAACGATGTGGAAACCGGGAAATAATATTTACGGAATCCTTCCGATGATTATGGGAAGTATTTATGTAACCGCAGGTGCAATTTTAATCGGAGTTCCGATTGGAATCTTAACTTCTGTATTTATGGCTTCCTACTGTCCAAAAAAAGTATATCGTTTTTTTAAATCGGCAATTGACTTATTGGCCGGAATCCCATCGGTTGTATATGGTTTCTTTGGTTTAATGATGTTAGTTCCACTGATTCGCGATTTATTCCACAAAGGAAACGGAAGCAGTATTTTAAGTGCTTCTATCCTGCTTGGAATCATGATTCTTCCGACGATTATCGGGGTGACGGAATCTGCAATCCGTGCAGTACCTTCCAATTACTATGAAGGTTCTCTGGCACTTGGCGCAACAAAAGAAAGAAGTCTGTTTTTCGTTGTGCTTCCGGCTGCTAAATCCGGTCTGATTGCAGGTGTGGTACTTGGAATCGGTCGTGCAATCGGTGAAACTATGGCAGTTGTAATGGTAGCAGGAAATCAGGCACGTATGCCTGCCGGAATCTTAAGAGGTGTCAGAACCATGACATCAAACATTGTACTGGAAATGGGATATGCAGCAGATTTACACAGAGAAGCATTAATCGCAACAGGCGTGGTATTATTTGTATTTATCTTAATTATTAACTTCTGCGTTGCCAGATTAAATAAGGGGGAAAGTGGTCATGCATAAAAAAGAACATCAGGGAGCGAAAATCAGTGCCGGTATTTTAAAAGGTCTGGTCTTTGCATCAGCCGCTTTAACCTTCTTAGTCTTATTTTTCCTGATTGTCTATATTTTGGTTCATGGAATTCCGAATCTGACACCACAGTTATTTGCATGGAAATATACAAGTGAAAATGCTTCCATGCTTCCATCTATTATTAATACGTTAATTATTGTGATATTATCACTGGTCATTGCAGTGCCGCTTGGTATTTTTTCCGCAATCTATCTTGTGGAATATGCAAAAAGAGGAAATAAATTTGTAAAAATTATTCGTCTGACGACAGAGACACTTTCCGGAATTCCATCTATCGTATATGGTCTGTTCGGTGCATTGTTTTTTGTAACTGCATTAAAATGGGGTTATTCTTTACTTGCAGGTGCTCTGACATTGTCAATTATGATTCTTCCGCTGATTATGAGAACGACGGAAGAAGCATTAAAATCCGTTCCGGATTCCTTTCGTGAAGGAAGTTTCGGACTTGGAGCAGGAAAACTCAGAACGGTATTTCAAATTGTACTTCCAAGTGCAATTCCCGGTATTTTAGCCGGTGTTATTCTTGCAGTCGGACGAATCATTGGAGAAACAGCAGCTTTGATTTATACCGCAGGTGCGGTGGCAGAAGTGCCGTCGAGCATCATGGGTTCTGGTTCAACTTTAGCAGTACACATGTACAATCTTTCCAGAGAAGGTTTATATATGAATCAGGCGTATGCAGTATCCGTTGTCCTGTTAATTTTTGTTCTGCTGATTAACTGGGGTTCCGGAAAAATAGCAAAGAAACTTACGAAAGGGAAAGAATAACGGAAATGGAATTGAAAAAAAATCAGAAAATAGAAGTCTCAAATCTGGATTTGTATTATTCAGATTTTAAGGCATTAAAAAATATAAATATTAAGATTCCGCAAAATGAAATTACAGCATTTATCGGACCGTCCGGATGTGGAAAATCGACGCTTTTGAAATCATTAAATCGTATGAATGATTTGGTAGAAGGATGCCGGATTGATGGACAGGTTTTGCTGGATGGAGAAGATATTTACGGAAAGATGGATGTCAATCTGCTTAGAAAACGTGTCGGAATGGTATTTCAGAAGCCAAATCCATTTCCAATGAGTATTTACGATAACATTGCTTATGGACCGCGCACTCATGGAATCCGTTCCAAATCCAAACTGGATGATATCGTAGAAAAATCCCTGCGTGATGCTGCCATCTGGGAAGAGACAAAGAATCGTTTAAAATCCAATGCACTTGGAATGTCCGGTGGACAACAGCAGAGACTTTGCATTGCAAGAGCACTTGCAGTTCAGCCGGAAGTACTTTTAATGGACGAGCCGACCAGTGCCCTTGACCCAATTTCAACTTCCAAAATCGAAGAACTGGCAATGGAATTAAAGAAAGAGTATACAATTGTAATGGTTACGCATAACATGCAGCAGGCAGCCCGTATTTCTGATAAAACTGCATTTTTTCTTTTAGGAGAAATCGTAGAATTTGGTGAAACAGAACAATTATTCTCTATACCGAAAGATAAGAGAACAGAGGATTATATTACAGGGAGGTTTGGTTGATATGCGTACAAGATTTGACCAGCAATTGGAAAAGCTGCATGTGGAATTAATTAAAATGGGAAGTTTATGCGAGCAGGCAATCACACTGGCTTCGTCTTCTTTAGAAGTTCAGGAAGAGAATACTTTGCATAAAGTGGCAGCACTTGAGAGTGAAGTAGATGCAAAAGAAAGAGAAATTGAAGATATCTGTATGAGACTTCTGCTTCAGCAACAGCCGGTAGCAAGAGATTTACGTGTTATCTCGGCTGCCTTAAAACTGATTTCTGATTTGGAAAGAATCGGCGACCAGGCGGCAGATATTTCTGACTTGACTCCTTATATTGTAAACAGCAGTATTGCTAGTAAAGTTCAGATTCATGATATGGCAAAGGCAACGATTGACATGGTAACAAAAAGCATTGATGCGTTTGTAAAAAATGATTTGGAGCTTGCAGAAAAAGTTATTGAATCAGATGATATCGTAGATGATTTATTTAATAAAATAAGAGAAGAACTGATTCAGGAAATTCAGGGAAAAAACAATGACCCAAGAGCGGCAATTGATATTTTAATGGCAGCAAAATATTTTGAGAGAATTGGCGACCACGCAGTTAATGTTGCAGAATGGGTACAGTATTCTATTACCGGTGTGCATAAGAGTAATGAACATCATATAGCAGACAGATAGGAATGAGGTGAAAGGGTTGGTCTATCTGGTAGAGGATGATGAAAATATAAGAGAACTGGTCACATACACATTAAACAGTCAGGGGATTGAAACAGAAAGCTTTGAACGCCCATCTAAATTTTGGAAGGCAATGCAGCAGGAGATTCCATCCCTGTTTTTGCTTGATATTATGCTGCCGGAAGAGGATGGACTTAGTATTTTGAAGAAAATTAAAAATACAAGCCAGACCAAAAAATTGCCTGTTATTATGCTGACTGCAAAGGGAAGCGAATATGATACAGTATTAGGTCTCGACAGTGGAGCGGATGATTATATCGCAAAGCCGTTTCGTATGATGGAACTGATTTCACGAGTGCGTGCTGCATTAAGGCGAAGCGATCCGAAAGAACAGGAAAGGGTCAAAGAATATCAGTTTGGAAAAATCTATGTTTGTCCATCCAGACATATTGTGAGTGTGGACGGAAAAGAAATCTCACTTACTTTAAAAGAATTTGAACTGCTGTGTGTACTGCTTTCTGAACAGGAAACTGTATTTTCAAGGTCAAAATTGTTAGACCGTATCTGGGGCTATGAATTTGATGGGGAAAGCAGAACGGTAGATGTTCATGTGCGGACACTCAGGCAAAAGCTGGGAGATGCCGGAGACTGTATCAAAACAGTAAGAGGAGTAGGATATAAGATAGGAGGAAAAGCTTCATGACAAAACGGATTTTCCGCTCAATTATGCTGGTTTCTGCAGTCTGCATGGTGACAGGACTGGCATTTCTTATGGGCGTTTTATATCATTTTTTTGGGAATCAATTAGAAAAAGAATTAAAAGCAGAAGCATCTTATCTGGAACTTGCAGTAGAGGAAAATGGAGAGAGTGTACTTGAGAAGCTTCCAAAAAATTCGGCAAGGGTGACCTGGATTGCGGAGGATGGAACGGTTATTTTTGATAATAAAGCAGACGCTTTTGATATGTCGAATCACAATGACAGGGAAGAAATTAAGGATGCACAGAAAAACGGTGCAGGAACTTCTGTCAGACAGTCTGATACATTAGGAGAAAAGACGGTCTACTATGCAAAACGTTTGTCTGATAATAGTATCCTTCGTATTTCGAGCGATCAGTATACGGTGATTGCTCTGTTAAAACAGCTGATTCTCCCAGCTGTCTGCGTGCTGGTTCTTATGATATTATTAGGAGCATTTTTTGCATCGAGACTTTCTAAACATATCGTAACACCATTAAATGAGCTGGATTTGGAACATCCGGATGAAATTGATACTTATGATGAAATGGCTCCATTTATTACAAAGATTAATAAACAGCAGAAGACCATTCAGAAACAGCTTTCGGATGCAAAACGACAGCAGAAAGAATTTCAGATTATTACAAAGCAGATGCAGGAGGGACTTCTTGTCATCGATACACAGACAGATTTGCTTTCCAGTAATGCCAGTGCACTGGAACTTTTAGATGCCGGACAGGTAAAAGATAAAGAAAGTGTGCTGTCACTGAATCGTAGTGAAGCATTTGAGAAGACAATAGACAAAGTCTTACGTGGAGAACATGTAGAGTCTGTATTAAATTTGGGAGAACGTTACTGCCAGATTTGTGCAAATCCGGTATTTGACAAAGAAACGATAGCAGGTGCAGTGATTCTTTTGATTGATGTGACTGAAAAAATGCAGAGAGATTCTTTAAGACGGGAATTTACAGCAAATGTCTCTCATGAATTAAAGACTCCGTTGACTTCGATTTCAGGCTTTGCAGAAATCATTCAAAGTGGTTTTGTAAAACAGGAAGATGTTCGGAAGTTTGCAGGAAAGATATTTGATGAGACACAGAGACTGGTTACCTTAGTGGATGATATTATAAAAATTTCTCAGCTGGATGAAAATTGTCAGCCGTATCAGAGAGAAAAAGTAGATATCTATAATCTGGCTAAAGATGTATTGAGCAGGCTTCAGGAATCTGCTAATAAAGCACAGGTTCAGTTGAATATGGAAGGTGAACATGCAGAACTTGAAACCGTACTGCCGATTTTAGATGAAATTGTTTCTAATCTGTGTGATAATGCGATTAAATACAATAAAAAAGGCGGAAGTGTTACCGTTACAGTATTAAATGCAAGAAATCAGATATGTCTGTCTGTCCGTGATACCGGAATTGGAATCACAGCGGCGGAAAAGAGCAGAGTATTTGAACGATTTTATCGTGTGGATAAAAGTCATTCAAAAGAAATTGGTGGAACCGGTCTTGGACTTTCGATTGTAAAACACGGTGCTGCTTATCTGGGAGCAAAAGTAGAATTGGAAAGTACCATTGATAAGGGAAGTACATTCCGTCTGATTTGGCAAAAATAAAAGAAAAAGACCTTTTGAACATTGTTCAGAGGTCTTTTTTGAATTGAAAATTAGTATTTTGAATTAGAAATTACTGCATCATACCTGCAAGTACCTGATTTACCAGTTTGCCATCGGCAATTCCTTTTACTTTTGGCATCAGGACTTTCATGATGCGTCCTTTATCTTTTCCGGTTGGCGTTTCAATTTCAAGTTCTTTTAAGACTCCATCAATTACTGTTTTGATTTCGTCTTCATTTAACATTTTTGGTGCAAATTCTTCGTATACGGCGATGCGTTTGCTGCATTCTTCGATAATATCAGTTCTGTCAGCAGGAGTCATTTCTAAAGTTTCTTTTGTCTGTTTGATTTCTTTTAAGACAACTTCATTTTCTTCTGCTTCTGTTAAATCTTCTCTTTTATCAATTGCTTTGTTTTTCAGTGCGGATAAGAGCATGGACAGAGAGTCTTTTCTTTCTTTGTCTTTTGCTTTCATCGCAGCTACCATTGCTTTTCTTACTTCATCTGCTTTACTCATAGTGGTTATCGCTCCTTTTCAAAATGTTTTCTAATTTAAAAGTATAACACTCTGAAAAAAAGAATGAAACCCCTAATTAGCGGATTCTCCATAAATTCCAATGAAAATAGGAAGCGAGGAGACGGATGACGACAGTCACAATCAAGCCGATAATTGCACCGGCGGCTTCACCGACAGAGTTTCGGCATATCACACAGGCAGCACCTCCGGCAATGGAAGCGCAGGCATAAATTTCCCGAACCAGAATATAAGGGGTTTCGCCTGCCATGATATCACGAACTACACCACCCCCGACTCCGGTCAATACTCCGACAAAAACAAAGAAAAAGGCATTGTCTTTGTTCATAACATTTGCGGCAGCCTGAATCCCGACTACAGTAAAGATTCCAAGTCCGAGAGTATCACATAAAAGCATGATGGTATCGTAATATTTACTTTTAAACCCAGAATCTAAGATAGAAGGATTGGTGTAGACAATTGTAAACAGCAGGGTAGCAGTCAGCACTGAAAATAACACATATACCGGTTTGGAAAATGCAGCAGGAGGAGTGACGCCGAGAATAATATCACGCATCATTCCGCCACCGACGGCGGTAGTCGCTCCTAAAATATTTACGCCAAAAATGTCCATTTTTTTTTCGATGGCAATCATTGCACCTGAAGATGCGAATGCAATTGTGCCGATAATTTCAAGAATAAAGGTAAAAGTATCCATAGATGTCCTCCCAACAAAGACTTTTGTGAGTGAGAAAAAGTCTTTGAAAAATTGTAGAATAATTAATATTGTATTAGTACAACAAAGCAGTTTCAGTATAGCATAAAGACGTAAAAAAAACATCTTTAAATGGCACAAAGTCCGTGAATTACGGACGTTAAAAGGTTTGACTTTTTATGGATTTTTTGTTACTCTATTTAAGGCTATAAAGTGTAAAATTGTGAAGTTGGAAAGGGGAAAAATGGAGAAACATAAAAATGGGAGCTTTACAAGCTCAATTGGTTTTGTATTGGCCTGTGTAGGTTCAGCAGTCGGTCTGGGAAATATCTGGATGTTTCCATATCGTCTTGGAGAGTATGGCGGGGCAGCATTTTTAATTCCGTATCTGTTTTTTATTCTGTTGTTTGGATTTGTCGGGTTATCCGCAGAATTTGCATCAGGAAGAAAAGTAGGAACAGGAACGCTTGGTGTGTACGCTTATTGTTTTAAAGAAAGAAAACAGGAAAAACTTGGAAAAATTTTAGGCTGGATTCCGCTTATGGGTTCACTTGGAATTGCAATCGGATATTCGATTATTATTGGATGGGTCTTAAGATATTTAGGTGCGTCAGTAACCAATACCGTGCTGAAAGAGGATTCCGCAGAATTTTTTGCCGGAGTTACCGCATCCATGAAAAACGTTCCGTGGCATATGATGATTGTGGCGATTACGGTTATCATTTTATTAGTAGGAGCCGCATCTCAGATTGAACGGGCAAATAAAGTACTGATGCCGTTATTTTTTATTTTATTTGCGGGACTTGCAGTGCGTGTCTTTTTCTTAGAGGGTTCACATGAGGGATACCGTTTCTTATTTGTGCCGAACTGGAAAGCACTTTTAAATGTAAATACCTGGGTTATGGCGATGGGACAGGCATTTTTCTCATTGTCGATTACAGGTTCAGGAATGATTGTGTATGGTTCTTATCTGCCAAAGAATGAGGATATTGTAAAATCTTCTTTACAGACACTTATCTTTGATACAATTGCGGCACTGCTTGCAGCGCTTGCTATTATGCCGGCGGTGTTTGCCTTTGGAATTGAGCCATCCGCAGGACCATCTTTAATGTTTATTACTTTGCCAAATGTATTTAAACAGATGCCGATGGGAAGACTATTCGCAGTTCTCTTCTTCTTATCCGTCTGCTTTGCCGGAATTACTTCTCTGATTAATATGTTTGAGGCAGTAATTGAGAGCTGGCAAAATCGTTTTAAAATCGGGAGAACAAAATCTGTTTTGCTTTGTGGCGCAATTACACTTTTAATCGGGTTATTATTGGAAGAAGAAACCAGAGTTGGAAACTGGATGGATTTTATTACCATTATCATTGTTCCGTTTGGTGCAGTACTGGGTGCAATTTCTATTTATTATGTATTAGGTTTTGATAAAATAAAAGAAGAACTGGAACTTGGAAGAAAGAAGCCACTTCCGGTAATATTTAAACCGGTGGCAAAATATGTGTATGTTCCGCTTTCTATCATTATCTTTATTTTGGGATTAATTTATAAAGGTATTGGATAATGTTGTTGACAAAAATTATCAATCATAAAGTTGCCCTTTAATTTTGCCTATGCTATAATAGGCGCAGACAGCAAATGAAGAAAGACAGCTGTGGATACTTTGAAAACGAAAAATAAAATTTCTACTAAACAAAAGGAGAGTACGTCATGGATGCAAAAGAATTTGCTTTAAAACAGCACGAGGAATGGAGCGGTAAAATTGAAGTTGTCAGCCGTGCAAAACTGGAGACACCAGAAGACCTTTCTGTAGCTTATACACCAGGTGTTGCAGAACCGTGCCTGAAAATTGCAGAAGATGTTGATTTATCTTATAAATATACAAGACGTCATAACATGGTAGCTGTTGTGACAGACGGAAGCGCAGTTCTTGGACTCGGAAACATTGGACCGGAAGCAGGTATGCCTGTTATGGAAGGAAAATGTGTTTTATTTAAGGCATTTGCTGATGTGGATGCTTTCCCGTTATGTGTAAGAAGTAACGATGTAGATGAAATTGTAAACACTGTTCGTTTACTGGCTGGAAGTTTTGGCGGTGTCAATCTGGAAGATATCTCCGCTCCTCGATGCTTTGAAATTGAAAGAAAATTAAAAGAGTGCTGTGATATTCCGATTTTCCATGATGACCAGCATGGTACAGCAGTTGTAACAGCAGCAGCATTAATTAATGCGTTAAAATTGACAGGAAAGAAATTGGATGAAGTAAAAGTTGTTACTTCAGGTGCTGGTGCAGCAGGAATCGCAATCATTAAACTGTTAGTAAGCCTTGGATTAAAACGAGTAATCATGTGTGACAGAAAAGGTGCGATTTATGAAGGTCGTGAGGGCTTAAATGCAGAAAAACAGGAAATGGCAAAAATCTGCAATCTGGATAAAGAAAAAGGAAGTCTTGAAGAAGTAATCAAAGGCGCTGATGTATTTATCGGTGTATCTGCGCCGGGTGCGGTAACAGAAGAAATGGTGAAATCCATGGCTGAAAAACCAATCCTCTTCCCGATGGCAAATCCGGTACCGGAAATTATGCCTGACCTTGCGAAAAAAGCAGGTGCAGCAGTTGTCGGAACAGGAAGAAGTGACTTCCCGAACCAGATTAATAACGTACTTGCTTTCCCTGGAATTTTCCGTGGCGCATTAGATGTCAGAGCAAAAGACATTAACGATGAGATGAAAGTTGCAGCAGCTTATGCAATCGCAGGACTGGTTGATGAGAAAGATCTTGCAGAAGATTACATCATTCCAAACCCATTTGATAAACGAGTTGCAAAAGTGGTATCTGAAGCAGTTGCAAAAGCAGCAAGAGATACTGGTGTGAATCGTATCTAATGATTACAGAATTGCACGAACTGTATTACAGTAAGGCAATTCGTGGTATCATTTGAGTGAATTATACAGAATGAAATACAAAAGAGAACTTTACGTGGACAGAGGCGCATAAAGTTCTCTTTTTATTTTTTTAGAACTTTGCTATAATGAGATGTGAGTTGCAAAAGCAGGTATATAATAATTCTGAGAGTACATAGAAATCGAAGGGGGAAATTTATGAATCAGGAAGAACGGGCAAGACTGGAAGAGAGACAACGCCAGAAAAAAATCAGAGAACGTCGTCGAAAAAAACAGGTTAGGAGACAAAAAATGCTGCTGGCTGGCATTATTATGATAATTGTTATAATAACAGCAGGGGTAAATATTGTAAAAAATAACCGTAAGAAAGCAGAACAGGCTGCTGTGACAAAAGCAAAGCAGGAAAAACTGGCAAAACAGGAACAAGAAGAATTAGAAAAAGAAAATACGCTGTCTATGATTGCGGTTGGCGATAATCTGTATCACGATGCTATTTTAGAAGAAGGAAAAACAGATTCGGGAGACTGGAATTTTGATTTTTTGTATCAAAACGTAAAAAAAGAAATTGAAGAGGCGGATCTTTCGGCAGTGAATCAGGAAACAGTTTTTGTGAATAATCATGATGAAGTTGCCGGATATCCGGAGTTTGCTTCCCCGCTTGAAGGTGGAGATGCGCTGATAAAAGCTGGATTTAACATTGTGACACAGGCAAGTAATCATGCTTATGATAAAGGAAAAGCCGGAATCTTAAATTCTGTAACATTCTGGCGAACCAGTCATCCAAATGTTACTCTGCTTGGAATTCATAAAGACCAGCAGGATGAAGAGCGCAATCGTATACAGGTAGTAGAAAAGAAAAATTTTAAAATTGCGATGATGAATTATACATTTGGCTTAAATGAGGCAACCCCTCTTCCGGAGGATGAAAGTTATTCGATTGATGTATTTGATGAAGAACAGGTTGCAAAAGATATTGAAACTGCAAAGTCGGAAAGTGACGTTGTAATTGTATTTTTACATACCGGTGTGGAAGATACGACAGATATTGATGAAGATACAGAAAATCGAATCGATTTTCTTGCCAGTCAGGGTGTTGATATTACAATTTGTTCCCATCCGCATGTAATACGTGCCTTTGGTATGAGAGAAAGAGCAGATGGCGGTCAGATGCTGGTGTATTATTCACTTGGAAATTTTGTGTCTACGCAGGAAGCAATTCCGGAATTGTTGGAAGGCATGGCGAAATTTACATTGAAGAAAGATATAGAGACAGGAAAAGTAACGGTTTCTGATTATTCAATGCAGCCACTTGTCATGCACTATGATACTGGAAAGACAAACTGTGCAGTCTATAAACTTTCGGATTATACAGAGGAACTTGCCAAAGCACATGGAATTCATGAATATTCTGAAGAGAAATTTACGTTAGAAAGTATTCAGGAGTTTTTTGCTCCATTTCTGACTCCCCAGACATTTGCGCCGGGAAGCCAGAAAAACAGTGACTAATTAATCGTCGCAGTATTGTTTTGGTGAAAATGGATAGAGACTTTTATAAGAGTCCAGTTCATCAGAAGAGACAGGAGCACGATAAATCAGGCCGGTCATTTCTGTGGTGGCAAGACCGTCAAAGTCATGTCTGGAGCTGAACTCTACATTGTATTTATCAGAAACAAAATCAGGTGAATGATTTTTAAAATTAGAATTCATGGCAGGCATCCTTTCTGCTTTCATTGAAATTTAAAGTGAGTTCGTTTATACTTTAGTATATGTAAAAAAATGAATTTGTAAGCAACAAAAACGAGGAAAGTAAAAATGGCAAAACATAAGGACAAAGAAGTAAAAACAAATGCAATGAGAATTTTGGACAAAAACAAAATTTCTTATGAAACAATTAATTATGAGTGCGATGAATTTATCGATGGGCTTCATACCGCAGAAAAGACCGGTGCACCAGTGGAACAGTCTTTTAAAACTCTGGTAGCGCAGGGAAAAAGCAAAGAGTATTATGTGCTGGTCATTCCGATTGCAGAAGAAGTAGATTTAAAGAAAGCAGCAAAAGTGCTGGGCGAAAAATCAATCGAAATGATTCATGTAAAAGATATTACAAAAGTAACAGGTTATGTTCGTGGAGGATGCAGTCCGCTTGGTATGAAAAAGCTATATCCGACGATTATTCAGGAAAGTGCCGAAACCTTTGACATGATTTATGTCAGTGGAGGAAGGATTGGGTCTACAATAAAAGTAAATCCGCAGGAACTGGCAAGGGTAGTAAATGCGAAATTTGCAGATTTTATCGTTTGTTAAGATTAATCTGTGAGTCATGAAAGATAAGCTCTACTTCGCTGATTTGAATCTTATCGTTATCACAAAGCTGATATTCTTCCTGAGGAGAAAGTGGTTTACCGTTTATAAAAGTTCCGTTTTTGGAATTTAAATCCATAATGAAAAAGCAGGCGGCATCTTTTCGGATTCTGGCATGCAGACGGCTGACAGTTGGAATAGAGAGGCAGAGATTGGCAAGTTCAGGATGTTTTCCGATAAGCAGAAATTCTTCCGTTAAGAAAACGGTGAGGGGCTGTCCATTTTCAAAAACAGTCAGAGAGGCAGATGGTGTTTGGGCAGAGGTGTCTGGTTGAAGCAGTACTGTGTCGGAAGAACAGGCGGGAGATTGAGGGTTTGGCATTTGAGGCGTAGAAGCTTCAAAATCAGAAGAAAAATTTGAGTTGGAAGAACCTGGATTAGAAGAAAAACCTGAATCAGAGGAGAAATCTGAATTAGAAGAGGAGTTTGAATGGGAAAAGAAGTCTGAAGCAAAATCAAAAATTGACTCAGACTTCTTTTTTTGATGTCTTGAAGTAAGAAGAAAGATAAGAAGAGAACCTTCACCAAGAAGAATAAAAAGAAGGAAATTGAGGATAGCCTGAGAAATAGAAATCAGACGATAATGCAGGCAGAAATAGATACAGACAAAAAAGGCGGAAAGTGAAAGTAAAATCCCAATCAGCCACCCGACAGAAGTTTTTTCGTGCAAGGTCTCTTCTTCAAAAAAGGACGTCATGACGTCTTGTGAAGGGGAATCTTCATTATCGGGATGGAGATTCTGTTTTTGAAAAACATTTGAGTGATAGAGGTTTTGAACATCGGGTTCTTTAGATTTTAATTTTGCAAGTGCGGTTTTTAAGAGAGCAGGACAAAGTGGTGACTCAAGGCTGTCTTTGTAAAGTCCATAGCCTAAAAGTACGGCATTGTTATCTTCATGGTTAATTTTAGGCAGAAGATATTCGGTTAAAGAGACAAAATCTTTATCAGACGAAGCTGGTTCAAGTGGAAAACAGCAAAAATAAAAAGAAGATTCAAAATCCTGATAAATGTAATCGGGAGAAAGAAGAAGGAGGTCAGCGTCAAGCAGATAATCCTCCATGCAGGTAATTGTATTTAAGAGTGCTTCAAATAAAGCTTTCAAGTCGTTAGAATTGAATTTTTTTGTTTCATATATTTGAGACAGACTTTGCCGTGAAGTAATTTCATAGTAAAGAGAAGTTTCTCCATCAATCAGACGAGGGATGCATGGTAACAGTCCTTTAATTGAATTGGAAAACAGCATCTTTGCAGGGTAATCGGATAATGCCTGTTGATTTTCATTTTTTAAAATAAGATAGTTGTGATTGAGTTCACGTTTATAAGAAATATCCATATTTTTTTTTATCTCCTGAATAAAAATTTTAGAGTTAAAGTTATTTCATTGCGAGTCAGTAGCTGAGTGTGAGGATATGGAATATCCCGGTGTGATTTTATTGGGAATTGCTACCGGAAATATTGCACAATGCCTGAGCTTTTTTGATTTTTTCAATAAAAAGAACCGGTTGTATCACTTTAGAATGGGATGTGCCTTTGATGTGCCAGTTTAAGTTAAAAATTGGAAAACGGAATTGTTCTTCAAAGGAAACAAGGACTTCATGGTTGCTTCCGGAAACAGAATAACCACCTGTTTCCCAGTGGATTCTGAGATTTGAAGCAGAGAGTCCGTCTTGATTCTTTCTGACAGACTGTATGCTTCCAAGTTCAGAAGCTTCAAGAGATGCATTTGTACGGATGCTATGATGAAGTGTTCCAGTTATTAAAAAAAGAGAGGCAAAAATAACCAGTAGAAATAAACCGCTTAAACAGGCAGCTTCTATGGTATAACTGCCACGAAGTTTTAACTTTGTCATGTCAATTCCTCCTTAAACCGATTGGGAAAAAAACAGATTCAGGAACATGCCGGCCAGTAAAAATGGAATAAAGGGGATGGTTTCAGTGCGGTTTTTTTTATGAAAGAAGAATAAAAATCCTGCCACGAAAAAAGAAAGAAAAAAAGCACCGGATAAGACTCCGAGTAATTCCCAGAACCCAATCCAGATGCCAAGGGCAAGCACAATCAATCCGTCGGCCAAACCGATTGCACCGTTTGAAATCCAACATAATAATAACAGTGCAGTTCCGGGCAGAACGGAAAGAAAAATTGCGGGAAGGGCTGGAAAACCGGAAGTAAGAGAAGTCTGCATTTTGGAAAAAATCGGAATTGAAATCCACTGATACTGAATACAGAAATAAAAGATTCCGGTTATAAGAAAAAGTAAAATTTTCCAAAGGGAGACGCATTGGTCTTTGAAATCTTCCAATCCCATAAAAGCTAAAAAAAATAAGACAGCGATTTTGCTTTGCATAGATTTAATGACCTCCATTTCGTTGTGAGCATCGGGAACATAGATGTAGATTTTGTAGTTCGGATTTCTTGATAAGCCTTACGTGACGGGTCAATCCGCCACAAGAAGAACTGCTGTGATAACGGTTTCCGCTTTGCGTAATATAAAAAGTGTTCTGGTTAGAAGAGGAGCGGACACAGCGCTCACAGGGATGGTATTTTTCTCCATAAACATTGCGAAGAGAAGAAAGATTGGATTTTGAAGCAGTTGTAACAGAAAGAGAAAGATAAGTACAATCGGAAAAGGTATGATAGACCCCTTGATAATCGGTCACATAAACCATTTCTTCGGAATCAGAAGTATCCATATCAGTATTATTGGAATCATAGCCAGTCCATGCATGAACAGAAGATACGATGGTAACAGGAATTGGCTGAAGTGGAATCAGAGCGACAGGGCTTTTGTATAAAAAAGAGGCTTTTAAGGTAATCCGTCCATTTTGGTAAGAGGACATCAAAAGAGAGATGCCATTTTTATGTCCCAAAATCTGGGGCAGAGCTTCTTCTTTCAGTGCGTTGGAAAGCTGAGTTTTTGCATAAGCGATGCATAGGGCACTGGAAACTGCGCCGACAGGAGAAGCTTCATCGTCAGATTCGCAGTAAGCATACATTCCGAGTTCCCGGCTGCTTTGGCTAAGAGATGCTTGAATGACTGACTGAATCCGATATAAATCAAGAAATAAAACAAGGATTACAATAGCCAGGAAGAAGAATGGAAAGACAAATGCACTTTCTATAGTCAGGCTTGCAGAGGGCTGAAGAGAGTATTTTTCCTTTCGTGTTGATTTTAAATAGTTTGATTTTAAATTAAGCCTGTCAGTTCTATTTACAGAGTCGTTTATCTTATCCATAGATCCTCCTGGAATGTATATATCCTCGAAGTCTTTTGGTATTTGACCGAATCAAAAAAGTTCTTGGCTTTTAATTGCGAATATCCACTTGACTTTTGTGAGAATACATGAGTGTAAAAAGGGTTATCGGTTACATATCATACCCGTAAGTGCGTACAGCACTCCAGGTTTTCTGTTGCGGACCTGTAAAAATTGTTTTTGTCTCCAGGCTTTCCATGCAGGAATCCATGTAAAATGAAGAACGTTTTGGAAGTGTTCGAATATTCTGTTCAATCATATCCATGCATCGAAATGCCTGTGTCTGTTCAGAAGAAGAATACAAAAGAAGATGCAGATAATTTTGATAATTAAGCCCGGAATGGGAGCGAATGGTATCGCTTTGGAGAAGAGTGAAAATCTGTCCAATCTGTGAGAGATTTAGCTGCCAGCTTTCAGTCGATTTAATTGCCGGAACACTGCCTCCAAGCATGAGCTGTCTTACATCAAGCAGGCTTTCGGCATAAGCCCATCCGGCAATAATAAGTGCTTCTGCGATTGCCATGCCCTCTGGAATTAAAAGAAGGGAACATAAGGCAGCAGCGGTCATAGCCGCTTCTTCTCGTTTTTGAGGGTCAGTATAAAGATACACGCAATTGGCTGCTTCACGAATGGCAATCAGCCGGTGGACGGTTGCTTTTAGGTTTTCTTCATCGGAAGCACGACCACCGATTATGTATTCAGCTTCATAACTTAGGGCATGTCCGTCTTTTTCGGTGATATAATTTCCAAGTTTGTCCATAACATAAGCTTGCATTAATAATTTACCGGAATCGCTGTTCTGACTTTGAAGAGTGCCCATGCCTTTTTGAAGTGTGCGGTGAGAGAGTGTATCTGTAAGAGAAATTTCTTTTTGGGAAACCTGCCGGTCTGAGGGCAGTACCAGACCAAGGATGCCAAGTTCACGCAATCGTTTTAAGATGGCGATAGGATTATTGGTTTCCGTAAATGCGGGAGGGTGTTCTTCTGCTTCTGTGACATCAAATTCCATGTCTGGTAGTCCCTGTTCTTTTTGTTCTTCCTGATTTTTAAGGGTAGAGTCCGTCTGTTCAAGGAAATCTCTTAAAGAAGAGATGGCTTGTGTTCCAAGTTGATTTTTAACAGCCCGGGAGACCTGCCCCATAAAAGAACGTGCATTTTCATCCGTAGAAAGCACATACCCGGTGATTGCACAACTTTGAATCTGACATCTGGTAAGACCTGTTTCGAGTGTGGGCTTCATAAAAGATTCCATTTGCCGGACGATAAAGGAAGGATTAACTTGACTGCTTCCGTAGCCGGCATCAAGGTAGAATAAATCATAAGAATCTAATAAATCCTTATCATATTGGGCGAAAATAGAATAAATACCGGTATCGGCTGCATGCATTGCCTGAATCCGTCCTGCCTGAGTTCGGGCAAGCTGAATACCCGAGAGGAGAAGAGAGAGTAGGATAGAAAAAACCAGGCACATCGTAATCGTCATACTTCCTCTGCATTTCTTCACAGATAAATCCTCCTGTTAAATAGAACTGCTTTGTTTTGTTATTTTGTCTAAGAGTGATTGAATCAAAGAATTGAGCTGATTTTTGAAAATAATGACAAGTCCGATTAAAACAACCAAAATCAGTACAATTTCAATAACAGTTACGCCTGATTCATCTTCCAGAAAAAGTTTTAGTAAATTCTGTTTCATAAGTCTCACCTCCTTTCTAAGGAAAATGTGTGTTTGATTTTAATGGCTAAATAAATCAGGTAAAATCTAAAAATATAGATAAATCGATTAGGTAAAACTTAGAAATGCGGGAAGCATTAGAAGTGCCAGAACGATTACAAGCTGTAAAAGCATGGGAAAGAGAAGTTTTGTCTGTGCTTCTTCTCCGAGAATCCGTGCTTTTCGTTTGCGATTTTCAAGGGCGTCCGTGACCTCTTTCTCTAAGAGCAGGAGAGTATTTTGATTTCCTTTTTTTAAGTTTTGAATTAAAAGTACAGATAAAATTTTGTATTCCGGACAGGGACAGCGGCTGCCAAAATTTTCATAAGCACGAGGCTGTGACAGTCCACCTTTTAATTCATGACAGGTCTCTAAAAGTGCTTCGTAAGCAGGACGTTTGGGCAGATTTTGACTCCGGTAATTTTTCTGATAATCGTCTGCAATTTTTTCAAGACTTGCACGTATCGTAAGACCGGCATGCAAAAACAACAGCAGTTTACTGACGATATCGGGATAATCTCTTTGCATCAGTACTTTTTGCTTTTCTATTTTTTCTTGTTCTTTTTGCCGTTTCAATGGAAGAAGTAAGAAACCGAGCAAGCTGAAGAAGATACAGACAAAAAGACCAGTCTTTGCGGGTTCTTTATAAAAGAATAAATGCTGCCCGTCAATTGAATCAGGAAGAGCAAGGGTCGGATTGCTTGAAGAATCATTTGTAACTGCTTTTTGAATGGAGGCATTTAATGATTTTTCTTTGCTTAATTTTTCAGGATAAACATAAAGCTCTTTCTGCCATGAAAGCGTCTCTTCTTCAAGCGAAAGCTGACAGCGAAGCATAACGGAAGCACCCTTAGAAGGAACATCTTCTCCGATAGCACCGGTATAATCGAGTATTTTAGGGTCAGAAGTTGTCCAAAAAAGCTGAACAGGACAATCAGGAAGAGATTCGGGAAGAGAAAGCGGTGTATGAATGGAAGAAAAATTCTTATTTTTTCCAAGAATGGAAGAATCCAGTTTTTTTGAGGCTTCATCTAAAAGAGTCTGTGATTCCTCTTTGCTGTAGGTTTTGGATGGAACTTTCAGTGTAATATGGTGTGTTTTTCCATCGTCTGTCTGAAATTTCAGGGATTCTTCGTGAGTGCTTTCATTGTATTCGCTACGTTTTAAATCAGTAACAATATCGGGATGTCGACTCTGCCATAATCCAAGAGAAATTCCCAGAAGATTTCCAAAGAGAATCAGAAAAATACTGACTCGCAGCAGGGTTTGTTCCTTTGCATCTTTTAGGTTTGGTTTCAAGTTTGCTTTAGGTTTTAATTTTGCTTTAGAGTTTAATTTTGCTTTAGATTTTAGTTTCGTTTTAGATTTCAATTTGAACCATCCTCCTGCCAAAGAAAAATGCTGTCAGGTACAAAATCAGGCAGATTGTCATGATACAGACTCCGGCTATATTGTGATAGAGAACATCAAGAAAGCCTGGAGAGGTAAGGCGCATATAAAGAATAATTCCGGCGGGCATAAGACTCATAAAGGTATGTTCCATTTTTTTTGCAGAAAGCAGAGAGTCAATTTCTTTTTTGACATCAATTTTTTCTTCGATGATGCGTGCACTTTTTTCCAAAGTTTCCCGAAGATTTCCACCCGTTCGTTTTGCCTGCGCAATAATCTCAGAAAAGTTACGGATATCTTCTACCTGACTTTTTTTACCAAGTTCATAAAATAATTTTTCTACCGGAACACTGAGAAGCATCTGAGATTCCATGTAAGATAATTCAAGAACCATTTCGCTGGAAGTTCCGTAAATACGCATTAAATCTTTTTTTGCTTCCGAAACTGCATTTTCAAGAGAATAGCCGGCAGAAACAGCGGCATCAATAGAATTTAATGCATCCCGAAACTGATGATAAAGCCGTTTTCGTTTTTCATAAAGAAGCTGTTTTTTCTTAAAAGGAAAATACAGAAAACAAAAGGGCAGAAGAAGAAAAAAAGAAATCACGTTTCGGTAGCATAAGTCATTGACAAGGAAGCACAAAATCAGAGAGAAGACCGAATACTGAATCCGTTCTCGAAGAGAAAAGGTATAATGGTCATAAGATAGTTTCACATAAGAGGGTTTCATAAGAAATTCCTGCCCTTTCTAATTTTTCAGTGTGTTTCAGATGATTTTTAAAGACAAGCCCCTGTTCTTCTTCATAACAGAAAATAGGATTTAACTGTACTTCTCCGTTTTTTAGTCCATCCAGTTCAGAGATTTCTAACACTTTACGGCTTTTGTCACGCAGACGTCCCAGATGAATAAAAAGGTCAAAGCCTGAGACAATCTGACGGCGGATGGCAGTAATCGGCATATTCAAGTGAACCAGCACAAGGGTTTCAAGTCTGCTGACCATATCGGCACAGCTGTTTGCATGAATGGTAGAAAGGCTGCCTTCTGAACCAACATTGACTGCCTGAAGCAGTTCGCTTGCTTCGCTTCTGACTTCACCGACAATAATCCGGTCGGGTCTCATTCTAAGTGCCGTTTTTAATAAGTCAGCAGTTGTGATTTCCTGTGAATCCTCGATATTTGCCATTCGACATTCAAGACGGACAAGGTTTGGGATTCCCTGAATTTGAAGCTCAGCATTATCTTCAATGGTGATAATGCGTTCATCTTTTGGAATATAAGCGGAAAGTGCATTTAAAAAAGTCGTTTTTCCGGCTCCGGTTCCACCGCCGATTAAAATAGTATAACGTGCTTTTACCAGAGGGAGCAAAAAAGATAATACCTGTTTGGTAATACTTTGCTTTTCGAGCAGAGTTTTCATTGTGATGGCTTCTTTAGGAAATTGTCGAATGGTTAAAATCGGACCATCCACAGAAACCGGCGGAATGACTGCATTGACACGGGCACCGTTTTCCAGTCTTGCATCCACAATCGGATGCAGGGTATTAATGACACGGTTACAGCGGGCAACAATCTGCTGAATTACATCTTCAAGTTTTCCGCTTGAAGTAAAAGTCTTATTCCATGTAATCAAGTGTCCTTCCCGTTCAATAAAAATTTTGTCCCATCCGTTTACCATAATTTCGGTAATGCTGGTATCTTCGAGAAGTTCTTGAAGCGCATCGAGTTTTCGGATGGAGCGGAATAACTCTTTTCTAAGATTGGCTTTTTCATTGAGGCTCAGACCGTAGTTTGAACCCTCCTGCAAAAGCAGTTCGTCAATTTTTTCGAGAATTTCTTCATCATCGGATTCCCATAAAGAATTTAACTGCTCAAAAAGCTGATTTTGTAAGGTTAAAAAACAATCCATAACTATGTCTCCTTTGAAAACTTAAAAAATTGAAAAAAGAAAAGATAAGCTATAAAAGATAAAAAGCTGATTGAAATTAAAAGAGAAAATTAAAGGTATCCGGCTTTGGAAAGTTCGTATTTTACGGCATCACCAAATACACCGGATAAAAAAGAATCTGGAAAATGAGAACTATCAGGAGGGGGAAGAAAACAAGAATGAGTTTTTTCTAAAATGAGTTCCTGTTTTGTGTTCGTTAAATAGGCTTTATACTGTTCTGATTTTGCCATAGAAACAGGTTCTTTTAAATTAGGCAGAAACAAGGTATTACATTCAGAAAAAACAGGAAAGACAGCAGAAAGATTTGGACCAAAATCGAGAACCAGAGTCTGATAGGGATTTTCTTCCATAGCAAAAAGAGCGAAGAGCGCTTCACAGTCGGCGGAAGTAAGATTCCAGATATCCTGCGGAACACAGACAGGAGGGAGATAATGAAGCGATCCATTTTTTTGAATCAGTGAAGCAAGAAACGCAAAAGGATTTTCTTTTTTGTGGCGCATCAGATAAAAAAGGTCGCCGATGGTGTAAGTGGTGTTATTAGAAAGAAAATAAGACAGACCGGAACAGGATTCAAAGCTGATAAAAAGAGTTGGATTTTTTTCGGAAAGAAACTGGGAAGCTGCAAGTGCAAATGCAGTTTTTCCACAGCGTGCAACCGGAGAATAGATGCCGATGAGTGTCAGGTTTTGCGCAGCAGAAGTTGTTGAATGTTCCATTGTTAAGAAAATCTGATTGGAACAAAGTTTCATTAAGTCCTGAAAAAGCTGACTGCATGGTTGATACTTAAAAAGACAGGGCAGGTTTTTCTTATAAGAGAGATTTTCTTCAGAAAGTAGAATCAAAGTTTCAGAAAATAGAGAAATAAGCTGTGGTGTCAGCATGGCTTCTGTGGTAAGAAGCATGGAAATTGAATGGTCAGAATGAAACGTAAGAAGTTTTTCGAGAGAAGTAAAGGGGAGAAACTCTAAAGAAAGAGTGCAGTTTTGTTGAAAGCCAGAACAGAGACGACAGATAAAATCTTCGTTAGAATCGTAAAGTGCAATGATTTTTTTGGTCATAAACAAAATCCTCCAATTAAGAGCAGGGTGGCAAGAAAAATGGGAACTGTAAAATGAAAATGTTCAGGACGATTTCCGGATTTCATATAGGGATGAATTTGTTTTTTGGAAAAAATATCGGAGACATAAGAAAAGAAATAAGAAATTCGTTCTAAGAAATAGGCAGAGCTTAAAAACAGCAGGCAGGAAATCAATGCGCCGATGAAGAATGAAAAAGCAATCAAGGAAAAAATGTCGGAAAAATTGAGAAAAATTCCAAGCGTACCAAAAAGCTTTAAATCTCCAGCCCCCATTGCGTGAAAAATAAACAGTGGAAATAAAATCAGGATGGGAAGAAAAAAATTTTTCAGGGAGAAAAGCAGACCAAAAAAGCCGTTTTGAAATATCTGATAAGAGAAACCCAGAAGAATACCAAGAAAAATCCAGAGATTTGGAACTTTTTGCAAGAATAAATCACAGCAGAGAGCTCCGGCAGATAAAAAAAGCAGAAATTGAGCCTGTAAAGGCATAAATATACCAGTCCTTTCTGAGAAAATTGGTAAAAATAATGGAAAAATCATGAAAATAAGGAATAAAAATGACTTCGACGAAGTGAACTAAGAATTTAAGATGTGAATGATTATATACTTTATTTCGCCCAATGTCCAGTTAAAATGACATAAAAAAAGATTTTTGTTAAGACTTCACAAAATTACTATTTGCAATAAGTGTCATTTTCAGTTAAAATAGATGTTATACAATTAGGTGGACAAAAAGTCCATTGCTGAAGGAGAATAGCCATGGGTGTAATTGTATTTTTAGGTGACAGTATTACAGATGCGGGGAGAACCACCTCTTGCCCGCCGCTTGGGAATGGGTATGTAAAGGGATTTGCAGACTCTGTCAGTCAGAATTGGAATGTTTTAAATCAGGGAGTTGATGGTTACATTACGGAACGAATTGCAGAAGACCTGCATAAGGACTGTATTGCGTTTCATCCGAATTATGTAAGTATCCTTGTAGGAATTAACGATGTAGGACTGATAGCAGAAGCCGATACAACAGAGCATGAAAAATTGTATATGTTGGAAGAGAGTATTCGTGCTTATCACGAAATGTTATTTGATTTATCCCGAGAGACGCAGGCAGAAATCATCACACTGGAGCCGTTTATTTTCCCAAAAGATGGAAAATATGAAAATTGGGTGCCTTGGCAGAAAAAGATGTCAAAGAATATTAGAAAACTGGCGCGTAATTACCACGCAAGATTTATTTCGGTTCAAGAACCTCTTAATCGCGAGATTGAAAGATTGGGACATGATGCCATCACCACAGATTGTATTCATCTGACCGCAAAAGGTCATGAAATTCTGGCAAAGATTGTCAGAGATGGATTTGGACTTTAAAACAAGGGAGAGAGTATCGTTGGTTAAAATACTCTCTCCCTTGTTTTAATACAATTCCCAGAAAAATTTCTGAACCAAATCAAATCGGCTTGTCATTCCGGCAAGCATGGCATCTAAGATAACCAGGGCAGCCATACATTCTACTACAACAACCGCTCTTGGAACGATAATCGGGTCATGACGTCCTTTGATTGAGATATCCAGATTTTCGCCGGTTCTTGTAACACTTTCCTGAGTGGCAGAAATAGATGGAGTCGGTTTAAATGCTGCACGGAATAAGATTTCACATCCGTCGCTGATTCCGCCTGTGATACCACCGGAATGGTTGGTCTTTTTCGTAATGTGGCCAGCTTCATCTGCACAGTAAGCATCATTATTATGAAGTCCGTCGGATTGTGCAACTGCAATTCCATCTCCGATTTCAAAAGCTTTTACAGCTCCGATAGAAAGAATGGCTTTTCCAAGGTTGGCATTTAATTTCTCAAAGGCAGGTTCGCCAATTCCGGCAGGCACGCCGGTAATCATACATTCCACCATTCCACCGGCAGAATTTTGTTCTTGCATGCAGGTTTCAAGATAGTCGGAAGCTTTTTTTGCAGCCTCTGCATCGGGCATATAAAGCGGATTATTTTCAGCTTCCGATAAATCAAATTGTTCTTTATTAATAGCAACAGGTCCGATGGACAAAGTATAGGCAGAAATCTGAATTCCAAGAGATTTTAACATTTTCGCCGCAACTGCACCGGCAGCAACACGACCGATGGTTTCACGTCCGGAAGAACGTCCGCCCCCACGGTAATCGCGGAATCCGTATTTGATATCGTAATTACGGTCTGCATGTCCCGGGCGATAATAATTGGCGATTTCACTGTAATCATGAGAACGCTGGTCGGTATTTTTTACCATAAGGGAAATCGGAGTACCGGTAGTCTTTCCTTCAAAGACACCGGAAAGAATTTCCACGCGGTCTGCCTCCTTTCTCATGGTGGTAAAACGGGACTGTCCTGGTTTCCTGCGGTCAAGATAAGTTTGAATATCCTCTTCACAAAGCGGAAGTCCGGCAGGGCATCCGTCTATTACAACACCGATGCCTTTTCCATGAGATTCTCCCCAGGTTGTAACTTTAAACAGATTTCCAAATGTTGAACCAAACATAGTTTACACCTCTTTTTCTTTCGTCTTACTTGTCGATGGATTCCCAACGTCCGGAAGCTCCACATGGAAGCACCAGTCCACTTTCGGTAACCGGAAGACCGATTTCCTGTGAATCTACTTTTCCGTTAAACTGTTTTAATTCGGTTGAAATCATATAAGTTAAAACAGCAGGAGCAAGTCCGGTTGTATAGGAGTTAATCAGGAAAAACAGAGGATTGTCACTTAAAAGTTTAGCACAGAGCTTTACTAATGGGTGAATTGCCTCTTCAATTTTCCAGATTTCTCCTTTTGGTCCTCGTCCATAAGATGGCGGGTCCATGATAATGGCATCATAGTGATTTCCACGTCTGATTTCACGTTCTACAAATTTGACACAGTCATCAACCAGCCAGCGGATTGGTGCATCACCGAGTCCGGAAGAAATGGCATTTTCTTTTGCCCAGGTAACCATACCCTTTGAAGCATCCACATGGGTAACATGAGCACCGGCAGCAGCAGCGGCAAGAGTTGCCCCGCCCGTGTAGGCAAAGAGATTTAATACTTTAATCGGACGACCGGCATTTCTGATTTTTTCAGAAAACCAGTCCCAGTTTGCTGCCTGCTCCGGAAACAGTCCGGTATGTTTAAAACTGAATGGCTTTAAGTTGAAGGTTAAATTTTTATACTGAATGGTCCACTGCTTTGGCAGGTCGAAAAATTCCCATTCTCCGCCGCCTTTTTTACTGCGGTGGTAATGCGCATTCATTTTTTTCCATCCTTTGTGAGTTTTTGGAGTATCCCAGATGACCTGAGGGTCTGGACGAACCAGAAGATAATCGCCCCATCGCTCTAATTTTTCTCCATTTGAAGTATCAATGACTTCATAATCTTTCCATTGGTCTGCAATCCACATAGTGAAATCCTTTCTATTTATTAGTTAACTAAAAATATGATATGAGTGTCAAAAGGTATCAATTTTCTTCATATTCGTTAATTAGTATAGCAGAAGCGCAAAGTCGAGGCAATGCGCAAATCAAACAGAAATGAGTTATTCTTGAAAAAATGTCTGCATACATTGAGATAGAATGTATCATTGTTAAGATACGAACCTGCAAAAGGAAAGAAACTACCGACAGGTCAGCATGAAAAATCAGGAGGGCTTATGTACGAACAAATGGAATGTGGCGAAGTGTGTAAAAGATTTCATACAGATGAGAAAGCTGGACTGACGCAACAGGAAGCAGAGAAAAGGTTAAAGGCAGATGGGAAAAACCGATTAAAAAAAGTCAGGGAAGAGACAACGATAGACCGGATTCAAAAACAGTTAAATGACCCGATGATTTTTGTCCTTTTTATGGCAGCGTCTGTTTCTATTCTGCTTAGAGAATTTAGTGATACGGCAATTATTTTATTCGTGATTGGTTTAAATACGATGATAGGTGTAGTACAGGAGGGAAAAGCGAAAAAGGCGATGGATGCCTTAAAGAAAATGACAGCACCGGAAGCCACCGTAAAAAGAAATGGGACTTACCGAAAAATTCCGGCAGAAGAACTTGTAAAAGGTGATGTTGTAAAAGTGAAAGCCGGAGACCAGGTTCCGGCAGACATTCGTTTGTTTTTGTGTAAGGGAATTGAAGTAAATGAGTCGGCATTGACCGGAGAATCCACGGCAGTAAGGAAAGCCTGCGAGACGATGAAGCAGGAGGTTACAGCCTCTGAACAAAAAAATATGCTGTTTCTATCTACGGAAATTGTGAAGGGAAATGGAGAAGGAATTGTAGTTGCAACGGGGATGGAGACAGAGCTTGGAAAAATAGCCAAGATGATAAATGAACAGGAAAATGAAATGACACCGCTTCAAAAGAGATTGGGAGATCTGGGGAAAATCTTGAGTAAGGCGGCTGTTTTTTTATGTCTGTTACTTTTTTTGATGGGAGTGCTTCAACATAGAAATCTGTTACAGATGCTGTTGTTATCCATTTCTCTGGCAGTTGCAGCAATTCCGGAAGGACTTCCTGCGGTTGTAACGATTGTACTGGCACTTGGTGTGGCAAGAATGGCAAAAGCCAATACGATTATCCGTAAATTACCAGCTGTAGAAACACTTGGAGCGGTTAGTGTGGTTTGTTCTGATAAGACCGGAACGTTGACGGAAAATAAAATGAAAGTGTTGAAACTTTATGCGGAGGATAAAACCTTATTGGTTTCTCAGGTTCGACCAAGAGAATTTTCCCGTTTGATGCAGGGATTTTTGCTTTGCAATAATGCAGTAATCGGAAAGACGGAACTGGGGGATTCCACAGAGCTTGCACTTCTTTCTATGGGAGAACAGATGGGGATATCGAGAGAGCGGTTGGAAGAACGTTATCCGAGATTGGAAGAAATTCCGTTTGATTCAGATAAAAAATACATGGTTACGCTGCATAAAGACCAGAGTCAAGTATGCGCTTATATAAAAGGTGCCTGTGATTATCTGTTGGAAGTCTGTAGTTTCTGGTGGATAGGAGGAAAGATAGAACCGCTTGGACAGATTCAGAAAATGAGAATCAGACGAGTAATGGAAGAGATGGCAGAAGAGGGACTTCGGGTGCTGGCACTGGCTTTTAAAGAACATGTATCAGACTGGAATGAAAGCAGTATTATGAAAAATCTGGTATTTGCAGGACTTGCCGGAATGATGGATGCGCCAAGAAAACAAGTAAACCAGTCAGTCTATCAATTAAAACGTGCAGGAGTTCAAGTCGTAATGATTACCGGTGACTATCAGGAAACGGCATTTTCAATCGCAAAAATGACCGGTATTGCAAGAAAAAGAGAGCAGTGTGTGACCGGAGAAGAATTAGATGCAATGAGTGATGCAGAATTTTCTTCTAAAATGAATGACATCCGTGTGTTTGCAAGGGTAACACCGGCACATAAAGTAAAAATTGTAAAAGAATTTAAGAAAAATGGAAAAATTGTGGCAATGACAGGAGATGGGGTAAACGATGCACCGTCCCTTCATGCAGCAGATATCGGAATTGCGATGGGCGCAAATGGAACAGATGTGGCTAAAAATGCGGCAGATTTGATTTTGGCAGATGACAATTTTTCCACGATTGAAAAAGCAGTGGAAGAGGGGCGCAGTATTTATGTCAATATTAAAAAGTCGATTTTATTTTTATTGTCCTCAAACTTTGGAGAAATTATGACGATGTTTGTGTCGATTGCATTTTCGATGCCATCGCCATTAAAAGCAAGCCATATTTTATGGGTGAATCTGATTACAGATTCCCTTCCGGCACTGGCGCTTGGTGTAGATAAAAATGATACCGGATTGTTGATGGCAAAGAAGCCAAGAGATGAGAAGGAAAGCCTGTTTGCGCATGGAGGATGGCTGCTTACGATTGGGTATGGGCTTTTGATTGGTGCGATTACTTTGTATGCGTTTCTGACAGGCGGACAGACTTATGCATTTACGGTGCTTGGAATTTCGCAGTTATTTCATGCAATCGGAATGAGGGATTGTGAGAAATCTATTTTTCAGATGAATCATCTGGAAAATCCGGTTATGATTTTTTCTTTTTTTACAGGGCTTGCACTTCAGGTGGCAGTGACAGAGATTCCGTGGCTGGTGGAAGCATTTCAGACCCGTCGCCTTTTGATGGGAGAATGGCTGTGGCTGTTGGGAATTTCGGCGGTTCCGCTTGCGGTACATGAAATAGTGGTGCTCATAAAACGATTAAAAAAAGGGTGACGGTGTAAATATGCAAGATTTTATATAAAAAATTGCATTTAAAACACAAAAATTCGTGTATAAGAGATAAAAAACGATGAAAATGCAAGAAAGACTTGACAATCAGTCATAAAGTAGCATACAATACTGCTTAGTAAGCCGAAGAAAAATGAATTGGATGGCAAATTGAAAAAATCAGGAGGAGAGCCATGACACCGTACAGAGAACTCAACAAAGAACAGCTGCAGGTGCTGAAAGCCCAGTTAGAAAAAGAATTTGAAGAAGTAAAAGCAAAAGGTTTAAACCTCGATATGTCCAGAGGAAAACCGTCAAAGAAACAGCTTGAACTTGCTATGGATATGCTTGAAGAATTAAAGAGCACAGATAAGCTGAAATGTGAAGCAGGAATTGACTGTCGTAACTATGGTTTGTTAGAAGGTATTCCGGAAGCAAGAAGACTTCTTGGAGCAATGACAGAGGTAACTCCTGATAAAATTATTATTTTTGGAAACTCCAGTCTGAATGTGATGTTTGATACCATTTCCCGTTCTATGACACATGGTGTCTGTGGAAATACTCCATGGTGTAAGTTAGACAAAGTAAAATTCTTATGTCCTGCACCAGGATATGACCGTCACTTTAAAATTACAGAATACTTTGGAATCGAAATGATTACTGTTCCGATGACTCCAACCGGTCCGGATATGGACGTAGTAGAAAAACTGGTAAATTCGGATGATGCAATCAAAGGAATCTGGTGTGTACCGAAATATTCTAACCCACAGGGAATTACTTATTCAGAAGAGACTGTAAAACGCTTTGCAAGATTAAAACCTGCAGCACCGGACTTCCGTATCTTCTGGGATAACGCATACTGCATCCATCACTTATACGAGGAAAAAGATTTCTTATTAGAGATTTTGGAAGAATGTGAAAAAGCTGGAAATCCGGATCTTGCATATAAATTCCTTTCCACATCAAAGGTAAGTTTCCCAGGCTCCGGTATTGCAGCTGTAGCTGCTTCTCCTAGAAACTTGGAAGATATCAAAAAACACATGTCAATTCAGACAATTGGTCATGACAAAATTAATCAGTTAAGACATGTACGCTTCTTCAAAGATATCGAGGGTATGCATGAACACATGAAGAAACACGCAGAAATCTTAAGACCGAAATTTGAAGCAGTGGAAAATACACTGGAAAAAGAAATCGGCGGACTTGGAATCGGTGAATGGACCAATCCAAAAGGCGGATATTTCATTTCCTTTGAATCAATGGAAGGATGTGCAAAGGCAATCGTTGCAAAAGCAGCGGAAGCCGGAGTGAAAATGACAGATGCCGGAGCAACTTATCCTTATGGAAAAGACCCGCATGATTCTAATATCCGTATTGCACCAAGTTTCCCGACCTTAGAAGAATTACAGACAGCAACAGAGATTTTTGTATTAAGCGTGAAATTAGTCAGTGTAGAAAAATTACTGGCAGAATAAGCATAAAAAAAGCCATTTGAACATTAAAAATAAAGGGCGGGATTCCAAAGAAAAGGAATCTCGCCTATTTTTGGATAAAAATCACAATTTGGTCACAGAATAGGGCTTTACTTTTGGGATAAAGATGAATTAGAATAAGGAATGCATAAAAGAAAAATAAAAGAATCAAAGAAAAAGGGGTAGGAATATGGAACAGAATGAAAGTGGTAACAAAAAATCCGCAAAACCAAAGAAAATCATAATTGGTATTCTGATTGCATGCGTGGCAGTGCTTGCGATACTCTATGCGGCAGGAGCATTTTATTTTTCCAGTCATTTTCTCCCGGGTTCAAAGATAAATGGAGTAAATTGTTCTGGAAAGACACTTGAGGGTGTGGAAAATCATCTGGCAGATGAAATTTCTTCTTATGCGCTTACTATCAAAGAACGTGGAGATAATACAGAAACGATTTCTGCAGATAGGATAGGACTCAGCTATGTGGATGATGGAAAAGTGGAAAAACTTTTAAAAGGACAGAATTCATGGGGCTGGATTACTGCATTTACAAAAAAATATGAATATACAATGAGTGCAACCACCACGGTTGATGAAGAAAAATTAACGTCAGCAATTGATGGTCTAACTTGTCTTGCTGAAGAAAACATGCAGCAGCCGGTCGATGCACATTTGGAGGTCAGTGATAATGGATACGAAATTGTTCCGGAAACAGAAGGAACCGCTCTGGATAAAGACAAGGTAACGGAGGTTATCACAAAGGCGGTTAAAGCCGGAGAGACAGAAGTAGACCTGGAAGCTTCTGACTGTTATTTAAAACCATCTGTTTATCAGGATGATAAAAATCTGATTGCGCAGAGAGACCAGAGCAATGCATTCTTAAAAGCAAAAATCACAATTGATTTTTCAGACCGTCAGGAAGTGGTAGACCAGAGTTTAATTAAAGACTGGGTTACAACAGATGAAAATGGAAATGCAGTCTTAGATGAAGCAAAAGTAAAAGCGTATGTGGTAGAACTTGCAAAGAAATATGATACCTTTGGTTATCCAAGACAGTTTAAGACCTCTACCGGTGAAACAATTACCGTAAGCGGAGGAGATTATGGCTGGCTGATGGCAAGAAATGATACCACGACAAAATTAATCGAGGCAATTAAAAGCGGAAAGTCTCAGACCATTGAACCGGAATATACATATAAGGGATACGTACGTGACACAAATGATATCGGAAATACTTATGTGGAAGTCAGCCTTTCTGCACAACACATGTGGTTTTATAAAAATGGTCAATTACTTGTCGATACAGATGTCGTAACCGGAAATCATAATCTGGGGCATGACACCAAAACAGGTATTTATGCAATTATGTACAAAGAAAGAAATGCGACCTTAGTAGGGGAAGATTATTCCTCACCGGTTAAATACTGGATGCCGTTTTATGCAAATGTTGGAATCCACGATGCAAGCTGGAGAACTACATTTGGTGGAAGCGAGTATTTAAATAACGGTTCTCATGGCTGTGTCAATACACCAGAAGCCAATGCAGAAAAGATTTTTAATAATATTGAAAAAGGTGTGCCGGTAGTGGTGTACTAAAACTTGAGAAGCTGTTGCTTTAGCGATGGGAAAATCGTGGAGTGACAGCTTCTTTTTGTATATATTAGTGTATGTATCAGGGGTGATAATTCTTTTGGAAGTGTTTTTTGTATTGCAGATTGTGTTTCAAATGCAGTGGAACATTGACAAAGAAAGAAAAATTGATTAGGATAAAGAAAACACAAAAATCAATGTGGGCTTTTATAAAGTTCATGATTAGAATAAAAGGGAGAAAACAAAATGAATATCGTAGTTTTAGCAGGTGGAAACAGTACAGAAAGAGATGTTTCTATTTCATCAGGAGAAGGCGTATGCAGTGCACTTCGTCAGAAAAATCATAAAGCTGTTTTAGTAGATGTATACTTTGGAAAAGAATCTTTTGGGGAAGAACTGTTTCCTGAAGTCTATGATGTAAAAGCAGAAGCAGACAGCATGAGAGAAATGAGTAAATTAGTGGAAGAAACAGGAAAGACCAGAAAAGAATTTTTTGGACCGAATGTACTTTCTATCTGTAAAGCAGCAGATATCGTATTTCTTGCCCTGCATGGAGCAAATGGAGAGGACGGAAAAGTACAGTCTGTCTTTGAGTTAATGGGAATTCCTTATACCGGAACCGGCCCGCTCAGCAGTGGAATGGCAATGGATAAAGGAATTACAAAAATGGTATTTGAAGCAAAAGGTGTTCCGACTCCAAAGGGCGTTACTTTAGCTAAAGGAAAGAGTGAAACAGCACTTTCTGCTTATGATATGAATTATCCGGTTATCGTAAAACCTTGCTGTGGCGGTTCCAGTGTGGGAGTCTGCATTGCAAATAATGATGCCGAATATGCTGACGCTTTAAAAGAAGCATTTTCTTATGAAGATGAAATCGTTGTCGAACAGTTTGTAAAAGGACGTGAGTTCTCTGTTGCAGTAGTAGAGGGAAAAGCATATCCGATTATCGAGATTGCACCGCTTCAGGGCTTCTATGATTATAAAAATAAATATAACGCAGGTTCAACTATCGAGACTTGTCCGGCCAAAATTACACCGGAACAGACCAGTCAGATGCAGGCTTATGCAGAACTTGGTTACAAAGTATTAAATCTTCAGGCTTATGGCAGACTGGATTTTATCATGGATGAAAATGGCGCAATGTACTGCCTTGAAGCAAATACCCTTCCGGGAATGACACCAACCAGTCTGATTCCACAGGAAGCAAAAGTACTTGGAATTGATTACCCGGAATTATGTGAAAAATTAATTGAAGTTTCTTTAAAGAAATATCAGTAGACGGAGAAAAACGATGAAAAATCTTACGTTAGAAAATATTGCAAAAGCCTGCAATGGAAGTTATCATGGCAGTGAAGCACAGGCAAATCAGGAAGTGCAGAGTATTTTTACAGACAGCAGAAAAGCGGCAAAAGGCGGTTTGTTTGTGCCGATTAAAGGGGCAAGAGTAGATGCCCATGATTTTATTAATCAGGTTATGGAAGCAGGGGCACTTGCAACATTAAGTGAAAAAGACCTTGGAGAAACCGAATTCCCGTACATTAAGGTAGAATCTTCTTTACAGGCAGTAAAAGACATTGCGGAATTTTATTTAAAACAGTTAGAGATTCCGGTTGTCGGAATTACCGGAAGTGTTGGAAAAACAAGTACGAAAGAAATGATTGCAGCAGTACTTGGACAGAAATATAATGTGTTAAAGACACAGGGAAACTTTAACAATGAACTGGGACTTCCACTTACCGTATTTGGACTTCGTGCGGAACATCAGATAGCAGTCCTTGAGATGGGAATCAGTGACTTTGGAGAAATGCACAGACTGGCAAAAATTGCACGACCGGATACCTGTGTGATTACCAACATTGGTCTGTGCCACTTAGAATTCTTAAAATCAAGAGATGGAATTTTAAAAGCCAAGACAGAGATTTTTGATTTCTTAAAAGAAGACGGACATGTGATTTTAAACGGAGACGATGATAAATTAGTGACCGTTACCGATGTCAAAGGAATCAAGCCGGTATTCTTTGGTGTGGAAAATAAAAACGGAATCTGGGCCGATGAAATTGAGAGCAGAGGCTTAAAAGGAATTGAATGTCGGATTCATGTAAAAGATGAAAGCTTTAAAGTGCTCGTTCCGATTCCGGGGCGCCACATGGTTTATAATGCCCTTGCAGGAACAGCAGTTGGTTTAACTTATGGTTTAACCTTAGACGAAATCAAGGCAGGAATTGAGAGCTTACAGTCCTTAAGCGGACGCTTCCATATCTTGGAAAATGAGAAGAAAAATATTACGGTTATTGATGACTGCTACAATGCAAATCCGGTTTCCATGAAAGCTTCCCTTGAAGTGCTTCAGGATGCACTCGGACGAAAAGTTGCCCTGCTTGGAGATATGGGAGAACTTGGAAAAAATGAAGTGGAAATGCATCGTGAAGTCGGAAGATTTGCTGCCGAAAAAGACATTGATGTGATTGTGTGTACAGGAACATTATGTAAAGAAATGGCAGAAGCGGCAAAAGAAGTTTCAAATGGAAAAAAAGTATTATACTTTGAAAACAGAGAAGCATTAGAAGATGCACTGGATGAATTAATTTTGCCAGGTGACAGTATTTTAGTAAAAGCATCTCACTTTATGCAGTTTGAGAAAATTGTAAAGAAATTAGCGGAATAATAAAGAAGAAGTTTAAGTTTATTGCTTTTGCGAATAGAAAAATGATGGTACATCTGATAAAATGAAACTATAGAAAAGTACAACGATAGTTTCGATTTGTATGCTGATTAGGTAAGGAGGTATCATCATGAAAAAAACAATTTATGTATGTATTTCTGCTGTTTTGTTAATGTGTTTGATTGCACTTATCACTTATTATATTCCGGACTTAAAAATCAAGATGCTTGTATCTTTTCTTGTTGTGTTGGCAGGAATTTGTATGATTAGAATGGGTATCATTCAGAAAAAACGTTAATTGCATAGTAATATAAAATGGGCTGACATATTGAGTAGTTTGATATGCCAGCCCATTCTTTTATTCCTCATGCGCCACGATGTTTTGCAGCCACACTCCTTTTTTTACCAAAATAAATCCAATGACACATTTAATAATATCTCCCAACTGTACCAGCGTATAGATTCCGATAACCGGAAGTGCCGTAAAACGGCTTAACGTAAATGCAATCGTTACACTCACACACCAGATAAATACACTGTCAAACAAGAAAGTGATAATCGTCTTTCCGCCTGAACGAAGGGTAAAATATGAAGCATGCAGAAATGCATTTTGTGGCATGAAAATTGCGGTGATCATGATAAAGTATTTTGCCAGTTCCCTTGCTTCTGCATTGGTGTTATAAAGCAATGGGAAGAATGGTGCAAGCACCAGCATCACAAGTGCCACGCAGGTACAGCAAAATACGGAAAATGCAATCATCTTTGTATCGGTTTCTCGTGCTTTTTTCATCTCTCCGGCGCCAAGAAGCTGTCCGACTACAATTGCGACAGAATCTCCAAGTGCAATAAAGACGATATTAAATACATTGTTGATTGTATTGGAAATATTTAAGCCGGCTACCACATTTAATCCACGGACAGAATAGCACTGTGTCAGCATTGCCATTCCAGCTGCCCATAATGCTTCATTAAATAATAACGGTGTTCCTTTTATCAATATTTTCTTTGTCATATAAGCCGGTACTTTTAAGGTACGATAAAGTCCCTCAATATAAGGGTTTTTCTCTTTATGGCGGTGCGTCCAGCTGATAACGATGATGGCTTCTACATATCGAGAAAGCACGGTTGCAATCGCAGCACCTCTTACTCCAAGAACCGGAGCTCCAAATTTTCCATAAATTAAAATATAGTTAAATAATAATATAGTTCTTTATTAGTAAGAACAATTGAAAAAGGAATTATTGTATGTTAGATATTATGCAAATTCAAGAGATTCTACCTCATAGATACCCGTTACTACTTGTGGATAGAATTACAGATATGGAAGTAAAAAAATCTATTAAAGGTTTTAAAAATATTTCTATTTCAGAACCAGCTTTTCAAGGACATTTCCCTGGACATCCAATTTATCCTGGTGTTTTAATTTTAGAAGGAATGGCTCAATGTGGTGGTGTTTTAGCTCTAAAAAGTTCTGATTTAACAGACGAAGAGATGAAAAATAAAGTAATCTATTTTATGAGCATAGATAATGCAAAATTTAGAAATCCAGTTCGTCCTGGAGATAGATTAGATTATGAATTAACAGCGGTTAAAATGAAAAGTACATTGATGGTACTTGAAGGAAAAGCTTATGTTGATGGGAAACTTACAGCAGAAGCCGAATTTAAAGCTATGATAGTAGATAAATAGGCTAAATAAATGAACAATATTCACAAAACAGCAATAATTGAAGAAGGTGCAATTTTAGGTGATAATATCACTATTGGTGCATTTACAATTATTGGTAAAGATGTAAAAATTGGTGATGGAACAATAATTGATTCTCATACACTAATTGATGGTAAAACAACTATTGGTAAAAATAATCACATTTTTTCTCATGCAAGTATCGGAACAATTCCTCAAGATTTAAAATTTGATGGTGAAGATGTTGATGATGGTCTTTGAGAAGCTGATAATGGCATGTTTTTATATACTGGAATTATAAATGTATAATCCATATCTATTGATTCACATTCTTCAAATGCTACTCTTAATTTTGTTCCTTCATTTTGTGGGGCCATTATATTTTGTTGATATTGATGCCAATATAATCCTGCTTCTGAATTATCAACATCAAATTTTTGAAGATACATTGTATTTTGTCCTCTATTAATATATCCTTTTGAGATAAATTCAACACCTCCATCAATTGATAATTCAATTGATGTCCAACCTTCTTGTTCAGCTCTAGCAAGCCCATTTAATATAACGTTGTCTTTTCCGCTTCCACTAGCACCAATATTAAATACATTATATACCCCAACATATTGATCATTATACCCTTCACCTTTTACTAATGGTGATGTTCCATTTCCTTGTTCTTGTAATATTCTTGCTATTACATAATAAACATTTACATTATATTTTTTTGATGCCTCTATAATTGCATTTATGTATGATTCATTATTCCAAAAATCATATTTTTTTAACATTGCTTGTATTGTCTCAATTTTATAATCTGTATATGTTAATTCTAAAAACTGAAAAACATCTGATGAATTTAATGAATTTCTTGGATCCATCATATATTTTAATGCTGATTGTGATGCACAATGCCATTTTCCTGAATCATATGTTGCATTACCACAAATAGGACATATCCATTCTCCTGCATATGAATTACTTGTTGGTACTAAGTTTCTTGGTGATGAACCATGTCCTACATATTCATTTTCAATTACCTCATTCCAATCTAAATCTGTATATAATATTTTAAAATTCCAATTTGGATGTTCATTTTTTAAATTTTGTATCATTTCTTTTATTTGTGGATATGTATTTGAATCTATATTTTCTATATCTTGACTAATTGTTTGATTTACTGCAAATGTTTTAGTAAAAAAGCAAAAATATTGCAATATTAAAATTATCATTATTAAAATAAAAATTAACTTTTTTTTCATTTTTTCTCCTCTTCTTACAGTATTTTATATATTCTCTACTTTTGTTATTTTTTTCATTTTTCTTCGACAATAGTATATCATTTTTTTATTCTTAAAGTCAACCTTGATGATATGTATTTTATATTACATTTATATTACAAATTCCTTAATTTTTCTTGTAGTTTCTACCTTTTTTATGATATAATGTTTTTTATTATGTAGAAAAAATCTCCTAGTAGGTGATTTTTCCGTACAGAATAATTATGGGGATTATTAGAATTTCTAAGCAATTTCCATTGCATAGAAATTCTTAAATCCGTTTTTTATAATGATTGGAGGATTTATGATGGAATTACTTTCACCTGTTGGTGATTTTGATTGTTTAAAAGCTGCTGTACAAAATGGTGCAGATGCTGTATATTTTGGAGCAAATAGTTTTAGTGCAAGAGCTTTTGCTTCAAATTTTGATGATGATACACTAAAAAAAGCTATAAATTATGCAAAAATAAGAGGTGTTAAAACAAATTTGACTTTAAATACTCTTATAAAAAATGATGAAATGTATAATGCAATTGCTTTAGCAAAAAAAGCTTATGAATATGGTATTGATGCAATAATTGTTCAAGACTTAGGTCTTGCACGTTATATGATAAAAAATTTTCCTGGTCTTGCTGTTCATGCTAGTACACAAATGTCTGTACATAATTTAGAAGGTGTTCTTACTCTTCAAAATATGGGATTTTCTCGTGTTGTGCTTTCTAGAGAACTTTCTATTCAAGAAATTGAACATATATGTAAAAACTCAAATGTTGAAATCGAAGCATTTGTACATGGTGCTCTTTGTATTTCATATTCAGGTCAATGTTTATTTTCAAGTATGGTTGGTGGTCGTTCTGGAAATCGTGGTAAATGTGCTCAACCTTGTAGATTACCTTATGAATTGTTAGAAAATGATACAACTATTGATAAAGGTTATTTATTAAGTCCTAGAGATTTATGTGGATTAGAATATTTACCACAACTAGTAAATGCTGGAGTAACTTGTTTAAAAATTGAAGGTAGAATGAAAACTCCTGAATATGTAGCAACTGTTACTAGAATTTATAGGAAATACCTTGATTTAGCCATGTCAAAAAATGATTTTAAAATTGATGAAAAAGACAAAAAAGACTTATTACAAGTATTTAATAGAGGTGGATTTTCAAATGGACATTTATCTTCTACTGAAAATAGAAAATTAATATATCCTCAAAAATCTAATAATATGGGAATATATTTAGGAACCATTTCAAATTTCAATAAAAATCATGGATACATTTCATTTACAACTAATGAATTTCTACATGTTGGAGATAAAATTTGTGTTGAAAATAAAAAACATGAAACAAATCTATATACTATCTCTGAATTAATGAAAAATGATAAAAACATTACAGAAGCACATATTGGTGATAAAATAAAAATTGGTAGAATGAAAGGTGATATTTTTATAGGTGATAAATTATTCAAAATTTCTGATAAAGAATTAACAACTTCTGCATTAGAAACTATTGAAAAAGAGTCTAGAAAAAGAAAATTATCTTGTGAAATGAAAGTTATCTTAAACTCCCCTATTTCTTTAAAGATATTTGATGATAATATATCTGTTAAGATTGACTCTAATATAATTCCTGAACCTGCTCAAAAATCACCTATGACAAAAGAAAGACTTATTTCTCAAATCTGTAAAATTAATAATACACCTTATAATTTTGAAAATGTAAATATCAAATTAGGAGAAAATCTTTATGTTCCAAGTATTAGCGGAATTAATGAACTTAGAAGACAAGCATTAGCTCAATATGAAGAAAAACTTATTTCAAGTTTTAGAAGATTATCTAATGCAAATTATACAGAAAACAATCCAAATTCATCACATAAAGAAACAAAAATAAGTTTATTATTGAATACATTAAATTTAAGTTATAATTATTTAGAATTAAAAAATGTATCTAAAATATATATACCATTCAAATATTTTATAAATAAAAGCTTTTCTCACCTACTTTTAAATGTTTGCCAAAAATTTGATACATATATTTATATGCCAATAATAATTAGAAATAATTACAATAGATTAATAAAAAATAACTTACCAACTATTTTAGGAAAATACAAAATAAAAGGATTTGTTTTATCAAATATAGGAAATTTTGAACTTTTAAAAGATTACAAAGATTATGAATTTATATGTAATTATACATTCAATATATTTAACAATTTAACTATTAATGAATTACCTGCAAATACAATAACACTATCACCTGAACTTAACAAAACTGATTTAAAAAACTTTAACACAAACAAGAAAACAGAATTAATTGTCTATGGAAGAACTCCATTGATGAATTCAAATTATTGTTTATTAGGAAAATCAAATAAATGTTATTCTGAATGTGATCATAAATGTAATTCAACAAATAAATATTATTTAAAAGACAGACTTGGATTTTTATTTAGAATTATACCAGATAATATCCAAACAATTACAACTATTTACAATAGTAAAATAACATCAATCGAATATGATGGACTCCCTATTGATTTTGCAAGAATTGATATTTTAGATGAAAACATTTCTGAAATTAATGATATTATAAAAACTGTTTTAACTGGTAAAAAACTTGAAGGAAATCAATACACAAATGGAAACTTTAATAAAGAAATTTAAATGAAGGAGATAAAATTCTCTTTCATTTTTTATTGTGTAAGAAATTGTGTAACACTTTTTCTAACTTACCATATTATATATTATCAAAAGAAAAAATTTAAAGAATTACTTAAAATTCTTTAGCAAATCTTATCTTAATTATAAAGGAGGTGTTTTGTATGCCAGAAAATAGAGGTTGTGGATGTGGCTTTGGTTTTGGAGATGACTGCTGCTGGATAATAATTCTTATACTTTTAATTTGTTGCTGTTGTGGTGGTAACAGAGGTGGATGTTGCTAATCCTTTAGACATAATTAATAATGTATAGAAAAATCACCTATATTGGCGATTTTTCCTACACACAAAAGGTCCTTACGGGCCTTTTTTCTTTATAAAAAACCTTATATTTCTATTGCATTTTTCTGTTTAATATATTAAAATATTACTGATACAATAAGAAGAAAGGAAGATTTTTATGAAAAAGAAAATTTCAATAGCATTATGTTTGCTATTAATTTTAATTTCAACAACTGTTTTTGCCTCAACACCAGTAAAAATGGAAATTGTTGAAAATAATATTTGTAATATTAAATTAAATGAAAATTCAAAATTTGAAAAGAAAATTGTAAGTTCTGAATTAGACAAAAAACAAGTTACATTACAATTACAAATTAATAATGATGCAATCAATAAAGTACCAGAAGGAGAATTAATGTTAGTAATTGATAACTCTTCAAGCATGACAGATAAAGTTGGTGAAGTTACAAGAAAAGATTTAGTTTTAAATTCTGCCAATAAACTTATCGAAAACTTACTAGCATTAAACTCATCTACATTAAAAATTGGTATTGTTTCATTCTCATCAAGTTCTGAAGTTTCAGAACAAGGAACAGAAAAAGATGCTCAATTAATATCTGACTTTACAAACGATTTTTCTATTTTAAAAGAAAAAATCAATTCTATTGAAGGAACTGGAGCTTATACAGATTTAGATGCTGGTCTAAAACTAGCTCAAAAAACATTTTCAACTGAAGACAATAACAAATATTTAATCGTGTTAACAGATGGCTTGCCTAATATGTGTGTTGGAAGTTCTGATTTAGTATCTGTTGAAGCATTAGAAAAAGTTATTTCCACAACTAATGAAACACTAAAATCATTAAAAAACATCAATGTAATTTCACTTTTAACAGGTATCAGTTCTGAAGAAGCTGTTTTCAAAACTGATACAACAGGAAAATCTTATACATATGGTCAAGTTATTCAAGGTGTTTTTGGAACAACAGCTCAACCTACTATTGGAAAGTTCTATAAAATAAATGATAATGAAATTGAAAAAACAATTACAGAACAAATCTATGCAGATTTAGTTCCAGTTGAACAAACATTAAAAGATATAACAATTGTTGACTATTTCCCTCAATATATCATTGATAATTTTGAGATGGCTTATGTTGAAGGTATGGATGCTTTAAAAATATCATCTGAAATTGATAAAGAAACAAATAGTATAACCTGGACAATTCCAGAATTAAAGGCTAAAGAAACATTAAAAGTTCAATATACATTAACATTAAAAGATGAATTTAATGAAAAAATAATTGATCAAATATTAGATACAAACCAAAAAGTTGAAATTAATTATAAAGATTTTGATAATACAGAAAAAACTACAGAATCAACTGTAACACCAAAATTAAAACTTACTGCAATAAAAGCTGAAGAGCCAAAAACAGAACCAACTATAACTGAACCAACAAAAGATGAAACAAAAGCCCCAGAAGAATTACCAAAAACAGGTGCTCCGATATTATTTGGATTTATAACTGTTGCTACAGTATCAACTATTGCCTTTGCAGTAAAATCAAAAAAGTTTAATTTCTAATATCAAAGAAAGTCTATAAAATATAGACTTTCTTTTTATCTAATAATATTTTTTTATAAAATCTCTTGTAATTTTTTTTAATCTGTGTTAATATAATTAAGTAATTGATTTAGGGGCATAGTGTCAATGGTAGCACATCGGTCTCCAAAACCGCTTGTCTGGGTTCGAATCCTAGTACCCCTGCCATATTGAAGAGAATAGTATTAACTATTCTCTATTTTTTCATGAAAGGACTGATTATTTGTCAAAAACTTTTTATTCAACAATTATATTTACACTTATTATATGCACACTTTTTATTCCAATAATTTCTTCATCAAACTTTGAACAAATACCTACTAAAAAAGATTTAATATTTTTAGGTAATTCTAATTACGCTTGGCCAATTCCAGGTTATACTACTCTCTCCTCAAAATTTGGAAAAAGAATTGCTCCCACAACAGGAGCTTCAACATTTCATAAAGGTATTGATATTCCTGCACCTGAAGGAACAAATTTAATTGCCACATGTGATGGAATAATTACTTTTACTGGATTCCTTGGAGGTGGTGGATATACAATAACACTTACTAATTATGATGGCATAAAAATTTCTTATTGCCATGTCTCCCCTATCTACATTGTTTATGTTGATGAACTAATTAAACAAGGCCAAATTATTGGTAATGTTGGACCTAAATATGTTTATGGAGTATCTGGAAATACTTATAGTGATCCAGCAACTGGAAAACCAACAAATGGAGCCACAACAGGCTGTCATCTTCATATAGGCTTTAGAATTGAAAACAACTATGTAAATCCATTAGATTATTTACAATAGCCAGTTTTTGTGGTATTATCATTAAGGTTTATAGATATCCATATAAAATCTAAATTTATATATAAGGACTGATTCTAATGGCATTTGATGGAATTGTTACACAAGCGATTACACATGAATTAAAAAATGATTTAATTGGTGGAAAAATTGATAAAATCCACCAACCAGATAAAAATACTATTCTTCTAGGAATTTATTCAAATTCAATCCATTATGCATTAAATATATGTATTGATGCACACAATTGCAGAATAAATCTAACTACAAATTCAAAAGAAAATCCTCTTGTAGCACCAAATTTCTGTATGTTACTAAGAAAACACTTAATTGGTGGTAAAATTTCTACTATCGAAATGTATGGATTAGAAAGATTAGTAAAAATTAATATTGAAACAATAAATGAATTTAATGAAATTGAAATAAAAAGCCTAATTATAGAACTAATGGGAAAACATAGTAATATTATTCTAATTAATGATAAAAATATTATAATTGATTCATTAAGACACATTTGGGCAACAGATACTATTTACAGAGATATTCTTCCATCTAGAACCTATAGCTTCCCAACTTCTGAAAAATTAGATTACACTAAAATATCTGACATATATAGTATCTTTCAAGATAATTTAAATCTATCAGTTGAAGAATTTTCAAAATTATTTGCAAACACTTTTAATGGTTTTAGTTTATCATTTATAAAATCAGCTCTTGAAAAATGTAATATTACTACTATTAATAAAGAAAATTTATTAAAATTACAAAAATATATAAACAATATTTTAACATTTCCAAATAATCTATATTTTACAGAAGTATATAAGAATAATAAACTTTCTGATTTTACTTTAAGTCTAGGAAATAATATTACAGTTGAAAAATTTTATTTAAATAAATTTATAGATAATTTTTATTTTTCAAGAGAAACAGAAGAAACATTTAATAATTGCAAAAATAATGCTTTAAAACTAACAACTGATTCGCAAAAAAAATTATTAAACCGTTTAAATAGTATTAATACAAAATTAAAAGATTGTGAAGAAAGAGATAAATATAGACTTTATGGAGAATTAATAACTTCAAATTTATATAAATTAACAAATACACATACAGATTATATTGAACTTGAAAATTATTATGATAATAATAATCTAATCAAAATTCCACTAAATAAAAAATATTCTCCAAATATAAATGCAAAACATTATTTCAAAAAGTATAACAAATTAAAAAATGCACTTCAAATTGTTTCAGTTCAAAAAGCTGAAACAGAAAATGAATTAAATTATATTGATAGTATTATTTTTGAAATAGAGTTAGCTTCTTCTACTAAAGAAATTCAAGAAATTTTAGACGAAATTTCAGAAAATTTAATAAAAAATAAAGTATCTCAAAAGAAAAAAAATACAAAAAATTCAAAAAAGAAAAAACAAGAAAAACAATACTCACCATTACATTTTAATATAGATAATTTTGATGTATATGTCGGAAAAAATAATAAAGAAAATGATTGGCTTACATTTACATTTGCAAATAAAAATGATATTTGGCTTCATACAAAAGATATTCAAGGAAGCCATGTTATAATAAAAACTTTAGGATTAAATATTTCTGATGACACATTAGTAAAATGCGCAAAACTTGCTGTTGAACATAGCAAAGCAAAACTCTCATCTAATGTTCCTGTTGATTATTGCAAGGTTCAATATGTAAAAAAACCTAATAGTGCAAAACCTGGCATGGTAATTTTTACAAATAATAAAACAATTTCTGTCACATCTTGTCAATAATTTTTCAATATTTTTTTCATTAACATTGAATTTTACATAATCTCATGATATAATAGCATACGTTCGAAATACACACACTTTATGGAGGAAATTTTATGTTAGAATTGTACTCAAAAAAACGGTTTGTAGTTATTTTTAAAGATTGTCCATTTGATGGTGATTGGAAAAATTGTTATTTGAAAGAAAATGAAATTGAATTAGGCTATTTAAAAAAATCAGGTAAATTTATCATTTTGAAAAATTTATCTATTAAATTTCCATATGATGAATTTTTGAAGCTAATTGAATCACCTAATTCTACTTTTGAAGATTTGTTACGTATTAGTCCAAATGTTTTAAAAATTTCTGATAATCAACATGCTGTAGAACAATTTGCTTTTCAAAGAAACGTTTTTTGGAGAGAATTTTTCAATGTAAAAACTCAAAAGCAAAACTTCTTTGCCTTTAAGTTATAATTTCTAAAAAGAGGCTCATTAACTTGAGCCTCTTTGATTTTTTATATTTTGTTATGCTTCTGGTTCTATTAAACCAAAGTTTTTACCATCTTTTAATCTATGAATAACATTTACTTTACCATTTTCTTGATTAACAAATGTTAAAAACATTTGACTTGGTCTTTCTTCTAATTTTAATTTTGCATCTTCTGGTGTCATTGGTTTTATTTCATAGTATTCTACTTTTAAAATTTCATCTTCTACTTCATGTACTATTGTTTGTGCATTTAAGTCTTTTAAGCTTGAATCTTTTTGCATTTTTTCTCTTTTTGTTTTTGCTTTTCTAATTTGTCCTTCTATTATATCTATATCTTTATCTATAGATGCATATAAGTCTTTTTCTTCAGCAACTGCTCTAAATGTTTCTCCATTAGCTATTACTTTGATTTCCGCTATTTGATAATTTTTTTCAACTTTTGCTATTATTTCAGCTTCTGCATTGTCAAAGTATTTTTCTATCCTTTCCATTTTCTTTTCTGCATAATCGTTTATTGCATCTGTTATCTTAAGTTCTTTTCCTGTAATTTTTATTTTCATAAAAAATCGCTCCTCTCTTTTCTTTTATTGTTGACACCTAGTTCATCCTCATTATATCTTTTTTCTTGCTTTTTGACAAGGCTTTTCATAGAAAATTTACACCAAAACTGACATAAAAAAAGAAACGGAAATTTTCCGTTTCTTTTAATTTGATGCTTTTTGTAATTCTGTATTAATTATTGTCCATACATTAGATGTTTCCATGTCTTTTCTCCAACCTGACGTTCCAGCTAGTCCATATTTTGAGACTAATGAAACTTTTGATGTAATTGATGTTCCATCTTCAATCCACATCTTTACAGTATCTTTTCCATCTGCATATTCAATATAATATTGTTGCAAATCTTCATTCCATTGTTTTTCAACTCCATTTGGAATTTTTATATTTAACATACTTACTACAGATGGTTTTTCTACTAATTCTCCATTTGAATTTACTTTCCATTTTCTTGTGTAAAATGGTAATGCTAAAATAATTTTATCTGCTTTTACTTCATCATATTCAATAATTTTCTTTAAATTTGTTTCTATCCAATTATATCCTGCTGTTGTTCCTGGTTTTGTGCTTGAAGCTCCATATTGGTCATATGCCATAAATATTAAATAATCTGCAACATGTCCAATTACATTTCTATCATAACATAATGACCAGTTTGCATCTCCATCTGGTGCAGTTACATCAACAGATAATACTACTCCTAATTCTTTCATTCTTGGATCTAATTCTATTATAAATCTTGAAAATTTGTCTTTATCTGCTTGATACATATTTTCAAAATCTATATTTATTCCATCTAATTGATATTCAACACATACATCAACTATACTTTCAATTAATTCTTGTCTTTTGGTATAACTATTTAATATTGTTGATGTGACTTTTATTCCAGCTTCATCATTTTGTATAGCTGGCCAAACTTTATATCCATTCGAATGTGCCCATTCTATATATTTTTTTCCTGATTCCCCTATTTTATTCTTTAAATTTCCATTAGAATCTATATAGAAAAATGTTGGTGATACCACATTTACACCTTCAATTACTTGTCCTGTTCTGTCTGGTGCTTGTACATATTTTGAGTAATAATCCCAAAACATATTTACTTTTCCTGTTATTTGTTTTTCTTCTTCCCAGTCATCTCTTGTTGTTGTATAATTTGTTAATTTTGTGCTTTTTACAAAACCTACATTTCCATTTTCTGTTCTAATTCTTGTCCATCCATCTTTTTCCTCAATTGCGACTACTACATCTCCTCTTTCTATTTTGTCTACTGTTTTTGAAAAAAAGTCTGCTTTCCATTTTACAGATAGGTTTGATTTTGCATATGCTTTTACTTGTTTTCTTGTTAAAGAATCTAATATTACATTATTTTCTACAATTGTTGTTTCTAAATTATATACATCTTTCATTTCTACAATTGGCATATATATTACATCATCTTTTTTTATTGCATGTGCATATATCTTCTTGGTTGCACCATTTAAAGTCAATTTGTTTGTTTCAAATCCTATACTGGCTATTTGTTTATCATATGTTGTTACAATTTCATTTATTTCATCTTCAATATTTATATATTTATCAAAATAGTTTTTTATATCATCCATTGACATATATATATTTCCGTTTTCTTCTATTATTTCATGTTTTAGATTTGCTGTAACATTTTTGTTATTTAATACTAAATTAATTTCATTTGCAGTTTTTTCTTTCAGATAGTTTTCTGCTTTATTTAATACAAAAATTACAATAAGTAATAAAATTGCAATTATTACTATTCTTTTTAATATATTTTCTTTCTTTCTTGGCTCTTTATCTATCTTAATTTTTAGGTCATTTTTGTGCTTCATTTGTTTGTTCTCCTCTTTTTTTTCTAATTATATTATATCAATAATAAAATAGCAAGATTTTTCTTGCTATTTTATATTAATTTTTTATTATTACATTTTTCTAAAAACTCCTGCAACTTTGCCTAAAATTCTACAATCTGGCACTATTATTGGATCCATTGTATGATTTTCTGGTTGAAGTCTTATATGGTCTTTTTCTTTGTAAAATGTTTTTACTGTTGCTTCATCACCAATTAATGCTACTACTATTTCTCCATTATTTGCGTTACTTTGTTTTTTTACTAATATATAGTCACCATCTAATATTCCAGCTTCTATCATGCTTTCTCCTCTTACTGTTAACATGAAACTTTCACTGTTTCCTACGAAATCTACTGGAATTGGGAATGTATCTGTTACATTCTCTACTGCTAATATTGGTTGGCCTGCTGTTATTCTACCAATAACTGGAACATCTACTAATTCTTTTTGAACATAAAAATCTTTTGAAGATTTTACATATGGTTCACCATTACTTCCTTTTATAATTTTTAGTGTTCTTCCTTTTTTATCTTCTTTTTTTATATATCCATCTTTTTCTAATTTTTCTAAATATGCATGTACTGTTGCTGTTGAACTTAATCCTATTGCTTTTCCTATTTCTCTTACTGATGGTGGATATCCGTTTTCTAATACTTGTGTTTCTATGAATTTTAAGATTGCTTTTTCTTTTTTAGTAGTTTCAGCTCTTGTTCCCATTTAATCACTTCTCCTTTTATATAGAACATTTATTCCGTTTATCATGACTATATACTATCATAAAAGAAATGAAATGTCAAACAAATATTTGACATTTCTTTAAATTATTTTGTTATTGATAAAATTTGATATTTTATAACACCTGCTGGTGCATTAACTTCAACTGTACTTCCTTTTTTTGCTCCTAATAATGCTTTTCCTATTGGTGATTCATTAGATATTTTATTTTCTGCCAAGTTTACTTCTGTTGATCCAACTATTGTATATTCAACTTCTTCTTCAAATTCTACATCATATAATTTTACAGTATTTCCTATTTGAACAGTTTTTGTATCTATTTCTGCTTCATCTATTATTTTAGCATGTCTTATTTTATTTTCTAACTCTGCTATTTTTCCTTCATTTTCAGCTTGTGCATTTTTAGCTTCATCATATTCGGAGTTTTCTGATAAATCTCCAAAGCCTAATGCAACTTTTATTCTTTCTGCAATTTCTGTTCTTTTTTCTGTTCTTAAGAATTCTAATTCTTTTTCTATTTTATCATATCCTTCTTGTGTTAATATTACTTCTTTTTCTTCCATAATAATCGCTATCCTTTCTTATGCATAAAATATTTTGGAAAACATTTAAATATTTTTCAAAATTCATAATTTTGTTTATGTAGTATATTATATTATTTTTCGTATTTTGTCAATAGTTTTAGTCTTTAAACAAGTCTTTTCCATCTTTTAAATAGTTTATTCCTGAGAATATTGTTGCTATTACAGATAATGTTAGTACTATTGTTGTTATTATATTTATTATATATTGTCCTGTTGTCATATATATACTTGCTGAATTTATTTGAGCTTCAGCTTGTGTTGATACTCTAAATATAAATTCTCCAAAATTGAATTTATCTAAAAATGCAAATATTATTCCTATCATTTGAGTTACTGTTTTTAATTTTCCCCATATTGATGCAGAAATTACTTTTCCACCTTTTTCTACTGCAATTAATCTATATCCTGATACTATAAATTCTCTTGCTAATACTATTATTGGAATCCATGATGGTATTTTACCATATTCTACTAAAATAACTAATGCTGATAGCACTAATATTTTGTCTGCCAATGGATCTAAAAATTTTCCAAATGTTGTTACTTGATTTCTACTTCTTGCTATATATCCATCTAACTTATCTGTTATTGATGCTACAATAAATATAATGTTCATTATCCAAAATGCTGTTGAAATTCCCAAAAATTCACCAGGAATACCTACTAAATTATCAATTATGGGAATTAACATTATAACTGGAACTAATAGTATTCTAAATATTGTTAATTTATTTGCTAAGTTCATTTTCATGTTGTTTTCTCCTTTCATTACAACTGAAATATAAGCTACTTTTTTGTAGCTTATATTTTTATAAATTAATTTTCTATTTTTGCCTTTAGTATTTCTTTTGCTTTATTAAGTTGTGTATCATTTGCATCTGTTGGTTCTCTTGTTATACTTGTTTCTAATAATATTTCATAATCTGGTGTTATACCTACTTTATTTATTTTTGTTTTGTTTGGAGTATAATATTCTTCTACTGTAATTTTTAATCCTGCTCCATTACTTAATGTTAAAAGTTGTTGTATTACACCTTTTCCATATGTTTTTGTTCCAACTATTGTTGCACATTTTAAATCTTTTAATGCTCCTGCCATTATTTCTGATGCACTTGCAGAACTTGAATTAACTAATAATACAATTGGTTCTGTTATTATTGCATCTTCTTTTGTTTTACTAATTTCTTCTTTTCCGTCTTTATCTACTGTTATTAATGCTGTTTGATCTTTTGGTACAATATAGTCAACTATTTTTAATGCTTCAGCAACAAGACCTCCACCATTATCTCTTAAATCTATTACTAATCCTTTTATTCCTTGTTCTTTTAATGATAAATATTTTGCTTTAAAATCTTCTGCAACTCCTTCATCAAAACTTGTTATTTCTAAATATCCAATATCATTTTCAAGTTTTTCAGAGTAAACTGGATTTGTATTAACTTTTTCTCTTGTAACTTCAAATGTTAATATTTGTTCTCCTCTTAATACCTCAATTGTAACTTTTGATCCTTCTTCACCTTTTATTGTATTAGCCATTTCTGACATTTGATCTGCTGTATATGAAACTCCATTTACCTTTGTTATTAAATCCCCTGCTTTTATTCCTGCTTTTTCAGCTGGACTTTCTCTAATTGGTGAAAGTACTTGAACTAAATCTTTTTCTGTATTTTTTACCATATATATTCCTATACCAACAAAATTTCCCATTATACCCTCTGTATATTCTTTCATTTTATCTGCCGGAATATATTCTGCATACTCATCTCCCAAAGAATTTATATATCCTTCTATTGCTCCATCTATTGCACTTGTTTCATCTATATCTGATTCATTCAAATATTTACTTTTTACAATTGTTTCAATACCTTTTAATGATTTTGTTAAATTACTATCACTTGTTAAAACATTTAATATTGAACTTACTCCTGAATTATTAGTTGTTTGAGTATTTCCATCTAATTTCACTATATATATAGCTGTTAATATACTTGTAACAAATGCTGTTAATATCATTAACATGATAATTTTATAAATCTTTTGTCTTTTTATATATTTATTATCTTCTTCCATTTTTCTTCTCCTTTTAATTATTTAATTCTTTTTATGGCAAATATGGTAATGGATTTACTGGGCTTCCTCCAACTCTTACTTCAAAATGAAGATGTGTTCCAGTTGAGTTTCCTGTTGATCCAACAGTTCCTATGACTTGACCCTGTTTTACTTTATCTCTGACTTTTACTTTTCTTGAATTTGCCAACATATGTGCATATAATGTCATTGTTCCATCTCCATGGCTTATAACAATATATTCTCCATAACTATAGTATTTTCCATTACTAATACGTGCTTCTGATATAACAACTGTTCCATCTTTAACTGCTACAACACTTTTTCCAGAAACTCCTATATTAACATCAACACCTGTATGGCCTTTATATGATGGATATGTTTTATTATTTATATTTGATTTACTTAATCCTTGTACAGGAAATATGTATCCACTTGCACTTGGTTTTTGAGAAATATTTGTTGTATTTTTCTTTGCTTCTTCTTCAGCAATTCTTTTTAATTCTGCTTGAATTTTTCTTTTATCTTCTTCAAATTTTTCTATTTCTTGCTGATTTTCTTTTTCCTCTGCTGTTAATTGAGCAACATAAGTCTGCTTTTCGTTTTTTAATCTCTCTAATGAGTTTTGTTTTATTCTTTGTTGTGATAATGCATCATCTAAAGCACTTTTATTTTTTTCAAGCTCTGCTTTTGTAGCTTCAATTTCTTTCTTTTCATCTGTTACTTTTTGCATAAATTCTTTATCAGCATTCATAAGAGCCTCTGCATAATAATATTTTGATAAAAAGTCTTTTAAACTTGATGATGATAAAAATATTTCTAAGTATGAATTTTCACCATTCTTATATAATGCAATAACTCTTGCATCTAATAATTCTTTTTGTTTATTATATTCTTCTTCTTTTTGCTCTATGCTTTTTTCTGTAACTTTAATTTGAGCTTGCAAATCTTTCACTTGACTTTTTAAATCATCAATTTCATTTTCAACATCTGAAATCTGGTATATTAAATCTTCTACTGATTTCATTGTTTCAGATTTATTAGCTTTTATTTCTTTTTGTTCATTTTCAAGTTCTTTTATTTGATTATCAATATCTGATTGCTGATTTTGCAAACTTGACTTCGAGCTTGTTGCATATGCTATATTTTGAAAAATTATTATTATAGATATTATAATTCCAATAATTTCTATTATCTTCTTTTTCATAATCTCTTTCCTTTCTTGTGTTTTTTAATTACTCTCTGTACTTTCTGTTTTATTTTCATCATCTTCTTTAGTTGCACTTGATGTTATACTATTTTTATTTTGATAATAATCCAATGGATTTACTGTTTGACCATTTATTCTTATTTCAAAATGTGCATGTGGTCCTGTTGAATATCCCGTTGATCCTACTTCCAAAACTGGTGTCCCAGCTTTTACTTCATCTCCAACTTGAACCAAAATTGAATTTCCATGTGCATATAATGTTTGTACTCCACCACCATGATCAATTATTACCATATTTCCATATGCTGTATTATATGTTGCTTTAGATACAACTCCATTTGCTGCTGCAACAAAATATGTTCCAAGTGGTGCACTTATATCTATTCCTGTATGTAATTTATATGCTCCTGTAATTGGGTGAACTCTCATTCCATATAATGATGTTAATGATGTACGTCCAGGAACTGGCCATACTAATGTTCCTCCAACATAATCTTCTCCTATACTTCCTAGTGCTAATAATTTTATTTCATTTTCAATTTGTGTTACTTGTGCATTATATTCATCAATCTGTGCTTGAAGCTCTTGCTCCTGTTTTGTTAATTTACTTAAATAATATTGTCTTTTGGTTTTAGAGTTTTGAACTACTTGTGTTTTCTTTTGCTGTAATTGCTTACTTTCAACAATTTGTTTTTTCTTTTCTGCTAATATTTTTTTGGTTACTTCTATTTCTTCAATTTGCTGTTCTGCACTATCTAACAAAGTTTTATCATATTTACTTAATAATATTAATTTATCATAAGTTTGAAAAAATTCTTTTACATTCTTAGATGCAAATAACACACCTAATAATTGTAAATTGTCTGATTTATATATTTCTATTACTCTAGCATCTAATACTTTTTTTATTTTATCATATTTTTCTTGAGCATTTGATAATTTTTGCTCATTTTCTGATATTTGAGTTGTTAATGTACTAACTTCTATATTTATCTTATTTAATTCTTCTTCTGATTGTGCTAATTGCGTATCAAGTTCTTGTAATTGTTGCATATTTTCCGACATTTGTTCTTGAACTGCTTGTAATCTATTATTGGTTTCTGTAATACTCTGGTTTATTTGGTTGGATTTTTCTTGTAAGTCTGTAATATTTTCGGCATATACGCAAATACTTGTAACACTAATTGTTACAATTGTTAAAATAGTTGTTAAATATTTGCGCATATTTTACCTCCTAAACTTCCAAATATTTTTTCATAGATATTGTACTTCCTATTGCACCTACTCCTATTCCTAATCCAAGATATACTAATATTAATAATTCACTCATACTTGAGAATTCGATAAATTTTATATTGGCAATTTCAAAGAATGATGTTCCTGAAATTTGTCCAACAATATATGTATATGCTAATCCTATAATTCCAACTGAAATTGCTCCTGCTACAACTCCTATAATAATACCTTCTACTAAAAATGGCCATCTTATAAAACTATTTGTAGCTCCAACATATTTCATTATTGATATTTCTTTTCTTCTTGCATGTACTGTTAATTTTATTGTATTTGATATTATTGCAGTAGAAATTATTATTAATAATACTAAAATTACCCATGTAACAATTTTTATTCCTTTGGCTAATCTTATTATTTGTTCAATTATAATATTGCTTGAACGTATGTCATCTACATTTGGTATTTGTTTTAAACTTTCTTGAACATCTGAGCTTAATTCTAAGTCTGTAAGTGTTACTTCATAACTTGCTGGTAATATATTATCTGTTGTATAACCTTCTATCATTTTATCTCCTAATGTTTCTCTCATTGATTCAAGACCTTCTGTGTTTGAAATATATTTTGCATCTCTTACACCATCTATTTGTAATATGTCTTTTCCAACTTGTTCAATTTCTTCATCTGTTGCCTCTGTTTTTAGATACACCATTATTCCTTGTGCATCTGCTACACTTTTTACAAATGCGTTAATATTTTCTCCTATAACTAGAAATAATCCAAATATAAGCATTGTTGCACACATTATCATTAAACATGATATTGTTGATTTTTTGTTTTTGAATACATTTCTAAATCCTTCACTTATTAAATATCCTAACACAATTACACCTCACTATTATAGCCACCTTTTTTGTCGTCTCTAATAATGTGGCCATCTTCTATTTGTATTACTCTTTTTTTCATTTTGTCTACTATGTCTTTTGCATGTGTTGCTACAACTACTGTTGTTCCTCTTTTATTAATGTCATCTAATAATGTCATAATATCCCATGCTGTATCTGGGTCTAAATTTCCTGTAGGCTCGTCCGCAATAAGCATTGATGGGTTGTTTACTAAAGCTCTCGCTAATGCAACTCTTTGTTGCTCACCACCAGATAACTCATTTGGATAAACTTTTGCTTTATTACTTAATCCAACAAGAGACAAAACCATTGGAACTTGTCTTCTTATATGCCTTTTTGTTGCATTAACAATATACATTGCAAAAGCAACATTCTCATAAACAGTTTTATCTGGTAAAAGTCTGAAATCTTGGAAAACAACACCCATACTTCTTCTTAAATATGGAACCCTCTTAGGCTTTAAGAAAGTAGTATCTTTTCCATTAATAATAATGTGTCCAGAAGTTGGCTCTTCCTCTTTCAAAATTAACTTTATTAAAGTAGACTTACCAGAACCAGAACTACCAACTAAGAATGCAAAATCTCCTTTATTAATAGTAAAATTAGCATTGTGTACAGCCTCTGTGCCAGTATCATATACTTTAGAAACATTTCTAAACTCTATCATTTTAAAATCCTCTCTTCGCCCTTTCTCGGCAACTTTTCGCCCATTAGGGACGCCCCTTTTTGGGCGAAATTAATAGTTTTATTTATCTCAGACCATTTTCAGTCATTTTTTAATTCTGTCTTTAGTAAAATGAATGTCATATATTCGACATCTTATATCATAATATTTTATTCTTCTCTATAATAACAATAAACGATGTTAAATGCAAGAGTATTCGGCAAAAAAAATAGCAATTTAAGTTTAATTTTCTCACTTAAATTGCTTGATATTCGCTATTATTCAAGAGTATAAAATTCACAAAAAATTCACAATTATTTTGATAATATTTTT
>ERZ825137.115-NODE-115-length-110875-cov-6.427558_pt1 | contig 110875 bp, 93 predicted proteins | sample MGYA00519873_ERZ825137 | MGnify/ENA primary metagenome ERZ825137 (study PRJEB31778, sample SAMEA3449190) | human gut metagenome | biome: human gut; feature: human-associated habitat; material: faeces | place: United Kingdom | collected 2010/2012 ...
TTGCCATCTCGACCTCAAATTCTTTGCAGAAATCGTCCGCAATACAAAAAATTTCTATTACTGTCCGCTAAACCATAAAAAGTCGAGTCCAACTTCTTGAATGGCAGAAGTTGGGCTTATTTTATGTATAAGATAAGCCCCCTCAGCAGTTTTCAGTATCGTCGGGCGGCGATTCAGATTCTTCAGCAAGCATTATTTTCAGGTCTGCATCGGGCTGGTTGAGGAACTTTTCGAGATTCAGGTAATACATCAGAACGATTCTAACGATTGTAGCCAGTCCCGAGAAGCTCCAACGCCTTTGCAAGGAGCTTTGTAAGACCGAGAGCAGTAGATTTGCTATGAGAGTTACCCATATCTGGATCTTTATGGCATTGGCGCTTTCGCCGTAGAAGTATCTCAGAGGGAAGTTTTGCTTTATCTGCTTGAAAAGCGACTCAATCTGCCACCGTCGGCGGTATATTGCCACGATTGTCTCCAGAGGCATGTCGAAGTCATTGGTCAGAAGTGATATAAGCTTAGGCTTCTTGCCCTTCTTAATATCAACGTATGTTATTATCCTGGCAATGTGGTTGATGCCGTCTTTACGGAACACCACCACCTGCTCTCGGTACTCCATCAGGCCCTGGGGATTCTGATGCATGCAGTCCACAAGAACCTCGTAACTGAGGTTTTTCTTCATCTTGGTGACATATACCACACCTCTGTCTGTCAGTTCCTCAAATTTGGCATAGTTGATATATGCACGGTCAAGTGCTACTATATCATTGTGGCTGTAATGACACGGAGCAAGCATAAACGAATCGTTTGTTGCCGCCGAAGTGAACTGCACATCGCAGGGAACGCCCTCGTTGGCGTGTATTACAGAGTGTACCTTGATGCCGCCTTTCTTCTTTCCTGTCTTAGGATGCCGCCCAACTCCCTTGAAAATAGCATTGGAGAACAGCGTGATGGTTGTGGAATCAATGATTCTAAGCTGCTTTATCCACTCTTCCGTGCCATTGCGTCGGCTGTCCGAGGAAAGAATGTCTTTATTGGCGGCATACAGGTCGCGATAGACTTCTTCAAAGAACTTTTCTGACCGTCTGGCGTTTGCGTCCGAAAGGGTACTGCGTCTGGGCACGGTTTCTAATCCGACATGACGGAGTTTACGTACCTCGGCAGTCATAGATGTCTCTATCTCACGCAATGAGTCGAAGCGCTGAATCACCGCATACAGCATTGTCACCAGGTGTGTATAGCCGTCAAAACTTTTTACATACTTCTCACCGCCATATTTTCGGCTGATTTCAACAATTTTTTCGCGGTCAAGCGATTTTATTAGCTGACCATATATCGGCTGTCCGAAGAAATTACTATTTTTGGGCATAGTTTTAGTTTTATGTTTTGGCGAACACAAACTAAACTAATTGGGCTGACTCCTGCAAATGGAATCAGCCCTTATTTTTCAGAATCTAAAAAAGTTTAGCGGACAGTAATAATTGGATTACCCACTTTAAAGTATTCGGTAACAGTTTGTGCGTTTAAGCCCAAGCTGCATAGCAAAGATGCAATCAGTGTAATAATCGCTTTCATACTGATATATTGTTTAAGTGCAAAAAAAGCATTTTCAGTGAAATACGCATAAAGTATGAGTATAAACGTGCGAAGTGAAAGGCAATTCCCTGAATATGTCGGTTCCGGACTATCTCAATATTACAATCAACTGACGATTTAGTGCAAGACCAGGAATCAGCAGGGGGCCCGGCATAAGCTACTTCACGTCGAGCACTTCGGGATTTTGAAGCCGCAGAGCTTTCGGAAGCTTTTTCACGACTTCGGAATAGCTGTGGCGGATGAGCGAGCGGATTAGTTCGCCCGTCAGGTTGCCCCGGAGGCTTAGCTGGTTCCAGTATTTCTTGTTCCAGTGCCACGCCGGAGTTATTTCCTCATGGCTGTCCCGAAGATCGAGGGCATAATCAGGCTGGCATTTAAGCACGAAATAGTCGGGCCTGTCGATGCCGAGGCAGGCGAAAATCCGTCCGTGTACTCTCAGAAGGAGCAACTCGGGACCGAAAGCCATGTCTTCCGACGTGCACGGCAAGGACAGGCAATATTCTCTGATTTCCTGTATATCCATATCGATTTCTGAACTTTTGCGCAAAGTTAGCCAAAATTTCAGATTTTCTGCCTATCTTTACGCCGATAAACCATTAAGCATTCTGATGAAAATTATAATTCTCGACGGATATTCCGTCAATCCGGGCGACCTTTCATGGAAGGAGCTCGAAGCAATGGGAGAGCTCGTGGTCCACGACCGGACCGCGCCATCACAGATTGAAGTCCGCGCCAGGGACGCGGACGCGTTGCTTACCAACAAGGTGCCCGTCAGCGCAGAAACCATGGACAGACTGCCTCGCCTAAGATACATCGGTGTGCTGGCCACGGGGTACAATGTCGTTGACACTGCCGCGGCCCGCGAGCGCGGAATTACAGTCACTAACATTCCGGCCTACAGTACCGACAGCGTCGCGCAGATGACTTTCGCCCACATCCTGAACATCACAAACCGTGTGGCCCACTACGGCCGACAGAACAGGGAACAGCGCTGGTCCCGCAGCGCAGACTTCTGTTACTGGGACACAGCTCTCGCCGAACTCGCCGGCAAAACCCTCGGAATAATCGGAATGGGCCGTATAGGCACGAAGGTTGCCGAAATCGCCCGTTGCTTCGGCATGGAGGTTATAGCATTCACGCACCGCCCGGCAACCGATCTGCCGGAAGGAGTCAGGAAGACAGACCTCGAAAGCCTATGGCCTTCAGCTGACGTAATCACGCTTCATTGTCCGCTGACCGAGGCAACAAGAGAGATAGTCAACGCCAGCGCCCTCGAGCGCATGAAGACGGGCGCCATCCTCATCAACACCGGACGCGGGCCTCTCGTCAATGAAGCTGACGTAGCCCAGGCGCTCCATGCCGGCAAACTCGGAGGCTTCGGCGCCGATGTGCTCTGCCAGGAGCCGCCAAGGGAAGACAACCCGCTCTTCAAGGCTCCCAACTGCTTCATCACTCCCCACATCGCATGGGCAACTCCGGAAGCGCGCCGCAGGCTCATGGCCATGGCCGCCGAAAACCTCCGCGCCTACCTCGCCGGAAAGCCTATAAACGTAGTGAACTGACCCCTTACTCGCAGGCATGTCCAAACCCGGGCGAGATATGAGAATTGTAGCCTTCCCCGTGGCTGTATGTCAATATTTTTTCGTAACTTTGCAGTCTGAATATAAACCAACAGCAAACTGTTAATTATTAGATATGAGCAACGAACTCCCACAGAAGTACAATCCCGCGGAAGTGGAGGACAAATGGTATGCCTACTGGCTCGAACACAAGCTCTTCCGTTCCGTGCCCGATTCCCGTGAACCCTACACAATCGTAATTCCCCCGCCAAACGTCACGGGTGTGCTCCATATGGGCCATATGCTCAACAACACCATTCAGGATATCCTCGTGCGCCGCGCCCGCATGCAGGGCAAGAACGCCCTCTGGGTACCCGGCACCGACCACGCCTCCATCTCCACCGAGACCAAGGTCATCGCCAAACTCGCCTCGGAAGGCATAAAGAAAACCGACCTCACCCGCGAGGAATTCCTCAAGCACGCCTGGGAATGGACCGAGAAGCACGGCGGCATAATCCTCCAGCAGCTCCGCAAGCTCGGCGCATCCTGCGACTGGGACCGCACGGCCTTCACCATGGACCCCGAGCGCTCCAAGGCCGTGACAAAGGTGTTCTGCGACCTTTACGACAAGGGCCTCATCTACCGCGGCCTCCGCATGGTCAACTGGGACCCCGCGAACCGCACGGCCATCAGCGACGACGAGGTGTTCTTCGTCGAGGAGCAGAGCAAGCTCTACTACCTGCGCTACTACGTGGCCGACGACCCCGAAGGACGCTATGCCGTGGTCGCCACGACCCGTCCCGAGACCATCATGGGCGACACCGCCATGTGCATCAACCCCAAGGACCCCAAGAACGCATGGCTCAAGGGCAAACGTGTAATCGTGCCCCTTGTCGGCCGCGTGGTGCCCGTAATCGAGGACCGCTACGTTGAAATCGACTTCGGCACGGGCTGTCTGAAGGTCACTCCCGCACACGACAAGAACGACTACATGCTCGGCAAGACCCACAACCTCGAGACCATCGACATCTTCAACGAGGACGGCACCGTGGCCGAGACCGCGGGAATGTACGTCGGCATGGACCGCTTCGACTGCCGCGTTAAAATCGCCGAGGACCTCAAGGCCGCCGGACTCCTCGAGAAAGTCGAGGACTACACCAACAAGGTCGGCACCTCCGAGCGCACGAAAGTCGCCATCGAGCCGCGCCTCTCGCTCCAGTGGTTTGTCAACATGAAGCACTTCGCCGAGCGGAGCCTCGCCCCGGTGATGGATGACATCATCCGTTTCGTGCCCGAGAAGTACAAGAACACCTACCGCATCTGGCTCGAGAACATCCAGGACTGGTGCATCAGCCGCCAGCTCTGGTGGGGCCACCGCATCCCCGCCTACTACCTCACCTCCCCCGCCGACGGCGAGGAGCACATCGTCGTGGCCCCCACCCGCGAGGAAGCTCTCGCCAAGGCCCGCGCCCTCCCCGGCTGCGCCGGCCTGACCGATGCCGACCTCCGACAGGACGAGGACGCGCTCGACACCTGGTTCTCCTCCTGGCTCTGGCCCATCACCCTCTTCGACGGCATCAACAACCCCGGCAACGAGGAAATCAACTACTACTACCCCACGTCCACGCTCGTCACCGGTCCGGACATCATCTTCTTCTGGGTGGCCCGCATGATCATGGCCGGCTATGAATACGTGGGCAAGCAGCCCTTCGACAACGTCTACTTCACAGGCATCGTCCGCGACTCCATCGGCCGCAAAATGAGCAAGTCGCTCGGCAACTCGCCCGACCCTCTCGACCTCATCCGTGACTATGGCGCCGACGGCGTCCGCATGGGCCTGATGCTCGCCGCCCCCGCCGGCAACGACATCATGTACGACGACAAGCTCGTGGAGCAGGGCCGCAACTTCTGCAACAAAATCTGGAACGCCTTCCGCCTCGTCAAGGGCTGGAGCGTGGACGAAGGGCTCGAACAGCCCGAAGTTTGCCGCGTGGCCTCCGAATGGTTCCGGAGCAAGCTCTCCGCAACCGTCGCCGAGGTCGACGACCTCTTCGCCAAGTTCCGAATCTCCGAAGCCCTCATGGCGGTCTACCGTCTCTTCCGCGACGAGTTCTCCTCTTGGTACCTCGAGATGGTCAAGCCCGCATACGGATCGCCCGTCGACGGCCGCACCCTCGCCGAAGTAGTGGGCTACTTCGACTCCCTCCTGCGCATGCTCCATCCCTTCATGCCCTTCATCACCGAAGAGCTCTGGCAGCATCTGGCCGACCGCTGCGAGGGCGAGAGCATCATGTACGCCTCCATGCCCGAGGCCCTGACGCCCGACGCCGCTCTCCTCGCCGAGATGGAGACCGCCAAGGAAATCATCGCCGGAGTCCGCGCCGTCCGCGCCCACAAGAACATCCCAGCCAAGGAAAGCCTCCGCCTCCGAGTGGTCGGCGCTCCCCTCCCCTGCAGCAAGCTTGGAAGCACCGTTGCCAAGCTCTCCGGCCTCGAGGCCATCGAGGAAAAGGCCGAAAAGGGCCCCACGGCGCAGAGCTTCATGGTGGGCACCTGCGAATTCAACGTGCCCATGGCCGCAGGAACCGACGTCGAGGCGGAGAAAGCCCGCATCGAAAAGGACATCAAGTACTACGAAGGCTTCAAGGCTTCCGTCGAGAAAAAGCTCTCCAACGAGCGCTTCGTCAACAACGCCCCCGAAGCCGTGGTGGCCGGCGAACGCAAGAAACTCGACGACGCCAACACCAAGCTCGCCGCCCTCCGCGCAACCCTGGCCGCCCTTTGATATGAACCGACTTTTCAAGGCCATCTCGTTGGCCGCAGTGATTATAATTCTGGCAGGATGCTCTCAGCGTCCTGCCAATTTTTCCGACGATCGCCTCACACAGCTCAGAGCTACCATCGACTCCATCATCGCCTCACACGAGGGGAAAGTTGGCGTCGGACTGATTGCCGGACGCGACACACTCGCCATCGGCGACTCACTCCGGTTGCCACTGATGAGCGTGTTCAAACTCCATATAGCCATTGCCGTCCTCGACAAGGGCCTCTCCCCCGACTCGGTTATCGAAATGGCCGCCTCCGACCTCCATCCCGACACATGGAGCCCGCTCCGCGACAGCACCGGCATCCGCGATATCAGCATCCCCGTCGGGCGCCTGCTCTACTACTCCGTCTGCCGGAGCGACAACAACGCCTGCGACAAACTCATAGAGCTCGCCGGAGGAATCGACAAAGTTGACAGCTGCGCGCGTCGGCTCACAGACAAGCCTTTTGAACTCGGTGTGACAGAACACTCCATGTTCATGGACCATTCGCTGACCTACCGGAACTGGAGTTCTCCGCTCGCGCTGTGCGAGATTATGGAGGCCGTCTATTCGGGCCGCGCACTCCGCCCGGCAGAAACCCAATACCTTACGGGACTTCTCTCGGACAGCTCCACAGGGCGCGAGAAAATCGCAGGTGGCGTACCGGAGGAGGCATTCCTCGGCCACAAGTCAGGCCTCTCCTTCCGCACCCCCGAGGGCATTAGAATTACCTCCGCCGACGCAGCCGCAATCCGCCTCCGCGACAGCCGCATGGCCTACCTTTCCATAGTAGTAAAAGACACCCCCGAAACCGACGAAGAAACCGCCCGCCTCTTCAAAGACATAACCCACGCCATCTACACCCGACTCCATTGATTAATAAACAAAAACCGGCGGCAATTTTCTACATAACTCATTGGCTATAAGGTAGGGACGCGCCACTGCGCGTCCGCCCCGCCTTGCTTATTAACGTTTTATCCAATCAAAACACAGGCGCCACAAATCCCCGCACTGTAGGGACGCACGGCTTGTGCGTCCTGCTTCCAAAGCATTTGAACCCAGCGCATTAAGCAAATAAAAAAGATAGCCCGGACCTCGCCCGGGCTATCTTATATCTAAGGAAATCCCTTTACTTGGAATTCATCTTGCAGCAAGAGCCATCGCTATATCTGACAATTACCATGCCCTTATAGTCCTCTCCGACTTCAATACCCTGCAAATTGAACCTCCCGACTTCAACCTTGGCATCCGAGTCTGCAATAACCCCGTCTACACCTGAGAAATCCTTCTCTTCTATATTCCAGAAGTTACGCCAGGGATCCACTTTTTCATAAGCCGCCAAGGTCCCCTTCGGAACATACAATTTAGTGTACTTGTAGTGATTATTGGAGAACTCAAGTTCGCAAGTAATAGGCTCAACTACCTGGTTGTAAATTGTCAAAAGCTTGTCGCAGTTATTGAATGCGCCTCCGCCGATTGAAGAGACGGATTTACCGATCGTTACCGACGTCAGACTGCTACAGCCGACAAAAGCACAACGACCGATGGCAGTGACGGAGGTGGGGATTGTCATCGATGTCAGACTGCTACAGCCTTCAAATGCATAAAAACCAATGGAAGTGACGGTATTGGGAATAGTCACCGACATCTTTTTGCAAGGGCAACTAATTAGTTCAGTCACGTCCTTATTATATAGAATGCCATCCTTAGAGCAAAATGCAGTATTGTTAGGTTGTACATTTATTGTCTCAAGTTGGTTACAATCTAAGAATACATGTTGACCAATTGAAGTGACGGAGTTGGGGATTGTCACCGATGTAAGACTTTTACAGCCTTCGTATTTACAACCAGTTATTACTCAATATTTTGCGAGTAATAAGTCAGAAATATGGTCATTACCTTTAAGGGTGCATTCTAAAAGGTGAAGATTTAACTTTTTTATTGTTTCTTAACGTTATAAGCGTGTCAACAAAGGGCTTTTCTTCTCTTTTCAGTGCTATTTGCAGTTTGATGTTTCCATCATTCCACGTTTTCGGCACAAAGGTACGACAATTTCCAAGAACGGCAAAGGCACACTTCTATCAATCGATTATTTTGGAGGGAGTGAAATCTGCCGCTTGCCAAATTTCTCTCTGTCGAAAATAATAAGCCTCTGAAAGATTTAACGGCTGTTTGAATGATAGGTTATCAAGTTAAGACCCTTTTATTTATGCTGTTCTTTGTTTCTACTATTTCGCCAGTCGTTTATCTCTGTTGCCGGATGCGGATTCTAGCCAAGCCGATGAATAGAAAAAGGTTTTGGAGCTGTTTACTCTCCAACGGAGGAAGAAAGCTCTTGCAAATGAGAGCAGAGCCAAGTTTACTTGAGCTATGCCGAGTGCAGCCGAGTTTCAGTAAACTGCTACAAACGGTTTACCGCTTGACCTTTTCTTATTCCAGATGAGGTTTGGCTACCTTTGCTTCCGAAAAATGAAGATAAACGGCAAACGAAGTGAATTATTTTGTTAAGTTTTGTATTATATAACACTCTATGAGGAAAAAATGCGCTTTAAATTTAAAAAAACTTTCAGAAACAACGTCTTGTACAAAAAAAATGATTACTTTTGCGTAGAGAAATATGCTTTAACAGATAATAATGAACAATTATTCAATAACATACAGCCATTTAGGATGTTGCGGGAATCTTCAGATTTCTGCAAAATATGTCATGGATAATTTGGTTATGTGCGAAAATCGTGTAAACACACATTCTCATCGCGCGTATTCTACAGAAAATATCTTAAATGTCAAAGAGTTAGCAATTCATTTTTCTCCGGTTTTGCTAACCGTTTCCTCAGACTTATATCTACGCAATGGTGCTCCGCCCCTCCGTGTGGCGGCTGTCGAAGCATTGCATCATCATATTACGGCGTTATCGGTCGGCATTCATCGTGTCTTTCCCGAAACGACGTATTTTCTTATAAACCATTAACATCAAAAAATGAAAGGTATGAAGGCAGAAAGAAGATGTTATGAACGTCCTAAAACGAATGTAATCAAAGTTGATCTTACACAAATGATAGCCACGAGTGGAAATGTTTCAGTCGGTGGTTGGGGCGATGGCGGCAGTATTGGTGGCGGAGAAGCCGAAGAAGGTACAGACGCACGCCGTGGCGAATGGGGTAATCTATGGTATAATGAGTGGTCTAACAACTAACAGATAATTTATGAGTAACAGAAACACAGGAACATACGAAGCACCGCAAGTGGAGATTATTGAAGCCGCTGTTGAACAAGGCTTTGCCGTCAGTAGCGTGGATGTCGATCCATGGGGAAACGGCGGACATCTTGGCGACTATGAATTAGAATAATAGAGTAAAAACAATATAAATAAATATTAGAAGCAATGAAGACCAAGTATTTAGCTTTTGCAGCGGCTGCTTTTATGCTGGCAAGCTGCTCTAATGATGAGGATTTTGTTCCACAAGACAACCTCAAGGATGCGCCCATCACTGTTACGGCAGATGTGGCGGATTTGAAAACCCGTGCTGGATACGATGCAGACAATCTGCCTGCCAAATTCTACCTAACTGTGACACAGACAGAGGAAGCATCCCAGTACAACTACACCAATGTGGAAATGACCAAAGGTAACGGTAACAACTACACTCCTTCCGACAATATTTTATGGAAGGATGCTACGCGCACTCCGTTTGTCAGTGCCTATACTACTGCCGATGCCACTTTCACCGTACAGACCGACCAGAGCACAGCGGAAAGTGTCATTGCAAGTGATTTGCTTGGTGCAGTGAGTACTACAGAGGACGATGTAACCATCAACGGTGACAATATCAGTGTTCGTTTCCGTCACTTGCTCTGCAAACTCGATGTCACCTATTCTTGGGGAACGGAGTTTGACAATGTCACAACCAAAAGTATTAAAAATGTTGTGTATAATGGTTTCGGTACAGATGCTGTTCTCGACCGTACTACTGCAACCATAACATCAGGAACTTACACTGATGCTATCACCGCATTTATTGGAAAGACTACGGTTAATGAGGTGGAGAAGGATATGTCCGAAGCCATATTCGCACCACAGACAGGTAATCCCAAAATTGTTATCACGGCTTTGATTGACGGTGTGGAACGTGCGTTCTCACTCAATGTCACTGCACCGACTGGTGGCTTTGTAAGCGGCAACCGCTATACCATGAATGTTGCTATCGGTGGAACTGTTACCCAAACAGGTGAAATGAAGATTTCTAAAGGTTGGGAAAATGGAGATGCCAATGGTGAAGAAGAAGGTACAACAGGAAATATGGAAACTAACTGATAAATGAAAGAGACAATGAAGAAAATCTATAAATACACCGCACTTGCGGTTTTCGCCCTCGGCTTCACTGCCTGCTCACAGGACGACGACTTTACACCGCAGCAGGAGGACATCGTAAAGATTGCCTCTGCCAACATAGCTACTGAGGTGCAGACCCGTGTCAATACCCTCGCTGACGGTACACTGTGGGAGAATAACGACCAGATTCTCTTGGTAAACAACAGCCGTAACAATAAGAATAGCGGTACTTACACGGCTACTGTTACCACAGGCGATAACCCTGCCACCACTTGGGAACTCACTAACGGTACCGTGCTTTATGCATCATCAGGCACGAATGATTTCACCGCTTACTATCCGGCAAGCGTGGATTTTACCTTACCTACCGACCAAAGCACAGTGGCTAGTATCAAGTCTGCCGACCGTATGGTAGCCACTACAACCGGTGTAGCCAAAGGCACAGCCGTGGCACTCAGCTTCGAGCGTCTGCATGCCAAGGTTACTATTACTCCGACCTTCGCTTCAGAATATGATGGCAAAGGCATCGCAGACATTCAGAATTTCAAAATAGAAGAAATTACTCCTTATCTGCCTGAGAATGGTACTGCTTACACAGCTATCCTTGAACCATCGGAAACAGGTTTTGTCGTTACTCTGACAGTTGGTTCGGATAATCTGACAGCCACATCAAGCACTGCACTCGAAGCCGGCAAACATTACTCCTTTAACCTTACAGTAGGTAAGGAAGCAGTGAGCATCAACAGCGTCAGCGTCAATGACTGGACAGAAAAGCCAGTTTCCGGTGTAGAAGCCGAGCAAGAAGCATTTGTCTATAACCCTGCAACAAATACTTACGAAGTTCATCTCTCCAGAGGAATGCAGGCTGCGATAGATGCTGCCGAACTGACCGGCACAGCTGAAAATCCGGCAACTGTTACTCTGCTGGCAGATATGGAAGTGGAGGGTACACCGAATGAATATGGCGATATTCACCAAGATATACTTGTTGATGGTGGTGTTATTGTCCTTGATTTAAATGGGCATACCCTTAAAACTGCTAATACTGGCGATTATTTGATTTGGTTGGAGAATGGCGCAACGCTGACCATCAATGACAGTTCCGAAGAAAAATGCGGAAAGATGATTACCTATGATTGGGCATTCTCTGTAATAGATGCATCTAGTGGCAAGTTGGTTATAAACGGTGGTACCTTTGAAGGTGCCAATATTGTAGAGGGATGGGATAATGGTTCTACCATCGAAATCAATGGCGGAACCTTCATCGGTACAAAATATGCGATAGATGCCCTATCCTCTATTCTGACCATTACGGGCGGTACATTTACTGGAGGAGTATATGCCTTGAAATTTAATAATAATGGTACACAATTTATTATTGGTGGTAGTTTCTCTGGGGGAGAACATGATATTAACACATCAGGAGTAAAGGGATTCCTCTCTTACAATGAAGAAACAGGCGTAGGACCTACCTTCCCGGGCGGACTGAGCATTTGGGCTGCAGCTTCTACAGGATTTAATCTGAACGCTTCGCTCGCAACCGGCGCAGCCTACTTCGATGCAGAAGGCAATCAGTTGACCTTGGCATCCGATGCCATAGCCTATGAAGAAAGCGATGTAACCGTGAAGAAAGTAAATGAATAATCAAGAAGTAATTTTAAAGAATATGAAGAAAACTTATCAATATATCGTCTTAGCGGTGCTGACATTAGGTATGGTAGCCTGCACGCAGGAGGACGATTTCGCTCCGCAAGGCAATCAGAAGGACACCCCTCTCGCTATCGCATCGGCAGGTGTGGCCAGCCTGACTACACGCGCGACAATTGACAGTGAAAACAATCTTGTTGGAGGAAGTATAGGCGTATTCGTAACATCTTCTTCCGGTGGTCGTTACGAAGGTAGTAACATCAAATGGACCTACAACAACGGTTGGGATCTTGATGCTGCCACCGTAGTGCTCTACGAGAATGATGATACAAAACAACAGATAGGAGCTTATTATCCCTACACCTCCGATTTGACCGATGAGAGCAAGTTCGCTATTGAATTGCCAGAACAGTTCGGTAGTGACTACGAGGATTACGATTATCTCTATGCCAACTATGCCACACTGAATAATAATCCTGCCACCATCGCAATGAACCACCTGCTCTCAAAGATAACGGTCAGCATCAGCACTATGGGTACTGAATTAAGTAACGATGCCGTGCAGAGTATTTCGTTGTTCAACGTACCTCGCACAGCTTCTTGGGAAGTGCCAACAAGTACGCTCACCGATTTAGGCATTGCCAATGAGATTACGACCTTGTACGCCAACGATACCAACGATGATGAGGTTGTTGATCATTATGTAGGCTATGCCCTTCCTAATGCTGCCACCACTCTTGGCATTAGCGTGACAATGGATAGCGGACGCTGGTTTGCAGCACAGGCTCCGATTACCGACGGATTGGCAAGCGGTAACCACTACCTTATTAGTATGAAGTTAGGTAAGGATGCTGTGACAGTATGCAATATCACTATTGGCGACTGGGGTACTCCGGAAAACAATGTCAGTGGAAGCGAAGTGACTGAAATCTTCATCCGTTCTACAGTATCGGGCACAACTGCTGCTATCGACATCGTGTCGAGTGCTGCGGAAGGTGTGCAGAATGCTATCTCTGAATTGCTTACAGCCAATCCGTCAGTCACCACTCTGACTGTGAACGGAACCCTGAACGAGGTTCAGCAAAGTGCATTGGCTGCAGCTCTTGCTGGCTTCAACGGTACGCTGGTTATGGACATGGCGGAGGTGGCAGATGCTATCAGCAGTTTGGCTTGCACAAAACAACTTGGCGGTTATACCATTGCTACGGATGGAACGACTACGACCTATACCGTCTATACCGAAGCAGGATTGAACACATGGAGAGAGGCTATAGAAGAGAATAGGAAAACAAATCTCACTCTTGGTGCAGACATCATTTTGTCAACCGAAGGTATCACCGTAGATGAAAACGGCAAGCCAAGCGGAAGCAACTGGACAGCGACAGGCATATTCGAAGGCACATTAGACGGTGGCGGTCACTGCATTGCCAATCTCCGCATTTATTCAGAAAAGGGTTCTAGTGCGTGCTTCATAGGTGGGGCAAGTAATGCTGCTATAAAGAATCTCACCCTTGTGACTCCGGTTGTTTATGGTACAACCACATATACAGCAAGCTTGGCATCCCAGATTAGTAGGGGCACTTCAATCATTGACTGTCACGTACAAGGTGGTTCGGTTACCGGTGAGCACAACGGTACAGGCGGTTTGATTGCAGCGATAGCATATAAAACCTGCTATGTTTATGGTTGTACTAACAGTGCCAAGGTAACAGGCACTCAATGGGTAGGTGGAATTATTGGTACTATTGCAAATGATGGTAACGTGTTTGCAGCCTGTGCCAATACAGGAGAGATTAGCGGAAACAGCAATGTTGGCGGTATTGCCGGAACACCTAGGACTTCAGAAAAATTAATTGCTTGCTATACCACCGTGGGCAATCTCTGCGGTAATACCTCTGCAACCGTTACAGGCAGTTATTACGTAGCTTCCGAAGATACTGACGGAGAAGATGGCACCACTGCCGTGGCTGATGCTACAGCATTGAACAGTATGGATGTTGTGACTGCGATGAATGCCGCTATAGACACTTATAACAGCAGTGCTACAAAACAGGTTACTTATAAGTGGAAAGTGGGAACCATCCTTCCTGAACTTGAACTTGTTTCTGAGTAAAGAATCTCATAGGGCATACGGCATTGGGTTGCCGTATGCTCACTAAACTCCTAAGCCGAGCGGGAGTTATAAGTGCTCGGCAAGAGTATTAACCCATATGCGTCTTAAAAGGAGGAGACAAAGATTCAAAAGTGTTTAATCTTAAATAATTATGTGATTATGGCAGAATTTTTAGACAAAACTATTGGTTTATTGAAACTTGAAAACCAAGCTGGTGTTAAATGCTATTTAGAGTGTTACTGGAGAATTGGTAAAAATGGAGAGCCTCAGAGATCTGGAAAATCTGGGTCTATTTTACTTGGACAGAGTGAAACTTTGGATCTAAGAAGTTTAGACCTTAATGAAGACAGTGAGATTTGGGTTACAGCCTATGCAAATGTTTCTGCAGGAGATGACTCTTCCGGTAATGTATGGCTAAGATATGATGCAAATTCAGAGAATACTGCTGCTTTCAAAATAACAGGCACGGCATTCACAACAACTACTACTTTTGATAGAATTTCGACTGGTGATGAGTATTTTGACACACCTATTACTAAGATTACTCTTAATAATCAATCTGGAACTGTTTGCAGTTTAGAATGTTATTATAAGAAAGGTAAAGGTGGTACACCAAAACGAATTGGAGAAACATCAACAATACCTGTCGGACAATCTGTAAGCCTAAATTTATTGACCTATAGGTCTGATTTTAGCACGAAAAGCTACTTCGATCATTTCTATTGCATCAAACAACACCAATCGTAGGTTATGGTCGAAATTATAGCGTTTCATGACCATATCAAAAGATGTATCAGGCAAGAAATCACCATCTGTAGAGTCATCAATCAGGTCTGTCCAGAAATACTTCAACCGGAAATAACTGATTCGAGCAAGCAAAGCTTTAGCTTCGCCTAAATCTTCAAATTCCATCCCTTTTGCTCTGAGCAATGAGACCTGTTCTTCTATTGTGCGTGGGCGCTGGTTCATAGTAATAAAAAAAGCGACCCGCCAGCAGTTCTACGGGATGCTAACGGGTTCTGTTATCATTGACTCGGCACAAACCGATGATCATCATATTTACGATGCAAAGGTAATGCTTTTTGTCTCTAATAACAAATAATTGCAGAAATATTTTACAAGAATCATGCTTTTTTACCTAAATCCTTACAGTTTTAGAGAATTTCCACGCTTCTGAGCCTGCTCATATCTGCCTATGGCGATATCATCCACTTCGCGAACAGCCTTGCTGTACTCACTATTGGATAAGTCCTCTTTCTTATCTGCCGTGAATACAAGGAAAGTTCCGATAACTCTGTAATCCTCCTTGTCTTTGCCAAAGGCTTCCATCACACTTTTGATGGTCTTTGCTTCCTCTCTGCTGAAGATGCTACGATATGTATCCTTGGCAAAACTGATGATCGAATCGACAGCCTTTCTGAAGGTGCCATTACTTTGCATTAGAATTTTTGTAAATATCCTCAGCATCTTGTCTCTCCATGACAGACGGTCTTTCAAGTTACGTATCTCATCATCCTTTTTAAGTACAGCATTGCGAACGGCACTTTCCATCTGCTGTGCAACTGATTTCTTATAGGCTTCGAGCTTGGCGGTTTCTGCCTGTGTTCGTTTACGTTCTTCGGCTATGGCTTCGTGTGCTTCCGCCAAATCAAGTTTCAAGTCCTCTATATCACCTTTCAGTGCTTTGGACTTTCCTGTAGCCCAATCTGCAACAGCACCGAGCAATTGACTTCCTTTCTCCTTGTTTAACTTGGAGCGTTTATCACTAATAGCCTTGTCGAGCATTTCATTCTGCTTCTCTTTTTGCAGGGCTTCATCACGTAGGGCTTGTGTTATACTCTCTGCTTCCTGAACCTCCTGCTCGGCAACCTTCACCTGATACTCCTTGTATCGCCTTACGGCATCCAAATTACGGAGTTCGGATTTCTGTTTTTCAAGAATGAAGTCGTTACGTTCCAAATGTTCCTTGCCTGTCTCGGCTTTGGATTGTCCTCGCTCCATTTCAAGAATCTCAGATGCCAATGTCTGCATTTCCATCATATCGTCATCATTGAGTTTGCAGCTCTTTCCTGTTTCGTGGTTCATCCAATCGAACACGATGTGGGCATGATAGTTGGGCTTGAACCATCTGTTACCAATTTTGAAACTCTCCGTATCATCCGTATCGGGTTCACCAGGGAGCCAATGCCCTTCATCCTTGTGCATGAAAATATGTAGCGGTGTGATTCCCCAACGCTGTTCGCATTTATCACAAAATCTGCGAAGATCATTCAAGGTGGTATCTGCCTTGATAAGCAATACACCTTCGCGGATGGGCGAACACCCTGCCACCTTGATAATCTTTCCGTTTTTGCCTTTGCGTTCACGTTCCTTTTCCACTTGACATCTAAATGAAATTTTGCGAGAATTCCCAATGGTCAAGAATCAGCGCGGATAAACGCTTTCATTATGTAGTGCCCCGGCTCTCCTGCCGGGACGATGCATATCCCGCTCCGCTTTCCCCGGACCGGGGCATCTGCATTGCGGTCTGCATGGCAAAGTTAGTGCATAAATGATAAAAATCCAAATAAAATTTGAATTTTTTGAAAAATAATTGCGGAGAGACGTCGTCAATGAGAAAAAATACCATCGACGGGGCGGACGTGCCATGGCACGTCCCTACTGCGTTGGCTATTAATGTTTTATCAAATAAAATTTCATCGACGCAAATCCCCGAATTGTAGGGACGCACGGGCCGTGCGTCCTCAACTCGCTGGGGTCCAATGGTTTGAGAATAGGACGCACGAACCGTGCGTCCCTACAGTTCCGATAATTACAGTCCAAAAACAAACCACGCGCCGGTAATCGGGTGATTATCGGCGCGGTGTGGGGGTCAGTCAAGCTTGAGGACTGCGAGGAAGGCTTTCTGGGGGACTTCGACGGAGCCTATCTGTTTCATTCGCTTTTTGCCTTTTTTCTGTTTTTCAAGGAGTTTGCGCTTACGCGAGATGTCACCACCGTAGCATTTTGCCGTCACATCCTTGCGCACAGCTTTGATTGTCTCGCGGGCGATGATTTTCGCTCCGATGGCGGCCTGGATGGCAATGTCGAACTGCTGGCGCGGAATCAGCTCCTTGAGCTTCTCGCACATACGGCGTCCGAAGGTGACGGCGTTGTCGACGTGAGTGAGGGTGGAAAGCGCGTCGACGCTCTCGCCGTTGAGGAGGATGTCGAGCTTCACGAGTTTCGACTCGCGGAAGTCGTGGATGTGGTAGTCGAAGGAGGCGTAGCCCTTCGAGATGCTTTTGAGCTTGTCGTAGAAATCAATCACGATTTCGCCGAGGGGCATGTCGAAGATGAGCTCGATGCGGTTGCCGGAGATGTAGTCCTGCTTGACGAGCTCGCCGCGCTTGCCGAGGCAGAGGGTCATTATGGGGCCGATGTAGTCGGCGGCGGTGATGATGCTGGCGCGGATGTAGGGTTCCTCAATGTGGTCAATGAGCGTGGCGTCAGGAAGGCCGGAGGGGTTGTGGACCTCGGTCATGACGCCCTTCTTGTCGTACACGCGGTAGCTTACGTTGGGGACTGTGGTGATTACGTCCATGTCGAACTCGCGGCCAAGGCGCTCCTGGATGATTTCCATGTGGAGGAGTCCGAGGAATCCGCAACGGAAGCCGAAGCCAAGGGCCGCTGACGACTCAGGGGCGAAGGTGAGCGACGCGTCGTTGAGCTGTAGCTTCTCAAGCGACGAACGCAGATTCTCGAAATCCTCGGTCTCGATGGGATAGACGCCGGCGAAGACCATGGGCTTGACCTCTTCGAAGCCGTCGATTGCCTCGGAGCAGGGGCGGTTGACGTGGGTGATGGTGTCGCCCACGCGCACCTCCTTTGAGGTCTTGATGCCGGAGATGATATAGCCCACATTTCCCGCGGAGAGCTCTTCGCGGGGCGACATGTCGAGCTTGAGGATGCCGATTTCGTCGGCGTGGTATTCCTTGCCCGTGGAGACGAACTTCACGAAGTCGTTCTTGCGGATTGTGCCGTTTACGATTTTATAATAGGCGATGATTCCGCGGAAGGGATTGAACACGGAGTCGAAAATCAGGGCCTGCAGGGGAGCCTCGGGATCGCCCACGGGCGCGGGGATGCGCTCGATGATGGCCCGGAGGATTTCGGGAATGCCGATTCCGGTCTTGCCGCTTGCGCGGATGATTTCCTCGCGTTTGCAGCCGAGGAGGTCCACAATCTGGTCCTCGACTTCTTCGGGCTTGGCCGAGTCGAGGTCGACCTTGTTGATTACCGGAATAATCTCGAGGTCGTTGTCGATGGCCATGTAGAGGTTGGAAATTGTCTGGGCCTGAATGCCTTGCGAGGCGTCGACGATGAGGAGCGCGCCCTCGCAGGCGGCGATTGAACGGGAGACCTCGTAGGAGAAGTCGACGTGTCCCGGAGTGTCGATGAGATTGAGCACATATTTCTCGCCGTCGAGCTCGTAGTCCATCTGGATTGCGTGGCTCTTGATAGTGATGCCGCGCTCGCGCTCGAGGTCCATGTCGTCGAGCACCTGGGCCTCCATGTCCTTGGCGGCTACGGTGTCGGTATATTCGAGAAGGCGGTCGGCAAGAGTGCTCTTGCCGTGGTCGATATGCGCTATGATGCAGAAATTGCGGATGTTCTTCATTCGTCAAAAAATTTCAGACTACAAAGATACGAAAAATTTTTAGAATAAAGCGAGAAGGCGCTCTATCGTCATTTCCGCGAAATCGTCGATTGTCATGTCGGCGCGTCCGGCGAGGCTGTGGCGCGGATTGGTGGTGGCGAGAGCCACGACGGCGCCTCCGGCACGGCGCCCGGCCTCGAGCCCCGAGAAGGAGTCCTCGAACACACAGCAGCGCTCCGGCGCGAGCCCGAGGCGGGAGGCGGCCAGATGATAGCCCTCGGGATCAGGCTTGGAGTTGCGGACGTCGCAGGAGGTGACGATGGCGGCAAAGCGTTCGCGGAAACCGGGAAGCTGGGAATAGAGATTCGCCATTTTTTCGTCGTTGCTGCTCGTCACGATGGCCGATGGGATTCCCGCCTCGGCCAGAGCGTCAAGAAATTCGAGCGCACCTGCGATGGGACGGTATTCCATGCGGTTCTCGCGGTCGCGAAGCATCTCGACGACCTGCGAGCGCACGGGCTCGTCGGCAAAATATGTGTCGAGGATGTGGGGAAGGGTCGTTCCCTTTATCACGAGGGGAAAATTGTCGATGCCCGTCGGGAAACAGGCCTCGATGTCACCCCAGATGCGGGTGTATTCGGTTTCGCTGTCGATAAGGACGCCGTCGAGGTCGAAGAGGGCTCCGACCCCGGCGACGGCGGTGTGCGTTTGTTGCGCTGTCATTATTCAGAGATGGTTACGAGCTTGTATTTCTGGGTTCCGGCACCGATTTTCTCGGCATATTCGAGATTGTGCATTGCATGGCGGGAGTCGATTCGTTCGAGGAGATGCTTTTTGCCGTGGTCGGGCGACTCTCGGACGGCGTCGACGCAGGCGCGGTCGAGAGCCATGATGGAGGAAATGAAGGGTCTGTTCATATGTTTTTGGATTTAGAATTTCCATTCCGCAAAGGTCTTAAAAGCAGCGCGGATCATCGGGGAAACCTTGTTTAAGTGATATTCTGTCGCGGTTAGACAATTGTGCAAGTTCTTTTCATAAGCCTGGTTTCGCTGAATTTGCGAGTGCAAAGTTACGAAAAAAATCATCATCGAAACAGCACATTTTTTCGGAAATGCTTAACCAAATCCACGGAGGAAGACCGGACCGGAATCCGGCCTTCTTCCGGTGGCGCATGTCTGCTGTCAGCAGCATGTATAGCCGTTGCGGCCCCGGAGACGGATTATCCGGAGGCGGCAGCCTTCGTCGATGAAGCGCTCGATGACCTCCTTGAAAGCGGCCTGGATTTCGCGGAAGTTGGGGTTGACGGGGAGATAGTAGTCGCGCATGGAGCGCGCGATGAGAGCCGGGAGCTCCTTGAGCTCCATCTTGTAGCGGCGTGCGAGCGTGCGGGCGTCGTCGCTGTTTACGCGGGCGATGACGCGGCAGGAGTAGCGGCGGTCCTCGTAGTCGGTATGGGTGATGGAGGCGGCGAGGTTGCCGGAGAAGTCGATTTCAACGGCGAGGTCCTCGACAATGGGCTGGTCGTCATCGGACGACGCGATGCAGAAGTAAGGATAGCAATCATTCATAGCTGAAAAGATATTAAAGAGTGATTATTTCAGAAAATTCCCGGAATGTCAAAGAGCGCGGACCGCCCGTCGCGGAACGGCACAGAAGTTGCTGACAAGACGCAACAAGTGCCGCCGGATGAGGGCAAGCCTTGGGGAAGGGATGAAATAATCAGAGATTGCTATCGCAGGCTAACGTCAGCCCGGAGATTGCATCGTAGAAGTGTTTGTCATAATAGTCAAAAAAGCGCGAACTGCGTTTCGTCGGCAAAATTAATCACCAATCCCGAATTTTCCAAATTTTCCGCATATTATTTTGAACAATTTCGTGGAAAATTTCCGATAAATCGCAATATTGGTTATGAACTCGTCAACTTGCTTACCCTGTTTGCGAGGGACAAAGCACGTATTGCGTAAAATTTACACATAAAATTTGGCGGTTCGGATTATTTTGAATAATTTTGCAGTGTAAAATTTACACAAAGGCAAACGTTACAAATCATAATTCAGGACTAAAGCATGTTAGGCGCAATAATTGGCGATATTGTCGGGAGTCGATTCGAGTTCAACCCGACCAATGACTACAATTTCGAATTGTTCGGCAAAGGGTGCTCTTATACGGACGACACCATCTGCACCATCGCTGTCGCAGACGCCATCCTCCATGGACGAGAGTACGGCGAGAGCCTGCATGACTGGTGCCGGAAAAATCCGAAGCCCATGGGCGCATATGGCGGCCGCTTCCGACAATGGATTCTTAGCGACAATCCGCGGCCTTACGGGTCGTTCGGCAACGGCTCGGCTATGCGCGTGAGCCCGGTTGGATGGTGGTTCGGTACTGATGATAAGCTCGCCGACGAAGCCGCGAAATCAGCGGCGTGCACCCACAACCATCCGGCCGGAATCGCCGGAGCTGTGGCCGTGGCATATGCCGTCAGCGACTGCCTCCGCCTCCGCCGTGAGATGAAAGACAAGGATATATCCCGAGAAGACATCCTTTCCCGCGGACTACACCGGGCCATACTTCAGTACACGCCGAATTCTTCGGATTTCAAGGTGAACATCGATGCGCACCGCAACAAATTCGACGAGACATGTCCGGGAACCGTACCTGTTGTACTCGCCATCATCCTTAACAGCAAGAACTTCGAAGACGCCATCCGTCAGGCCGTGAGTCTCGGCGCCGACGCCGACACCCTCGGCGCAATCGTCGGCAGCATCGCCGAGGCCCTCTGGGGCATTCCAGGATGGATGAAACGCAAGGCTATGGCTTACCTCCCACGGGAAATGCAGTCCGTCGTCAAAGAATTCCGTTTGCGACTGAGGGACCGGAGGCAGGAGGCCGTCGAAAGGAAGAAGCACGTCAAGACATTGATGTTATGGAAATTAGGACTCGGAAACATGGGAATGTATCTCAATGGGGAAAACCCGATGCCTCACAAGGACACGACCGCCACGCGCGATATGTTCGAAATCCACCCGATCGAGGACTCGGAAAAATCCGTAGTAACAAGCAATGACCTTGATTATATATCCCATGAAATGATGGACATCCTCCGTAAGGGCCACATCCCTCAGGGCATGGAAGACCACTGGCTGATGTACTTCGACCCCGACGACATGACGCTTCACTATGCCCGCAGCTGGACGGGCATGGAGGCCTTCGTTGTACATCTCCAAAACCATTCTCGGGGCGTTCTCATTAATAAAATTGAAATCAACCGCAATCTCGCGGAATTCGGTGTCAATGGCGATGGCGCGGCACTCGCGCTCCTGCGCTACCTCATCGTGGCAGAAACCGGTGGTGATGCCGTGGCGGCCTGGAAAATGTATCTCGACGAGTGGGAAGCCCTGAACAAATAAATACAGCAATAATCATGGAAAACAAACAGTTCTGTTATCACTACCCCCACCCCGCCGTCACGACTGACTGCGTGATATTCGGCTTCGACGGCTCGGAGCTGAAAGTGCTGCTCATAAAGCGCGGAATCGAACCTTACAAGGGCCGATACGCCTTCCCTGGAGGCTTTCTGAACCCGGAGGAATCGGCAGAAGAAGGGGCCATTCGTGAACTACGGGAGGAGACAGGCTTCACGGCAGGATATATCGAGCAGTTCCACACGTATTCCGCTCCCGAGCGCGACCCCCGCGAGCGCGTAATCACAATAGCCTACCTCGCGCTTGTGAAAATCGGTGAAGTCGCAGGTGCCGACGATGCCGTTGAGGCCGGCTGGTTCGCCGTCGACAAGGTTCCTCAACTCGCCTTTGACCACGACCTTATCCTTCGCGATGCCCTCGCGCGACTGCGCGAGCGGATTCACTTCCGCCCCATAGGCTATGAGCTTCTACCCGAAAAATTCACAATGAAAGAGCTTCAGACTCTTTACGAAGCCATCCTCGGGATACGCTTCGACCGCCGCAACTTCGCCAAGAAAATGCTACATCTCGACCTTCTGACGCGCCTCGACGAAACCAGCCGCCCCACTTCTAAGCGCGACGCAACTCTCTACAAATTCAACCCCGAAAAATACGCCGAGCTTAAACTCCGCGGCTTCAGACTGGAGTTTTAGGACTCTATCCGGTAGTGCAAACAGCGTTATAAACAAATGACAGCATTATAATGGAGGCTATTCTATATGTCATATTCAGTTGGATTGTAAAGGGGATTGTCATTTTGATGATAATCTCCGTCATTCTCTTTTTCTGCAAATTTATATGGGTAATGGCAACAAATGGCGGCAGAAAGTGGTATTATTATGAACCTGACAAGCCATGGAAAGGAGGATACTGGACACCGCTTTTACCCTCTACCCCTCCATACAACGAATACAAGTGGAATCCGGAGACATGCCGATTTGAGCATAAAGAGACCGGGAAGCCCCTTTATCCATGGGAAAAGCCGATAAAACAGCACGGGGACACTAAGCCTCATACAAAGAAGAAGAGCCCTGAATGGCTTCGGTTCTTATTTGAAGAAACTCCGGCAACACTTTTAGAAAAGCGCCGACGGAAGAAATGGATGGAGGAAAGAGAAAAAGACACCACAAAATGAGACGCTACCCCATTTTATGGCTTGACTCCGTTCAGAACGTTACGTGGAGGGCTACGCGGAGGCCGGAGCGGTCGATGGGGTACGGGGTATTGCGGTAGGTGAGGCGCCAGACATAGTCTACGCGGAGGATGCGGAGGATGTTGTCGAGGCCGGCGGAGATTTCCATGTATGGTCCTGCGTCCATCTTCCGCGCAGGAGCTCCGGCGGGGAAGGCGAGGAGGCCCGGATTGGCCGCGGAAGGGTTACAGCGGTCGCTGCGCGTTCCGTAGAGCCCGCGGAAGCTTACAGCTTCGCGGAGTTTGGCCTTCTTCACGCCGGGAATCAGGTTGAGAAGCGCTCCGTTGAGCCAGTAGGTGACGTCCCAGGACACGTAGGACGTGTTGACGAACTCAAGCGGGTTCATAAGCGCATAGCTCTGCGGCTGGATGGTGTAGGAAAGGTTGACATTGGGAATGCAGAGGTCGAGAAAGTCGGTTCGCCCCCAGACGTGCCCTCCTCCGGCGTAACAGTCGACGAACCCGAATGCCGAAAGCCAGAAGCGTTTGGAGACGTTAAGCTCCGTGCGGTTGACGCCCCAGCGCGAGCCCAGAAAGCCCTTGGGCGCAAATACATGCTTGAGCACGAAGACGGGGGCGTCCATATTGATCGGAATGCGGTGAGTACGGCCCTGATAGAATTTCTCGCCGGGAGCGTAGCGAAGGGTCACGTCGAGGAGATTCTCGGTGAAATAACCGATTCCTGTACCGTCGGCAAGGGTGAAGGGGAAGGTCCGAGACGCCTCCTGACGGCGAGTCTCCACGGCGGCCGAAACCGAGAAATTGTTGCGGAGCTCGAGATTGTACTCAAGACGTGTTAGACGGCGGTAGGTCGTGAGATCGTCGCTCATGCGCTTTAGGGAGAGGACGAAATTATCGCTGTTCGTGAAGAGATAATGTTCGCCGGGCGAATCGGTGTCGTAGCTGTGGGTGAGCCGGAGAGAGTGGACAGGGAACTCGCGGGAGTGCTCTTTTTTCTTTATAAATGAATACTCCAGCTCGGCGCTGTACTTCCACCGGTGGTCGCGGAAGCCTCGGGCCACGTATCCGCGTCCGAAAATATGTGGATTGAGCGCGGCGGTGGTCATTCCTCCGGCTCTGAGCCTCAGGCCTTCGAGGGAGTTGTAGCTGACGAAAGTATTGACAGGGCCGATGTCGAACTTGCTCGGGCCCTTCGGCGAGGTGCCCACGTAGCCCATGAAAAGGATTTTCAGAGCCTTTTCCGACCAATAGTAGACCTTGTTTTTCCTGAGCCGTGCCACCAGTAGGTCGGTCTTGCTCTCGCCCTTCCCTATCGGAGCCGTGCGGGCCTCCTGCCAATAGGAACTGTCGCGCCCGGATGCTTCGGGAAGCACCACGCTGCGGCCCTCCCCGGCGAAGACGCTGTCCGCAACGGCTTCGAAAGAGTGCCCGCGCATCTTCATGAGCCTTCGTATGTAGACCTCGGGCGTCCCCGGCACCGGTGAGGCCTCGATCACGAGGTCGTCGCTGGTCTTGAGCCTCGTGCCGTCGGGCCCGCGCTCGAAGGTCTGGGTAAGGAGCATAGAGTTGATAAAGTTGAGGTTGATGCCCTTGGGGATACGCATCTCGGCGCGGCGGACAAACATCGTGGAGTCATCCGCGGCCACGTAGACCGTGCCGATGAAGCCGAAAGAGGCCTTGTTGTGGGGATAGAAGGAGAGCACTATGCACCGCTCGTCGTCGACCATGACAGTATCCACGAGATAGAACTTGTAGAAGTCAGGGGCGATGCGCGAAAGAGGGCTTACAAAGCGGTTCTGGAGAAGGGTGATGTCGTTGGCATAGAAATCCACCTCTCCGAGGATGTCCTCCATGAATGTCCGCATGTTTTCGGCGCTGACCATTTCGTCGACTCCCTCGCGGCGCAGGGCCTTGACAATCTCGCGCCTGGCATCGGGGGCGCGGCGGGTATGAAACTCCGAGACCTTCTCGGTCACTGTGAGAGGGAGCACAGGCTTGCCCGAAACCTCGGACGTGTCGATGTGCTCGACAAGAAAAGGAAAATGCTTCTGGAGCGCGCTCTTGTCGTCCGGCTTGAAATTGTTGAGCGCGAGGGTCGTGCGCTGGTACACTTCGTAGTTGTAATCCGGACGCAGTGTGGGGTCTCCGAGGTCGGCGGTTTCCCTGAGCCGTCTTGCGAAGTCTACGGCGGGATTGTTCTTCTTGGAATATTTCTTTTTCTTCACCACGAGCTCGCCCAGCTCTGTCGAGGACGGGGGCAACTGGAAATCATACAGGTTCAGGCCGTCGGGCTTCAGAGTCAGAGTCCGCGCCTCATAGCCGAGGCTCGATGCTTTCAGCGCCTTTGTGGTGCGGGGCACTTTCATTTCAAAGAGCCCTCTCTCGTCAGCCACCACCGACTGCTTCGAAGGCCCTACAGCCATCACAGAGGCATAGGGCAGGCCCTCCAGCGTCACTGAGTCGCGCACGATGCCCCGGACATATACCGACGCCTCAGCAGCGGACAGTGTACGCGGGAAGAGCGACATCAGCAGCACCGTCAAAGTAACCGCGAATGAAAATATTTTTGTATTTTTGCTGACCAAACCTATCCTATATAAAATGGCTAAAGAAATAGAGAGGAAATTCCTCGTCAGGGACGAAAGTTACAAGGCTCTTGCCTCGGAGCGGCGGGAGCTCGTGCAGGCCTACCTCAGCGCTGACCCGAAGGCTACCGTCAGGGTGCGCATCGCCGACGGCCAGGGCTACCTCACCGTCAAAGGCCGCAACTCGGGAGCCGTGCGAGACGAGTGGGAGTATGAAATCCCTGCCCGGGACGCGGAGGAGATGATTGACCGCTGCTCCTCCGGCACCGTCATTGCCAAAACACGCCACATCATTCCTGCCGGCGAAGGCCTGAAATGGGAAGTCGACGAATTTCACGGAGCCCACGAGGGTCTCGTAGTGGCCGAAATCGAGTTGCCCGACAAGGAAACGACCTTCCCGCTCCCGGAGTTCATCGGCCGTGAGGTTACGGGCGACGCCCGCTACTACAATTCCTCGCTCTCGGCCTCGGGAGCAGCCGGCGCGGGAGCCGCGCCCCGTTCCTGATCAGGCTTCAGCTCCAGACGCACCACATTTTCGACATGCTGGGTATGCGGGAACATATCGACGGGCTGCACGGCCGTGATACGGTACTTTCCGGAAAGAAGAGCCAGATCGCGGGCCTGCGTTGCCGGATTGCAGCTCACGTAGACAATCCGCGAGGGTTCGGCGGCAAGAATTACGTCCACCACGTCGCCGTGCATCCCCGCGCGTGGCGGGTCGACAATCATGACGTCCGGACGTCCGTGCGCGGCGATGAAGTCGGCGTTGAGCACGTCCTTCATGTCGCCGGCAAAAAAGGCTGTGTTGTCAAGACCGTTGACGGCGGCGTTGACCTTGGCGTCCTCGATTGCCTCGGGGACGTATTCTATGCCCACGACCTTGCGCGCCCGGCGGCTGACGAAGTTGGCAATTGTACCGGTGCCGGTATAAAGGTCATAGACAAGCTCGTCGCCGGTAAGTCCTGCAAAGTCACGGGCAACTTTGTACAGCTCGTATGCCTGGCGGGAGTTGGTCTGATAGAAGGACTTCGGCCCCACGCGGAAGCGCAGACCCTCCATCTCCTCCTCGATATAGTCCTTTCCTTCGAAGGTCACCACGGGGAGGTCGCCGATGGTGTCGTTGGCCTTCATGTTCACCACATAAAGAAGGGATGTTATCTCCGGAAATTCCTCGCGCACAGCGCTCATGAGCGCGCGGATATCGTCCGGACGGTCGTCGCCGAAGCTCATCAGGGCCATAATCTCGCCTATGGAGGACATGCGGACCATCAGCGTGCGGAGAAAGCCTTCGTTGGTGCGGAGATCGTAAAACGGAAGTCCGTGGTCCTTTCCGTACTGCTTTATGAACTTGCGGAGACGGTTGGAGAAATCGTCCTGAAGATGGCAGCGGTCGATGTCGAGCACCTTGTCGAAGGCCCCGGGAATGTGGAAGCCGGCGGCGTCGCGGTCGGGGAAGTCCTCACCGCTCTGAAGCTGCTCGAATGTGAGCCAGCACTTGTTGGAGAAAGTGTACTCCATCTTGTTGCGGTATTCCCATATGTCACGGGAGCCGAGCGTCGGAGCCACCTCGGGGTGCTCCACATGACCGATCCGGTCGAGTGCGTCGACAACCTGCTGACGCTTGGCCTTCAGCTGAAACTCATAGGGCAGATGCTGCCAGCGGCAGCCGCCGCAGACCGTGAAATGCGAACAGCGGGGAGCCTGCCTCATCGCGCCGGGAGTGACAATCCGCGTGATGTGGCCCATGGCGTAAGTACGCCTCTTCTTGTCAATCTTGATGTCCACAACATCGCCGGGGGCGCCGAAGGGGAGGAACACCACCATGTCGTCGACTCGTGCGAGAGCATTGCCCTCGGCGGCGACGTCAGTTATCTCTACGCCCTCGAATTCCGGGAGGGCCTTGCGTTTTCTTGCCATCGTAATGAAATTTTCCCGCAAAGATACAAACAAATATCCGAACTCGGGCTTGCGCGGCACTAAAAAACAATTCGCGGCGTTCAATTGTTAATTTTACAGTATTAAAATGCATCCGGCTATGAAAAAAACTCTCCTTCAGCTTCTGTTCGGCGCGGCCATGACTCTTGTCCTCGGAGCATGCTCGCCATTCGCGCTCGTAAACAGCGAAACCTACAACGACGCCAACCTCGCCCAGTACCACACCTTCCGAATCGTAACCCCCGGCACCGAAGGCAAGCTCCCCCCGGGAATGCAGATGGTGACCTACTACAACATCGCCGCGGCCATACGCGAGCAGATGGTTGAAAGAGGCTTCACGGAAGACCCGTCGTCGCCCCTGCTCATCAACATCGGTCTGACCGTCCACAAGGAAATCAGCACCGAGCCGCTCGTGCCCCCCGGCGTACCGCCTTACATGGGGCCCTACTACAACGGCTACTACCCCTACTTCATGTATCCCCGCTCCTACTACTGGCCTGTCTATTCCAACGCTCAGGTGATAACCGGTATATATAAGGAGGGCGTACTGACGATGGACTTCGTCAACATTCAGGAAAAGCTCCCGCTCTACTCCGCTTCCGTTGCCACGATAATCCAGAACGGCCAGAGCCAGTTCCGCGACCTCTCGGGGATAGCCGAGGCTGTGCAGACCCTGTTCTCCAAATTCCCGGTGCCGAAACTTCCGCAATACAACAGCAAATGAACATCCTTGACGCAATCCGCGCCCGTCGGTCGGTGCGTGCCTTCGACGGCACTCCCCTCAGCGCCGACGAGCGTGCCGCGCTCCTCAAAACCATTGCCGAGGCAAGCAGCCCTTTCGCCCCGGCCGCGGCCGTTACCATAACCCTCGCCGACTTCGACATCAAGGGGCCATACCGCCCAAGCACTTACGGAACGGTAACCGACGCACCCTCCTATCTCCTCATGGGCTTCGGCCGGACCGATGACGCACGCCTTGCCGCAGGCTTCACCCTCGCGCAGATCGTGCTCCGCGCTACGGAACTCGGCCTAGGCACCTGCTGGATTGCCGCTACGTTCAAGGGCACCGACTTCGAGAAAAAAGCCGACTTCCCCTCGGGACAAAAACTCGACATAGTCTGCCCCGTGGGCCATCCCGCCGACCGGCGCAGCTTCCGCGACCGCCTCATGCGCCTCATCGCCGGGAGCGACAAACGCCGCCCTTTCTCCGAACTCTTCTTCAGCGGAGATTTCCACACATCGCTGAGCCATGAGAACACCTTCGCCGAGTCGCTTGAGATGATGCGGCTCGCGCCCTCGTCGATGAACTGCCAGCCCTGGCGCGCGCTCGTAGACAACGACGGCACCGTTCACTTCTACCACAACGCCAAGTCGAAAATGCCCCTCCTCGACTGCGGAATCGGGCTCGCCCACTTTGCCCTCGCCGAACAAGCTCAAGGCATACTTCCGGGGCTCTTCTACACAGAGCCCAATCCACCCGCGTCGCCGGCAGACCTGAGCTACATCCGCTCCTACAGACGACCCTGATTGCGACTTCGCGCCTTAATTCTGCGGCGTCAACCAATCATATCATCTTTCCGCACAATGAAGTCCGCTCATACGCGAAATACACCGTAATCGGCGGATTCGGACTGTCTCCCGGCCAACTGCATCAGGCTGTGCCGTCTGCTTTATCCGTTCTTTGCGGAACTGCCGGTTTTCACCCACTCTTACACCGGGGCACACCCGGGGGCCGCGTCACTGTTCCTTTTCGCTATCGGAACAGCCTACTCCGCTCTGAGACTCTACGACCTCCCCGTCCGCGACTGGCTGAAACGGCATTGGCTCAAGGGCTAACCGCCGGTTGCGGTAGTCGGTCGGAGACTCGCCGAAATGGCGGGTAAAGGTCCGGGTGAAATGCGGTGCGTCGTTGAAGCCGACCCTGAAAGCGATTTCGCTGACGTTCAGATGAGTTGTCACGAGCAGCCGCGCCGCGGCGTTCAGCCTGTGGCGGGTAAGACAGGCATTGAAGCTCATTCCGGAATACCTTTTGAAAGCGTTGCAGAAGGATGTCGGATTCATCCCCGCGAGTTCCGCGGCTTCTCCGAGACTGACAGGTCTGTTGTAGTTCTCGATGATGAATTTGTTGACGCGGTGGAATCGCATCCGCGCTTTAGTCGGCGACTGCGCCACATCGACGGTTGTCTCCATATAGTTGAACTCCCCGCGTCTGAAAATGAGCGTGAGCATCTGGAGAAGGGCCACGGACTTCAGGTCGGGCGTGAAATTCATAATCACTTTGAAAGTGTCGGCTACGTAGCGGGCGGTTTCTCCCCTGACCTCAAGCGGCTGACGGAGATTCAACAGGAAATAGCAGAGGTCGCCGAGCTCGGGCATAAGCGTCATGGCTCTGTTCAGGAAATCAGGCGAGAACTGCACGCAGGACTCGTCGATCATTCCGTCGGGAGGACACAGCATGGGGTCGAAAGTCCAGCAGTGAGGCATTCCGGAAGGGGTGAGGACCACGTCGCCTGCCGAAAACTCCGCGCTGTACTCGTTTATGGTCCTCGTCCCCGCGCCAACGGCCACGGCCGTTAGCTCCAGCTGGGGATGGGAATGATACCCGAGCTCTCTGTCATAGCGTATCCGGTCCCTCCTGAACAGACAGGAGTGGCCTTCGCGGATTAGCACATTTTCATCAATCGGCTTCATCAGTATGAATTTTTCGGCATAAAATATGAATTTCCGACAAAGATACACTTTTCCCTAAAATCTGTCAAGAGCGGGGGCCGCAAAAGAGCTAAAACGCAATATTATTTAAAAATATCGCGCCGGCTTGCATACTCCGTATTTTTTTTGTATCTTTAGCAAATATTTTAACAACCATGACCCGAAGTCGAATCTTTAACATTGCCATTATCGTCATTCTGCTCACCGCCGCCATATGGTGGATGAGCAAAAACCCGAGCCACGCCGCCCAGCCCCAGCGCGAGAATCTTCCCGCATGGATCGAGAGCGATTCCGCAGCGGCGATTGCCGCCCGTACCCGTGCGGATTTCACGCTTACCCTCGACGAGGCCCTCGCCGCTGTCAGGGAAAAGCTGCCGGACGCCACCGAGCAGGACCTCCGCGACTTTATAGATTTGCGATATATGGAGGCAATGGTATTCGACGACACCCTGCGCATCCACCGCAAATCTCCCCGAAACCTTTTCCTTCTTAATCCGGAACTCAACGGCGGAGCCCGCCGACGCGGCGACCAGGCCTCCGCGGCCCGCATCTCCTACGTCGATTCCGTAATCGACTTCACTACCGGTCGCAACCCGCTCGGCGGAGCGCATGAGGTGACATACACATTTTCCATAAAGGTACCCTACGCCGACGCCCTCGCCGGCGACTCCCTCCGCGTGTGGATGCCGCTGCCGATGGAAACACAAAGGCAGACCGACATCAGGATTCTCAACGCCTCGGCTACAGATTATATAATTTCCCGTCCCGGACAGTCCCCCCACTCCACGATATTCTTCTCCTCGGCCGCCCCCGCCTCTCCCGGCGACACGGCCGTGTTCAGCTACACGGCCCGCTTCATTACCCGCGGCCAATACGCCTCCCCCGAGGAAATTCTCTCGAAGCTCAAGCCTTACGACAAGAATTCCGCCGACTTCCGACGCTTCACGGCCTTCGAGGCCCCGCACATCATCCGGCTCGACTCCCTGGCCAAGGCCATCGTCGGCTCCGAGACAAATCCCTACCGCCAGAGCGAGCTCGTATTTGATTACATTATCGACCGCTATCCCTGGGCCGGCGCCCGGGAGTACTCGACGATTCCCTGCATTCCGGAGTATGTCGTGACGGAAGGCCACGGCGACTGCGGCCAGGTGTCGCTCCTCTATATCTCGCTGATGCGCAGTCTCGGCGTTCCCGCACGCTGGGAAAGCGGATGGATGCTCCATCCCGGAGAAAAAAATCTCCACGACTGGGCGGAAGTGTATTTCGAGGGCGTGGGCTGGCTTCCGGTGGATGTCTCTTTTGGCCGATACACCACCTCCCCCGACAAGGCCGTGCAGGGCTTCTACTCCCACGGCATCGACGCACACCGCTTTGCCTCCAACAGCGGAGTCTGCGGCCCACTCTATCCCCCGAAGCGCTTTGTGCGCAGCGAGACCGTCGACTTCCAGCTCGGCGAGGTCGAGACCACGAAAGGAAACCTCTTTTACCCCGCATGGGACCAGAACCTGCGGATTATCGACATACACCCCGTTGAATGATGAAACACACTCTTCCCGCATCGGCGTGCGCCATGCTTCTGATGCTTTTCTCAGCCAATACCCTGTGCGCGCAGTCCTCCATGAAAGCCCTGGAGCGCGCCTCGCAAATCGTTGAGGACGTCCGCGCCGCCCACGCGCCCGACAAGCGTCAGGCCATATATGAAATCAAAGCATACAACGACCCCGACGGAGGGCTGACCATCGGCGGAAAGACCTCCGAGGCTGCGGCCAGAGGCGCACTCGTCGCTCTAATGAATACTTCCGGCGATGACTGGACCGACCGCATCGAGGTTCTTCCCGACACCATCTGGGCTCAGCCGCGCATCAGCGTGGCATGCCTCCGCACCGGGCCCTCCCACGCCGCCGAAATGGCGACGCAGGCTATTATGGGAATGCCACTGCGCGTCCTCGAGAGTCAGGGAGAGTGGACCCGCGTCCAGACTCCGGACGGCTACATCGCCTGGGTGACCAACTCCTCCATCGAGCCCAAGACCGACGCACAGATGCGCGAGTGGCGCTCGGCCCGCAGATATGTGGTGACAGCCCCCTATCAGACCCACGCGTACACCTCGGCCAAGGCCACGGGGCTCCGGGATGTGGTGACAGACCTTGTGAACGGCAATATAGTGGAGGCCGTCACAGACCGCCGGGGCACCGTCAGCGACGGGCGCGTGCAGGTCAAGCTGCCGGACGGCCGCACGGGCTTCGTGCCTGTGTCCGACCTTACGCCCATCGAGGTATGGGCCGACCAGAACTTCAACCCCGAGAAAATTCTCGACACAGCCTACTCTATGGAAGGCACGCCCTACCTCTGGGGAGGCACGTCAATCAAGAGCCTCGACTGCTCCGGTCTGGCCAAGGTCAGCTATCTCGCCAACGGCATTATCCTCATGCGCGACGCCTCGCAGCAGGCCAAGACAGGCACACGCATCGAGGCCAAGGACTGGAAGGACTGCCGCGCCGGCGACCTCCTCTTCTTCGGCAACGCGAAGACCGGAAAGGTGACCCACGTAGCAATCTACGACCATGACGGCAAGTATGTCCATTCCTCCGGACGAGTAAAGCGCAACTCCGTCGACCCGGAAGACCCCTCCTATCTCTCCACTCCATTCCTTCACGCCGTGCGCATTGCCGGGAACGAAGAAACGCCCGGCATCAGGCGCGCGCGCAACCATCCCTGGTATTTTCAACTTTGAGTCTCATTCTCCTTAAACCATACCCAAGACCGTGAACCGACGCAACTTCCTCAAGGCAGGCCTCTTCGGCGCAGTAGCCGCCGCCTCGCCAATATCCATCTCAGCCCTCGACAGCGCCACGCGCCCGCGCCTCGGCGGCAAAAGCGGACGCCTCAACCTCCGCTTCTTCCCCTACGAGCTCAAGCTCCGTCACGCCTTCAACCTTGCGCGCTCACAGCGCACGACCACGCCCGACGTACAGGTCGAGATTGAATACGACGGACTTGTAGGCTACGGCGAGGCCTCCATGCCTCCCTACCTCGGCGAAAACGTCGAGAGCGTGACCAAATTTCTCTCCTCCCTTGACCTCTCCCAGTTCTCCGACCCCTTCCGCATCGAGGAAATCCATGAATACATGGACTCTGTGGCGCCCGACAACCGTGCCGCGAAAGCCTCGGTCGACATTGCCCTCCACGACCTTCTCGGCAAAATCATGGGACAGCCCTGGTACAAAATCTGGGGACTGAACCCCGACAAGTGCCCCAATACATCCTTCACAATCGGAATCGACAAACCCGACGTCGTGCGTCAGAAAGTCGACGAAGCGTCGCCTTACAAGGTTATCAAGGTGAAAATGGGCCTTGACAACGACAAGGAGCTCGTGGAAATAATCCGCTCCAAGACCGACGTGCCTATCTGCGTCGACGCCAATCAGGGCTGGGCTGACAAGGAAAAAGCCCTCGAGATGTGCCACTGGCTCGCCGAGCGCAACTGCCTCTTCGTCGAACAGCCGATGGACAAGAAGGCCATAGACGACACCGCGTGGCTCCGCGAGCGTTCGCCGCTGCCTATCATCGCCGACGAATTCCTCCAGCGCCTCCCCGACGTTCGCCGTGCGGCCGGAGCCTACGACGGCATCAACATCAAGCTCATGAAGAGTACCGGCATGCACGAGGCCTATCAGATGGCCACGCTCGCCCGCGCAATGGGAATGAAAGTGATGCTCGGCTGCATGACCGAAACCTCCTGCGCCGTCACCGCCGCCGCGCAGCTCGCTCCCCTTGTCGACTGGGCCGACCTTGACGGCAACCTCCTCATCGCCAACGACCGCTTCGACGGCATCAGGATTGTCGACGGCAAAGTCACAATCCCCGAGCGCCCCGGCATCGGCGTCGAACTCATTTCCTGACCTTACCTAACACACCTTCCTCATTTCCGCCCATGTCCGACTCCATCAGGATCTCGATATTCGTCGCCGGGGCCACCGCCCTGAAAGCCGAGCGCGACTCCATCAAGACCATCGCCAACGACCTCAACAGCGAGTTTGCCAGCCGTAAGGTGCATATAATAATCCGCACCTACGAACACTTCGGCGAAAATCAGAAAGAGTATGACAGGTTTATCTCCGACGAAACCGACCTGATTTTGTTCATCCTCGATGGCCGAATAGGCGAAAAGACCCGCGACGAGCTACTTCTTGCCTCCGAAAACAAGGACAAGAACGGCCACCCGAAAATCATGGTTTTCCTTCGGGCCTTCTCCGAGGAGAACGCCGAAATCGGTTTCATCCGAGGTCTATTACTCAAGACCACGGGCGAATACTATGTGCCCTACACCGACGTCGAGAGCCTGAAAAAGGAGGCCGAGAAGCGCATTCGCCGCTTCATCCTCCAGAAGCTCGAAAAGCCGGCGGCCAAAACCGTGCAGGAGAGTCCGGAAACCTCGGCCACGACCAAGCCTGCAAGTGCCGCAAGGCGGTCATTCATTGCCATCCTCCTGCTCGTAGCCGTATTAGTCGGCTTTGTAGTCGGTGAGTACTTCGCCCGCGCTGAAGAGGATGCAGAAACTGAGCCGGTGCTCCTTGTGGCGGGTGGCGGCTCTGCGGCTAATATCGTGAAAGCCAAACATCCCGACATAGACCTCTCCGACTTCAACGGAAGCTATTATGTGCATCTCCCCAGCCGCAACGCCCTCCAGCTTCTCACCGAGGAGGTGATTTCGCCCGAAAGCGACTCCTGCCGACGATATTACCCCGTGTGCCTCTCCGCCGAGGAAGCCGCGCCCGAAGCTTTCCTGAGCAACATCATTACCAAAGAGGCTTTTATGGAGAAAGGATATGTCCTTGCCGTACAACTTGAGCCCGACACACTCGCGATATATGTCAAGAACTCTCCTGAAATCAAGAAAACTCACGCATTACCCGATGCCATCTCCACCAAAGAGCTCGCCACTCTCACCGCCCGGGCCAAGGAGATAGGGGTCAACGTATTCTGCACCTCTCCCAACAGCGGTACCCGCAACACCTACGCCCGAATCGTCGAACCTTTAGGCGGAGACCTCTCAGAGGCGTTCACATTCTCCGAGGACTCCGATATGGCCAACATCGACCGCGACGGCATCCCTTATGCGCTCCTCGGAAGCTGTTATTATTCAGCAAAAAGCCTCAAGGAAGACCTTGCCTGCGGCACCGCAGTCAAGCTGATTGTCTACGATGAGGATGAAAACGGAAAAATGACTCCTGTCACCAAGCCGACGTTCCTCTACTGTATGACGAGCAACAAGGGCAGCGGTGTTCTTGAAATCCCCGGACCCACTCTCGACTTTATCAACGCTCTCGGGATAGACACTTCCGGAAAAATCAAGGACGGCAAGCTGAACAGGCCTTACAACAAGGTGGTTATCAAATTCGAGGACCTGCGCAACTTCGTTGAAAAGTAAACTAATCCCGGGCGCGGTTTGTTTCTTGTTCATAGATTCAAACCGCGCCCATGACTTCTCCTACAAATACCGGCATACCCCGGTCGCCGATGGCCCGCAAGCTCGCCACCGACGGCCATTATTACGCATTCCTCATCTTCTATCTGGTGGCGCTCAGCGCCTTGGGCTCCTTTGTCAACGACATGTATTCTCCGGCTCTCCCCGGGATGAGCCGTTTCTTCGGATGCTCGATTTCTACCGCACAGATGGGCCTCTCGATGGGCATGATGGGACTCGCTGTCGGCCAGCTCGTGCTCGGCCCCCTAAGCGACCGCCGCGGACGCAAGCCCGTGCTTATCGGCTCGCTTACCGTATTCATTGTGGCCGCAGTAGCCTCTATATTTTCACCTACAATCCACGTATTCAACCTCTGCCGCTTCTTTCAGGGCCTCGGAGCCGCCGGAGGCTACTTTCTCACGCGAACAATCCCTGCGGACGTCTACGGCGGGCGTCCGCTTGCCAAGCTGATGGCCCTTATCGGGGCAATAAACGGCATTGCGCCGGCCTCCGCACCGGTAATCGGAGGCGTCACGGCCGATGCCTTCGGCTGGAAAGCCATATTTGTTGTACTCGCCCTCTTCGCCCTCGCTGTGCTCGCCCTCAGTCCGCTGATGAAGGAATCGCTTGGCCCCTCGAAGCGCCTTACGGGCCCGCTCTCCGCAACCCTCAAGGGCTATAGGAATCTTCTGACCGCGAAACCGTTCATGGTTCATGTCTGCCTGAAGGGCACGGCTCTCGGGCTACTTTTCGCCTACATATCCACCGCTCCCTTCATCCTCCAGACCCACTACGGCCTCTCCCAGACGGTCTACGGACTCGTAATTGGCTTCAATGCCCTTTTCGTGGCCGCCGGCTCCATGGCGGCCCTCCGCTTCCGTCTCCTCAAGCGCGCGGCCGTCGTCGGAGCATGGATTACGGTAACGGGTATCGTCGCCGAGGCCATCGCTCTCTGTACCGTCCACAGCATCTGGCTCTTCGAGGGCTGCATGGTCGTGGCCCTCTTCGGCCTCGGCAACATTTTCACGGCATCCAACACCCTGGCGATGAATGAAGGACGAGCGCAGGCCGGCGAAGCCTCCTCGATTCTCGGCATCGCCGGCTACATTGTCGGCGCAATCGTCACGCCTCTCGTAGGCCTCGGCAACATCATGCACTCTTCGGCGATTACATTCGTCGCTTTGGCCGTAATCGTCCTCTTTTTCGCCTCCATTACCGCGAAAATCCCCGCTGACCTGAAAAAATAAAATCGGGAGCAATAGTTTGGGGTTCACAAATTTTACGTATCTTTGCGAAACTTAAACTCTCAGTTTCTGCTATTTTATAGCAAAAAGCCAATTTATCACATGAAAAAAATATTGGAAAGCACCGCCGTAAGGCTGATGGTGGCAATCATCATAGGCTCGCTCCTGGGCGGCGCGATAATACATCTCAAAGGTCCGGCAACGGAAGTCGCCCTGCAGATTACCATGATAGTGAAACATCTGACCAGCCAGATAATCTTCTTCATGGTGCCTCTAATCATCTTAGGCTGCGTCGCGCCGTCCATCACACGCTTTTCCGGAAACGTGGGCTCCCTGCTCGGTTTCACACTCCTTCTTGCCTATCTTTCGTCAATCGGCGCGGCGCTTTTTTCCATCTTCGCGAGCCGTGCCGTAGTGCCTGAGCTCCATATGGTCGCTACAAATTCCATAGCCAGGGAGCTTCCGGAGAAGATGATACTGACCCTGAACTTCCCGACAGTAGACACGATGTCGACGCTACTCTTCGCGATGCTTCTGGGACTCGGCGTGGTCTGGACGCGCTTCAAGTCGCTGGCAAACTTCCTTGAGAAGTTCCAGACCATGATTCTGACCATCGTGCGCAAGGTACTCCTCCCGATTCTCCCCTTCTTCGTAGGCTCCAATTTCGCCCTCATCACCTTCAAAGGCCAGCTCGGACAGATGCAGACCTTCATCTGGGTAGTCCTGCTGATTGTGCTCTGCCAGTTCGTATGGATGTTCATCATGTATTTCATAGCCTCGATATATTCCCGCCGTAACGGCTGGCTTGTGGCCAAGTATTATCCCAAAGCCTACTTCACGGCACTGGGCACTATGTCCTCGGCCGCGACCCTTCCTTTTGCGCTGGAGTGCATCGCCGAGAGCCCTATTGTCAAAAAAGACACCGCGGATTTCGCCCTGCCACTCTTTTCCAACCTCCACCTCTGCGGGTCTGTCATTGCTGAAATGTCGCTCGTCTCCGCCGTCTACTACATGATGTTCGGGAGCTTGCCGAACATGTACAGCATGTTGCTTTTCGCTGTACTCGCCTGTGTAATCGCCATTGGTTCGCCGGGGGTTCCGGGCGGCCTGAACATGTCGTGCATCACCATTCTCGGAAGCATAGTCCTTGTCGACCAATCGCCTGAGGCAATGGCGGAATTTTTCGGCATCATGACAGCCATCTATACCATTCAGGACGGCTTCGGCACAGCCTGCAACGTCACAACCGACGGAGCCCTTGCCTTGATGACCGACAAATACGTCGCAAAAAAGAATTTAGCGTGAGCTTTTTCGCAAAGCACGACGTTTCAAGATGAAACCACCCAAATACGATATTTTTATCAGTTATCGGAGGGACAGGGGGCCGCAGTATGCGCGGACTCTCCAGTTGTTGCTCGAAAAGAAGGGCTACCGGGTCTTCCTCGACTATGACGAGCTGGTCGATGATCGCTTCAGCCCCAAAATCGAGGCCGCCATCCGAAACTCGACGATTTACATCCTGCTTCTCACCCGTGGCTCCATGGCCCGATGCGCCAACGAGGGCGACTGGGTCCGCCGCGAAATAGAGATAGCCCTCGACGCCGGCAAAAGATTCGTCCCCGTGATTCCGGACGGCGACTTCGACGGTGTCCCGGACACCGTTCCCGCGCATATCAAAGATGCCATCGAAGGCACACAGCACTCCGAAATCCAGTTCGGGCAAGCCCTGAAGGCAACCGTTGACCTCATGGACAAGAACCGTATACGTCCATTTGTCCGTCACCGCCGCTGGTTGCCGTGGACTCTCGGAACGGCGGCTGTCCTCGCCGTCGCCGCCTTAGGCTTTGCTTATTCCGGTTACAGTAAGGAAAAGGCTCTCGAGGACTTGAAAGCCGGAGTGAGTTTCGAGGGCAACCCTATCGAATGGGCTGAAGGAGTCACAGAAGAACAGGTTATTGCTGCCAGGGACATTTTCGCTTCACTTCGTCCCCTCGAGGCAGGAAAATTCATGCAGGGCGCACTGCCGATGGCGGATGGCCGCTACCACGAATACGTGGAAGAGCCGTTCGAGACCCCAGCTTTCGAGACGGAGGTCGCCGATTTCTATATCTCACAATACGAAATCACTGTCGGTCAATGGAATGCTATAATGAACGACCAGCGCGAAGGAGTCCCGAACATGCCGGTAGGCGACGTATCCTTCGACCAGGCAAGACAGTTCGCAGAACAGCTCGGAAACCTGACAACCAAGCTCTTCCGGCTACCGACGGAAGCGGAATGGGAATATGCGGCGCGAGGAGGCAAAAGCCACGACCTCTATATATTCGCCGGCAGCGACAATCCCGACGAAGTGGCATGGTACTCCGCCAACTCAGGCGGCAAGCCCCATCCAAACGACCCAGAAGGCGGACTCACGGAAACAGGCACAGCCGATGACCTTTTCAACATGAGCGGCAACCTCAGCGAGTGGTGCGACACCGATTTCCGCCCATACGACCCCGAAGTAGCCGTAAACAAAGATAAGGCCAAGGTAATACGCGGGGGCAACTACGATTCAGAGCCATATGAACTGACCGTGACCCACCGCGAACCCTGCGCCCCCGGAGAACATTTCCCGACCTTGGGCTTCCGCATAGCACTATCCAGATAAACGATGAAAAATCCAGTTCTATCCGTTCTTCTCCTCGCCGCCTCTATCTCTGCGTCGGCCCAGACACTTTCCGCGCCAATGGAAACGGCTGTCGAAGTGTGCTCCGGCCTGTCCGGCGCAATCGGCACGGGGACTACCGCACAACTCAAGGCGGCAAACAAGGCGATGAAAGCCGCGGACATAGTGGACTTCGGAGACCTCTGGCTCGAAAAAGGCAAGGAGGCAACTGTCGACGGGCATTTCATCTTCGACGAAGAGTTTGTCGACAGCCTGATTGTCAACCGCAAAATCCTCGAGTTCTCAAGCTACTACGCTCAAAAACGCTCCCTCCGCGGCTCCACAGGCGTGAGGGGCAGAATCAAGATGACAACCCGCGCGCTCAAAGCCGGAGAAAGCGCCGTATGGAAAACAGTCAACCGCAGGAACGCCGAATATGCCATCGTGGCTGAGCCGGGCGGCCTCTTCACGATGACAATCCGCGATGACAAAGGCAAGCTTCTCTATACCGAAACCCGGAACAACAAAAAAGGGGAGCCAGTAAGAACCGCGAGCCTGAACCTCCCCGACAAAATGACGCGACTCTATATCGAAGTCAGGAACTGCGGCAAGAAGACCGCAAGTTTCGCCATTCTCGGAAACTGATGAAAAATAGCCACATACTTCTCAGCATCGCCTTTTCTGCAAGCGCTTTTGCGCTCAGTGCTTTCAGCGCGTCGGATTTCTTTAAAAGTGCCGAACAAGCCGAAAACTCTGGAAGCGGCACAGAAGCGCTTGCCCTTTATCTGAAGGCCGACAGCGCCTATGTTGCCGAAAATCTCGCCGGGAGCGCCGACTTCGCTCTTTCCCTGCATCGCACCGGCCGGGCTTATTTCAACGCCGGAGACATTTCCGCCGGGCGGGAATATACGCGCAAAGCCATGGAGCTGAGAGAGAAGCTTTTCGGAAAGGTCAGCAAGGAATACCTCACGAGTCTCAAAAACTACGCCCTCTCCTTCCTTATGGCCGATGAACCGGGGGAGGCCCTGAAATACCAGACAGAGGTAGTCGGGCTGTGCCGGAAGATGGACCCGCCTCACCCCGACGAGGGTATGTACATCATCAACCTCGGCCGCGCATACCATGCCCTCGGCAATGAAGGCAAAGCCGTCGAATGTATGGAGGAAGCCTTGGGGAAGGTCGAGAAATTCAGCTCCAATTATGAGTACATCCTGAATTTCCTCGGCTCAGCCTATATGGAGCTCGGCGACAATGCCGCCATGAACCGCATCCTCGGCCTTATGGAGGAACACAACCGCCGCGAGCTCACCAAGCCTTGCGACGCACCGGACTGTCATCTCGAGCGGGCCCGTTATTTTATGTCTGCCGGCGAACCCTCCAATGCCAAGGACGAGTTCAACTCGCTGTTCGCCATGGAACTCTCCGACGAAGAAAAAACTGACGCATACGCCACCTACGCGCGCTTTCTGATGAACGAGCGTGACTTCGCCTCAGCCGGCGATTACCTCACCATGGCCTCCGAGACTTCCGTCAGAGACCTTGGCGAAAACGAGTCTGCAACAAGCCTCGTCAGCCGGGCCGGGCTCTGCTATTTCATCGGAAAGGAGTACGACAAGTCCATCGCCTCCCACCTCCGGGCCATCGAAGACGTGGATGCCCGCGGCTATTCGCCCAAAATCAAAACGACATCGCTTCAGGGCATCGGAAACGCATATTCAGGCAAGAAAGAGTACGGAAAAGCCGCCGAATATTTCCGGATGCTTATCGGACACCTCGAAGACATCGGGCAGGAGGAAGGCGACGACTATCCCAAGGCATACGAGCGGCTCGCCTCTGCGGAGAAATTCAACGGCGACTACGACCGGTCCATAAAGGACTATAACACGGCCATCGGACTCTACGAAAAATTAGGGAAGTACGACGAAGCCGAACAGGCGAAAGCGGGCCTGACGCTCTGCATGGCATATGCCCGGCAGAACACAGAAACCGGGCCCGGCAGCGACGCCGCGCATGTACAGCGCGAGGATAAGCTCCGTAAAATTCTACGCGAGAGCCTCGACGCGCTCGAACAGAGCGGAGGCTACCTCGGAAAACTGTCGACCGCCCGCTCCCTCGCCACCATAGCAGGATGCTACGCCCAGTTGGGAGACTATACAAACGCCGTCGGATACTACAGCCGCTACATCCCGGCTATCCGGGAGGCGCTGGCCGAGGATTTCCTGCTGAAAAACCCGGCCGAACGCGAGCGGACCTGGCGTCCCGAGCTGTCGAACATCTCGGAGATGAACGCCATGCTGGCAAAATTGCCGGATAACCCTGAGCTTTTCGCCCGACTCGTCAGCCTGATTTACGAGGGCCAGCTGCTTTCCAAGGGGATACTTCTTTCCTCAAACATTGAATTTGAAAAAATTCTGGCAAAACGGGGGACAGAAGACATGCGCAGTCTTTACAGAGATATCCGGACGAAACTCGTGCAGCTTGATGAGATGCGGCAGACGCAGGCGCCTCTCGACTCCATTCTCGCTCTATCCCGCGCGACGGATGCATCCCAGCTCGAGCTCGCCCGCCAGAGCGCCGGCTGCGGTGACTTCATGAACTATCTTCGGACCACGGCAGCCGATGTCCTCGAAGCTTTGCCTGACGATGCCGCCGCAATAGAATTCGTGACAATCGACACCGACATTCTTTCCGACGGCGACCTCGTGGCGGCTTTTGTTCTCTCCAAGGAATTTCCCACAGGGCTGGTCCTTCCTCTCGGCTCAGTAAAGGATATAAAGACCATCATCGCCGACCCGCAGAAGTTCGACAAGAACGAATACGGAGCTACTATCTGGGGCAATATTCTCGGCGCTATTCCGGAGAAAAAGAAAATCTACTTCGCTCCCGACGGAGTCCTCAACAACATCGGCATCGAATACCTCAGTGTTGACGGGCTTCCCCTCTCCGAACGCCTTGAAGTCTCGCGCCTTTCCTCGACCCGCGAACTCACCGCCAAACATACCCCGACGCCTCTCCTCTATGCCGCACTGTTCGGCGACATCGACTATATCGGCGATGCCGAAAAGGTCTCGGACAAGCGCAAATACTCCCTCACCCGCGAGTCAGACGGGCTGAGTTTTTCGCAACTCGGCAACACCGGACGCGAAATCAGGGAAATCGGCAAGATTCTCAAAAAACACACAAAAAAAACCTTTCCCTACACCGGTACCAAGGCCAGCAAAGGCGAATTCCTCTCGCAGGACGAGATTCCCGTGGGCTTGCTCCATATTGCCACACACGGAAAATACATCGACGACGAAAAGTCGGGCTCCGACGCCATGGACCGAAGCATCCTCGCATTCGCCGGAGCGAACATGTATGGCGGTCTCAAGGATAACGAGGGAATTGTCACCGCGGCGGAAATAGCCGGAATGTCGCTCCATGACTGCCGCCTCGCCGTGCTCTCGGCATGCGAAAGCGGCCTCGGCAAACTCGGCAGCGACGGGGTGTTCGGTCTCCAGCGCGGGTTCAAGAACGCCGGCGTCCGCTCTCTGCTTGTAAGTCTGAACGAGGTTGCCGACGCCACGACGGCTGACATGATGATAGCCTTCTACCGCCATCTCTTCTCGCCCGAGGGAATTACCGTTCACGAAGCCCTGCGGAGCGCTCAGGCCGAAATCCGCGCCACACATCCCGGCGACCGGACGTGGGCTTCGTTCATCCTTATAGACGCCCTCGACTGAATGAACATAAGCGAACAATACCGCGAGCTTCCCGTCTCGGAAATCACCGTGGAGGTGAACGCCTCTCTCGGGCGCGTGCCGAGACTGGTCGTTACCGCCCCACCCGGCGCGGGCAAATCGACACTGCTCCCGCTTTCTATTCTCGAGAGCCTCCCGGAAGGTAAAATTCTCATGCTCGAGCCCCGAAGGCTCGCGGCCCGTCAGGTCGCGGCCCGCATGGCCTCGATGCTCGGCGAAAAACCGGGACAGACAGTCGGCTACCGCGTCCGGTTCGACACGAAAGTCTCGGCCGGAACTCGAATAGAGGTGATTACCGAGGGGATTATGGAACGCCTCCTTGTGAAGGACCCGACGCTCGAAGGCGTGGGCGCAGTGATTTTCGACGAATTCCACGAGCGCAGCCTCTCCTCTGACCTATCCCTCGCTCTTGTTCGCGAGACTGCCACTGTACTGAGACCGGAGCTGAAAATCGTGATTATGTCAGCGACAATCGATGCCGCAGAACTTTGCCGGAAACTCGATGCGCCCCATATTTCCAGCGAAGGACGGATGTTCGGCGTGGACCTTGTCTATGGCGAGGACTACGAAGCGCGTGACTGTGCGTCTGCCGTAGCAAGCGCCGTGCGCCGCGCCCACCGGGAACAGCCCGGCGACATACTTGCCTTTCTGCCGGGACAGGCCGAAATAATCAAATGCGCGGAGTTGCTGAAAGACGCGCTCGGAAATACCGTGGTTTTACCTCTTTACGGATTGCTTCCCCCGGAACAGCAGCGTGCCGTACTCTCCCAGGACCGTGACGGCCGGAGGCGTGTGGTCCTTGCCACGTCCATAGCCGAAACATCGCTGACAATCGAAGGCATCACAACGGTCGTCGACTCGGGGCTCTGCCGGAAGATGGTTTTCGACCCGCAAAGCGGACTGAGCCGCCTCTGCACCGCCGGTATTTCAAAGGACATGGCAACTCAGCGTGCCGGACGCGCCGGACGTCTTTGCCGGGGCGTCTGTTACCGTCTGTGGTCCAAAGCCGCCGGGCACAGGATGAGCGACTGCCGCGAACCCGAGATAATCGGCGCTGACCTTGCGCCTCTCGTGCTCGAGACAGCGGCTTGGGGCGAAAGCAATCCCCTCAGTCTGCAATGGATAACGCCGCCCCCTCCCGGCCACGTCGCGCACGCCTCCGAACTTCTACGAAGCCTTGGAGCCGTAGACTCCGAAGGCCGGATTACCGCGACAGGGAAAAAACTTTCGGAACTCCCCTGCCATCCACGTATTTCGAGGATGCTTACCGAGGCCGCGAATCCATCCCTTGCCTGCGATATCGCCGCCCTGCTTGAGGAGAAGGACCCTCTTAACGACGAAAACGACGCGGACCTCACCACCCGCATAGCGCTCCTGCGCCAATACCGCGGCGGCCGTCTACCGTGCCGCTGGCAGCGAATCGCCGACGTAGCCGCGCAATACCGCCGTCTCGTCGGATGCCGGGAAGACAATTCCCCGCTTGCACCGGGAGCGCCCGGTCGACTTATAGCTCTCGCCTATCCCGAGCGCATTGCCCAGAACTGCGGCGACGGCCGCTTCCGTCTGGCAAGCGGAGAGTTCGTCAGACTGAACGAATCCGACGACCTATCCGGTCAGACGCTGCTGGCCGTAGCCAATATGGGCGCGCGCATCTTCCTCGCCGCGCCCCTCGACCATGCCGATGCTGCCAAAGCGGGCACATGGCGCGACAACGTTGGATGGGACAACCGCAACAACCGGGCCGTGGCACGATGCGAGCTGCGTGTCGGGGCGCTCATCCTCGACACCCGGCCCTCCTCCGGTGACACCCGGGCGCTCGTCCTCGAGGCCATCTGCGCCGCGGCACCCTCCGCCGGACTGACTATGTTCGACTTCAATACCGAAGTCCGGGACCTTCAGCAACGGCTTGCGACCGTGGCCGACTGGCATCCGGAACTGAATCTTCCTCCAACCGACACAGAAGCCATCCTCTCCTCCGCCCGCGAATGGCTGCCGATGTATATCGGCAAAGCCACATCCGCACAAGAGCTTCGTAAAATCGACATGTGCGCCGTAATCATGGGGATTGTGGGTTTTGATAACCAACAGATCGTCGACCGCCTCGCGCCATCGCATATCACACTGCCCTCCGGCCGGAAAGCCAACATCGAATACCGCCGTGCCGCCGAGGCGCCGGTTGTTCGCGCACGTCTTCAGGACTGCTTCGGGATGAGGGAGACACCCCGCCTCGACGACGGCCGGCGTACCGTGCTGATGGAACTTCTGTCGCCGGGGTTCAAGCCTGTGCAACTAACCCAGGACATGGCAGGCTTCTGGACCGGAAGCTATCACGAAATCCGCAAGGAGCTTCGCCGCCGCTACCCCAAGCATCCGTGGCCGGAAAACCCATAATAATACCCATTTTTTATTAGAAAAGCCCCCGAAGACCTGACATCAGACGTAATCTGGTTCTCGGAGGCTTTGTTTTCATTTATTTTCGGTATTGCGGAGGGGTGGCGCTTTGTCTAATTTTGCAGTCGGATTTCAATAACGACTGTCATATGACTGCAAAAAGGAAAAGAACAAATTGGAAAAGCTTTCACAAATGGGCCGGACTGGTACTGACGGTCTTTCTTCTGCTTTTCTGTGTGTCGGGCATTATTCTGAACCATCGTGAATTTTTCGCCCCCTACTCCGTAAGCCGCTCGCTTCTGCCTTCCGCATACCATATAGAGAACTACAACAACGGCCTGATCAAGGGCACCATTGTCACGACTGAGGGCAAGCTTCTTGCCTACGGAAACTCCGGGGTCTGGCTTACGGACAGCGCATTCAGCCGCTTCACAGACTTCAATGCGGGACTCCCAGCCGGTGCAGACTTCAGGAATATACGCAACATCGCCGAAGGGCGGGACGGAACCCTCTGGTGCGCGGCGCAATTCGGCCTCTACCATTATGAAAACGGGAAATGGCAGGAAGCGGAACTTCCCGGCAACAGAGAACGGCTCGCGGACGTGGCAATCGACTCCAGCGACGGTACAGTTGTGGCGCTCACACGCTCAAATGCATACCTCGGGGGAAAAGACGGCTTCAAAAGGCAGAATTTGGCAAGCCCGACCGGTTTCTCGCACAAAGTGACACTATTCAAGACCGTCTGGCAGCTCCACAGCGGCGAACTGTTCGGGACCGCAGGACGCATAGCCGTCGATCTGACGGCTTTAGTAATCATCTTTCTGTGCGTCACTGGAGTCATACTCTTCATTCTTCCTTATTCCATCCGCCGCTCAGCCAGAGAACGCATCCAAGCCAAGGCTCGCCGGATGAAATGGAATCTTAAATGGCACAACAGGACAGGGTACTGGACCATAGTGTTAACCCTTGTAATTGCCACCACCGGAATGTGTCTCCGTCCACCGCTGATGATTCCCCTCGCACTGACCAGGACCGCGCCCATTCCCGGTACGGCGCTCGACAACCCGAATCCGTGGCACGACAGACTCCGCGCCATTCGCGAAGACTCTTTCGGAAACTGCTGGCTGCTGTCGACCTCCGAAGGCTTCTACCGCGTGGCCAAGGATTTCGAAGGAGAGCCCGAGAAAATAGAGCACGCGCCGGCGGTCAGTCCAATGGGCGTGAACGTACTCCGTCAGGAACCGGACGGCACCTGGCTCGTGGGTTCTTTCAGCGGAATATACCGCTGGGACCTTACAAACGGACTTGTGACTGATTACTACACAGGACGCCCGGTCGAAGGAAAGCACCGCGGTCGCCCGGTCTCCGACCATCTTGTAGCCGGCTTCTCCGGTGACCTTGCCTGCGGGCCTGCGGTTTTCGACTATTCCGAAGGCGCTCCGGCTCTCGGTCCTACACCGCCGGCACTGAGCCGGCAACCCATGTCGTTGTGGAATTTCGCACTTGAGCTACATGTCGGCAGATGCTATTCGCCTTTTCTCGGACCGCTTTCCGAACTCTTTGTATTCATTTCCGGACTCCTGCTTACCCTAGTGCTTGTCTCAGGACTGATTATCCACAAAAGATATACGAAATCTCAAACAACTCAACAATAACCAACACCAAACACTCAACTACTATGAACAGATTAAAGACAATCCTCGGCGCCACGGTTCTCAGCTTCGGCCTCGTCGCAACCTTCAGCTCCTGCTCCGACGACAAAAAGGACGAACCCGCCGTTCCCGCGGCCAAGAGCGTGGCCGGAAGCTACACCGGCGACATGAGCTGCACCGTGATGGGTCAGGAATCGGTTTTCGAGGCAATGACCTTCACGGTGACGACCACAGACGACGCTACCGTCGCCATCACAGTTCCCACCTTCGGCAATCCGCCCATGAAGGTGCCGGAAATCACCGTAAACGGAGTGAAAGTGTCGGGAACCGATGGAAACTACACCCTCGCGCCTACTGAATTCAACGGCACGACAGCCGACGGCAAGGCTTACTCCGGAACAATCCAGGGCAAGCTCGCCGAGAGCAAGCTCTCCCTTGATTACAGCCTCCGGTACGGCGCGATGCCGATGCCCATGATTTGCTCATTCTCCGCTCACAAGAAGTAAGCATTATGGCAGGAAGTCTGAGATACATATCATTATCTATCGTCGGACTTCTGTCTCCTCTCACAGTCCTTGCCGGCACCTTCGCCGGCAAGGTTCTTGATGAGACAGGGAGTCCGCTCGCGGGAGCTCTTGTCTCCGTGGCCGTCGGCACCAAATCGGTGGTCACCGATGCAGAAGGCATTTTCACATTTGATTTTCCTGAAAAAAAAGCCGTAAAAATCACCGTCACATATATCGGTTTTGCCCCTGTCTCTTCCGTCATCCGCGACGACAAAACGGCAAAGGAGAATACCGTACGTATGATTCCGGACCAGACAGCGCTCGACGAGCTTGTCATTACGGCCACGCGCACCCCTAAGGCCCTGAAGGATGTGCCCGTCGTTACGCGCGTAATTTCAGCCGACGAAATCGCCAAGACCGACGCCACGAATATCCAGGACCTCCTCACGGAGGAAATTCCCGGCCTCGAGTTCGGATACGCCATGAGCCAGGAGACTTCGCTGAACATGAGCGGCTTCGGAGGAAGCGCCGTGCTCTTCCTCGTGGACGGAGAGCGCCTCGCCGGCGAGACGATGGACAATGTCGACTACAACCGCCTGAACCTTGAAAGCGTAGGCAAAGTCGAGATTGTCAAGGGCGCGTCGTCGGCCCTGTACGGCGCCAACGCCGTAGGCGGAGTCGTGAACCTTATCAGCAAGGAAAACAATGAGCCATGGCACCTGAATCTGAACGGACGCTACCGCACAGCCGGGAACGAATGGCGCACCGGCGGCGACCTCAGTTTCAACACGGAGAAATGGAACTCCAGCACTACCGTGCAGTATTCCACGGTAGAGACAATAGAACTGACCGACGCATTCGACACCGAATCGAAAATTCACGACATTTTCGGCGGCAACACCCTGAACATCAAGGAACGTCTCACTTACAGGCCGACCGACAAGCTACGCCTCATAGCCCGAGGAGGCTACTTCTCCCGCGTCAGCAGGCGAGCCAACTACGACGACCATTACCACGATTACAGCGGCGGTCTGCGCGGTGTGTGGACCATCGATTCCTCGCAGAACCTCGAGCTCTCTTACAGCTACGACCAGTATGACAAGGCCCGTTTCGTGGGCGATACCCGAACCCACGACCACGACTACAGCAACCGCCAGCACATCGTCCACGGCATTTACACCCGATTCTGGGGGCGTCACGCCCTCACGGTCGGCGCCGACTTCATGCACGACTACCTCACCACCTACCAGTTCAAGGACAACGAAGCTCATTCGCAGTCGACTGTCGATGCCTTCGTCCAGTTCGACTACAACCCCCTTTCGTGGCTGAACGTGATAGCGTCCGTCCGCGACGACTATTTCTCCGAGTCGGACAACAACGCCCTGACCTCCCGCCTGGCGCTGATGTTCAAGCTCAGCCCCCTCTCCATCCGCGCTTCATACTCCGGCGGCTTCCGCGCGCCGACACTCAAGGAGATGTATATGAGTTTCGACATGGCCGGTATCCAGATGATTTACGGCAACCCGGACCTGAAGCCCGAGCGAAGCCACAACTTCAACCTTGCGCTGGAGCGCAACGGACGTTTCCGCCAAGGAGTCTTAGCAGGCTCATACAGCGTGACCATGACAGGATACTACAACTACTACAACAGCCGAATCACCACAACCGACTATCCTGGGACAGACGGAGAAGAGGAAGGCGCGATATACACAAACGAGGACGGAGTGAAGGTATGCGGCATCGACCTTACCGCCCGCTACCGCACTCTCTTCGGACTTGGAGCCTCCGTCAGCTACAACTACCTGCATACGGGCGGTCATACCGTCGACTCCCAGTTCACCCAGCCGCGGCCGCACTCCGCCACATGGCGCCTCGACTACGACAGGCAGATATGCAGCGTCTACCGGCTCTATGCCGGAATATCCGGGCGCTATCTCTCAAAACCCGTCAGCCGCTACGAGACGGACGGCGCGTACTCCCTCTGGAAACTCACCCTCCGGCAAAAGGTCTGGAAAGGGATAAACGTAAACTTCGTAATCGACAACCTCTTCGGTTACAGGCCCAAGGTCTACTACTGGAATTCGGCGCCTACGACGGGCCGAACTTATTCCATCGGCCTTTCTCTCGACGTCAATGATTTCTTCAAGTGATATCCTTATGAACAAAAAGAGAATAATCATCATTTCAATAGCCGCTCTCGCGGCCGTCGGTGTCGGCCTCTTCGCCTGGAAGAGGCTGGCATCAGCCACTAATATAGCATTTGTAAATTATCAGGCTATAACCCTCGGCCAGATTTCCAAGGCAAATGACAATTCTTTCGTAAAAATAAGCGAGCTTCCTGCGGAAGAGCTCGACAAGGCCGGTAAGTATGACATGGTGTTTGTCAACGGCATGGGACTCAGAATCACCGAAGAGCAGCGCGCCGCGCTGATAAAAGCCGCTGAGAGCGGAACTCCTGTGCTCACCACCGCAGCCACGAATCCCCAGAACCAGATCAATTCCGTGGATTCAATCGACGGCGAATACCTCAAACAGTATCTCAACGGCGGACGAATGAACTACCGCAACTTGCTCCGCTACGTCCGAAAGTTCATCGACGGCAAAAAGCTCTTCCTCGACGAACCCGGCGACCCCGTGGTATCCGCGTCCTCCTTAATATATTACCCATCCGAAAACGACGACCTCAACTTCGCCTCGGTGCGAGAATATGAGGACTGGCTGAAAAAAGAAGGGAAATGGCGCGAAGGGGCACCGCACGTCATCCTCACGGGACAGATGGGCGTGGCCGACAGTCTTATCGCCGCTCTTGAGCGCACGGGAGACATCGTGTACCCTGTCAACGTAATCCAGAGCTGTATCCTCAAGGACCACGCCGACTCCATCGCAGCAAGCGCACTGATCAACATGGCTCACGGGCGTATGGGCGACGAGACCGTGAAATGGCTCGAAAACAATAATATCCCTCTCTTCGCCCCGGTGAATGCCAACCGCGGTTACGACGAGTGGATGGCCGACAAGATGGGCATGAGCGGCGGCTTCATGTCGCAGAGCATCGTCACGCCGGAAATCGACGGCGCCATACGGCCATTCACTCTCTTTGCACATTTCACGGGCGAGGACGGCCTTCCTTACGTACAGGCAATTCCCGGTCGGCTCGATGAATTTGTCTCAACCGTCAACAACTACATTTCGCTCGGCAAGAAAGCCAACAAGGACAAAAAAATAGCCATTTTCTATTTCAAAGGCCCGGGCCAGAGCGCGCTCGTGGCTGAGGGTATGGAAGTGGCCCCGTCGCTGTTCAATCTCCTGACACGCCTGAAGCGGGAAGGCTATACCGTCACGGGCCTCCCGGCCGATGCGGCTGATTTAGAGAAAATGATTGCCGAGAACGGCAGAATATTCAATGACTATGCCATAGGGGCGCAGGCCGAATTTGTCAGGAAGAACAAGCCTCAGCTCATCACTCGGGAGGAATACGACAAGTGGTGCTCCGGGGCTTTCTCCGGAGAAATGCGCAGGGATATCGACGCCGTCGACGGCGAATTTCCTGGCTACGGTTTAAAGGACGAGGAAGGCAATCTCGCCCTCGCACGCCTCGATTTCGGCAACGTTGTGCTGATTCCCCAGACTGCCGCAGGCCTCGGCGACGACGATTTCAAGATTGTGCACGGCACGGATGCCGCGCCGCCCCATGCCTATGTCGCTTCATATTTATGGGCCCGCGAGGGCCTCGGAGCCGACGCGCTGATTCATTTCGGAGCCCACGGCTCCCTTGAGTTCACACCCCGCAAGCAGGCCGCCCTCGGCAGCGGCGACTGGCCGGACCGCCTCGTCGGGACAATGCCGCATTTCTACGTTTACTCCACCTCCAATGTAGGAGAGGCCATGATGGCAAAGCGCAGGAGCTACGCCGGAATCGTCAACTACCTGACGCCGCCCTTCATGGAAAGCAAGGTGCGCGGCATCTACAAGGACCTGACGGACGCCGTCAACGACTACAACCGATCGAAAACAGCAGACGATTCCCTTCGCGCCGGACGCCTCGTGAAAAAATACACCCTCGGTCTCGGCATTCACCGCGAACTCCGCATAGACAGCACACGGCCCTTCACCCCCGACGACATCCTCAGGGTCGAGAACTTCGCGGAAGAGCTCGCGAACGAGAAAATCACGGGGGCGCTCTACGTGATGGGGGAGCCATACTCTACCGAACATATCGCCTCGACAGTCGAGGCAATGACAGTCGACCCGATAGCTTTCAGCCTGCAGAAACTGAGAGGAGGCGACATCCGCCACTGGCGCGAGAAAGCAAAGGAAATAGTCCGGTCCGCTCCCGCCGTCGACGACGGCGCCATATGCCGCATAGCAGGAATATCTCAGGCTGCCCTCGACAGCGCCCGAAAGGTCATGAAGACAGTCGAGGGGTCGAAAGGAATGCTCTCGCGGATGATGGTGATGGGCGCCATGATGCCCCGCGAGACTCAGCCGACCCTGAGAATCGCAGACAGGCCCGCAACGAGGAAGCATCACGGCATGATTCCCGGTATGTCGCCGGAGAAAGCGCTCGAGATGGCCCGGAAGATGGGCGCCGACGATGCCGCAATCGAGAAAATGAAAGCCGCTCTGGAACGAAAGAAAGTCACCGGAGGAACCGCGGGCCGCAACCGGCACCACGGGATGGACAAGCCGGAAATTTCTGAAAAAGAAATGGAATTCGCCACTGCCGTGACGGAGGTTGAGCGTGCCCTCCGCAACATCGACCGCTACCGCGCGGCCCTCCTCGAAAGTCCTGAAGCCGAACTCTCGTCCCTGCTCAACGGCCTGAGCGGGGGCTTTCTGGCCCCGACTTCCGGGGGTGACCCCGTACTAAATCCCGAAATCCTGCCTACCGGACGCAATATGTACGCCGTCAACGCCGAGGAGACTCCTTCCGCCGTGGCCTGGGAAAAAGGGAAAGGCCTCGCAGAGGCCACCGTGGCCATGTACCGCAAGAACCACGGCGACTCGATTCCCCGCAAGGTCAGCTACACACTGTGGAGCAGCGAATTCATCGAGACCGAGGGCGCAACGATAGCTCAGGTCCTCTACATGCTCGGCGTCGAGCCTGTACGCGACCCCTTCGGCCGAGTCACAGATCTCAGGCTCATCCCTTCGGAAGAACTCGGGCGCCCGCGCATCGATGTAGTCGTGCAGACCTCCGGACAGCTCCGCGACCTCGCCGCCTCCAGGCTTTTCCTCATCGGCCGGGCCGTAAAAATGGCCGCTTCGGCAGAAAATGACAAATACCCGAATTTTGTCAAAGAGGGCGTCGTCGAATCGGAGAAGCATCTTGTGGACAGGGGCGTCTCGCCCAAGGAGGCCCGGGAGCTTTCGACCTCGCGCGTCTTCGGAGGCGTGAACGGCAACTACGGCTCGGGCATCCAGGCAATGGTCGAGGCCGGTGACCGCTGGGAGAACTCCTCGGAAATAGCCGCGACCTACATCGACAACATGGGAGCGGACTACGGAAGCGAGGAAAACTGGGAGCAGATGCGCCAATATGCCTTCGAAGCGGCCCTGACGCGCACGGACGCCGTGGTTCAGCCGCGTCAGAGCAACACCTGGGGCGCCCTCAGCCTCGACCATGTCTACGAATTCATGGGCGGAATGAACCTTGCGGTAAAGAATGTGACAGGAAAAGACCCTGAAGCATATCTCAGCGACTACCGCAACCGCAACAACGCTAAAATGCAGGAGGTGAAAGAAGCCATCGGCGTGGAAAGCCGCACGACCATCCTCAATCCCACATACATCAGGGAAAAGATGAAGGGCGGAGCCGGCGACGCCGCAGGATTCGCGGAAGTAATCACCAACACTTACGGCTGGAACGTCATGAAACCCGAGGCCATCGACAACGAACTCTGGAACGACATCTACGACACTTACATCGCCGACAAGAACAATCTGGGGCTGAAATCATACTTCAAGGGCAAGAACCCCGCCGCCATACAGGAAATGACGGCCGTAATGCTCGAGACAGCCCGAAAAGGCATGTGGAAAGCCTCTCCCGAACAGATTTCCACCCTCGCCGACCTCCACACCGAGGTAGTGAACGAATTCGGCGCGGCCTGCTCCGGATTTGTCTGCGACAATCCCAAACTCCGGGAATACATCGCATCCAAAACCGACGCGGCTTCGGCCAAGGCTTACAACCGGGCCGTCGCCGAAGTAAGGGCCGAGAATATAGCATCCGAAGAGGAGGGCGTGGTAATGAAACGCGACGAACTCAACACCACGGAGACGACTACAAACCGTGTCAGCGGAATAATCGTGGGAGTTCTGGTGGCTGTAGCTCTCGCCGGCCTTCTCATGCTGATTCGCCGCAGGCGCAAAAATTCAGCGGAATAATGGTAACTGTACTGATTACAATCATGGGACTGGTCATCTTCGGCTTCTTGCTGAAGATGACCTTCCATGGCACGGCAGGACGCATCGTCCTGGCCGTCATTGCCGCCGCCTTCATTCTGATTACCTACGGCAACGCCGCCGCGCAGTCGAAGACTCAGATTGCCGACTGGCTCGGGCAGCCCGACCTTATGCTCGACACATCGGTCTGGCTCACCGTCGACCTGGCATTCCAGATCGCCTTTTGCGTCCTTTCGGCAAAGGCCATGGGCGAAAGACTTTCCGGAACCGGGAAATTTCTTCGTCAGATTTGTCTTTGGGTTCCGGGAATACTCATTTTCCCAGTGCTTTTCGCGCTTCTTACCGAGTTGATTTTCATGCTTCCGGGCGTCGGTTTCGCCACAACGGCCATCGGCCTCGCCGCCGTGCTTCTTGTCGGTATACCCCTCCTCTCCGCAGGGCTTAAACAGCTTGTTCCCGAGCGGGACATCCGCCTCGAGCTTCTCTTTATGGTCAGTCTGCTCGCGGGCGCCCTCGGAATCGTCGCCACTGTTAACGGCCGTACCGCAGCCGTCGGAACCAACGAAGTGGAATGGGGCGCGCTCGTGGCGGTCATAATCCTGCTCCTCGCGGGAGTGCTTGCCGGATCCTTAATATACAGATATTACAACAACAAAATAATCACCAAGATAAAATGAACCTGATATCCAACATCCTCTACTGGATTTCCACCGGTCTGCTCGTGCCGGTGATTGTACTCCTTATTTTCTTCTTCGTCCGCGCCCTGATTCTCATCGGAGCGTTTTTCGGACAATATATGAACGAAAAAAAGACCACCACCGGCCTCAACGACCGGATAAAGGCCCTGACACCCGGAACCCTCCCCGAATTCGCCGCTTCGCTCCCCGCTAAGCCCCGCTCGGTCGCCGAAGCCTATGCCGTCAAAATCATAGCCGAAGGCGGCGACGAGGCAAAGGCCGAACTTCTCCTCGCCGAGTACGAGCTGCAGGCCGACAAGAATATCGCCACTTCCAAGGTCCTCACCAAAATGGGCCCCATTCTCGGTCTGATGGGCACTCTCATCCCGATGGGTCCCGCTCTCGTAGGCCTCGCCTCGGGCGACATCGCCTCAATGGCCTACAACATGCAGGTGGCTTTTGCCACCACGGTAGTAGGCCTCGTGGTCAGCGCTATAGGCTTCCTCACCCAGCAGGTCAAGGAGCGCTGGGCCGCCGCCAATCTCACGGTGCTCGAATATCTCGCCGACATTGTCAGACAATCTGAAGATTCCGCGAAATGAGACGCCGCCGTTCCCTTCTCAACCGAACAGAAGACAACGACCCGATGAGCGTTGTCAGCAACCTCTTCGACGTGGCCATGGTGTTCGCCGTGGCTCTGATGGTTGCCCTCGTCAGCCGATACAATATGACCGAGATGTTCTCGCAGGAGGACTTCACTATGGTGAAGAACCCCGGCAAGGAAAACATGGAAATCATCACCAAGGAAGGCGAGAAAATCAACCGTTACACACCCTCGGAGGACACCGACCCGTCCTCAAACAAAGGCAAGCGCGTAGGTATCGCCTACGAACTCGAGAACGGCGACATAATCTACGTCCCTGAATAGAAGCGGCTATCCGAGTGTGAATTCAAAGGTCAGGCCGGGGGTATTCCGTGCGGTGATTGTGCCTCCGTGGATAGCTATGGCGTTGCGGACGATGGAGAGTCCGAGGCCGGTTCCTCCGGATGCCCGCGAGCGGCCTTTGTCTATCCGGTAGAAACGCTCGAAAATGTGGGGAAGATGTTCTTCAGGGACGCCGCACCCGTTGTCGCTGAACACGAAATTACCTTCCTTGTCCGAAACGACGCGTATTTCCGAGCCACCGCTGTAGGAGAGTGCGTTTTCAAAAAGATTGCGGAACACCGACTCAAGAAGGCGCCGGTTGCCCCGGAGTCTCCGGGACGGCACCTCGACAACTATTGAAATATCCGTGCGGAGACGCATTTCCGCGGCTATATCCTCCACAAGTTCGGAGATATCCAGCTCTTCCTTGGAAATCATGTTCTGGCCCTCGTCCATACGGGTGAGTGTCGAAACATCCGAGAGCAACGCGCTGAGTCGCCGGGCATTCGCTTCGAGACGCCGCTCGAACTCGCGGCGCTTCTCTTCCGGGAGGTCCGGGCGGTCGCGGAGGATGTCGATACACACGAGCATGGAGGTAACGGGGGTCTTCAGCTCATGGTTGATGTTGTTTGTGAGCTGTTTCTTGAGGCGGATTTTGTCGCGTTCCTCCTCAAGAAGACGGCGGTGACGCTCCTCGCGCTGGACATAGAGCTTCACGATATGCCCGGCTATGCTCCCGAGCTCGTCGCGGGGAAAGGCCTCGTCGTCCGAGATTCCTTCTCCCCTTTCGGCTTTCTCGGCGAAACGGTTCAGGCGCATTATGCTTTGCGATATACGCCGCGTTACAAAATACGCCGCCGCACTGACAACCGCGGTAAGCAACAGCATGGTCCACAGAAGGCTTCGGTCAGCGCGGAGTGTCTCCTCAAGGCTGTGGGTGTACTGCGCAGCGCTGCGCACCACGGTCTCTCCGTCGGGCGCGAGAGTCGCGGAGTAGAAATAGTCCACATTGTCGTTTGCCGAGTGACGCTCCGAACTGTTGCCGCGGCCGTTAGCCCTGGCCTGCACAACTTCAGGCCGCGCGTTGTGGTTGTCGACAGGAAAAGGAGTCGCGTCGTTGTTGTCATAGACCACCTTTCCGTCGCCGTCAATTACCGTGACCCTCAGACTCGTCATGGGCGCCGTCGTACCGGCCACGGCCTCCGTAGCTCCGAGCCCGCGGGAGAGGCCGTCGATTAGAGCGGAATTGTAGGTCTGGAGACGGGCATCGAGGAGTTCCCGCTTGTAGTCTTTTTCCCTCGAGAACTGGAAAACGACAAAAACAGCCGTAAGAGTCCAGCAGAGGGCAAGTACGGCTATGAACACCCTCCAGTGGAAAGACATCTTAATCCTGCCAGCCATAACCGTAGCCCGAGCGGGCGATGACGCAGCGTCCGTACGTGCCGAGCTTGCTTCTGATTCTGGCCACATGGACGTCGACAGTGCGGTCGTTCACAACCGTCCTCTCGGGCCATAGCCGGTCAAGCAATTCATCGCGGGAAAAAATGCGCCCGGGATTCTCCAGAAGGAGGGCAAGAATCTCAAACTCCTTTCTCGGGAGAACGAGGGGAGCACCGTCGACCGTACATTTCAGCGTGGTCCGGTCGCATTGCACAGGACAATCCCGGACGGAAGGCTTCGAGCGCCTCAGCACGGCCCCTACTCTGGCCGCGAGATTTTTCATTGAAAACGGTTTCGGGATGTAGTCGTCAGCTCCGAGCTGAAGGCCGTCAACCATCGACTCCTCGTCGCCAAGAGCCGTCAGGAAAATCACCGGCACGGACGAAGTCGCCGCTTCGGATTTCAGCCTGCGGGCAAAATCCGTACCGCTCATTCCGTCCATCATCACGTCGAGAAGAATCAGGTCGAAGGTTTCCGGGGCCATTTCAGCGGCCTCTTCCGCACTTTCGGCACAGACGGTCTCATATCCCTCGGACTCAAGCCAGGCCTTTACCCCCTCGCGGATAGTCTCTTCGTCGTCAACTACAAGTATTCGTCCTTTCGTTTCCATATATTAATCTTCTTTATTCGTCTTCATTGTTTTCGGACACCGCGAGCTTGCTCTTCGCTCCGAGGGCCTTAATTCTGGCCGCCTGCGAAAGGAGACTCCCCCTCTGTCCGTCAAGCTTCACCATCGCCGAATCGCAGGCACGCCTCGCCCGGTCGAGGGCAAGACCGATGTTTTCCATTTCCTTCAGAAAATCGCTGAACTTGTCGAGCATGTTTCCGGCGAGCCGGGCAATTTCCGCCACATTCCGCGTCTGCTTCTCCGAGCGCCAGATCTGCTCTATAAGCTTCAGCACGGAGAGGAGATGCGTCGGTGAGATAATTATCACCCTGCTCTCGAAAGCCGTTTCCCACAGGTCCTTATCCATCTCCAGCGCCGCCATATACGCTCCTTCGTTGGGAATGAACATAAGCACGAAGTCGGCGCTCTCCCTCCCGAGGCAGTCCTGATAAGCCTTCGTCCTCAACTCTCCGACATGCTTCCGCACCGATTCAAGGTGAGCCTTTCCGGCTCTGCGCCTCTCATCGTCGGTGGATGCGGCGCAAAGCTCGAGGTAAGCGCCGATGGAGGTCTTGGCATCCACGGCTATGTTGCGGCCTTCGGTGTAGCGGATTATGACGTCAGGTCGGAGGAGCCCCCCTTCCCCGTCGCGCACCGTCGACTGGACCAGAAAATCCTCGCCCCGTCTAAGGCCGGCACGCTCGAGAATATTTTCAAGCACATGCTCGCCCCACTGCCCCTGCACACGGGTATTGCCGCGAAGGGCGTCGGAGAGGCGGCGCGTCTCGCCGCCGAGCGACTGGCTCAGGGAGGCAAGTTCCCGCAGACGCTCGCCGAGAGCATTCCGCTCGCTTGCGTTGAGGGCTGACTGCTCCTCGAGGCGGCGACGGACATCGTCCATGCCTTCCCTGACAGGGCGCAGGACTTCGGTCAGGTCGCTCCTTGTCTGCTCCGTCAGCACCCGCGGCGCATCAAGGAGCTCGAGCCGGGCTTTAAGGGCCGCGTTCTCGGCACCGAGAACCCTTGCCTCATCCATACTCACCGACAAACGCCTGTACAGCACAAACACAAGTACAAGGGCGACAAACAGAGCTATTCCGAGTATTATTTCCATTTCAGGCACAAAAATACAATTATTTTCCCTAATTTTGAAGAAAATTTCGCAGGATATGAATAACGACAATCTGGAATATCAGCCCCCGCGACCGCGGACAAGCGTGAGTGCCGACGAACTGAACGCCGAATGCCTCCGGCGCCGATACCTTACGCTCCTTGAAAAGGCCGAAGTCTTTCCATCCGAAGCCAACTGGCAGTTCATCATCGACAACAGGATGGAAGGTCTCGGCGAACTGCTTCTGCGCAAATATCTTGTGTCGTGGCTCATGCCAGAGGACAAACGGAGCATCTACCACCGCCAGGCCATCCGGCTCTTCCCCGAATATCTGAAGACCGTGGACCGCCAATATGCCCTCAGTGTAGCCTACAGCGACATCGAGTCAGCTCCTGACGCTTTCGTCTCGCTCGTCCGCGAGACCTCGCTGTTCGATGCCCGCCAGCTACGCCGCATGGTCGAGGAGCGAGGAGCCGTGGAACTCGTCATACAGGTTCTCGACGTATTCCAGCCTGAATACACAGCTTCCGACGCTCGGGCCATGCGGGCCCTCCTCGGAGCCCTGCGGGCGTTGCCGAAGCTCGGGCGAGTCGAGGAACGGCATGGGATTTTCTCGCGTGAACTGCGGTATTACTGTCCCGCCGGCCACTCCAATCCGTCCGGCGAGGCATTCTGCACCCGCGAGGACTGCCGCCTTAACATCTATGGCCTCACCCCCGAGCAGGCCAAGGCCATAGACGACTACGAGGCGCGCCTCGAAGCCCTTGAATCGCTCCTCCGCCGCCCCATTCCCAATAAAGAAGGCAATTATCTTTGAAAATTGAGTTTTTCTGCCGAAAATTTGCAAATGCAAAAAATAAGCGCTACCTTTGCACTCCGAATTGTAGAATAATAATCAACAAACACTATAGGCAATGAAAAGAACTTTCCAACCCTCGAATCGCAAGAGAGTCAACAAACACGGCTTCCGTGAAAGAATGTCCACCCCCGACGGCCGCAAAGTTCTGGCTCGTCGTCGTGCCAAAGGCCGTGCACGCCTGACTGTTTCCAGCTCAATCGCCGGTAAGTAAGGCTTCTCTCGCAGAGCGAAAATTTTCGGGCTTCCCCGTGGCCTCCCGGCCTGAAGGAAGCTCGCACTTTTTTTATGGGTAAGTTCCGCTTCTCTGACTTTAGCGTCGACGACAGCCGCTGCGGCCAGAAAATTTGCAGCGATGCCGTCCTCTTCGCCGCATGGGCCTGGCAGGGTCGCCCCGTCCGGGGAACCGTCCTCGACATCGGCACAGGCTCGGGGCTTCTCGCCCTTATCACCGCCAGACTCTGCCCGGACGCCCGTGTCACGGCCGTGGAACTCGATTCAGAGGCATGCAAAGACGCCCGCGAAAACTTCGCCGCCTTCCCGCACCCGCATCGGCCCCGCCTCGAAGAATGCTCATTCGAGGCCTTCGTCCCCGTCGAGCCGCCGGACGCAATAATCTGCAACCCTCCCTTTTTCTCCACCGGCGCCCTTGCCTGCGAGGAATCCCGTGCGGCTGCGCGCCATGAGGCCACGCTCTCGCTCGAAAGCGCGGCCCGCTATGCAGCCCGGCATCTCGCCCCTGACGGTCGCCTGCTTCTCATAGGCCCCGCCGAGCGCGAGGAGCACACGGTCTTTGCCGCTGAACTGGCCGGGCTCAAACTCCGCCGGAGGGCCCTCGTCCGCACCACACCCCGCAAGGCCCCCACCCGTGCCTTCTGGGAGTTCAGTCCTCAGGACGGCCCCCTTGAAAGCGAAGAAATCGACATCCGCGACGCAGACAACCGATATTCGCCAGAATACCTGCGCCTTACCGAACACCTCTACCACCATCTCTGACGTGAAACGTTCCGACCTTCTCCTCACTCCCGGCAGACGGATTCTCCTGCTCCTCTGCTTCTTCATCGTGGGCTACGCAGTCACCGCCGCCCTCACCTTACCTTTGGCCAAAATCCTCGCCAACAGGATGCCTGCATTCCTGCGCATAGCAACAGTACTTCAGGACCTCCTCCTTTTCATCGCCCCGGCAATTGCCACCGCCTGCATCATATGCCGCCGACCGGCAGAACTCTTGCGCGTCGATTCCGCTCCCACCGCCCGGGCCGTTCTCTCTGTCGCCCTGATTGTCGCCTTGTCGATGCCCGCGATGGAAGCCATCATCTACGCCAACTCCCATCTCCACCTCCCGAAATGTATGGCGTCTTTCGAGTCCGCCGCAAGAGAGATGGAAGCAACTGCCTCGGCGGTGACCGAAACCCTCCTGCGCAGCAACACGAGCGTCGCTGCCCTTGTGCTGAACGTGCTCATCATAGGAGTTCTGGCCGGATTTTCCGAAGAACTTCTTTTCCGGGGATGCTTCCAGCGCCTGCTCAGCACCGGCGGAATGAATCCCCACGCCGCGATATGGCTCGTTGCCGCCATTTTCAGCGCATTCCATTTCCAGCTCTTCGGCTTTGTGCCCCGCATGCTTCTGGGCGCATATTTCGGCTACCTTCTACTGTGGACACGCTCCCTGTGGGCTCCGATACTCGCACACACACTGAACAATACGGTCTATGTCGTCGCCGCGTGGGTGGCCCTGCGACGCGACCCCTCGGCACCTCTCGAAAGCGAAAGCGCGGGCGAGCTCTATCCCGCGGTCCTCATCGCGCTCTCCGCACTTGCCACCGTGGCGGCACTCGCCTGGCTCTATTTCGGCGAGAGAAAAAAAAGATTTGCAAAATTACAGGAAAAGAACTAATTTTGTACCCACTAATGCAATCGGGGCGTAGCGCAGTCCGGTAGCGCACCTGGTTTGGGACCAGGTGGTCGCAGGTTCGAATCCTGTCACCCCGACCGATGCAAACCCTCTGGCCGTCAGACTATTATGCTGTGCGCTCAGAGGGCTTTCCATTTTATTATTTCGGGCGTTTCTGTAATCAAACGCGCCATATTTGGGCGTTTTTTCCGGAATTGTTTCAGCAATGTTTCAGCAATATTGCCTCATAGCTCTATGATGTGCCGTTATTTGGTAGTGTCGGCAATAATGCTTACCTTTGCATCATCAACAACCTAACTCATTCAACTGTTAAGAAAATGAAAGTCATCAAACGTATTCTCGTAGTCGGCTTCGCTCTCCTTATGTCGGCAAGCGCTTTCGCCGGCGGTTTCCGCATCGGCCCCCGCGTAGGTATCGACGTAAACAGCCTCCGCTTCAATGAAACACTCATCAACTCCGACAACCGCGCAGGCTTCACGGGCGGCGTTCAGGTAGAGTTCACGGTTCCCGTAATCAATCTCGGCTTCGACGCTTCTGTTATGTACACCCGCCGCAATGCCGACGCCCCCATTTCCGTAGCCCAGACCGACGGCTCCGTATATAAAGGCCGCGACTACATCAATATTCCCATCAACTTCAAGTACAAGCTCGGCCTCCCCGCCATCGGCAAGATTATCACTCCCTACGTCTTCACGGGCCCGGACTTCGCATTCCTCGCCTCCAAGCGTGCGGCATCCGACGCATGGAACCAGAAGAAAGTCGACATCGCGTGGAACGTGGGTCTGGGTGTGGAACTTATCTCTCACCTTCAGATCGGCGCTTCCTACGGCTTCGGTATCACCAAAGCCGTCGAGACCGTATCGAGCTTCCAGGGTCAGGAAATCAACGGACGCAACAACTACTGGACTGTAACGGCCGCCTGGCTCTTCTAAACCATAAACACTACCTGCCATGAGACTCATCATCGAACCGGACTACCAGAAAGTGTCGAGCTGGGCAGCCGACTTTGTCGCTTCATGCATCAACGCCGCAAACCCCACCCCCGAACATCCCTTCGTCCTCGGCTGTCCCACAGGCTCCTCGCCCCTCGGGATGTACCGCGAGCTCATCAAGCTCGTGGAGGAAGGAAAGGTCAGCTTCAAGAACGTCGTGACCTTCAACATGGACGAATACTGCGGTCTCCCGGAGGAACATCCCGAGAGCTACCACTCCTTCATGTGGAACAATTTCTTCTCCCACATCGACATCAAGCGCGAGAACGTAAACATCCTCAACGGCAACGCCGAGGACCTCGAGGCTGAATGCAAAGCTTATGAGGAGAAAATCGCCTCCTACGGCGGCATCGACCTCTTCATGGGCGGCGTCGGTCCCGACGGCCACATCGCCTTCAACGAACCCGGCTCGTCGCTGACTTCCAAAACGCGCCAGAAGACTCTGACAACCGACACCATCATCGCCAACTCCCGATTCTTCGAAGGCGACGTGAACCTCGTGCCCAAAACAGCCCTCACCGTCGGCGTCGGCACCGTCATGGCCGCCCGCCGCGTGATGCTCATAGTAAACGGCCACAACAAGGCCCGCGCTCTCAAGCACGGCGTCGAGGGCGGCATCTCCCAGATGTGGACAATCTCCGCGCTCCAGATGCACCCACACGCCATTATCGTGGCTGACGAGGACGCATGCGGCGAACTCAAGGTCGACACTTACCGGTATTTCAAGGACATAGAGAAAGCCAACCTCTGAGCCTGCGCACTCGGACATAGCTTTATTTAACGCTTTTAACACCCCTCCGCGACAACTTTAGAACGCGGAGGGGTGTTTCATTTACGAATGCGAAAGCATGAAGACCATAACAACTGACAATATATACCACACTCCTAAACTATGGAAAGAAGAATAAGCTACAAAGACGTAGAAAAAGCCCTTACTGAGGCTTATGAAGAACTCCGCGGCGTCACCGACGGCACCGAGGACGCCCGCGTCGCCGGCAAGGAAAAGGCCGACGACTTCAATATCGCGATTGTGCTCACCGACGGCCGCACCCTCACCGCCGGCGACACCCGCACCCTCGCACCCCTCGGCCGAATTGCCCGCGTGCCCCTAAGCGTCGAATTGCTGAGCCAGAACACTCCCGACGAACTCGCCCAAAAGCGCGGCGGCTGCCGCTGCTCCTGCGGAAAGAAACCGAAAATCGCTTTCGGCGCACACGCAATCCGCGCCGTCAGCGCTGTGGCTCCTCAGAACGATGCCGACGGCAAATATCAGGTGCTTCTCGACCGCATCGCCGGCCTGACTGACGGAGCGCCCGTCTTCAGTGACGACCTTTACAAAGTATTGTCCGAAGAGGCCTCGGCCATGAAGATGGCCGAAGTGCTCAAGGATGCCGGCTACGAGCTGTATGACGACGCCGACAAGTGCCTCGACGTCTATGCAAAGCTTCAGGCGCTCGAACTGAGCACCGAGCAGCTTGCAATACTCGGCGCCACTATAGCCGCCGACGGCCGCAATCCCCGCTCGGGCGTCTACGCCTTCGACGGCAAGGTTGCCGCAAACGTTGTGGGTCTCATGGCCCAGAGCAAGGTCGGCCACGGCTGCCGCAAGGTGTGGATGATGAAGACAGGGCTTCCCGCCGCTGCATCATTCGGAGGGACCGTACTGGCCATCCTTCCCGGATTCGGCGCCATCGCCGTCTATTCGCCCCGGCTTTGCGAGGGCAGCGGCGTCAGCGTCCGTGGAGCAAAGGCTCTTCAGTCAATAGCCCGGAAGCTCGACCTGAACGTCTTCGCCTCAGCCCGCGTTGCTGTCGAATAAAAGCCTTTTATGGTTGAATGTTATATAATTCTGCGAGATAGCCCCGCCACTGCACCCGTCAGTGTCGGGGCTATCGTTTCCTATAATTGCTCCCTAACTCATTTTTTTGACCACTTAGGGAGGAAGTACAGGCGAAATTTTACCCGGGCCTCATTCTTTTTTTTGCTTTGCATTTTGGTTTTTTGTAATTTTGTATGGTAATAGAATTCAATACTTCAAGCAAAGCATTTTCATATGATCGACGCTTTATTGCAGCCATTGGTGATTTTCGACGCAGCGGCTTTTTTCGATTGGTTCGTGAATAACGCGACCTATCTCTTCGTGTTCGTTTTCATGGTGATAGAAAGCTCTTTCGTACCCTTCCCTTCCGAAGTGATAGTTCCTCCGGCAGCCTACCTCGCAGTTCAGAAGGGCGACATGAATATCCTTCTCGTAGTTCTCGTCGCCACTGCCGGCGCCCTCGTTGGAGCGCTGATCAACTACGTGCTCGCCCTCCTCATCGGGCGTCCCGTAGTCTACGCTTTCGCAAACTCGCGCCTCGGACACGCCTGCCTCATCGATGCCGCAAAAGTCGAGAAAGCCGAAGCTTATTTCGACAAGCACGGAGCCATCTCCACCTTCATCGGCCGACTCATCCCCGCTGTCCGCCAGCTCATCTCCATTCCCGCAGGAATCGCGAGAATGAACATCTGGGCTTTCTCGCTCTATACAAGCCTCGGAGCTTTACTCTGGAACGGCATCCTCGCAGGTCTCGGATGGTGGCTCGCCCAGCATGTCACCCTCAGCCAGCTTTACGAGGCTGTTGAAAAATATAACTCTTACCTTACGATGGCCGGCTTCGCTCTCCTCGCGCTGTGCATTCTCTACATCGTATGGCACGCATTCAGAAAAAAGAAATGATAGTCTCCCCCTCCATACTCTCGGCGGATTTCGCCAATCTCGGACGCGACATCCGAATGCTTCAGGAAAGCGACGCGCAGTGGATTCACTGCGACGTCATGGACGGCGTCTTCGTGCCCAACATCTCTTTCGGTTTCCCGGTTATTAAATCCGTCAGTGAGCTCACGGACAAAGTGATTGACGTCCACCTTATGATTGTCGACCCGGGCCGATACGTCGGCGCCGTCCGCGACGCCGGAGCCCATATCATGAACGTACATCAGGAAGCCTGCACGCACCTCCACCGCACAGTCCAGGCCATCAGGGATGCCGGAATGAAAGCCGCGGTCACCCTGAATCCCGCCACGCCCGTATGCATGCTCGAAGACATTGTCGGCGACCTCGACATGGTGCTCCTCATGAGTGTCAATCCCGGCTTCGGAGGCCAGAAATTCATCGAACACACCCTCGAGAAGACGCGCCGCCTCCGCCGCCTGATTGACGAAAGCGGCTCGAAGGCTCTGATTCAAATAGACGGCGGAGTAAACCTCACTACCGGAGCGGCCCTCGCCGAAGCAGGCGCCGACGTCCTCGTGGCCGGGAACGCCGTTTTCAAGGCGCAGGACCCAAAGGCCGTAATATCCGCTTTGAAAGCTCTCTAAACCATTATCTTAACATCAACCAATCAAACACACAGCGAAACAATGACCGACAGCTTCGACGACTATGACTTCGGAATGGACGTTCCGCGTCAGCCAAGGGAAAGAACCCATGTTAAAGTCAACAACGCCCGGCCTTCCGCGCAGGACCGCCCGGAAACAAGGGTTAAGAACAACGATACGAAGCAGGACCGCCCGCGGCGCACTGGATCGGCCGCATCTGCTTCCGCAACCTCAGGACGTACAGCAACGACAAAGCGTCCCGCTCCCGCTCGTCATCCGAAAGAGCCTAAATACGGCATAAAGGACTTCCTTTCAGACTACCGCACGCATTTCGCATTCGGCTTCATGCTCTGCGTACTGGCCGTCGTGATGGTCGGAGTGTCCGTAAGTTTCTTCTTCAACGGCCAGCTCGACCAGAGCGTCACCCACGGCCGCACGATTGCCGAAATCGTGGAGTCCGGCGAAACCGTCGGCAATGCCGGAGGTGCCGTCGGCGCCCGCTTCGCCCGTTTTCTTATGGTCGACACTCTCGGCGTCGGCTCTTTCGTGATTGCCGTTTATCTCTTCCTCACGGGCCTCTGGTGCATGAGGGTCATCCGCATAAACTTCGTAACCCTCACCTTCAAGAGCCTCTATTCCGCCGTGGCCCTCTCTCTCATTCTCGGCCTCCTGACCTTCCACACCGAGGGTTTCTTCCATCTCGGAGGGAACCACGGTTATTACATCAACGACCTCATCCAGCGGTTCGCGGGCTCTCTCGGAGCCTATGCCGTGGCGCTCGTCCTTCTCGGTGGCCTGGTTGCTATATATATGCACCCGCTGCGGACCTTCTTCCGCTGGGCCCTCTCCGCCATGAGAGGCGTGAAGAAAAGGATTCCCGAAGGACTCGGAGAGAAAGTGGGAGCGCTTGTAAAGCCTTCGCCCGTGAGCATAAGCTCGCTCGATGAGTCCGAGGACGCCCCGGCTCAGGCTCAGGCTCAGGCTCAGGCTGTTGAGTCGGATACGGAAGAAGCCAATCCGGATTCTTATGACGAGGACGAGGCAGAAGCACCCGCCCATGGAGATACCGAGGAAGAAAGTATCGACAATAATTCCTACACCGCTCCCGACATTGACGCGCTCGACGACGAAGACTGGCCCCGCAAGTCTGCACTGGTACGCACAGTCGCCGAGGTAGCCTCCACTGTTTCCTCAGAGCCCGCAGAAGAAATGCCTGCCACCACACTCACCCCCGTCGCGCCAAAGCTCACCATAACAAATATGGCCACCGAGGGCGACACCGAGCACTCCGTCGAGCCCCTCGACGAACCGGAAATCCGCGACGGCCAGCACCTCGGCCTCGACCAGCCTTACGACCACCGCGCCGAACTCGGCCATTTCAGGACACCGTCTACCGAAATCCTCATCGACCGTCCCTCTGCCGTAAAAATCGACGAGGACGAGCAGCAGAAGAATACGGACCTCATTGTCAACGCCCTGCGCAGCTACGGAGTCGAGATTGCCGACGTACGCGCGACCATCGGCCCGACAGTCACTCTGTTTGAAATCGTTCCAGCCGAAGGTGTCAAGATTGCCAAAATCAAGAATCTTGAGGACGATATCGCCATGAATCTCGCCGCCCTCGGAATCCGAATCATTGCTCCGATGCCCGGCAAGGGGACAATCGGCATCGAGGTCCCGAACCGCAATCCGCAGATTGTCGGAATCCGCACGGTCCTTGAAAGCGAGGCTTACGCCAGAGCCAGGGCCAAGATGGCACTCCCCATGGCTCTCGGCGCCACTATCTCAAACGACATATTCATCGCCGACCTCACCAAGATGCCTCATCTTCTCGTGGCCGGCGCCACGGGACAAGGCAAGTCCGTGGGCCTTAACGCGATTATTATGTCGCTAATCTACGCCAAGCACCCCTCGGAGCTGAAATTCGTGCTCATCGACCCCAAGCGCGTCGAATTCAGCGTCTACAAGGCCCTCGAAAAGCACTACATGGCAATGCTTCCAGACGAGGAGAATCCCATCATCACCGACCCCATGAAGGCCGTCTCCACGCTCCAGAGCCTCTGCGAGGAGATGGAGGCCCGGTATGACCTTCTCAGCGAAGCCGGTGTACGCGACCTCGCCAAGTACAACGAGCGCTTCTGCCAGCGGAGGCTCAGCCCCGCGAAGGGGCACAGATACCTCCCCTACATCGTGATTATCGTCGACGAGTTCGCCGACCTGACAATGGTGGCAGGCAAGGACGTCTCCCTCCCCATCGCCCGCATCGCCCAGAAGGCGCGGGCTGTGGGTATGCACATGATTCTTGCCACACAGCGCCCCTCGACTGACGTCATTACCGGCATGATCAAGGCGAATTTCCCCGGACGTATCGCCTTCCGCGTTCAGCAGATGGTCGACTCCCGCACAATCCTCGACTCCCCCGGCGCTAACCGCCTCATCGGCCGCGGCGATATGCTCTTCAGCAACAGCGGCCAGATGGAACGCGTGCAGTGCGCGCTTGTTGAAACCGAAGAAATCGAGGCCGTTGTCGGACATATCGCCTCTCAGATCGGATACAGCTCCGCTTATCCCCTACCCGAGCCCCCGGCGGTCGACGGCGGTGCCGCAGGACCCGTCGACCTCTCCGGCGGTTCTGTGGAAATCGGAAAGAGGGACGACACATTCATGCAGTGCGCGCGCTTCGTCGGTACGCAGACCGTTGCCTCCACATCGATGCTCCAGCGCAAGTTCAAAATCGGCTTCAACCGTGCCGGTCGAATCATGGAAGACCTCCAGAACCTCGGCATCGTCGGCCCCCCCAACGGCTCCAACCCGCGTCAGGTCCTCATGACCCTCGACGAAGTGGAGAACGTGCTCAATAACCTCTGAACCCTCCGCCCCTCGCGGGCGTTTATCTGAATAAGAAATGAAACTACGGAACATCTTCACGGCCATGCTTCTCTCGCTCGGCATACTCTTCGCCTCCGCGGCCGACAGGACCACAGCCGCCGCTCTGCTCGAGCGCTGCACCGCGGCCATCAAGTCGGCGGGAGCCGTCAGCATGGACTTCACAATTGCCGGCAACGGTGGTGATTTCCGCGGGAAAATCACCATGTCCGGAAATGCCTTCGCCATGGTTGTCCCCGGAGTAAGGGTATGGTTCGACGGGCGGACACAATGGACCCTCCTCGAGGACCAGAGCACCGTCAACATCACCGAGCCCACTCTCGACGAACTCATGGAATCGAAGCCCTTCGTCATCCTATCAAACTACGCCAGCCGTTATAGCGCCAGACGCGTCGAGGGTGCTCCCGCCGGACAGAAGAGAGTGCTCCTGACCCCTTCAGGCAAGAGCGAGGCCGGAATTCTGAACGCCACACTGACTGTCTCGGACAGAACCTCGCTTCCAACCCAAGTGGACATCATGTTCAACAACGGCTCGGAAATCAAAGCCACCGTGCAGTCCGCGAACAAAATCCCCCGCCCTAACCCCGCGGCTTTCCGCTTCAATCCCAAGGACTATGAGGCCACGGAAATAGTTGACCTCAGATAATTTTCAATCATTCAGCGTATGAAGACAAAATGCCTTATCATAGGTTCGGGACCCGCCGGCTACACCGCCGCCATCTACGCATCCCGCGCCAATCTCCAGCCCGTCATCATCGAAGGCCCCCAACCCGGCGGACAGCTCACCACCACCACCGAGGTCGAGAACTTCCCCGGCTATTTCGAGGGAGTCCAGGGCCCCAAGCTTATGGAAGACCTCCGCGCCCAGGCCCTACGGTTCGGCGCACAGACTATCTCCGGAATGGTCACCGACATCGACCTGTCCTCGCGTCCCTTCAAGGCTGAAGTCGACGGTGGAAAAGAATCCGTCGAGGCAGAGACCGTTATCATCTCCACCGGCGCCTCCGCCCGTTATCTCGGGCTGCCGGACGAAAAGAAGTATCAGGGCCTCGGGGTGAGCGCCTGCGCCACCTGCGACGGCTTCTTCTTCCGCAAGCGCCCGGTGGCCGTTGTCGGTGGCGGCGACACAGCATGCGAGGAGGCCCTCTATCTGGCAGGACTTGCCTCTAAAGTCTATCTCATCGTCCGCAAAGACTATCTCCGCGCATCCAAGGTGATGCAGCGTCGCGTGTTCGAGAACGAAAAAATCGAAGTGCTCTTCAACACCAACACCATCGGGCTCGAAGGCGCCGAGCTCCTCGAGAAGGCCCGCCTCGTGCGCTTCAAGGGCACACCGGAAGAAGAGGAATTCTCAATCGACATCGACGGCTTCTTCCTCGCAATCGGCCACCAGCCCAACACGAAGATTTTCATTGGAAAAATCGAGCTCGACGAGCAGGGCTATATCGTAACCCGCGGACGCGGAACGGCTACGAGCGTCGAAGGCGTCTTCGCCGCCGGCGACGTCGCAGACCCGCACTACCAGCAGGCCATCTCCGCCGCAGGAATGGGCTGCCGCGCCGCACTCGACGCCGAGCGCTTCCTTATGCTCCACGAATAAAATGGGCAAGAACGACATTAAGAAAACCAACGCCGCCCGTCTCCTCGACAAGGCCGGGATTGCATATGAGCTTATCCCCTACTCCGTCGACGAAAACAACCTCGCCGCCGACCATGTGGCCGAAGCCCTCGGCGAGGACATTCGTCAGGTCTTCAAGACTATCGTGCTCCACGGCGAGAAAGTCGGCCATTTCGTGTGCGTCGTCCCCGGCGATGCCGAAATCGACCTCAAGAAAGCGGCCTCCGCGGCCGGAGCCAAGAAGGCCGAGCTCATTCCCATGAAGGAGCTTCTGCCCCTGACGGGTTACATCCGGGGGGGATGCTCGCCGGTAGGAATGAAAAAACCGTTTCCGACCTTCTTCCATTCCACCGCAACCGACTTCGACTCCATCTACGTAAGCGCCGGACAACGCGGCCTTCAGTTCAAAATCAAGCCTCAGGACCTGATAGACTTCGTCGGAGCTTCGGTCTGCGATATTATTAAGGAATAAGATGAATACCTTCGGGCGCCTTTTCCGCCTCACCGACTTCGGCGAGAGCCACGGTCCCGCCATAGGCGGTGTCATCGACGGTATGCCCGCGGGCATAGTCTTCGACGAGGGGCTCCTGCGCACGGAAATGCGGCGGCGGCGCCCCGGTGCTCCGGGCACCACCCCGAGGCGCGAGGACGACGAGGTCGAAGTCCTTTCCGGCATATACAAAGGCTTCACCACCGGAGCGCCGATAGGTTTCATCATCCGCAACACCGACGCCCGGCCCTCCGACTACCGCAACACCCCCGCCGCTCCGCGGCCGAATCATGCCGATTATACCTATTCGGTGAAATACAGCCGATTCAACGACCCCAGCGGAGGCGGACGTTCCTCGGCGCGGCAGACCGCCTGCCGCACCGTCGCCGGAGCTTTCGCAAAGATGGCGCTCCGCAAACTCCTTCCGGAACTTGAGATTCACACCGTCCTCGAGCAGTCATTGGAAAACATCCTCACGGCCCGCGCTGAGGGCGACAGCGTCGGAGGGGCCGTAAGCTGCACCGTCACAGGTCTCCCCGCCGGACTCGGCGAACCCGTCTACGGCAAACTCCATGCCCGACTCGCCGAGGCCATGATGGGTATCAACGCCGCCCATGGATTCGAATACGGCACAGGATTCACCCTCGCTAAAGCCAGAGGCTCCGAAGTGGTCGACGAATTCTATACCGACGAGGACGGCACCGTCCGTACCCGCCACAACCACTCCGGAGGCATTCAGGGTGGCATCTCCAACGGCATGCCTGTCACATTCCGCGTGGCTTTCAAGCCTACCCCCACCTTCGCTAAAATGACTCCCTCCGGCTCCCGGACAGGACGTCATGACCCTTGCGTTGCCCTCAGGGCCGTCCCCGTGGTCGAAGCCATGACCGCCATGGTCCTCCTGGACGCACTGCTCCTCCGCAGAGCTTACGAGGGTATATGAAAACTTACGCCGAATACCTCGCGCAGTTTTTCGAGGGAAAAGTCCAGAAACTGCCGATTGACACCGCACGCGGATGCCCGAACCGCGACGGCTCCATCGGCACGGGCGGTTGCTCCTACTGCCTTAACGCCGCCTTCTCTCCGGACTACGGGAAACGCGCACTTGGCATAAACGAACAGATTGCCCGCGGTAAGAAATTTTTTGCCGGAAAATACGGAAGTATGCGCTATCTTGCATACTTCCAATGTGAGACGCCCACCAATACTGACCTCCCAACCCAGCTCGCCGACTACTCGGAAGCCCTCACACCCGAAGACATCGTTGGCCTCGTCTTGGCCACACGCCCCGACTGCATCCCCGACGAGCTCATCGACCTCCTGGTCGAGCTACCGAAGCCGGTATTCATCGAAATCGGAGCCGAAAGCATGCACGACGCTACCTTGGAACGCGTAAACCGCCGACACACCGTCGAGCAGATAGTCGACGCAGTCCGCCGTTGCGCCGCGGCCGGTCTGCATGTTGGTCTCCACCTCATTTTCGGCCTCCCCGACGAAGATGAGGAAATGATGCTCGATAGCGTCCGCCGGATAAACGAACTACCGATAGAAAGCATCAAGTTCCATCACCTACAGATACTTCGCGGCACCGAATTAGGCCGACAATGGGAGCGCGGCCAACTCCGGGACATCATCAGTTACACCCCCGAGCGCTACGCCGCCCTCTGCCACCGCGTCCTCGCCCTACTCCGGCCCGACATCGCCGTCGAGCGCTTCCTCTCCCAATCCCCCCGACACCTCGTCCTCCACCCCCGCTGGAACCTAAAGCCCTCCGCCTTCGCAAAAGCACTGGATGAGCGGCTGGATGAGTAGCTGGATAAGCGGCTTCCAGCCGCTGAGACATAAACCTGATATTCTCCTTCGCGCAAATACCTTGGATTTTTGCGGATATAGTCTAAACAATTCAGCAGATGCCTTTCATTTCTGATTATACGGTCGAAATACTCTTTCTTCCATACGCTGCCTGTTCTGCCCACCAGCAACATATGAACGTTATTAGGCATAATCACAAAAGCCGATACATGGTATTTTCGCCCGTCCATGAAGAGAATAGCATCGGGAACTATTTTACGTATACATGGGTCTTTAATAATACAAGCGCCATAACCATTGTCGAGTAGTTTGTTTTGAACAGGAGCTATTACGCTCCAGTATTCTTTTTTCACATCCTCATTCCAAGGACGGGGAAGCTTCGGCAATTTCGTGTTTGAGAGCCTTGATTTTAGTTTGGGCAGAGAATCGGACAGCCTGAATGTGACAAACTGGATTTTACCGTCTTGATGCCAGTGAGGAAGGTCACCGGTAGAAACAGTAATTTCTGCACGTCGGTTCAGGAAGGGGGATTCCATTTCCTTCCTGATCTCAGCGGCTGGAAGCCGCTCATCCGGGCGCAATCAGTAGTAGAGCTCGCTGATTTCGGAAGAGGCCGTTGCGGATGGTTCTGACGGGCTTTCAGCTACGAACCAGTCGCCGAAAAAAGAATAGGCGCTGAACACGGACTTCGTTTCATTTACCAAAGCGAGGATAATGTGTGAATAAGGGAAGTAGTTTGTCATAACGGCTTTAGAGCTTTAAGGGTTGGATCTTGATTTTCTTGGTAACAACGATATCCGCGATTTTGTTCATCAGGATGATAAAAAAAACTGTCGGGACTGATTTTCGACCGGTCCCGACAGCTTTTATTGTTGATGTTTCTATAATCAGAATTCGGCGTTGTTCGGGGTACGGGGGAAGGGGATTACGTCGCGGATATTTGTCATACCCGTGACGAAGAGGACAAGACGCTCGAAACCGAGACCGAAACCGCTGTGAGGCACGGTGCCGAAGCGGCGGGTGTCGAGATACCACCACATGTCCTTCATGGGGATATGGAGCTCCTCGATGCGGGCGAGAAGTTTGTCGTAGTCAGCCTCGCGCTCGGAGCCGCCTATGATTTCGCCGATGTTGGGGAAGAGGACGTCCATGGCGCGGACAGTCTTGCCGTCCTCGTTCTGCTTCATGTAGAAGGCCTTGATTTCCTTGGGGTAGTCGGTGAGGATTACGGGCTTCTTGAAGTGCTGCTCGACGAGATAGCGCTCGTGCTCGCTCTGGAGGTCCGTACCCCAGTGTACGGGGAACTCGAATTTCTTGCCGGACTCCTCAAGAATCTTCACGCCCTCGGTGTAGGTAAGGCGGACGAAGTCGTTATGGAGCACGAACTCGAGACGCTCGACGAGGCCCTTGTCGAAATGCTCGGCAAGGAATTCGATGTCGTCGCGGCAGTGGTCGAGTGCATAACGGATGCAGTGCTTTACGAACTCCTCGGCGAGGTCCATGTTGTCGGTAATGTCGTAGAAAGCCATCTCAGGCTCAATCATCCAGAACTCGGAGAGGTGACGCGGAGTGTTGGAGTTCTCGGCGCGGAAGGTCGGACCGAAGGTGTAAATTTCACCGAGGGCCGTGGCGCCGAGCTCGCCTTCGAGCTGACCGCTGACCGTCAGGGCAGTGGGCTTGCCGAAGAAGTCTTTGGAGTAGTCGACCTCGCCTTCCTTGGTGAGGGGGAGCTTCGAGAGCGGAAGAGTCGTCACCTGGAACATTGCTCCGGCACCCTCGCAGTCGCTGGCGGTGATAAGGGGCGTATGGAGGTAGACGAAACCCTTCTCCTGGAAGAACTTGTGAATAGCGTAGGCGAGAGCCGAGCGGATGCGGAGGATGGCGCCGAAGGTAGCGGTTCGGGGGCGCAGGTGAGCCTTCTCGCGGAGGAACTCGAGGGTGTGTCCCTTCTTCTGGAGGGGGAAGGTCTCGGGATCGGCAGTTCCGTAGATTTCGAGGGTGTCGGCCTGAATCTCACAGCTCTGCCCTTTGCCCATGCTTTCTACGAGCTTGCCGCAGACGCAGAGCGAGGCTCCCGTGGTGATGGGCTTGAGCTGCTCGTCGGTCCACTTGTTCATGTCGAAGACAATCTGGATGTTCTTCACGGTCGAGCCGTCGTTGAGAGCCACGAACTGCACAAACTTGTTGCCTCGACGGGTGCGGACCCAGCCCTTGACGCAGACGTCCGTGCCGATGAGCGCGGCGTCAGATATAAGGCGGGATATTTTGATACGTTTCATATTATCGTGAATGGTTGGTTTTTACGGATTTCGTTACTCGAAAGAACCCATCTTGAGGTAGTTGACCTCTTCCTGAGTGAGGTAGCGCCAGCGGCCGCGGGGAAGGTTCTTCTTGGTGAGGCCCGCGAAATACACGCGGTCGAGCTTCGTCACATGGTAGCCGAGGCTCTCGAAGATACGACGCACGATGCGGTTGCGGCCCGAGTGGATTTCGATTCCGGCCTGATTGCGGTCGGTCTCGGTGGCGTAGCTGATGGCGTCGGCGTGGATGGGTCCGTCCTCGAGCTCGATGCCGTCGGCGATGCGCTGCATGTCCTCCTCGGCGATGTCGCGGTCGCACCACACATGGTAGATTTTCTTCTTCACGAATTTGGGATGGGTCAGCTTCGAGGCGAGGTCGCCGTCGTTGGTGAGAAGAAGGACGCCGGTGGTATTGCGGTCGAGACGGCCTACGGGATAGATTCGCTCGGGGCATGCGCCCTTGACGAGGTCGAGTACCGTGGTGCGGCCGTTGGGGTCATCGGAAGTCGTCACACAGTCCTTGGGCTTGTTGAGAAGAATGTAGCACTTGCTCTGCATGGTCACGACCTTGTCGTCGTACTCCACGACGTCGGAGTGGCTGATTTTCGTGCCGAGCTCGGTGACGACCTGACCGTTGACCTTCACGAGACCCTGCTGGATGAACTCGTCGGCCTCGCGGCGGGAGCAAATGCCGGAATTGCTCATGAACTTGTTGAGGCGCATCTGCTCGTTGGGATCCGGAATGGGCATCTCGTACTCGATGCGCTTGGGCCGGGGCGTGAAGCTCTTGCCGCGCGCGGGAAAGGCGCCGCCCTGCTGACGCGGTGCGTTGTTGCCGTAGCCCTGCTGACGGGGCCCGTTATTGTTGTAAGGACGCTGCTGGCGGGGACCGTTATTGTTGTAAGGACGCGGTGCGTTGTTGCCGTAGCCCTGCTGACGGGGCCCGTTATTGTTGTACTGGCGCTGCTGACCGTAGCCCTGCTGGCGGAGACCGTTGTTATACGGGCGCTGCTGGCCGTAACCCTGCCTGTCGCCGTTGTTGTACTGGCGTTGCTGGCCGTAGCCCTGCTGACGCTGGGGACGCTGATAGCCGGAATTATATGGACGCTGATACTGGTTGGCGCCCTCCTGAGGCTCGCCGTTTTCATCGACAGCCTGCGGACGCTGGTAGTTGGGATTGTATGGGCGCTGATAAGGGGCACCGCCGTTGTTGGGCTGACGGTTGTAGCCGCCGTTGTTACGCTGATAGTTGTTGCGGGCCTGAGGCTGATAAGGACGCTGGTAAGCGCGAGGGGCGCCGAAACGGGCGTTGTCGCCATCGCCATCGTAATCCTGCGCATCGTTGCGCGGGGCGTCGGCGCCGTCAGGCCGCGGGCGGTTTTCATAGGGACGGTCGTAGCGGGGACGATCGTTGTTTTCAGGAATGAAGCCCTGGCCGATACGCGGGCGTTTGGGCTTTTTTTCATTGGAATTCTCCATATTTTCGAGCTTTTGTTTTTCTATATTGAATGAGATTGACGGAGGCGCCGGAGATTAGATGTCGAGAGAGTTTAGCGGGTGATGCCGGCGCGAGGTTGGAATCTATACGGAAGGCCTCCCGGCCTCGGTGTCCGTGTGCGGGTTTGGTGTGAAGTGTTTGTTGTGCCTTAAGGTAGTCTCAGCGATGTTTTTTTGTTGTGGAATAGTTATGAATTTATATGAAGTGTACAAAGTTACGAATTTTTTTCGTACTTTCAAAATTTCAGATTGAAATACATAAATAAAACACGGCTGCCATCCGGAAAGTTGACGGGTGGCAGCCGTTAGCAGTCATTTTTTCTCAGGCGTTCTGGAGAGGTGCGGGGGCGTTGTAAACGCGGGCGGCGAGTTCGGAGTCGAGCATATAGAGCGCGAGACCGTTGTCGCCGGTGAGCTTGAGGCGGTCGATGAGGCCCTGAGCGGTCTCCTCTTCCTCAACCTGCTCGGAGACGAACCAGTCGAGCTTGCCGCGGGTGGCGTAGTCGTGGTGTTCTTCAGCCAGGGCGTAGAGGGCGTTGATCATTGCCGTGACCTTCTGCTCGTGTTCGAGGGTGTGCTCGAAGGCGGCGAGGGGCGAAGCCCACTCGGAGGGTACTTCGGCGATGGGCTTGAGGACAACACGACCGCCGCGGCTTACCACGTAGTTGATGAAGATTTCGGCATGTGCCTGTTCTTCCTTGAACTGTACGCGGAACCAGTTGGCGATGCCTGCGTTCCCTTCGCTCTCGAAGTGCATGGCCATCGAAAGGTAAAGATAAGCCGACCAGAATTCGGCGTTAATCTGCTCATTGAGAGCGTCTTGGGTTTTCGGATTCAGCATAATTTGAAGTTTTAAATTCAACGGTGCAAATATCGTAAAAATTTCTCAGTCCGCCAAATTTGCGCTGGCCCATTTTTCAACGCTTTTCTCGAGAATTTCGGATGCCTTCTGCGGGGAGGGAAGCGGCTTGTCGGACCCCTGACAGGCGAGAACATGCGGATACGGACTCTCGCCCTTCACCACCCCGCCGACGGCAAGGAAAGGCACATTCCGCTTCCGTGCCGCTCGCCACACGGCGTCCACAACCTTGCCCGCGCCAGTCTGGGAATCGATGCATCCCTCGCCCGTAATGACAAGCGAGGCTTCCTCGAAACAATAGTCCATGAGCTGAAGGACATAATCGGCCCCGAGGGTACATCTTGCTCCGGGGACGAGCCCCACGGCAAAGCCGAGGCCCCCGCCCGCTCCGCCGAATGCCGCCGTCGGGGAGAGGAGGCAATCCTCGGCCTCGGATATTACCTTACGGGCCATCGCCTGAAGCTCATCGCCGACAAAGCCTTTCTGAGCGGCGAAATCTATGGCCGACACGGGACAGCAACGCTTCGGGACAAGGGGGCACGCTACATCGCAGAGGCCGATTATCTCCGGAAAAGACTCTTCCGGAGCAACTGCTTCCGAGAGCCCGCGAGAGGCTATGAGTCGTGGCGTCACGGCCTCCGTAAAGGCCGTCCCGGAGGCGTCGCGGACCGTAAAGCCGAGTCCTTGCAGGAAACCGAGCCCCGCGTCGACCGTCAGCGTTCCGCCTATACCTATATATACGGTGTCGAATCTGTCGCCGAGCCGACGGACTGCCTCACCAAGCGTACGGGAAGAGCGGTCGGCCGGAGGTATGTCCTTCAGTCCCTGCCCGCAGAGCTCGCAACTCATGACGAGAGCAGAGTCGCCGTCGGGAAGAGCGTAGACTCCCGGCTCGCCCGCGATAGCCTCGGCATAGAGAATTCCGGGCGTTCCCTCGCCGCCGTCGGCCATGGGCCGGAGCAGCACGGTGTCGGTGACGCCGCCCCTGCGGAGTCCGCGTTCAATGGCCTCGGCCGCCTCACGCGCAGTCATCGTGCCCTTGAACTTATCGGGCGCGACGAGAATCATACCTTCTTGAAATCGACAGGAATCTTTTCGACCCTGCGCTCGTGGCGTCCGCCCTCGAACTGAGTGTCGAGGAAAATGTCCACAAGCTCGAGGGCGAGCTCGGGGGCGATGAATCGTGCGGGCATTACCAGCACATTGGCGTCATTGTGCTCGCGGGCCAGACGCGCCAGCTCGGGCAGCCAGCAGTGGGCCGCACGGATGCCCTGATGCTTGTTGAGCGTCATGCCAATACCGTTCCCGCTGCCGCAAAGCGCGATTCCCGGATAAGCCAGGCCGTTCTCTACGGCCACGGCGCAGGGATGCGCGTAGTCCGGATAGTCGCAGGACTCGGCGGAATAAGTTCCAAAATCCTTGTAGGGGATGCCGCGGCTCTCGAGATAGCCTTCAATCATGCACTTGAGTTCGTATCCGGCGTGGTCGCTGCACAGACCCACGGGGACACCTTCGCGAAGAATACTTGCCATAATAGAGTAATTTGAATTCCGTACAAAAGTACAAAAAAATACCCGGACCCGAAAGAACGGGCCCGGATTCGCGGTATATTTGTCGAAAGAATTACCAGTTGTATTCGCCGGCTACCATGCGGAGTGCGGGAGTGGCCACATTCTGGAAGTTGACGATGTTGTTGTAGCGGCAGTTGATGTAGACGAGGTTCTGGTCGAAGGAAACATCGAGGCTGAACAGCTGGTTGTTGTTGCAGAGCAGACGCTGGAGGAAGGTCTGGTTGGAGAGGTTCAGAGTCTCGAGGTCATTGTAGGAGCAGTCGACGAAAAGCAGCTGCGGGCACTGTTCGACCGAAAGGGTCGTCAGGTTGTTGTATGAGCAGACAAGGTCGAGAAGGTTTTTGCAGTCGCGGACGCCGAGCCGCTTCATGTTGTTGTCTGAGCAGATGAAGGTGCTGAGCGAGGGCAGACCCGAGACGATGAGGTTGCTGATGTTGTTGTCGTCGCAGTTGAGGTTCTGGAGCGCGGTCACACCCGAGAGGTTGAGGCTCGTGAGCTTGTTGTAGCCGCAGTAGAGGGTCTTCAGTGCCGTGCAGTCGGCTACGGTCAGCGACTCCAGATGGTTGCTCTGGCAGTTGAGGTATTCAAGCGTGGAAGAAGCCGAGAGGTCGAGGGCGGCGAGATAGTTGGAGGCCACGGTGATGGTCTTGATGAAGGGCACGTCGGAAAGACTGAACTCTGTGATGCGGTTGTTGTTGAGCTGGAGTTTCACGAGAGCGCCGCAGCCGGTGAGGGTCACGTCGGTGATGCGGTTGCGGGAGGCGTTGAGTTCGGTGAGGGCGCCGTCGTTGGCAACGGTCAGCGACGTGAGGGCGTTGCGAGACACGTCCACGCTCTGGAGAGCCGTAAAGCCCGAGAGGTCGAGCGTGCCGGCGAGTTTCTTGTCGTTCCACTTGATAGCGGTGACGCGGCCGTTGGCCACGGTGACACCTTCCCATGTGGAGGGAGCCTTGAGGTCAGTGATTTTCAGGGCCTGGGCATTGGTTGCGGCTTCCTTTGCGGGCTGGTTAAGGAAAGCCTGGAGCTGACGCTGCTCATTTTTGTTTAGGTTCTGTGCGAATACGCCCACGGAAGCGAGAGCGACTGCGAGGAACAATGCTATTCTTTTCATGACAATCTTTTTTAAATGGTGGATGAATGTTATATGTTAGTTGATGCGTTGCTTGGCGCTTTTTGTACATTTATAACAAGACTTGTCGAAAAAAGGTTTGCCGGACAGTAGAAAAAATCGCCGCCCCGGCAAAACCGGAGCGGCGGATAAAAGAGAATTTGAGCGGACGTCAGCCTTAGCGCGTCTGCTCGAGGATTTCGAGCATCTTGATGGCCGAGTCGGGAATGCGCGTGCCGGGGCCGAAGATGGCGCAGACGCCTGCCTTGTAGAGGAAATCGTAGTCCTGGGCGGGAATGACGCCGCCGGCGGTAACGAGGATGTCCTCGCGGCCGAGCTTGCGGAGCTCTTCGATAACCTGGGGGATGAGGGTCTTGTGGCCTGCGGCGAGGGAAGAGACGCCGAGGATGTGGACGTCGTTCTCCACGGCCTGGCGGGCAGCCTCGGCGGGAGTCTGGAAGAGCGGGCCCATGTCGACGTCGAAGCCGCAGTCGGCGTAGCCTGTGGCTACGACCTTGGCACCGCGGTCATGGCCGTCCTGACCCATTTTCGCAATCATGATGCGGGGCTGACGGCCCTCGCGCTTGGCGAATTCAGCGCACATTTCCTGTGCCTTGGCGAATTCGGGATCGTTCTTGGTTTCGTTGCTGTACACGCCTGAAATGGTTCTGATTACTGCTTTATAACGGCCCACGACTTCCTCGCAGGCGTCGGAGATTTCCCCGAGGGTGGCTCGCAGGCCGGCGGCCTTCACGGCGAGGTCGAGGAGGTTGCCCTTCTTCGTGCGCACGCATTCGGTGATGGCAGCGAGAGCTTCCTTCACCTTGGCTTCGTCGCGGTGGGCCTTGACTTCGTCGAGGCGCTCGATCTGCTCCTTGCGCACTTCGGTATTGTCGATTTCGAGGATGTCGATGGGATCCTCGTGCTCGAGACGGTACTTGTTGATGCCGACGATTGTCTGACGGCCGGAGTCGATGCGGGCCTGGGTGCGGGCTGCCGCTTCCTCGATGCGCATCTTGGGAAGTCCGGTCTCGATGGCCTTGGCCATGCCGCCGAGCTTCTCGATTTCCTGGATGTGCTCCCAGGCGCGGTGTGCGATTTCGTCCGTAAGGGCCTCCACGTAGTAGGAGCCGCCCCAGGGATCGATGGCGCGGGTCACCTGAGTCTCCTCCTGAATATATATCTGCGTGTTGCGCGCGATACGGGCGGAGAAATCCGTCGGGAGGGCGATGGCCTCGTCGAGAGCGTTGGTGTGGAGGCTCTGTGTGTGGCCGAGTACAGCGCCCATGGCCTCGATGCACGTGCGGCCCACGTTGTTGAAGGGATCCTGCTCGGTGAGCGACCAGCCCGAGGTCTGCGAGTGCGTGCGGAGAGCGAGGGACTTCGGGTTCTTCGGGTTGAACTGCTTCACGATCTTTGCCCAGAGCATACGCGCGGCGCGCATCTTGGCCACTTCCATGAAGTAGTTCATGCCGATGGCCCAGAAGAAGGAGAGGCGCGGAGCGAAGGCGTCGATGTCCATACCCGCGTTCACGCCGGCGCGAAGGTACTCAAGACCGTCGGCGAGCGTGTAGGCCAGCTCGATGTCGCAGGTTGCGCCGGCCTCCTGCATGTGGTAGCCGGAGATGGAGATGGAGTTGAACTTCGGCATGTTCTGCGAGGTATACTCGAAGATGTCGGCGATGATGCGCATGGAGAACTCCGGGGGATAGATGTAGGTGTTGCGCACCATAAACTCCTTGAGGATGTCGTTCTGAATCGTGCCGGCCATTTCGTCGAGCTTCGCGCCCTGCTCGAGGCCTGCGTTGATATAGAAGGCCAGAACCGGAAGAACGGCGCCGTTCATGGTCATGGACACGGACATCTTGTTCAGGGGAATGCCGTCGAAGAGCACCTTCATGTCGTCGAGCGAGCAGATCGACACACCGGCCTTGCCGACGTCGCCCACCACGCGGGGATGGTCGGCATCATAGCCTCGGTGCGTGGCAAGGTCGAAGGCCACAGACAGGCCCTTCTGGCCCGACGCGAGGTTGCGGCGGTAGAAGGCGTTGGACTCGGCGGCGGTGGAGAATCCGGCGTACTGGCGGATGGTCCAGGGACGGAGGGGATACATCGCGCTGTACGGGCCGCGGAGGAAGGGAGGAATACCCGACATGTAGTCGAGGTGCTCGAGGCCCTGAAGGTCCTCCTTCGTATAAACGGGTTTTACGGGAATGAGTTCGGGGGTAAGCCAGTCATTCTCCGTGGCGGCGACGGCGGCTGCCGGCTGGGCGCCGAAAGCGTCGGCGGTTATATCAATTGATTTGAAATCGGGTTTCATGGGTTATGAATACGGGGAATGATTATTTGAGAAGTTTGGCATTGAAGGCGCGGAGTGTGTCGAGCACGTTGCAGCGTACATGGATGAAGTTGGTGATGCCCTCCTTCTGAAGGTCTTCCATGCAGGCCGGAGCGCCGGCGACTACAAATTCCGCGTGCCCGTCGAGAGCCTTGAAGGCCTCGGGAGCGAGGGTTGCGTACTCGTCGTCGGAGGAGCACAGCACCACGACGTCGGCCTTCTTGTCGAGGGCGGCGGCTATGCCTTCTTCCACGGTGTTGAAGCCGAGGTTGTCGATAATCTCATATCCTGCGCAGCCGAAGAAGTTCGACGAGAACTGGGCGCGTGCCAGACGCATGGCCAGATTGCCGATGGTGAGCATGAACACCTTGGGGCGGTGTGCCGAGGCCTCGGTGGCGAGGCGCAGAGCCTCGAAGTCCGTGGCGGCGCGACGGCCCGAGAGGGCGTGCTCGCCTTTCTCTTCCTTGCCGCCGCAGCAGCATGTGCAGCAGCCCGAGGTCTTGATTTTGTCGGCGGCCTTCTCGTTGAGGTTGGGGTACTGGTTCGTGCCGAGAAGGATTTCCTTGCGGCGGGCCACATCCTGATGGCGCTTCTCGCAGGAAGCGTTGACGGCGTCCTGAACGGCTCCGGCGGCCACGGCGGCGAAGAAGCCGCCCTTATCCTCGGTCTCGAGGAAAAGCTTCCAGGCCTCGCGGGCGATGGACACGGTGAGGGTCTCCACATAGTAGGAACCGCCGGCAGGGTCAACGACCTTGTCGAGGTGGCTCTCCTCCTTAAGGAGGAACTGCTGGTTGCGGGCGATGCGCTCGCTGAAGGCGTCCGGGCGCTGGTAGGGAACATCGAAGGGCGTCACGGTCATCGAGTCCACGCCGGCCACGGCGGCCGAGAAGGCCTCCGTCTGCGAGCGAAGGAGATTGACGTGGGCGTCGTATATGGTCTGGTTGAAGCGCGAGGTCACGGCGTGAGTGTGCATCTTCGCGGCTTCCTTGCCGCCCTTGTAGAGCTCTACAATCTGGGCCCAGAGCATGCGGGCGGCGCGGAACTTGGCGATTTCCATGAAGAAATTCGAGCTGATACACATATTGAACTTGATGCGGCGCGCCACTTCGTCTGCGCTACGGCCGGCCTCGGTGAGCGAGGTCATCCAGGCGGCGCCCCAGCTCATGGCGTAGCCGAGTTCCTGATAGATGAACGCTCCGGCGTTGCCGAGCATCAGGGAATCGACGGCCAGACAGCGCAGGGCCGGAACGGGAGCCACGATGTCGAGCATCTCGAGCGCCGAGGCCGTCACTGCCTTCGGGTCGATTTCAGCGCCCTTTTTAAAGGCTTTGCGGAGCGGATTGAAGTCGATGGAGCCCGTGAAGCTGTCCTCGGCCTTCTGCCCGCGGATGTAGGCGACAAGAGCCTTGGCCACGTCCATGACCTTGCTCATGCAGCAGGAGATGTTGATTTCGACGGCCGAGAGGGTGATGCCCTTCAGGAGAACGGGGATGTCCGCAGCGTCGGCAACCTTGAAGCCCAGGGAGTTGATGCCCTTGTTGAGGACGTCGAGCGCTATGGCGTTGGCCTCTTCGGGGGTGTCGGCGATGATTTCCTGACGGTGGAGCCACTCGTTGTCCCGGCGCGTGCCGCGGACATAGGGAAATTCGCCGGGCAGGCTTTCCGTAGTCTTCAGGTTTGCGATGTCCTCGGCGCGGTAGACGGGCTCTACGTTGAAGCCCTCGTTGGTGCGCCAAACAAGTTTTTTGTTGAAATCCGCGCCCTTGAGGTCGGTTTCAACCTTTGCCCGCCATTCCTCATAGCTTGTGCCGGGGAACATGTCGAACAATTTTTCTTTCTTTTCTGCCATTTTATCTACTTTTGGGGTAGTGTATAATTGTTTTTTTGGTATCAGGTCCGGCTTTCGGGCGCCGTTCCGGGCGCACCGACGGGGCGCAGATTCCCCTGCGCCGCTAACTTGGGGCAAAAATAGCAATAATTCCCCGAATTTACAAATTATTTATTCGCCATTGTCGCGCGCCGAGGGGAATTTTTCACTAACTTTGCATCCGTGAACAGACTCAACAAGACCATAAAAGGATTTCTCCGCCTCGCCGCATTCCTCCTTGCGGCGCTCCTCTCCCCGGAAGCCCCGGCCCAGATCAACACCGACCAGGTTGTGCAGATTGGACGGAACGCCCTCTATTTCGAGGACTATATGCTTTCCATCCAATACTTCAATCAGGCCATAGCCGCCAAGCCTTATCTCGCCCAGCCTTACTTCTACCGCGCCGTAGCGAAAATCAATCTCGAGGACTACCGCGGCGCCGAGGCCGACGCATCCCGCGCCATCGAGCTGAATCCCTTCCTTACCGACGCCTGGGAAGCGCGGGGCGTCGCCCGACAAAACCTCGGAAAGGACCGCGAGGCCATCGCCGACTACGACGAGGCCCTGCGCCTCCTCCCGCACAACCGCATGCTCCTGTTCAACAAAGCCCTCGCTCAGAGCGGTATCAAGGACTACGACGGCGCCGAGGCAACATTCGCCGAGCTCACCCGGCACTATCCCGGCTTCGACAACGCATACCTCGGCAGAGCCCGGCTCCGCCTCGAGCGAAAGGACACCGTAGCCGCCCTCGATGACATAGAAAAAGCCCTGAGTCTCAACAAAAACGCGCTCAACGCATACATCCTGCGCGCTGACATCGCCATCAACTCCCACAAGGACTACGCCGCAGCCGAAGACGACATCGACCACGCAATCAAGCTCCAGCCCCACTCCGCCGGCCTATACATCAACCGCGCCTTCCTCCGCTACAACCAGGACGACTACAAAGGCGCTATGGCCGACTACGACTACGCCCTCTCCCTCGACCCCCTCAATCCCGCGGCCCTCTTCAACCGCGGTCTGCTCCTGACCGAAGTCAGCGCCAACGACCTCGCCCTCGAAGACTTCAACCGTGTGCTAAGCCTCAACCCCGACGACTACCGCGCACTCTACAACCGCGCCATAATCCACGAGGCCAAGGGCAACACCGCGGCCGCAATCGCCGACATCACCAGAGTCCACGAGGAATTCCCCGATTTCCCAGGCGCCCTGTATCTCCGCAGCCGGCTCCACCGCACGCGAGGAGAACTGAAAGCCGCCGAAGCCGACTACCGCGCCGCCGAAGCGGCATCACGCTCGCTGACTCCCGGAAAATACGCCGACTACACCGCCGCCTCTCCATCCGCGCAACCCGACGCACAGAGCTCCGGAAAGGAAGACTCCCCGACCGACCAGGCCACAGCCCGGAAATTCGCCTCACTCCTCACCGTCGACAACACCGCCGACTTCCGCGAGGAATACAACAACACGGCTATCCGCGGACGCGTTCAGGACCGGAACCAGAATATCGAGCTCGAGCCCATGATGCTCCTCAGCTACTACAACTCCCCCACGGAACTACGCAGCAACACATATTATATCAAGGAGGTCGACGAACTGAACTCCACCCGCGCGCTCCGCTTCCTCGTGGTGGTGACTAACGCCATCCCCACCCTCGACGAAGCCACCGTGGCGCGACATTTCCAGAGCATCGACTACTATAACTCATACCTCGCCGACCACCGGCCCAGAGCCGTGGACTACTTCGGACGCGCAATGGATTTCATGACCGTGCGCGACTACGCCTCCGCCGAAAAGGACATCGAGCGCGGCCTCGCGCTCACTCCCGACTTCGCCGTAGGCTACCTCATGCGCGCTCAGGCCCGCCACGAGCGGCTCGCCGTCGAGGCCCCCGGCGCCGACGCTCCCGGAGGAAACGACGCCGCAATCCGCGAAAGCCTGCGCATGAAGGCGCTCGACGACATCGCCGCCGACCTCGGGCAGGCACTCAGGCTGTCGCCGGAAATGGCAGTCGCATGGTACAACCTCGGGTACGTCCTCTTCGAAAGCAGCCGGCCCGAAAAAGCCCTCGAAGCGTTCTCAAAGGCAGTAGCAATCAAGCCCGACTTCGGCGAGGCATACTACAACCGCGGATACATCGAGCTCCGCCTCGGGCGAAGGGACGACGGCATAGCCGACCTCAGCCGCGCGGGAGAACTCGGAATAATCCCCGCCTACAACCTCATCAAGCGCATCGACCGGTAGAAATCTAAAAAATCCACAAAATGCGCCTGAAATGGTGATAATATCAAAAAAAATCACGATATTTGCAGTCGCAAAACTGTGTAACGCAAAATACACCTATTCATTAACCACTTAAACAAAGACAGCAATGCCCAGCGGTAAGAAAAGAAAAGGCCACAAGATGGCCACGCACAAACGCAAAAAACGTCTCAGAAAGAACCGTCACAAGAAGAAGTAAGCCTCTTTGGCCGCTTCTCCCCGGTGACGACAATTCTTGTCCGGGACAGCATTTTTTTGCGAGGCATAAGCTCGCAAAGCAATACAAAGAACAACAGACCCTCGGACGGAGTAAAATCTCCGCCACCATGCGGCAGGTCCTGAACGCCCGGTCCAAAACCCAAGCGTTCCGCCCCTCCCCTCCTGCTCCCGGGTTGTTTGTTCTTTGTGTTTTTAAGTCCCCGCCCCTCACCGGCCTGACCGACATCCATCTCTTCAATACCATCATTCACCCCCACCTCCCCCACGAAGTATGAAAAGCGAACTCATCGTCGACGTACAGGCAGACGAAGTGTCCTTCGCGCTTCTTGAAGACTCGCGGCTCGTGTCGCTTCAGAAAGAATCGCGGAACCTCGCCTATGCCGTGGGCGACATATACCTGGCGAAAGTCAAGAAACTGATGCCCGGCCTGAATGCCGCCTTTGTGAATGTGGGTTATGAGAAGGATGCTTTCCTCCACTATCTTGACTTGGGTCCGCACTTCGCTTCATATGCGGACTTCATGCGGTCGCTCCTCGACGGAGACAGGAAGTCGGTGCCTTCCGTCTCCAAAATGAAGCTCCTCCCCGACATCGACAAGCACGGCTCTATCACCGAGCTGCTTGCCCCGGGGCGTGAGCTCATGGTACAGATTGTCAAGGAGCCAATCTCTTCAAAAGGCCCGAGACTCTCCACCGAAATAGCCTTCACCGGCCGTTTCATGGTCCTCCAGCCTTTCTGCGACAAGGTTTCCGTTTCGCAGAAAATCAAATCCGGCGAAGAAAAGCTCAGGCTCCGCCGCATCATCGAGAGCATCAAACCACGCAATTTCGGAGTCATTATCCGCACATCCGCGGAAGGAAAAGGCTCCGCCGAGCTTCACCACGAACTCCGCACTCTACTCCAGTGCTGGGAAGAAACCGTCGAGAAAGCCAGGCCCGCAACTTGCCCGGCACTCATCTTCGAGGAAGAGAGCCGTGTCGTCGGCATGCTACGCGACATCTTCAACCCCTCCTTCGAGAACATCTACGTCAACGACCGCGACACCTTCGCGCAGATCGCCAAGTACGTCACCCTCATCGCCCCCGACAAGAAGGAAATCGTAAAGTTCTACGACAAAAAAGAACCGATTTTCGACCATTTCAACATCACGCGACAGATTAAGTCGTCTTTTGGCAAAACGGTCTCCTTTAAGAACGGCGCTTACATAATAATAGAACACACCGAGGCTCTGCACGTTATCGACGTAAACTCCGGCAACCGCACTAAGGCTGACTCCGACCAGGAGACAAACGCTCTCGAGGTCAACCTCCGTGCCGGCGAGGAAATCGCGCGCCAGCTCAGGCTCCGCGACATGGGAGGCATCATCGTCGTCGATTTCATCGACATGGCCAAAAGCGAGCACCGACAGCAGCTCTTCGACCACATGCGCGAGCTCATGGCCAAAGACCGGGCCCGCCACAACATCCTTCCGCTCAGCAAGTTCGGCCTGATGCAGATTACACGCCAGCGCGTGCGCCCCGCTCTCGACATCACCACTACCGAAACTTGCCCCTCCTGCTTCGGTAAAGGAGAGGTACAGCCCTCAATTCTCTTCACCGACACCCTCGCCGAGAAAATCGAATTTCTCGTAAACAACCTCGAGCAGCGCGACTTCATCATCTACGTACACCCATTCGTGGACGCTTACATAAAGAAAGGCATCTTCTCCAGCCTTTACGGCTCCTGGCGCCGGAAATTCGGCCGCCGCTTCAAGATTATGCCCGACCAGTCCCTCGCTTACCTCCAGTACAGGGTCATCGACAAGGACGGAAACGAGATGCAGCTCCATTCCGAAAAGGACTCAAACTCGTCCTCCGTGGCAAAGACCCTCGACAAGGCCCGCAAGCGCGGCGGCGATGACGAAGAATACGACACCGCTCCTCCCGCCAAGCCCGCAAAAGGCCAGCGACTCATCAACCAGCCCAGACCCCTACTCCCTGAAAAGGACAAGAAGGACAAGGGCCGCCAGAAAGCCGAAAAACAGCAGGCCAAAGAACAGCAGAAGCAAGCTCCGAAGCCCAAACAGGCCGCCCCTCAGCCCCAGAAGCAGTCACCCGGACAAGAGACGAAAAATGTCCCGGCCGCGAAGGAGGAGCCAGAGTCAAAGCCCCAGCCCCGGAAACCGCAGAAAGACCGTCCCAAGCCCCAGACCAAGGCTCCCGAGACGGTTCAGGAAGAGAAACCCGTTCCTGCCCCCCTGATTCCGGCCGATGCATCGGAAACCCCGCTTCCTGAACTCAAAGAGGATATCGCGGCAGACTCCGGCACCGCATCCGCTCAGCCCAAGCAGAAGCCCGCTCCGCGCAACAGGCCCAAGGCCCAGAGCGAAAAACCCCGCACCCCGGGCTCCGAAAGCGAGCAGTCTCAGGAAATGCCCGCGAAGGCCGAGGCCGAGGCTGAGCCCGCAAGCGGCGCCTCAACGCTCCCCACCGAAATCCCGGCACAGCGCAAGCCACGGCAGCGCCCCGCACGCAAGCCTCGCGCCGCTTCCGCTCCCGACCAGTCGCTCCCTCAGCCCGAAAACACGCTTCCGACTTCGGAAACCTCGGAAGCTCCCGCACCAAAGTCAAGCAACGAAGAGGAATAGCGCCCTTACGCTCATTCCCCCACACGCACAAATCAAAGAGCCGCCGCGGAAATCGATTCCGTGGCGGCTTTTTGTCGCAGGCTCTCCCTGAGGTCAGAATGTCACCTGAAGCATGGTCTGTATCCTGTTGTCGTGACGCGCGAGACCGTTCATGTCCACCTTCCTGCCGTAGATATATTCGATTCCGGTGGCAAGCCAGGGCTTGATGTTCCACATCACGTTGGCAAGGGCATACTGTGCGTAGCGGTACTGTTCGCCCCAGGCTGTCGTGCCTCCGGCATAGCGCGGAGCGTAGTTGCGGAGATGGCTGTAGGTAGTCGTAGCGTAGACCGTAGGAGAGATATTGTACTGGAAGCCGATGTATCCGCCCCAGGCCTTCACGGCGCGGAGCCGCCCCTCGGGACCGTCGGGAACCATGTCGAGCCCCCCTTCGTAGAGGTCCTGGAAGTAGCTCGTTATTCCCTTGCCGTAGGCCGCCTGATAGTAGGCCGTCAGGAAAGGCGTAAGCGACGCGCTGCCGCTCATCTTAACGCCCCACCCCACGCAGTCGCGGTTCTTCGCCGCCGGTACGTCGCGGTACATCATGTTGCGCACGATGCCCGACAGACGCACCCAGCTTCCGCCCTTGTTCCAGGAGTACTGGACATAGGCCGGGAAGTCCGGCACACGCTGGCTCACCAGATAGATCCTGTCGTTCACCGTGGCCGAGGCCATAGGCAGCTCGGCGCCTATGCCCGCGCTCCAGTGGCTGTTGAAACTATGCCGGTAGTCGATGACTCCGTTTGGTATCGCCGTAAGGGCCGACGGGCCCTCGTTGTCAATGCTCGGCGGTATGGCCGCCATATCCGAGAACAGACTGAAGTCGTAGCCTACCGTAAAGCCCATATACTTGATATAGGCGTAGTAGAGATTGAAACCGTAGTTGTTGCCGTTGCCCGTGAGATTGAAGTTGAAGTAGACGCCAAGCTGATGCTTGCTCCCCGGAAGTGCCACGAAGTTCAGAAACAGCGAGCTCGTCGCGGCGGAGAATTGTACCAGCCCGCCGTCGCCCGGACGCTGCTGCATCGGAATCTCGGAAGTCGTGAAGTTATAGGCATTCGGGATAGGGTTTCCCCAGTCGTAGGAGAGCGTGCCCTTCAGCGTGCCGCCGATGCCGAGGTAGAATTTCCTGTCCTTGCCTTCGATGGCGAAGCGCGGTGCGCCCGGAACCCTGAATGTTTTTGGCGAGTTATCGACATAGATATTGTAGACGTTTACTGCGGTGGTGTTATTGTCCCCGTAGTTTCGGGCGTTTATGATAGTCACCTCATCGGAGCCCGGCATGGCAGGATGGGCCTGGCCGCGGACCGGAATTCCCGGCAGCGCAAGCGCCGGCACCGACAGTATGAGAAGCTTTCGGATTGCGTTTTTCATTAGTGGACAAGTTGTTTCGGGATGGTGAATGTTTTGTGGTTTGCGGTTTCTCCTTATGGAGTCAATAGTAGGAACGGGTGATTTGGAAGACGAACGATTTGCGGAAGACGAAGACTATCACCGTGAAAATCCCGAGGAGCACCGAATTGAGGATGAACGGGAAGGTGTTCAGCTGATGATGGGGATCGAAAATGTCGCGGAAACCGTCGACAATGAAGGGTGTGGCGCTTATGGAGATATAGTTGGCCGCAAGGACTATGGCGAGCGCGAGCGTCGCCTTCGCCGGTTCGGTCACAATCTGCGTCGCCTTGTCGTAAATCAGAGGCTGGAAGACTCCGTAGCCGAAGCCGATCAGCACGGCGGACGTGCACATCGTCAGGAAGCTATGCCCAATGGCCATCAGAAGCACCCCGCCGCCCATCACTACGGTGCAGACAATCAAGGTGGACTGGCGGAATACCTTCAGCACATATGGAAGGATGAAGCCGGGAAGGAAAACCGCCAGGAAAAATATGGCCGTGACAGTTCCCACTTGCGATGCGTTCATACCCTCCGACTGCATCAGGAAGGGTGTATAGTAGCTTACGATTACCGTTGCGTAGCACACGAAGAAGTAGACGGCGACCAGCGACCAGACCCTCGGCATGATAAATCCGTCCCTCACTCGGGTAAGTCCCGGCTGAGGAGCAGGACGCGTCGCATGGACTGCCGACGCAGGCGCTCCGGCTACCGCTGCCTTCGCCGCGGTCCTGGCCGTGGGGTCGATGTCGCTTCGCGCCACCGTGGCCGATGGATAGAGGTCTTCTCTGGGTATGCCCCGGAGGAAAACCGAAAGCACCAGCGGTATGGCAGGGATGAGATAGACGATGAAGGGCATGCGCCAGTTGCCGTGCCCCAGCCACCCCACGGCATACGTCGCGGCCACAAGAGCCATGTTCGAGATGCCCGACTTGATGCCGAGCTGAGTCATGCGGTACTTGCCCGTGAACGTGTCGGCGATGAGGCCCGCCGCAAGGGGTATCAGAAGGCCGCAGCCCATCCCGAGCAGGCAGCTCAGCACGATCAGGTCCACCATATTCCGGGCGAACAGATAGAGTATACCGCTCGCGAGATAAATGGCAAGACCGGTCACGACTATGCCTATCTTGCTTTTCGACAGCGACAGCCTCCCCGAAAGAAGCACAAAGGGGATGATGCAGAGGTTCGGCAGCACGGTCAGAAGCTGGATTTCCAGCTCGGAGGTCCCCGGAAAAATCTTGTCGAGATTTCCGAGCATAGGGGAGATGGCCAGCCCGGGCAGATTCACTGTCAGGGAGATGGACCATATCGCAATCAGCGTCATTAAGGGTATCGTGCCCTTGCCAGTATTGAATTTCATCGTTTCTTTGTGTGTTTTCGGGTCGGTTGTCGCTGTCGGAATAGTTTCCGGGTCAGCTCTTTATCGTTTCTTTGCTCTTTGCGAATACGGTGTTCGCCACAGTCTGCGGATTGTCCGTGCCGGTAAAGGCCTTCGCGGCCTCGGCGGCTATGCGTTCAGCGTCTGCCGGGGATGCGCCGTTTTCTTCAGCCAGAATGCGCGCGTCCGTGGAGGCTATGTCCGCGCCGGTCGGCGTGAAGTCGGAGCTCCACCTCGACACTTCCGAAGGCTTCCTGTTCTCTATCTGCCAGTCGAAGGGATAGAAATCAGCGTCAGGATTACGCCACGACGGCTTGCGTTTGGCAAAGACAATCAGAGGCAGGCAGAAGAACACCACGGCGCCGCACAGGATAATCAGCACATACACCACGGGGCTGCCGGTGTTAATCTGGGACGGCGGGAAGAAGCTCAGAATCATGGCTACCACAGCTCCGAGAACTCCCACGCCGCCGATAACCCACTCGCCGAACTTACCGCCGGGCACGCGGAAGCCGCGGGGCTTCTGCGGCTGCGTCCGGCGCAGACGGAAGAATGCGAAATAAATCATCAGCACGAGGATAAGGTAGATGACCGTCGCCATCTGCGACATCACCTGATAAGCCGATTCTACCGAAGGAAGCACTACAAGCACCAGCGAAAGAAGGCTGACGAAAATGGCCTGTACGTAGAGGATGGACTTGTTCACCCCGTTGCGGTTCACTTTCTGGAGCGAACGCGGCAGATAGCCGCTCTCGCCCACGGCCACAAGACCCGTCGACGGGCCGGCGATAATCACGCTGACCTGACCGACTACGCCGAAGGTGATGAGAAGAGCCATCACATTACCCAGCCAGGGCACTCCGACAGCGGCCCAGAGGTCATTGTACGCTACAAGGAGCGACGCCAGAAGATTGATGTCCTTCGCCGGCACCACGAAGCCGATGGCAAGCGTGGCGAATATGAAAATCAGCACAATCACCGCCACTGCCAGGAACATGGCGCGCGGGAACTGCCGGGCCGGATTCTTCATGTTCTGCACATGGACGGCATTCATTTCCATGCCGCCGTAAAAGAGGAAAATCGATGCCGCGAGCACTATCGTGCCTATCTTCGTGAAATCAGGGAAAAACGATTCATGAGTCAGCATGATGGGCTTGCCCATGCACAGGTAGGCCACCCCCAGGATTATCAGTATCGCGCCCGGAACGATGGTGCCGAACAGGCCGCCCAGTGTACTCAGTATCTTCGACGATTTCATACCCCTGAAGGCAATGAAATTGGTAATCCAGTACACCGCGAGCACCACTATCAGGGTATAGAGCTTGTTGGCCGACAGTCTCGCGTCGAATGATTCAGGCCAGAATATGTAAGCCAGGGAAACCGCCGCGAACATCAGCACCGCCGGGAACCATATCACCAGCGTCTGCCATTCGAGATACATCGCGGACCATCCCCAGCGCGGACCGAAGGCCTCGGAAACCCAGCGGTAGAGACCGCCCGAATGGGTGTAGGTCGACGCAAGTTCCGCGCAGACCAGCGAGAACGGAACCAGGAAGAATATCGCTGCGAACAGATAGTAGAAAATCGACTGGATGCCGAATTCAGCCTGCGAGGGCAGCCCTCGGAGGCTCACCACTGTCGTGATGATCATTATAGTCATCGCTCCCGTCGAGATCAAAGCCCTGGCAGGCTTCGCTCCCTTTGTCCCGGAAGCGCTTGCTTGGTTTGTGTTTGGAGTTGACATATTTTTCGGAAAAGATTAGCTGTGAAACGTTCTTATAAAAATCAGACGGAGACCGACGGTGATGTCGGCCTCCGTCGCATCATGGCCGGGGGACTCCGGTCCATGAAGAGGTATTGTCCGATTTTAAAGTTCTACCACAGGGTACACTTCGCCGATCTTTGTGCCGACTTTGTAGTGCGTCCCCTTGTGGGCGGACATGGATACGTTCATATTTGCGGAGAAGAGGTAGACGATGTCCGAGCCGCCGAACTGGAAGTAGGAGATTTCGTCGCCCTTCTTCAGAGCCATGCCCTCTTCGGCCGTTACGACAACCGACGATACCTGAGGCATTGCGATAGGCAGGATAGCTACATAGCCGTACTTCGTCTCGAGAACGATGAGGCCGCGGGTCTGCATGAACTCATAACCGGCCTGGTCGGGAGCGGTGGCGCGCCATGCCTCAACCTGATGTGTGGCGGGGTCTTCCTTGGCGGGAACGGCCACCAGGTCCACATAGCATGCGCCCTGGATTACACGGGCCTCACGGACGATACCCGAGAGAGGCGCGTGCTGACGGTGGTAGTCCGTCCAGCTCAGGAACGAGTGGCACCACATGCCGCCTTTGAACTTGTCCTTGTAGGGGCTGCCTTCGAGAAGCTCGTCGATGCTCCAGTCCAGACCCTTGATGCGCACGTGGGTGTCGGGGCGGATTTCCCACTGGCCGCCGAAGCATGCGTCGGCGGGGTGAACGATGATACGGTCATCGTCGATGGCTGCGATAGGACGGTAGCCGGGTTTCACGTGGCGAGCGAACATCTGGTTGAAGGTCTTCCAGCCGCCGCGCGGCTCCAGATATTCGTCCATGTTGTAGACGGCGCAGTCATAGAACGACTTCACGCTGTCGTCGGTGATGGATTCCGGGCTGTCCAGCCAGTCGCCGATGCCGTAGCAGTAGTCGACCATCCACTTCGAGAGAGGAGAGAGCTCGGGAGCGGGATCTGCGGGAGCGCAGGGAGTCTGGAGCGACTTCACCGGTTCCTGATCAAGAAGAAAGAAGGAACGGAAAAGGTGCTCGTAAACATGGGTGCCTTCCTTGTTTTCTGCGGGAACCCAGTGCATGTAAGCCTCGAGGTAGTCGAGATAGTCTTCGATGGAGGCGATGTCCGAGAGTCCGGGAATCTTGTACGATACCACCTTCGCGATGGCCTGGTTGAACTTGTCTTCCCAGTTGTTTTCCTTGATTAGGTCGGCAAGTTCCTGCACAACGGGAGAATACTTTTTGTCTGCCATGATTTTGTGTGTTTTATGTGTGTTTTGTTATGTATTAAACCCATCGGTCAGGCTTGAGAACGGCTTTCATTCCGCGACCATAGTTTCCAGGTTTGTTTTCGCTTTGTATGAAATTTAAACACCGCTCGCTTAAAATAGTTTTTGCGTCCCCCGTAAAAGTGAGTTTATGCGAATGTTTTTAATCGGCCCGGCACACCCCGGCCCCTCATCCTTGCCCCCTTCGACTCTTTTTAAACATTGATTTACTGCACATTGACTCACACTTCTACACGCCATCCGGAAAAATCAAACAGAAAAATTTGGATAGTTCAAAAAAAAACGCTAACTTTGCATCGCTTTTCGTAAGAATAGTCCTCGGAGAATCGTTAGCTCAGCTGGTAGAGCACAACACTTTTAATGTTGGGGTCCTGGGTTCGAGCCCCAGACGGTTCACTAAAGGGTCATCACCTAAACATGGTGGTGACTCTTTTTGTGTCGCGTTGATTATGATTGCAAAGATACGATATTTATAATTATTTTCTATGGAATCTTTCTTGATTGTTAGACAGATTTCATTAACCTTATAAACAATGTCGCAGTTAATCAAAGGCGCATTTTATCCTATTTTGAAAACTGAATTAATGCAAATATATCTTTTATGTCTGCCAATATTACAGAATTTGGATAAACTGCATTGAAAATATATCCTGTCGTGACTGAACAGTATCGAAAAGAGTGTTAAATTGTTAATTTATTTAACAGCAATGGCGTAAAAATTCAAATTTGCAATTAGTGTAGAGTTAAATATTCTTAACGCCTACCATGCTCATAATTAACTATATGAGAAATTTTTCAAACTAAAAAGGAGACCTTTATGTTCGTATTTTAACAAAAATATACAAATGCCAAAAAACTCAATCGTATTATATATATATACACTAATTTTTTTGAACTATGAAAATAGCAATTTTAGGTACGCTCAAGCTGACGACTAACTACCGGGATTGGTACACTTGCTTTCATCGGCAACTTTGCAAAGTACCCATCTCCGAAATCCTTATTACTGGGGGTAATACGGTATTGAATCGGTATGCGAAGCATTATGCCAAATCCATGGCAATACCCATCAAGGAATACCACATTGATGAAAGTTCCGACTACAAAAGCGCAAAGTTAATTCGGAATGAAAGGATTATCCGTGACGCTGACCTGGTCGTTGCTTGTGTAGATGAATATCCGCTTGTGTATAACTGCGAAGTTGACAAAGCCTCTGTTAGCAACAACAGAGCGATTGTCATAAATGTTAGCAACTATATACATCAATCTAAACTTATAAACGATATGAAAGAAATGCAAGAAGTAACACGCGAAGAACTCATCACGCTGGAAGATGAATTGGCTCTAATCAAGCAGATACGGCAATCATCCGATGACTGCGAGGCGGCAAAAGAAAAACTACTTCTCGTCAATCGCCGATTTGTCCGTACGATTGCGAAGAGATATGCTAACGAAAAATATCCGGTTGAAGAACTTATCATTGAAGGCAATAAAGGGCTACTCCATGCCGTTGAAAGATATGACGAAACTAAAGGCTATAAATTCATCAGCTATGCGGTGTATTGGATAAAGGAATCAATCAAACAATATATCAATAATAAAAAATAAATAGAAATGGATACTCACAAGTTTTATAAGGAGAAAGTGGAATCTTCACTTTCCAAAGCAATCGGTCGTAATATAGAGGCTGGAATATGGAAATATACACGCAAAGATGTGTTTGGAAATAAAGAAACCAAGATAATACCAAAAGGCCACATCTTGCCATTAGAAGACTCGTGTAAATCTGCTGCAGAAAAGCGTGCCGAAGCAATAGAAAAATACCTTGGACTTAAAGTTGCTGAATTTTTAGGACCCAAATTGAAGGGGCTGCATCAGTATTCTCACCATCTCAATTCGTCGCAGACATTGTGCATTCAGTTTTTTTCTGCATTAATCGAAGGCAATTATCCACACTTTACAGCGAAGCAAGAATTGGTTGATCTACTAAAATCAATTGACATTACAATCCATACAGGCGCAGAGTGTAAATTTGAATACCAAGAGAAGGATAAGGAAGAATATAAGTTTAAGGTTCATAATCAGTATGGAAAAGAAGTAATAGAATACGAGGGAACCTCATTTGATTTTCACATCAAAGACAATGATATAGAAGTCTTTTTTGAGATAAAGTTTACTGAGGACGGCTTTGGAAAGGCGTGTAAAGACAAAAAGCATCCTGAGAACATGGAACGCCACAAAGAAAAAGCAGAGCAATATAAAAAATTGCTTCTAAATATTCCGAAGCAAATTTTATCACTAAAGCAAGAGCCGTCAGTCGATGAAATTCTAATCAATTATCAACTATTCCGCAACCTCATTCGTGTAGGTGAAAATAAGTACGTTGTGTTTATAACAGATAAAAAGAATACCTCTACGGAAGCAGAAAAGGATAATTTTCAAAAGAAATATGAGGAGTCAAATAATGTAAAATTTGTAACGTGGCAAAACATTCTCAAATTTGCAATATCCCATTTCCCACATAAATTGCCTTTCCAATTTGAGTGTTTCAAATTACCCCAAGAACATGAATAGAGAACGCTTCTCTACAAGGATACTTTTCGCAGACGAAATACAATGTATCAAAAACACCTTCGCCATCGGTGCTGTGTTCGAGGAGGTGTTCCAAGCCAATTTCCTTCATGAAAAGGTTAGAGAATTCTATCGAGTGGCAAACGCTACGTCTGTGAAAAGTTAACTGCAACATTCACCTCGCAGGGAATGTCGCAGTTAATCAAAGGCACATTTTATCCTGTTTTGGAAACTTAATTAATGCTAATATATCTTTAATATATGTCAATATTAAAGAATTTAGTTAAAATATATTGAATTTTCAAAGACGCTTAGAAGAGGCTGTTTTTGTACCACATTTTGACCCCGAAAGGTCAAAGTGTACCACAATTTGTGGTACAGTACCACAAAAAACGCTTTCCATAACTCTCTGTGGCACAACTGACTATGAAAAATTTTGTGACCGCACTCGGATCACAGATTTTTAGGCCGGATGTCCTGAGACGTCCGGCTATTTCTTTTTCTATCCTTTAATTCTGATCTGATAGTCTACCTCTCGCTTTCCGGGACGTTGTCGCAGTAATATTCCCAGTCGAGCTCTTCCTTCCGGAGGAGCTCGCTCAGTATTCCGCCGAGCAACTCCGCATCCTCAAGCTCGTCGAGTCCGCATTCCCCATCCCCGAGCTTCACTCTCCAGTCCTCGCCGCTTTTCTCCAGACCGCACACCCTCGCGCCGCCCGACTCCGCGGCAAGCTCAATCAGATTGCCCTTGCCGTACACCATCGGCCAAGCAAAATCCGTATAAAGCCACAGCACAGTTTCGGCCATGCACGCGATGTCCGCCCGCAGTTGCGCAGTGCTCCGCTCCCCCTCTGCGCGGCCGAGGATTTCCTCAGCCGCCTGCCTCGCCCTGACCCTTTCCGAAGCCATACTTTACGTCCTGGGCCCTCCCCTCAAAATTCACTCGTGAAGTGAAAGCGGATTTTCGGGAAGTCCGTCTGCGCCATCTGGAGCACGAAGCGCGAGTCGGCCATGAACACGTCGCGACCCTCGCGGTCCGTGGCCATGAACTGGTGCTTACGCTTCTTGAAGTTCTCGAGTGCGGCATCGTCGTCGCTCTCAATCCAGCAGGCCTTGTACATCGACATCGGCTCCCAGCGGCACTGTGCCCCGTACTCGTGCAGAAGACGGTACTGGATGACCTCGAACTGGAGCTGACCCACCGTTCCGATAATCTTGCGCCCGTTGAACTGGTGGACGAACAGCTGGGCCACGCCCTCGTCCATCAGCTGCTGTATGCCCTTTTCGAGCTGTTTGCTCTTCATGGGATCAGTGTTCTCGATGTACATGAACATCTCCGGCGAGAAGCTCGGAAGGCCACGGAAGTGGATTTCCTCGCCCGACGTCAGCGTGTCGCCTATTTTGAAGTTGCCGGTATCGGGAATACCCACGATGTCCCCGGGATAGGCCTCGTCAACGATGCTCTTCTTCTGCGCCATGAATGCCGTCGGCGAAGCGAAGCGCATCGACTTGCCCGTGCGCACCTGCTTGTATGGAGCGTTGCGCTCGAAGCGCCCGGAGCACACTTTCACGAAAGCTATGCACGACCGGTGGTTCGGGTCCATGTTCGCGTGAATTTTGAACACGAAGCCGCTGAAACCCGGGTCGGAAGGCTTCACCTCGCGCTCCTCCGCCTGCACAGGCCGCGGAGCCGGCGCTATTTTCACAAAGCAGTCCAGCAGCTCCTTCACGCCGAATGTGTTGAGCGCCGAGCCGAAGAACACGGGCGCCGTCCGCGCCGCCAGATAGTCCTCCACGTTGAATTCCGGATATACACCCTCTATGAGCTCGAGGTCCTCGCGGAGCTTGGCGGCGTCGCGCTCGCCTACGGCCTCGTCGATGAGCGGAGAATTGACGTCGTCGATTTCCACGCGCTCCGTCGCCTTCTGCTTGTCAGGCGTGAAGAGGTCAAGCGATTTCTCGTAGATATTGTACACACCCTTGAACTTCGCCCCAATGTTTATCGGCCACGACAGCGGACGCACGGCGATTTTAAGCTCTGCCTCCAGCTCGTCGAGAATGTCGAAGGGGTCGCGGCCCTCGCGGTCAAGCTTGTTCACGAAGATGATTACCGGAGTGTTGCGCATCCGGCAGACTTCCATCAGCTTACGGGTCTGCTGCTCCACACCCTTCGCCACGTCGACCACTATTATCACCGAGTCCACGGCCGTCAGCGTCCTGTACGTGTCCTCGGCAAAGTCCTGGTGGCCCGGAGTGTCGAGGATATTTATCTTATAGTCACCATAGTTGAAGCCCATCACCGAAGTGGCTACCGAAATGCCGCGCTGCTTCTCGATTTCCATCCAGTCGGATGTGGCGGTTTTCTTGATTTTGTTGCTCTTCACGGCTCCGGCGATGTGGATTGCGCCGCCGAAAAGCAGGAGCTTCTCGGTCAGCGTTGTCTTGCCCGCATCGGGGTGCGAGATGATGGCGAATGTGCGTCGGCGGCTGATTTCTTCTTCTAATGATGCCATATTTTGGGGTGCGTTACAGGGATTTCAGGATTTCGGGAAGGTCGCGCCGCAGAGAGTGGCGCCAGTGAGGAATAGTGATGCCGTAAGTGGCCCGGATGCGGGCGTGGTCCAGCACCGCGTAGAGTGGCCTCGTCGCGGCCGATGGGTAGTCAGCACTGAGAATCGGCAAAAGTTCGGGAGCAGTAAGGCCCGCAGGCAGAGAGTCGAACACCTCGCGCGCCACATCGTACCACGAGCAGACTCCCTCGTTGGAATAATGGTAAATACCGCCGGTCCATTTTTTCGAGAAAAGTATGCTCACTATGGCATCCGCAAGGTCCCGCGCCGAAGTCGGCGCTCCGATCTGGTCATACACCACCCCCACGGTCTGACGGCCCTCACGCGCAAGACGAAGCATTGTCTTGATGAAGTTTCCGCCGTGCGGCGAGTAAAGCCCAGCAGTGCGGATTATTATCGAGTCGGGCGCAAGCCCCAGGAGAGCCGTCTCGCCCTGACGCTTCGTCGTGCCGTACACATTCAGCGGACGCGGCTTGTCGCTCTCCGTAATCGGAGAGTGTGCCGTCCCGTCGAACACATAGTCCGTGCTGATATGCAGAACCTTGTAGCCAAGCTCCTCGGCGAGATAGCCGAGATTGCCGGGCCCGTCGGCATTGATGGCCTGGCAGAGAGCCTTGTCCTCCTCCGCACGGTCCACGGCCGTGTAGGCCGCGCAGTTCACAACGTGCGAGAAATCGCCCTCGCGCATGAAAGCCTCCACGGCCGCACGGTCCGTCACGTCGAGCGCCGAAGCGTCCGTGTACACCACGGCCGCCTCAGGATGAAACTCCCCGAAAGCGCGCCTCAACTCCCTCCCCAGCTGACCGTTACAGCCTGTCACAAGTATCTTCATCTTACTCTATAGTCAATTGCGCTGCAAAGTTAGCAAAAATCCCCGACATTTCCCGCGGCCCCCCAAAGAAAAGCCCCAAATTCACGCATCGTCCCGTCCGGATGGAGGTCCTGTGTCCCCTCTGAACAATGCTGTCAAAAACAACTCTCCCCTCTCAGGTGTTTAAGTATTTGAGCGGGAGCTTTTTTCCCTCCTGCACGCTTAGTTATGAAAATCAGAATTCCCCTCCTCATCCTTGCGGCCGGGATGCTCTCAATGGCCGGATGCGTCTCGCACGGCAAATACAATGCCCTGCGGGCCGATTACGAAGCCTCGCAGACGGCGCTCGCCGACTCCCGCGCAAAAGTCCAGACCCTCGACGGCCTCCTCCAGGAAGCCCGCAGACAGAACGCCGACCTCCGGCAGCAGTACGATGCCCTCCAGAAAACCCTCGACCGGAGCATCCTCACCAACCAGAGCGGCAACACCAACATCGCAAAACTCGTCGACGAAATAAACGCCTCCAACAAATACATCAAGCGCCTCGTCGACGCCAAGAGCAAGAGCGACTCCCTCCTTCTCGCCCTCAGTACGCGCCTCACCCGCTCGCTCGACACGTCCGAACTTCAGGACGTCGACGTCAAGGTCCTCAAGGGAGTGGTCTACATCTCCCTCGCCGACAATATGCTCTTCAAGACAGGCTCCTACCAGATCAGCCCCGCGGCCATGGACATCCTCAGCAAGATTGCCAAAATCATCAAGGATTATAACGGCTACAGCGTTCTCGTCGAAGGAAACACCGACAATGTCCCCATCTCCCGCGAGAACATCCGCAACAACTGGGACCTCAGCGCCCTCCGCGCCTCAAGCGTAGTGCAGGTGCTCCAGAACGACTTCGGTGTCGACCCCGCCCGCCTCACTGCCGGTGGCCGTGGCGAATACAACCCCATCGCCTCCAACGACACCCCCGCCGGTCGACAGCTCAACCGACGCACGCAAATCATAATCACTCCCAGCCTCGATCAGTTCATGGACCTCATCGACAAGGCCCCGGCCGACTCCGGGAAGTAACAGGAACACCACAACGACAAGCCCGCGCAGACCCCGCGCGGGCTTTTTTCATTCACCGGGAAGCACAAGCTGAAACTCCCGGGTCCGAACTTTTTGTCTCAATAAAGTGGAACGGGGAACGGCGGCCTTCCCATTCCTAAGTTTTCGCGCTCTATGTAGCTCATCGGGGCCATCACCATAGTAAAGGGCTTGACCTTGGCCAGATTATAGTTCACCGTCGCGAAAGTGCCCTCCGTATCCGACGGACGCACAGTTATAGTCCCGAGCTCGCCCAGATTTGCTGTAGCCGTTTTGCCGTCCCATGCCGGCAGTCCGAGTATGTGGGCGCAGAATGTGGAGGCCTCCTCACGGCTTGAGGCGGGAAGATAATAAAGACTCTCGTTCTCCGTATCGGAATACAGATTGATCGAACCGTCTTCGGCCACAATGCGCGCCACGTTCCAGTCGTAGATTTCCTGCGCCGATTTTCCGGCTTCTGGCTCGTCTCCCCCGTCCGAGCAGGACATAAGGAACAATCCGGCCATCGTTGCCACAAAAGTCAGCAACATGGCGAAAAAGTGTTGTTTCTTCATTTTTATTAACAAAATTGATAGTTTCTGCAAAGTTATCACAAATCCGGCTCTCCCGCATATATGTTGTCCTCATTTTGTATCATTCCCCGCCCCAAGGCCGCTCTAATTTGTCTCAAACGGTGTATCAAATCTGTCCGATGGCTGGTATTCAACCTCTTGCCCTGCCGCGTCTCCTTCATCTTTCATGTCCTTCGGATTGAAAAAAGCATTACCTTTGTGGCTTGCACAAATCATAAAAATATGAAACTTCCAAGTCCCTTCAGGCATCTGTCTGCCCTCCTGCTTGTAGCCGCATCCGCGGCCTTCATCCCTGCCCACGCTTCCGAACCAAGCATAAAGGACCTCCGGCGTCTCGCAAAAGATTCTCGAAAGCTCAATTTTCCGCGACCCCGACTTCAATCGCGACAACATCGCCGACTGCTCGGGCCTTTCGCGCGCAAAGGTCATCAACCTTATCGACCGCTTCGCCCGGATGACCCCCGGCGACTACATCAACAAGCTCCGCGTCGAACACTCCCTCTCCCTGATTAACGACCATCCCGACTGGACAATCGACGCCATCGCCGAAGAATGCGGATACGTCAGCCGCGCGACCTACTATCGCCATTTCAACAAATTCTTCGGCATAACTCCTGCCCGCTACCGCGCAGAAAAATCCCGCCGGTTATAGCCGACAGTTATCAGCAGGGCTGTTCTGTGTTCTGTGTTCTGTGTCCTGTATCCAGCCTCTCCCTCAGTTCCCGTCCCTGAAAGCTCTCCACTTCTCTATCAGCGCTTCCATATCCGCAGGTACAGGCGCCTCGAAGTCCATTTCCTTTCCTGTCGCCGGGTGCCTGAACCCGAGCGTCCTGGCATGAAGTGCCTGTCGCGGACACAACTCGAAACAGTTGTGCACGAAGGCGGTATATTTTCCGGCCGTCGTGCCGCGAAGGATTTTGTCACCGCCATAGCGGGCGTCGCTGAACAACGGATGCCCTATGTGGCGGAAATGGGCGCGGATCTGATGTGTGCGCCCGGTCTCGAGAACGCATTTCACCAGCGATACGGGCCCGAAATCCTCCAGGACCTCGTAGTGCGTCACTGCGGCCTTCCCGTAGTCGCTGCCTGCGGGAAAAACGTCCATCTGGAGACGGTCGCGAAGGGAGCGGCCGATATTGCCCTCGATTGTGCCTCTGGCCGGAGAGGGCACGCCCCATACAAGGGCATTGTATTCCCGCCGCGTAGTTTTCTGAAAGAACTGTCGACCGAGGTCTGTCTTGGCGTCCGGGGTCTTCGCCACCACGAGAAGCCCCGAAGTATCCTTGTCTATACGATGCACGAGCCCGAGGCGCGGATCGTTTACATCATAGTCCGGTGTGTTCCGGAAATGCCACGCGAGGGCGTTCACAAGCGTGCCCGAATAGTTGCCGTGCCCCGGATGCACCACGAGCCCCGCGGGCTTGTTTACAACAAGCACCGTATCGTCCTCATATACAATATCGAGAGGAATATCCTGAGCGATAATCTCGCACTCGTAGCGCGGGCGGTCCATCACCACCTGCACCACGTCCAGAGGCTTCACGCGGTAGTTGCTCTTGACCGGCTTTCCGTTCACCAGAATGCATCCGGCCTCCGCGGCCTGCTGCACACGGTTGCGCGACGACTTCTGAAGCCGCTCGACAAGGAACTTGTCGACCCGGAGCAACGCCTGCCCCTTGTCCGCCACGAAACGGAAATGCTCGTACATCTCCGCCCCGCCGACTTCCACGATTTTCGCCGCGTCAGCGCCTTCCTCGAGCTCTTCGCCGCCCTCGAAGCCCTCGGCCTCCAGCGGTCTCAGCATGGGATTGATTTCCGCCATCAGTCATCCGAAAGGCCTTCAAGGGTCGAATAATCATATTCATCCTCCGCGCTCAGCGAGTCGCCGTACTCCGGTTCCGGAACCGCCGGCATTCCGATTTCGAGCGTCACCGTAGCCGTCACCGGAAGAACCGTGCCCACGCTTATGGGAGTGTCCCCGTAACGGGCACGGACAACGAGGTCCGGGTACTCCGCCGGGACATACACCGTGCGGATGTCCGAGATTCCCAGACCGCGCAGATACGACATGGCCTGTCGCTCGGAAACGCTCCCCTGGAGAGGCATCGTCACAGTCACCTGCTTCGGCGAAAAGGCCGTCACCGTGACGTAGACCTGCCTCCCGCGCTTGACAACCGCGCCCGCACGGGGCATCGTCTCCACAACAGTGCCGCGGGGAACCTTCCGGTCGTAGATCGAGTCGGCGATTTCTATGTCGAGGTTCGAGGCCGCCAGTATCTGGCGCGCCTCGGCATACGACTTGTTCCGGATGTCAGGAACAACCGATGTCTCCCCGTGCATCGTCCAGAAATCGAGGAAAACCATGGCCGCCCAGACGAGCAGCCAGCCCGTGATGAAAATCAGAATGAGTGTGCTTATGATGGGATGCTTGGCGTAGAAGCCGCGAAGGTTGAGTGCCATGTCAATAGTCGTATAGAAGTTCGATGTCGTCGAGCCAGAGCGTCGACCCGGAGCCACCCGTGAAGTAGTCGCCGTATTTGCTCGCCGAGGCCGTAAGGAGGATATATTTCGGAACGCGCGAAGTCGACTTATAGTTGAGCTTGAACTCGAAGGGCGAGTAGGAGGCTACGTTTTCGCCGTACTCGATTTTGCCGTAGGCTATCACGTCCTCGGCGTCTGGGTTGAAGAGCTGCCGGTTCGAGGGATTGGTGCGGATTTCAAAAGGCTCGGCCGCGTCTATCAGCGCGCACCATACGATGCACGTGTCCGGCTGACCTATCAGCGGCTTGTACTCGTTGATGGCGTGCGAGATGGGAGCGGTAGTGTATTTGAGATAGCCGCGCACCCGCGTAGGCCGCTCCGTGAACGCCCGTCCGAAGCTCAGCACGCCGTTGGTGCCGTCCGTCCGCACGTATCGCCCAACGAAGATGTTTCCCGCCGCAAGCTTGCCGATGACGCCTATGCCCACGAAACGCGTCTCAAGCTGCGCCGCGAGGCCCGTTCCGGTCGGAGTGTCGTCTGTCGGGAACGTATTCGATGCGCCCAGAGTCGTGGCTCCCTTGTTGCCAGTGTCCCATACCTGCTCCCCCCCTTCCGGCCACGGGTCCCAGACCTTGCCGTCGAGCCACCACGAGTCGAAGTCCGAGTTGGGAATCTGTACGATGGCCCCCGTGGTGAACTGCACCGTCGAGCCCTTCTCCTCGTCGGAGTAGACACGCGCCTCGTAGGCCGTTTCCGGGTCGAGGTGCTCGATCAGGCCCGTGAAGTTGCCTCCGTCGTGCGTCACCTTGTCCGCGGCGAGCTTCGTCCACTCCTCGCTTCCCGCAAGGCGGTATTCCACCCCGTTGTCCTTGCCCGACTGTCCCTGGCCGTGTACCCATGCCACACAAGTCCATGCGTCCACGCCCGTGGTCGTGACAGTCGCCTCGACACGGTTCACATAAACCGTCCACGTCGACGCCCGGCCGAACTCCTCCACAAGGATGTCAAGAGGCTCAACGAGGCTCACGAGACCGCCCTCGCTCAGGTTCGGGGTCATTGTCGAACCCTTCGGGCCGAGCTTCGCACGCACCACGCGCACCGACGAGAGCCCCGCCGTTGCAGGCATGTCGACTATCACGCGCCGGCTCGGCACGTCGATATACGTCGCGCCCATCTGCCCCTCTACCTCGAAGTAGCGCTCGACGTCGCATGTGGCCGATATCACCCACGTATATTCCTGATAATATTTCAGCGTCACGTACTTGGGCTTGCTCAGGTCCAGCGGCTCGTTCAGAACGTCGTCGACAACCGTCGCCCCGGGAGTGAGAGTATAGTCCATGATGTTCACGGCATAGGGGTCGACATCCTCGCCGAGCGTCAGGGACACCGTGCAGTTGATTGAGTCTATCACCGCAGCCGAGACCTGACCTTCCGCGTTGATGCTCCGGAAGTTGGCCTGAATGCGCGGATAGGGTATGTCGTTGTGTATGCAGCCCGTCAAGGCCGCTGCTGCCGCTGCTATGGCGGCGAACTGAAGGAGTCCCTGCTTTTTCATATCACCACCATTAGTCCGAAATTGATATTGAAGATATTGAAGCGGAAGTTCGCCCCGCTCGTGAAGCGCGAGCCTTCGTCAACATTGTCCGTCCACTGATGCTCCTTGCGCAGATTCAGACCGAACACGCCGAAGCTCACCGTGGCCGATACATATTCCTGAAGGAACACGCAGACGCCCGGACTGAAATTCAGCGACGCCTTCGTGATGTAGGTCCTCGTATTCTTGGGCTCGCTGTTGTACAGCCGCCGGAAGCGCGACGACCCGCTCGAGAACTCCAGATCTACCTCGTTGAATATCGAGAATCGCCGGCTGTTACCTATACCTATATAATTGCGGTAGAAAACCGAAGTCGCGAAGCTCTGCGAATAGTAGCTCACGTCGTGGATGGCGAAATTAAGGTCCTCGTCGAAGTCCACTGCCAGATTGTGCAGGTCCGCGACCCCGCGCGTGTAGTTGAATCGAAGGCCTATGCTCTGATTGTGCCGGATGAAATAGGAGATGTACGGCTTGATTGAATAGGTCTTACCGTCGAAGTCCAGGTCCGTAAGCAGCGACAACAGACTCGTGTCCTCCGTCGTCAGCTCCCCGTAGGAGGCCGTAAGGCCGAAGCCCCATTTCCCCCGCGGGATGAACAGATGGTTGAACAGCCCGCGGTGGTAGCGCCCGAAGTTTCGCTCCGGAATGATGGTGCTTATCGTGTCCTTGCCCACTATCACCTTCTCAACGCTGTCAGGGTTGAACACATAGAGGTTCTTGCGGACCACTTCCTGCGCTCCCGCGGACAGGCTTCCCGCAAGCAGAGCCGCCGCCGCGATTCCGGCACTAAGGATCATTTTCAGTATTCTCATGCTCATGCTCTTGCTCCTCCGTGTCAGATATAGAACGCCACCCCGAATGTGATGGAGAATAAGTTGATTTTGAAATTCGCCTGCTTGGTCTTGCGGTGGGCCACATACACCTGGTCGCTGACCGACCGGGTGCTCGTGTAGTCAAAACCGAGAACACCCACATTCACCTCCATGGCCGAATAGTTGTTCAGGAATACCACGAGCCCCGGAGCCAGACCCACATTGAAATTGAAGTTCCGCTCGTAGGTGCCCGTCAGGCTTGTGCCCGAGCCCGAGCATATCTTCGCCTGACCGCCCCCCAACTGAAGCTGAACCTCGTTGAAGAGCCCGAAGCGCATGTTCTTCCCCAGACTCATATACATTCTGAAAGCCCCCATTCCCTGATAGCTGTGACTGATGGAGTAGAGATTGTCGACATTGTAGTCCGTTTCCGAGTCTATCACAACGTCCGCCGAGTTCAGGCGCGTCCGCTGACGCGAATAGCCGAAACGCCCGCCTGCCGCAAGATTGTCCTTGAAGGTATAGAAAAGCATCGGACTTACCTTGAACGTATAGTTGTCACCGTTGATTTTCTCGAACACCAGAAACTGATAGTTGTCCTGAGAGGACTGCATGTAACTCACACTCACCCCCGTGATGTACTGACCTTTAGGAACAAAGGCTATATGGTCTATCTTTCTCTGGAAAACCTCCTGCCCCTCGGCACCCGGTGAACCGAAAAGCAGGAACGAGAGCGCTAAAAGCACCACTCTCAATATCTTGGGAAAATACATTAGCTTGCGAATTAAAAAAATCGCCCCAAAGTTACAAAATTTTAACCTAATATACAAATTATCCACGCCCATCCCCCGATTATCCGAGCTGAAAATATCGCTAATCCAATTGAATCAGATAAGTTTGCTATCTTAGCTAAGTAAGCTAAATTAGCTAAAAACCGATAAGCCCCCCCAAAAAAACGCCCGGCAGGCGGGAAAATCCGTCTGCCGGGCTTGGCGGGGGTGCCAGGTGGGGCTCGAACCCACGACCTTCGGAACCACAATCCGACGCTCTAACCAACTGAGCTACAAACACCATTTATGCGCTTCCTTTCAAAAGCACTGCAAAGTTAGCAACTTTTTTTCGATTATCCAAAACATTCGCTTATTTTTTTTGAAGTTTTTCGGCACCTCGACGCATAATACGCTGATTCACTGCCCTTCCTGCCGTTTTCGGGTGCGCGCGGCAAGATTTCTCCACGAGGCTATTTCCCGACGGCATCGCGCCCGCTCGTCCTCCGAAGCCTCCGAGCCAAGTCCCGCGAGCCGTGCGGCGTACAGCTCCGCAATGGCGTCAGCAGCTTCCGCCTCGCCGAATTCGTAGGCGTCCTCCCAGTATTTCCGCGCAAGGCGGAACTCGGGCGCGGGAAGCCCCGTCCCCTCGGCGTACAGACATCCCATCCTGTATGAATAGTCGTGCGGATTTCCCTGAACCGCCTCGAAGTATATATGAACATCAAGAACCTGGCAACCTGGACAAGCTGGACCGGCCTCGACCCGGAATTTATCAGCGACCAACAGTCCACTCCGCAGGTACGTTCATTCACATTCGGTCTGAAACTTGATTTATAAACCGCTAAAACAAAGAGAAACAGTATGAAAAAGCTAAAATATACACTGATAGCACTACTCGTGCTCTGCATGACCGGATGCAATGAATCCAGCTTCCTGGAAGAAGATCCGCGTGCTTCACTCTACCCTGAAAATCTGTTAGTAGATTACAGCGGGTTCCAATCCATGGTAACTAGCCTCTATGGAATGATGCGTAACGAATACCGCCGTGCCGATGCACTCGGTGGCGGTCTGCCGCTCGTTCTGCACTCTGCATGGGGTTGCGGTGTGGACAATTCATGGAGTAATAACTCACACAGCGACTTTAAATACATGTACTATCCGTCTCAAATCAACCAGACGGACTTGCAGATATTCCAGAACATCTTCCAATGGTGTTACCGCATCATCAACACGGCAAACATGGTGATTTCACGTGCCGAAGGCAGTGGCATCGACTGGAAAGGAACCGAAACCGAAGCTGCCGCCCACAAGAATAAGATCATCGCACAGGCCCGCTTCTTCCGCGCATGGGCTTACCGTCATCTGACGTATTCATTCGGTGCCGTACCTTTGTCCACCGAAGAAATTACAGGTATGAACTACCGTAACGACTGGGAGCGCAACTCCGTAGAATCCATCCGTGAAGTCATGGAACAGGACTTTGCTTTCGCCATGAACAATTTACCGTTGCGTGAAGAAAACAACAGCAAGATTTCAGGAGCCATGGCACGCCATTATCTGGGTGAACTATATCTGGCAATGGACCAGCCCTCCAAGGCAGTCGAAGTTTTAAAGCCACTGGCAGAAGGTTCTGAATACAGTTTGATAACTAACCGTTTCGGCAAGAACTCCGCCAATCCGGGCTGTCCGTTCATCGACGTATTCCGCACACCGATGTATGCGGACGGAAACACGGAGGTTTTATACGCTTTTGTCAACACGGAACCGGAAAACAGTGCTTTCGGTACAGCCGAGGTTTATATGAAGAGTACATATAAGAACTA
>ERZ825137.123-NODE-123-length-105654-cov-6.506558_pt1 | contig 105654 bp, 73 predicted proteins | sample MGYA00519873_ERZ825137 | MGnify/ENA primary metagenome ERZ825137 (study PRJEB31778, sample SAMEA3449190) | human gut metagenome | biome: human gut; feature: human-associated habitat; material: faeces | place: United Kingdom | collected 2010/2012 ...
CTAATTAAAAATCAATCATATAACTGACAAAAATTAATTTTTGTCATCTACTAAAACCCATGAAACGAATTTTGAATCTTATTCTTTTCGGCGCTGTGGCTACTGTGGCAGCTTTCGGAGCCGATGAACCAGAGAAGCCCTGGAAGTATGTCGACGCTCAGGAGCTCCGCGTTATAAACAAGGGCTGGGACAACACGCTCGGCCCCTACACCCGCATCCCCGTCACGCTGAAGGACAGTGTGCGCCCCGACCTTTGGGAGCGCTCGCAGTGCTCCTCGGGCATCGGTATCCGCTTCGCCTCGAACTCCTCGCGAATCGGTGTGCGCTACAATCTCCTCTGGAACACACACCTCATCCACATGGCCGACACCGGTCTCAAGGGCACTGACCTCTATATCCTCGAGGGCGACAGCGTGTGGCGCCACGTCAACACCAACCGCCCCTACATCGTCAAGGGCCGGGAGACCGAGAAACTGGTGGAATCCACCTACCTCAGCAACGCCGACACCACCCGTATGTCGGAATACATGATTTATCTCCCGCTATACGACGGCGTCACCTCCATCCAGGTGAAAGTCGACTCCCTCGCAGACATCACCTCCGGGCGCCCCGACCTCATCCGCGAAGACCCGAAAATCGTTGCATACGGTACGAGTATCCTTCAGGGCGGTTGCGCCTCGCGCACGGGTATGGCCCCGACGAACATCATTGGCCGCGAACTCAACTGCGAGGTTGTCAATATCGGCATAAGTGGCGAGGGCAAGATGGATCGGTGCATGGCCCGCGAGATGGTGAAGATTCCCGCGAAAATCTACCTCCTCGACCCCGTGCCTAACTGCACCGAGATGATGTGCGACACGCTCACCTACGACTTCGTCCGGATTTTCCTCGAACAGCGCCCCGATGCCGCCGTAGTGATGCTCGAAGGTCCTATGTACCCTTATTCGCGCTATGACTCATTCTTCAGAAAGTACCTCCCCGCGAAAAACGCCGCCTTCCGCCGCAACTTCGACCGCCTCCGCAAGGACTACCCCGCGGCGAAGCTCTATTACGTCGACAGCGAGGGCCTCGACGGCCCCGAGGACGATGGAACAGTCGACGGCATCCACCTTACCGATCTCGGCTTCCGCCATTATGCCGACAAAATGACCCCCATCCTCCGCAAAATCCTCGAAGAATAGAGAGAATCAAGGCCCGGCGCCCCCCGGAAGACAATCCTCGAAAATCCTTTTATCCTAGTCTTAATTCTTTGACAATGAGTAGGGACGCGCCACTGGCGCGTCCGCCTCGTCTATACATTCATATTCCTGCAAAATGATTATTGTAGAGATGATTTCTGTAAAGTGATTATTTCAATAATCATTTCCCCGACTGCATTTCCACCAGGCGCCGGTAGTGGCCCTTGGCTTCGGGGCGCATAAGCTCTTCGTGGGTGCCCTGCTCTACAATACGCCCCTCCGACAGCACGCATATCATCGTCGCGTTGCGGATGGTCGAGAGCCGGTGTGCTATCACGAGCGTGGTACGGTCGGCCATCAGGCGCTCTAAAGCCTCCTGTACGAGCGCCTCGCTCTCCGAGTCGAGCGCCGAGGTTGCCTCGTCGAGAATAAGCACCGGAGGGTTCTTGAGGATTGCGCGGGCTATGGACAGACGCTGTCGCTGGCCCCCCGAGAGTCGGCACCCGCGGTCGCCTATCACCGTATTGTACCCGTCCTCCGAGGCCATGATGAAGTCGTGCGCGTTGGCTATACGCGCCGCCCGCTCCACATCGGCCTGCGTGGCATTCTCCACGCCGAAGGCTATATTGTTGAAAATAGTGTCGTTGAAGAGAATGGCCTCCTGATTGACGTTGCCCATCAGCGACCTGAGGTCATACACCTTCAGCTTCCGCAGGTCTCTCCCTCCTATGGTGATTTCTCCCGCCGTCGGGTCGTAGAAGCGGGGAATGAGGTCCGCGAGGGTGCTTTTGCCCGAACCGGACTGCCCGACGAGCGCCACTGTCGAGCCGGCCGGAATGTCGAGGTCTATCCCTTTCAGAATCTCGGTGCTCCCTCCGTCGTAGCTGAAGCTCACGCCCTTGAAACGTATATCTGTCTTCGCGGGCAGCGTTTCGGCCTCCGCCGGGTCCTTGATGGGGTTCTCGGCGCCAAGGATGGCGTCGATGCGGGTCATGCTCGCGAGGCCCTTCTGGATGGCGTACATCGCTTTGGAGAGGTCCTTTGCCGGATTGATGATGCTGTAGAAAATCACCATGTAGTAGATGAATTTCGGGGCCGTCATGTCTGTGTGGCCGCTGAGAATGAGGCTTCCGCCGAACCAGAGGATGATTGCGATAGCCGTCGTGCCCAGAAACTCGCTCATCGGGTGGGCGAGCGTCTGGCGCCGGGCAACCGAGTTGCTGAGACGGTAGAAGCGCTCGTTTTCGCGGAAAAAGCGGTCCCGCACCTTCCCTTCGGCATTGAAAGCCTTGATTATGCGTAGCCCCCCGAGCGTCTCCTCGATGTTGCTCATCAGCACACCCCACTGCGTCTGGTTCTCGAGCGACTTCCGCTTCAGCCGCCGCCCCACGCGACCCATTACCAGTCCCGCTACGGGCAGAAGAATGAACACGAAGAGCGTCAGCTGCCACGAAATCATCAGCATCATGGCAAGAAACACCACTATCATCACAGGGTCCTTGAAAAGCATGTCCAGCGAGGCCATCACGGAGTTCTCCAGCTCGGCCACGTCGCCGCTCATGCGCGCCATCACGTCGCCCTTGCGTTCAACGGTGAAGAAGCCGATCGGCAATGCCGTGATTTTGCGGTACATATAGTTGCGTATGTCCCTGACGATGCCCGAGCGCAGGGGAATGATGAAATACGAACTGAGATACGTGGCGCCCGTCTTCAGGGCCGTCATCACCACCAGAAGAAGGGCGAGCAGCGCGAGCGTGCTCGCCGCCCCGTAAGTGGAGATGCTCTCCTGGGTGTAGTAGTAGAAGTTGTTGACGGCCACGTCCTTGAGCGAAGCACTCCCTACGGGCATGAACGTGTAGGACGCCTCCTTGATCTTGAACAGCATCTCCAGTATCGGGATAATCAGCGCGAAAGAGAAGAGCGTGAGTATGGCCGCGAGGATATTGAAGAAGATATTGAGTATGAGATACTTCTTGTAAGGGGGGACAAATCGTCTCAGAACAGCGATAAAGTCTTTCATTCTGTTGGTTTATACTGGATTGTGGCTCAGGCGCACGAGCTCCGGAGCCTGATATCCGGCGGCGGGAACTGTCTTGAGCCTGAGGTGTTGGGGGAAAAGGTTGTTGGCGCGCTTTCCGAGGTTTTTCACAAAGCCGAGCGGTGCGCCGCCGAAGGTGACGATGACGGCCCCTTTGGGCACTCCCTCGCCTAAGTCGCCGAGCCCTTCGCCGCGCAAGTAACTGATGGTCTGTTGGATGTCCGCGAGCTCCACGCGCGGGAAGGCCTCCGGGCGGACTGACGTGCTCAGCGCGAGGCTGTGCGCCGGAGCTATGTCGCGGCCCTTGACGCTACCTATGGCAGTGCCGCACATCCGCAGGTCGAGCGCCGAACCGAGAGCCGCATAAAATTCTTTTTTATCTATGGGAATTGCCGAGAACGCGGTCCCGGCCTTGTCTGCGGCTATGGGGGCAAATCCCTCTCCGAGGCAGGCTTTTGCCATCTCGCGGACGTGAGGCTGTGTCGTAATTCCTTTGGTGAGAGAGTTCTTGAAATCTCCTTGCTTTGACCCCTTTGAAACTTGTAGGGATGCGCCATGGCGCGTCCGCCCCGAACGGGCTAATTTGGATTTTGACACAAACTTGACCTCGCCCGTAGGAGCATCCTCCGGATTGCGGAGGACACACAGGAAAAGTCCCTCGCCCTCGACGTAGCCCGGCATAAAGCGGTAGCAGCCCGGCTCGAGGCTCACAACTCCCGGAGTCCCTGCAAGTGTCTTTAATTCAATAATCTCAAGTCCAAATTCACTGATGGCCCACGCCACATTGTCTTCGTTCTCCTCGCGGTTGAAAGTACACGTGCTGTATATGAGGAAGCCGCCCGGACGCAGGGCCTCGACGGCGTTTCCGAGGATTTCGCGCTGGAGTGCCGAGCAGTCGCTCACGAGCCCCGGACTCCACTGCGCTATCGCCTCAGCTTCCTTGCGCATCATCCCCTCGCCCGAGCAGGGCGCGTCAACTGCCACGATGTCGAACATCCCCGGCAGCTCCCTGAAAGCCGACGTGTCGCCGCAGGAGGCGGCAACATCCGGATAGCCCCATTTCTCAAGATTCTCCACGAGGATGCCCGCGCGCCGGCGGTCGAACTCGTTGGCCACTACCGTGCTCCCCTCCGGAAGTGCGTCTATGGCCGCGATGGTCTTGCCGCCTGGAGCGGCGCACATGTCGAGGTAGCGCAGGGGACTTTCCGCCTCGGCCGACACCTCGGCGACTGCCGCCGAAATGGCCATAGAGGAGGCATCCTGCACGTAGTAGAGCCCGGCGTGCCACGCCGGGTCATAAGCGAATACGGGGCGCTCCCCTTTGATGTAGAAGCCCTCGCCCCCGCTCCAGGGCACGGGTTCGCCGCATAAGTCCGCCCCGGGCACAGCGCCCTTCCGGCGGTTTATGCGCACTGCGGCACGCGCGGGTGCGCTCCCGCGGAGGGCCGCGAGCACCCGCGAAGCCGTCTCTGTGCCCAGCTCGGCCTCCATCCGTTCCGCAAAGCCTGCGGGGAGTGTGCGCTCTTCTGTCATAACCTGCTGTCGAGTATTGCTTTGGCCTCGCGGCGGAGATAAGGCACCTCCACCACCCACGGGCAGCCGTAGTCGGGATGGAACACCCCTAAGCGGGCAACAGCCGTCGGGATGTCGTATTCAGTTTCAAGGATATAGCGGTAAAGACTGAGCTGAAGGGCGTAGTGCCAGTACGACGTGTCAGGAATATGGGCCACTGCGGCCTTTACGCCGCACTTCCCCCGGAACCCCTCGCAGATAGGCTCCCCCTCGGGCGATACCACCTTCGACGACCGTTTCCAGTCCCACAGCTCGAAGCGGCCCCTCTCCCCGGCAAGGAAATCCAGAGTCCCCGCCACACGGTACCTCTCGCTGAAAATCCGCCATTCCGAGCGGAAAGGCACGAGCCGGTGGACGGAGGCGAAGCGGAGAAAATTCCCGAAAGCCCTGTCCGCGCAGGCCTCAGGCGAAGGCTTCTCGCCGAGGTAGTAGCGCTCCACGCGGTCGTGAAGCTCCGTCCCGAGAGCGCTCGCCCTCCGGGCCTTGGCTTCCCATTCTGCCTTGATAGCCTCCGCCGGATGCTCCGGCGTGGCCTTGCGCGCGGCCCAGTAGTCTGCGTCGAACTGCTCGAAAAGCCCCTCCACGATAGTCGTCACCGACTCGCAGACAAGCTGACTGCCGTCCGACTCACGGTCTACATAATAAGTATGCGTCGGAGCGTCGAAATGAAGCCGACGGTCCCGTGCGTGCGCGTTCCGCTCATTGTAATTCATCTCGCAAAAATACAAAACCCCGCCCAAAATTCCAAATCCCGAATCACCTGTGGCCGGGAAATCAGGTCATCAGTTTACGTGCGGGAATGTGTCAAAATACCGCTTGGTAGATAATTCTTGAAACATTCTTGCTTTAACGCGTTGAAAATGAGTAGGGACGCGCCAGTGGCGCGTCCGCTCCGAACGGGCGAATTTGAATTTTGACACACCCATATTGTTATGACACACATACGTAGAAAGCTACAGACTCACATCACATCCTCCGGGGGGAGGAATATCTGGGTGATGAGGGTGATGCGGTCGGGATCGTGGGTCGGGACGATGGTCGGCAGGGTGCTGAAGTGGCGGCGGATGCGCTCGCCCCAGGCAGTGAGGTTGCTGTGGGAGGCCACGACGATACGCGTCTCCGAGGGGGTGGCGCCCACGTGCCGGAGCATTGCCTGCGACATGCGGTTGAGCCGCGCCATGGTCTCCGCGAGGTCTACCTCCGGAAGGTAGGGCGCCGGGGGCGACGCGGTGAGATGGTCGGCGAAGTAGCGTGGGCCGAAGCTTCGGGCAACGGCGGCGCGGGCCGAGTCCTCCATGCTTCGCCTGAGCTCCGCCAGACCCTCCGGCCTGACCTCGAAGCTCCGGAAGGCCGCCATGAAGTCGAAGGTCGAGGCGATGTTGTTCTCATACTGCCGGAAATAGGCTAAAAGCACGTCGCGGTCGCCCAGGACGCGGAATTTCGGGTCGTCCCCAAGGTCCAGGGCCAGACTCCGCTTCTCGTATTCCTTATGCCAGAGCCTGAGGTTCGACACGAAGGACGAAAGGCGCACGTAAGTGCCCTCCAGCTCCTGACGGATGTCCTTGAGCATGTCGAGCACCGCGCCGGCCGCGAAGAACCTCATCTCCAGCGACTCCTCCCGCCGCTCGAGGTGAAGGATGCCCTCCGCGAGCTCGTTGATGGCGTCCTTGTAGTCCCGGTCCTTTTTAGGCTTCCAGTATGAGAAGTAGAATATCAGCATGAACAGCAGCCACCCGAGGGCAGCCGCACCCGCGGCAAGGAAGCATTTTCCCCCGTCGTCCCAGGTCGCCATGGTACACAGCAGGGTGATTCCTCCCGCAATCAGGGCCACGAAAGCGTTCCCTGACCAGAATATCCGGAACTGCCGCTCGCGGTTGGCCTTGATGTTGTTGCGCATATCCGTCTCGCGCTCACGGAGCTCGCTGATATCTGAGGCGATGGCGCTTTTGAGAAATCCGAGCAGATTTCGCCGCGTGCGCGGCATGCTAAGGATGTCTATCAGGTTCGTGAAGTAGCGGTAGGCCGCCGCGAATTCCGCCGTACAGCCGTCGAGCTGAATGTTGGCGTACTCGAGAGCGTTGCGGATCGACCGGATTTCCACTTCCGTCTCCGTTCCGGCGATTTTTGCCACCACGGGCAGAGGGCTGTCCTCCGCTGCCGATTCCGTGTCCGTAGTCCGCTCGATTATGCAGCAGAAGTTGTTGAGCGCCGGGTCGTCGATGTAGGCCGCTGACACGTAGCAGTAGCCCTCGTCGCCGAAGTCCTTGCCCCAGGAATTGCGCACGATGTAGATTTTTGCCTGCTCGTCGTAGCCGACGATGGCCATGGCGTGGTTGTAGAGCGCCCCTTCGGCGATTTCAGCATCAGTGGGGCGCCCGATGTACGGTCCTGAGGCACCGAATTTCTCGGGGATGCGCAGAGATAGTCCTACCGGGAATCCTTCGGCCAGCGCCGAGGTGATGAGCGTGTGGTTCTTCTCCATGTCCTCGAACTTCCGGCCTGTGCGTTCCAGAGGCACTTCGAGGGCCCGCAGGAGGCGGTGCTCCTGTGCGTCGGCCGTGGCGTCGGCGCCCGGCTCGCGGTCGGGGTCCCTGTCGGAGTATTCGTAAAGCTCACCTCGGCAGGCTCCCGCCTTCGCCAGGATGGCGAACTGCTCGCTGAAGTTGCTGCCCTTGTCCTTTTTGCCAGTCAGGATGTTGGAATGGTAGAAAAGATAGGCCTCGCTGAGTTTCAGCCGTTTTTCGCCGTCGGGATTCAGCCGGTTGGCAAGCCCCTCGTAGAGAGCTGCCGTCGCGAAGGAGCTGCAGGCCCCGAGCTCACCCTGACTGACGGCCGGCCCGAAGAAGCGCCGCAGGTCGACCGACGGCGGAAGGGTCAGCCCCGGACGTGGTGCGTATTTTTCCGACAGCGGCTCCTCCGGCGCGGAGGCCCGGCGCCACACCGCGGGCACTACCAGCGTGCCCTCCTCGTTGAGTACCGTCAGGGCCTCTCCGCGCGCACGCTGTGTGTTCATCAGTTTCTCCAGTCGCTCGTTGCTCCGGCGGATCCACGCCGAAAGCTCGATTATCTCGAGGCGCAGGCGCTTTATATCGGCCAGAGGGTTGAAGCACTCCGAGTTGCGCGGGTCCGGAACAGGCTTGCCCTTGTCGTCCCTGCCCACAGGCGGATAGCACAGCTCGGGATAGTCCCCGCGGATAGGAAGCTCCACGTCGCGGTCCAGCCCCAGCCACGCGCGCGCCGACTTCGAGGCCTGGAGGAACACTTCAAGCGGCTCGGCGAAGGAGTCATCGAAGATGCAGTCGAGATTCGGGGTCATACCCCGCAGGTAGCGGTTGTCCTTCCCGAGGATAAGCGCGAGGGTCGCCTCCCGCTCGGGCATGGACCGCCCGTCGGCGAAGACTACAGAGGCCAGCTTCGATGCGATGGCCTTGCGGTCCTTCTCGATGGCGGCGCTGATTTCGTCGTTGATTTCGTTGGAGGTCTTCCCGAGCTTGGCCGGATGCTCCACATGCCGGGCGTAGAGCCTCGCGTAGTAGCCGGGGATGTCCCTCAGCGCATCCGCCGCCGCGGCGTCGGCCTTCGAAAGGTTCACCCTCTCTTCCGTCACCCCCGCTTTCTTCAGCGCCGAAGCGAAAGCCTTGCTCATCAGGAACTCCTCGAACTTCGGCCGCGTGAATTCCACGCTCGCCAGCCCGAGGCCCATCACCGCACCCGCCTGCTGGTAGACCACCGGAGGGAAGAGGGCCGGATAGTTGGACATGACTGCCGTGAAGAACTCCCCGAGGAAGCGCGCGAGCCGCGTAAAGTCGAAGTTTACCGGCGCGTTGTTGTCGAGGAAGTCGTCGAGAACGCAGAAGCTCGCCGGTACAGGCAGCGAGCCGACTTTGCCGGCGATGCCTGATATTCTCGCCCTCTCCGCGGCGTCGTCAGCCCGCGAGGGGGCCGCGGGACTGTTTTCTGCGGCATTCGCGAGCCATCCGCGGAGTCCGATTACGCACAGCGTCACGGGCATCACGCAGGCCGCGGCCTCGTCGGCCAGCGCGCAGACCGTCTCCTCCGCCTCCGCCTCGTACAGCGGAACCACAGCGAAGAGGTGGAGCGTAGGATTGTCGTCGCTCAGCGACACGGTCCTGCGGTAAAGTTCGGCAAGCGCCGCCCCTGGAGCCGCCCCTGGGGACAGAGGGCCGCTCTCGCTGTTGTAGGCCTCGGGTTCCGGCGAGCGGAGTCTGATGAAATCGGATACTGCTCCGGCCAGCGGCTTCATCGACGCCGCCGGCCAGAGACATGTGATATGGGTCATCTATTTCAGAGATTGTCGAGAATGTATTCCATCTCCTCGTTGAGGAGGTTGTAGTCTTTTTCGTAGGTCTCGAGCTCGCCCTCCGGAATGGGGCACTGCGAGAAGCGCCGGAGGTACGTGCCGTCGTTCACCGACTCTTTGCACTGCCGCGGAAGCGTGGCCACGGGGTTCTCCGGGCCTCCGGTGTTCATCCGGGCAACGGCCTCGTCGATTTCCGCACGGATATCCCCCAGTTTTTCGCTGAAGAAGGTGAAAGCCTTGTGGCGCGAGTCGCCTATGGCCACGCGGAACTGCGAGAGCGGCCGGCCCCCGAGGGCGTGGCTCCTCAGCATGTACTGCCCCTTCTCCGGGCTGTAGGTCACGAGCCCGAACAGCAGGGCCTCGATCCAAAGCCCCATGGCCTCCTCGCGGTCGCCGCCCGTGAAGCCCAGCTTGAAGTTCTCGTCGCGCAGTCGTTCATAGAGGCCCATGTCCCAGTGGGAACTTCCAGGATGGGCGCGCTCCCGGTCGTTGTACTCCGTCTCGTAGCGTTCGATGCTTTCCAGAGCGAAAGGAGGTATCACGCTCACCTGGTGGTAGATGATTACGCGGTCGCGAAGCCCCGTCGACGAGTATTGCACGTTGCCCGACGTGGAGATGACCTCGGTCAGTAGCTCCTTGGAGAGGGCCGTTTTGGTGTGGTCGGCCACGCCGAAGTAGTAATAGTCCGTCGGGCGCTGGCGCACGCAGGTGTCGTAGCCCTTGTAGTTGTAGGGCAGAAGGGGGAGGCTCTTGGTCACGGCGCGGCGCAGGATGGCCTTCACCTCCTCGGGCCCGAGGGCCCGGAGGATGCTTTCGAGGTCCGTGTCGGCGTAGGCTTTGGTCTTGGGGAGCGTAAGGGCGAACTCGCGGAGCCATTCGCCCACCTTTCCCGAGGTCTCCGACGCGAAGATGCTCAGGCCGCCCTTGGGCTCCATGAAGCGGATGAAGTCGTTCATCACCACGTCCCCCGCCGAGCATTCCACCTTGTCGACCTCCACCGTCGTCAGGTCCTCGGAGAAGAAGCTTCCCGCGCCTATGCCCTGGCGGATGGCCTCTATCTCGTTGCGCGAGGCCGAGTAGACCGCCGCAAGGTTCTCGTAGATGGTGTCCACGCGGTTCAGTCGGGTCTGCAGTAGGCTCAGAAGCCAGTTGTAGAAGTTCCTGGCAAGCTGACGGCGCTGTACCTCGCGGCTCTTGGTCACGCGCACCATCGTCGCCGAGCAGAGGTCCTGGCACAGCTCCTTGCGCTTGCGGCCCGAGAAGATGCCCGTGGCGTCCTCGATTTCGCGCACCAGGTTGCGGGCCTCGCTTTCCGCCACGGCTCCCTCTTCCTCGAACTTCGTGATTTCCGCCTCCATCTCTCCGTCGCAGAGCTGAATCTGGGAGATGAGCACCTTGAGGATGTGCTCCGTGTTGAACACGCCGCACTCGCGGTTGATGTTCTCCTTTACAAGGTCGGCCAGCGAAAGCTCGATGCGGCTCTTCAGGCTCTGAAGCTTGTCGTCCATCGCCTGCGCGTTCTCCTTGCAGTTGGCGTTGTAGAAGGCCTCCGAGTCGCCTGCCGCGTAGGCCGGGTTGATGTCTTCGAGGATGGCCCGGGGCGCCGGAGTCATGAAATAGTCGATGACGTCGTCCTTCCCGAGGTTCTCGCGGATGGAGTTGCGGTCGATCCAGGCGTTGGCTATCGACGAGGGGTCGTCGCAGCCTCCGTTGCGCAGGCGGTCGATGATGTTCTGGCGCGCCTTGTTGGCGAAAATGCGGGCCAGGGCCGTGGCGTTGAAGCATACCTCGCTCACGCCGAAGCCGGCGACCCACGACCGCTTCGACTCCACGAGCCGGCCGTTCTTGTATATCTCAACGTCCATCGTGTGCTCGGCGATGTCCTTCTCGACGTTGTCGGCTACCGAGGCCGTGGCTACGCTCAGTTCGCCGATACCCGTCACCAGCGCGAGCGAGATGGCGTCGCAGAGTGGCTCGCTCGACTCGTAGGTGTAGTTGTCCGCGTTCTTGTTGTCGATGAAGTAGATTGCGTCGTAGGGCGCCGAGTCCACAGTCTGCGTCGACCGCTGCCACTTGAAGGTGAAGGGCCGCTCCGTGTCGAGCGTCATGAGGTAGTCGAGGTCCAGGATGGCGCCGTAGGCGTTGGAGCGCACGCGGGAGCTCCCCGCGCCCTGCACCATCGACCGGAACACGTCGGCCATAAGCGCGTAGCCGCTGATTTTGACGTCGTTGGCGTTGGGGTACATCTGCCTCAGAAGATAGCCTAAGTTGATGAAGGTTCCGCAGCCCGTGCCGCCGCCGAGGGAGAAGACAACGTGTATTTCCGTCGCGTTCGACAGGAGTTCGTAGGCAGGGTTGTTGATGTGCGAGGCCGAGTTGATGGCGTGTACCGACGCCGCGATGCGGTCGCGTAGCTTGTCGTCGTGGAGAGTGATGGCGAAGCGACCGTTGGAGCGCGTCGCTCCCGCCCCCTGGGTCAGGGTTTTCAGCGACTCCACGTTGCTCTTCGGAATCCAGTCGAACACCTCCGGCGTCCGGTTGTATATCGTGCGGGGATTGACTTCGGTGATGGGGTACTGCTCGGAAGCCGTGAGGCGGATGTCCGTACCGTCAGCGGCCTTTTCCGACTTGGAATATACGCCGCCGTCGGTGTCGATGCCGAGAAAACCGACCATAGGCGGTATCTCGCCGTAGTTGTCGTAAAGCATTTTCTTGGTCTTCACAAGGGCCATCATGCCCGTGCCTCCAAGACCGATGAAGAGAGTTCGTCTGATTTTTGCCATAGTATCGATGAGTTTAAATTTTCATGATTGAGGTCTCGCCCTCCGGCGAGCGGAGTTTATAGTCGTAGCCGCGGGAGAGGATGAAGCCGGGGCTTACGCTCCACCCCGCGGGGCACTTCACTTTCACCTTCCCGCGGGAAGCCGGAAGGATGAGGATGTCGGAGGTCCACTGCGGGGCATTCACGTAGAGGGTCTTCCCCGTGAAGATGCGGCTCGGAAGGCTCTGCTTGTGGCGCCGCGAGGTCAGAACAACCCTCGGATACCCCTTCGTGTGTACGCGCCGCCAGTAGGTCCCGGGGCCGCTGATTTCTATGTTGTGCGCCTTTATTGCCGGATAGCGTATCGGACGCAGCACGCAGAACCACAGCAGCAGCGCCGCAAGGAGGAGGATGCCCAGACATATCAGCGCTATCTTCAGCGGGTTCATGCTCTCCGAGTAGCCGCTCCGGAAGGAGAGGCCTCCCATGTCGCGCAGCTCCTCCGGAGGCATTCCGTTCACGCGCTCCAGATTGTTGGCGGTCGTGGGCACGAGGCTGAAATAGCGCTTGCCCTCTCGGGCCCCGGGCCGGAAAACAAGGCCGAGAGTCGCCGGAGTCGCGGGAGTGACCGTGATGGCGTCGCCCGCGCTGTATTCGCGGCCGTCGTAGAACAGCGCGAAGTCGTCGTCCGGCTCGTCCTTGGGAACCGCCACGCGCATCTGGAGTGCCGACCGCGCATCTTTTGCCGCGTCGTTGAACAAGGGCGTCAGGTCGACCTTCACCGTGTCAGGCTCCGCCGCTCCCCAGAAGAGGAAGGAGTCGTACCATCCGGCTTTGCCGAGTTCCGTCTCGTCCGTCGTGCCTCCGGCCAGTTCGAGCGTGCGGAGCGGTCGGTTGGCCACTACGACCGTCACGTCCGGATTGATGACGTGGATGCCCGGCGTCGTGGCCGTGATTCTGGCATGGAATTCGTAGTTCCCGTCCGTGTCGCAGCTGTCGGCGATGGCCTTCGAGAGTTCGTTCACGTCAATCCCCGCATCCACGGGGTCGACCTTGACCCTGATTACGCCGTCCACACTCTTTCCGCCGACTACGCTCACCCGGAAAAACGGGTCCTTCGACGTGGCGCGCATGTCGACGGTCCGGTCTATCGAGTAAGCGAGCGGCACGGCCTCGTCGAGGGTTAGCGTCGAGGTGTAGATTACGTTGCGTCCCAGGTCCGTGTACTCGGGCACCACGCCCTCCACGGGTGTCACGACGTGGATGTTCCTGCACATTTCCGCCACCCGGAGGATTGTGCTGTCAACCGCCGCCTGATTCAGCATTATGTAGAACAGGCGCGTGTTCGGGTAGTGGCCGCACCAGCGCTCAAGGGCCTCCGCCACCCCCTTCGCGCCGAGTCGCGAGTCCTCGCCGTCGGTGAAGAGATAGATGCGGTTGTCGCGCGTAGGGCTGATGAGCTCGTTCCCGGCGTTGAGGGCGTCGACGATATGGGTAAATTTGTGAGGAGTCGAAATCTTCTGGTCGAAAAAGTTCATCATCGACTCCCTGACCGTCGATTTGTCCTTTTTTGCCATATAATCCGCCGCCGTGAAGTTTATGCTCGGAAAAGGGTTGTCCTGAAAGGCAATGACATGGGTTGTGGCATCAGGACTCGTCGCGGCATCGCTCTGCAGCGTGCGGTCAAGTGAGTTTTTGGCCTGGTCCCAGATTTGGTAATCCTTCATCGATGCCGTGACATCGAACAGATAGATATTGTTTCGCTCCCTTTCGGCATTCGCCCCCAAACCGAGACAGAACACCATGAGAGCCAACAGGGATTTGCGTAGTTTTTCCATTCCGCAAACTTAAACATTTTTTTGCAAACCAGCAAAAAATATGTTGCAAAACATCTTTCCCCCCGCCGCAGACCCTTAACCATAAGACTTATAAATCTTACAAGCCGGAATCGGCTCACTCCTTCGGCGGGGTGAGGGTGTCGAGGATCTGGGCGAGTTCGGTTTCGGTGGCGGTAAGGGCTGCGCGGCATTCGGTGAGTAGTTCGGCGGCGCGGCGCGTCCGGGCCGCGAGGGTGTCGATGTCGCAGGTGTCGCTGCGCATGGAGTTGAGGATGCCTTCGAGTTCGGCGATTTTTTCTGAGTAGGTGGACATGGGGTCAGCTGTCTTTGGAGAGTACGGTTGAATAGATTTTTCCTTCGGCCAAAAGTGTCTCGATTACTTCGCCCGGAAGGAGTTGCGAGGGGGCTGTCAGGGCTCGGCCTCCGACGCGCGTCACGGAGAAGCCGCGCCGGAGCGTGGCCTGCGGGCTGAGGGCATCCAGAATGCCCGCTATCGCGTCAAGGCGCTCGCGGCGCCGCGCTACGGCACCGAGGGCATATTCGGCGAGGCGTTCTCCGACTTCGGGTGACACCCGGCGGCGCGCCCGCTCGAGGACTCCGCGCACAAGGAGCGGAAGCTCCCCGCCGCTGCGGGCGAGAAGGGTGTGGGCCGCGCGTGTGCGCTCCGTCACGGCCCGGCTGATGCCGAGAGCGGTCTCGCGGAGCCGCGAGAGCTCCCCTTCGGCCAGCGAAACGAGGTACTCCGCCGCCGCTGTCGGAGTCCGCAGGCTCCGCGCGGCGATGTAGTCGAGCGCGCAGATGTCGCGCTCGTGGCCTATGCCCACGATTACCGGCAGGGGGAACTGCGCCACGTGCGCCGCGAGGTTGTAGTCGTCGAAGGCCACGAGGTCGGCCACGGCGCCCCCGCCGCGGATGATGGCCACGCAGTCGAAGCGTTCCGCCCCCGCGGCCACTGCCTCGAGCGCCGCGATGATGCCCGGTGATGTCTGCGCGCCCTGCATCGGAGCCTCGAAGAGCTCCGTCGTGAAGCGTATCCGTGCCGGCGAGGAGTAGAGCTGACGCACAAAGTCGCCGTAGCCCGCGGCCCCGGTTGCGGAAATTATCGCTATGCGCAGAGCGGGCACAGGCCAGGGTAGGCTCCGGTTAAGGTCGTAGACTCCCTCGGCCTGAAGACGGGAGAGGATTTCGTTGCGCCGGCGCACCATGTCGCCGACGGTGAACTCCGGGTTGATGTCCGTGACCGTGAGGCTGAGGCCGAAAAGGGGATGGAAAGTGGTGCGGATGCGCACCATGATTTTCAGGTCCGACCGCAGTGGCGAGCCCGTGGCGGCCTCGAAGGAAGCCGTGAGGCGCCCGAAGTCCCGGGCCCAGATCATGGCCCGCATCTTCGCTTTCTGAGTGCCGTCAGGGCCTTTTTCAATCAGGTCGAGGTAGCAGTGACCGCGCGACACGCGCAGGTCCGAGGTCTCGCCCGTGACCCACACGTCGTTCACGCCGGGAGCCATGGCGATGGCCGCGCCGAGGCGCGCCGTCAGCTCGCTCAGGGTGATGGCCCGGATTTGTGCGCTCATTTCTTTTCCGGGGCTACAAGTTTTCCGCCCTTCACCACGCGCCGTAGCTCCGGGCGGATGAATTTCAGCGCGGGAATTTCCTCCGGGGTGCCCGTGGGGGTCGAATAGTGCTCGGCCGTGCGGTCGCGGAAGGTGAATATGCCCGTCTCGGGGTCGTAGGTCACTGTCCGGAAGTCCATCTGCGGGTAGTCCGCCGCTCCGAGCCTGGCTTTTTTGGCCTCGGGCATGAGGAAATCAGCGAATGTTGGAGTCTTCACGCGGCGTTCCGACCAGTCCGAGGCGCCGTAGAAGGCGATGGACGAGTCCGGCGTGGGAGTCTTGACCGTCTCAACGAGCGCGATGAGCGTGTCGCCCCCGTTGGGCACGACGGCGAGTGTGAGTATGGAGTTCTTTCCCACGAGTACGTCCATGGAGCCGTCCGTGGCCGAGAGAATCCGGCTCTTGCCTCCGAAGACGTTGGACGACGGATTCTGCAGCCCTGCGTTCCAGTAGTCTATCATGTCGAGGCGCGTGGCCGGCGAGAAGAGGTTGAAGCGCTCGACGGGCATCGTGGCGAAAAAATCGAGAGCGGTCCTCGCGCCGGCGCCGAGGGCGCCGAAGGCGAGGACTGCCGTAAGTGCGAGCCGAGCAAGCCGGGGGCTATTTCCGGTATTTCTTGCTGTAAGGCTTTGATTTGCGTTCGGATGCGTGGGCATAGTCTTTTGATTGGTCGGCGATTTCGGAGTAGAGCCGTTTGCCGTAGAATTCCGCGCCCTTCAGGGCGGAGACGACGCGCTTGGCGTCGCCCTTGCGCACGTCGAAGAGCGAGTAGCCCGGCATGAGGTCTATGCGCCCCACGTCCACGCGCTTGCCCTCCACGAGCTTGTTGAGCATGTCGATAAGGTTGCCGGCGAAGAAGCCGTCGGCTTTGCCCGCCGAGACGTACACGCGTTCCATTCCGGGCTCCGCCGTGCGGCGGTCCTTGTCCTTGTCGCTCACGGGCTGGCGCTCCTTGCGCTCCTTCTTCGCGGGTTTTTCGTCGATGAAGTCGATGTCGGGCGCGTCCTTGTAGTAGTTGAGAAGCCGGTTGAATTCAAGCGACACCACGCGCTTGAGCAGGTCCTCGCCCGAGAGCCACGAGAGCTTGCGTGCTACACCGGGGAGATACTTGGCGATTTCCTCCTCGTTCACCTCCACGCGCTCGAGGCGGTCCGCGAGGTTGTAGAGCTGTTTCTCGATGATGTGCTCTGGTGTCGGAACCTCCTTACGCTCGAATTTCTTGCCGATGATGCGCTCGATTTCGCGCAGGCGCCCCTTTTCGCGCGAGTGGATGATGGCTATGGAGACGCCCGTCTTTCCCGCGCGTCCGGTTCGGCCCGAGCGGTGCGTGTAGACGGCGGTATCGTCCGGAAGCCCGTAGTTGATGACGTGTGTGAGGTCGTCCACGTCGAGGCCGCGGGCAGCCACATCGGTGGCAACGAGGAGGGTGATGACGCGGTCGCGGAACTTCTTCATCACGATGTCGCGCTGCTGCTGCGAAAGGTCGCCGTGCAGGGCGTCGGCGTTGTAGCCGTCCTGGATGAGCTTGTCGGCGATTTCCTGCGTGTCGCGGCGGGTGCGGCAGAAGATGATGGCGTAGATATTCGGATTGTTGTCGGCGATGCGCTTGAGCGCCAGATACTTGTCGCGGGCGTTCACCATGTAGTAGATGTGCCGCACGTTCTTGGCCCCCTCGTTGCGCGTGCCGACGACGATTTCCTCCGGCTCGTGCATGAAGCGCTTGGCTATCCGCGCCACCTCGGCGGGCATCGTCGCCGAGAAGAGAAGCATCTTGCGGTCCTCCGGCACGTGCGAGAGGATGTCGTTGATGGAGTCGACGAAGCCCATGTTCAGCATCTCGTCGGCCTCGTCGAGCACTACGGTGTGGACGTCCGCGAGATTGACGACCCCGCGGTTGATGAGGTCGATGAGGCGTCCGGGCGTCGCCACGATAATCTGGACGCCCTTCTTCAGGGCCCGGATCTGGCTCTCGATGCTCGACCCTCCGTAGACAGGCAGGATTTCGAGGTCGGGAACGTATTTGGAGAAGTCGGCGAGGTCGCCGGCAATCTGGAGGCAGAGCTCGCGCGTGGGAGCGAGAATCAGCGCCTGAGGCACCTTCCGCGACGTGTCGGTGCGCTGGATGACGGGGAGGCCGAAGGCCGCGGTCTTGCCTGTGCCCGTCTGCGCCAGCGCCACGAGGTCGTGGTCGCCGTCCAGCAGAACGGGGATGACTTTTTCCTGCACGGGCATCGGTGTCTCGAAGCCCATTTCCTCGATGCCGCGCAGCAGGTCGTCGCGCACGCCGAGCTCTTCGAATGAATTCATGTCGTTTTGTGTGTTTTAAGCCGTTACTTGTCTCTCATGAACAGGTTGATGGGAGTGCCCGAGAAGTCCCAGTGCTCGCGGATTTTGTTCTCCAGATAGCGCCTGTAGGGCTCCTTGACCCATTGAGGGAGATTGCAGAAGAAGATAAAGGTAGGCACCTGTGCTCCCTTGAGCATGGTGATGTACTTGATTTTGATGAACTTGCCCTTGTTGCTTGGCGGGGGATACGCGTTGATGTCCTCCTGAAGGACGGTGTTCAGCTGCGAGGTGGGCACCGTGCGCCTGCGGTTCTCGTAGACGTGGACGGCGGTCTCCACAACCTTGAAGATGCGCTGCTTCGTGAGCGCCGAGGTGAAGATAATCGGGAAGTCCGTGAAGGGCGCGAAGCGCTCGCGGATGGCCGTCTCGTAGTGCTTGATGGCCGCGGTCGACTTGTCCTCCACGAGGTCCCACTTGTTCACGACGACAACCAGGCCCTTCTTGTTTTTCTGTATGAGGGAGAAGATGTTCACGTCCTGGGCCTCGATGCCGCGCGTGGCGTCGATGATGAGGATGCAGACGTCGGAGGCCTCGATGGCGCGGATCGAGCGGATGACGGAGTAATATTCGATGTCCTCGTTCACCTTGTTCTTCTTGCGGATGCCCGCGGTGTCAACGAGGTAGAAGTCGAAGCCGAACTTGTTGTAGCGCGTGTAGATGGAGTCGCGCGTCGTCCCGGCGATGTCCGTCACGATGTGGCGGTCCTCGCCGATGAAGGCGTTGATGAGCGATGACTTGCCCGCGTTGGGCCTCCCCACGATGGCGAACTTGGGGATGTCGTCGAGCTCCCAGGCGCTGTCCTCGTCAGGCTCGGGAAGCTTCTTGACGATTTCGTCCAGAAGGTCGCCGGTGCCGTAGCCGTTGGCCGCCGACACGGGGTAGGGGTCCCCAAGCCCGAGCGAATAGAATTCGGCGATATTGTACACCCACTCATTGGAGTCGACTTTGTTTGCCACGAGAATCACCGGCTTGCGGCTCTTGCGCAGGATTTCGGCCACGTGGTCGTCGAGGTCCGTAACCCCGTTCATCGCGTCCACCACGAAGAGGATTTCGTCGGCTTGCTCGATGGCGAGCTCCACCTGGCGGTTGATTTCTGTCTCGAACACGTCCTCGGAGTTCACTACCCAGCCTCCGGTGTCGACGATGGAAAATTCTTTACCGTTCCAATCGACTTTCCCGTACTGGCGGTCGCGGGTAGTGCCCGCCGTGGGGTCGACGATTGCGGTTCTGGACTGCGTGAGCCGGTTGAAGAGGGTGGATTTACCGACGTTAGGGCGTCCAACTATTGCTACAAGTTGTCCCATAATATAAAATACAGGTTGAATTACGATTTACAAAGTTACGCAAAACATGCGGAACCGACAAATATGCGCCTATTCGATGTAGCCGAAGGAGCGCAGTTTGTTCTCGCGGTTGCGCCAGTTGGGCTCCACCTTCACGAAGAGCTCGAGGTAGACGCTCTTGCCGAAGAACTTCTCGATGTCCTTGCGGGCCTCCGTGCCCACCTTCTTGAGCATCGAGCCTCCGCGGCCGATGAGGATGCCTTTCTGGCTCTCGCGCTCGACGTAGATTACGGCCATGATGTGGATCGAGTTCTCCTTCTCCTCAAATTTCTCGACGATTACCTCCGCGGAATAGGGCACTTCCTTGTCGTAGTTCAGGAGAATTTTCTCGCGGATGATTTCGGTGACGAAGAAGCGCGCGGGCTTGTCGGTCAGGGCGTCCTTGCCGAAGTAGGGTTCGCCCTCGGGGAGAAGCTCCACGATGCGCGCCATGAGGTTGTCGACATTGAAGCGCTCCTTGGCCGAGGTCGGGAAGATTTCGGCGTTGGGGAGCAGCTCGCGCCAGCGCGCCACGATGGCGTCAAGCTCCGTGTTGTCCTTCAGAAGGTCGATTTTGTTGATTACCAGAAGCACTGGAACCTTCTCCGCGGCGACCTTCGCGAGGAAGTCCGCGTTCTTGGTGGGGTCCTCGACAACGTCCGTGACGTACAGGAGGATGTCGGCGTCGGTGAGCGCCCCCTCGCTGAAGGCGAGCATCGAGTCCTGAAGCTTGTATTTCGGCGAGAGCACTCCGGGAGTGTCCGAGAAGACTATCTGATATTCGGGCGTGTTGACGATGCCCATGATGCGGTGGCGCGTGGTCTGCGCCTTTGAGGTGATGATGCTTACGCGTTCCCCCACGAGGTCGTTCATGAGGGTGGACTTGCCGACATTTGGGTTGCCGACGATATTGACGAAGCCCGAACGGTGGCCCGGAGCCGGTGCGAGGGGTAGATTGTTGTCGCTCATTTTTGTTGTAAGAGGTGTTTTATGTGAATTTCATAGTAGAAACGCTCGAAAGGGCCCTGATGTTGGGCCGGGCAGAAAAAAGCAAGGCGCGCGGTGAGAGGCGCGTCTTGCTTTTCAGTGGGATGGTGCCGGTTCTCAGAGGTCCCAGACAAGGTACATGGCGCCCCAGGTGAACCCTGCGCCGAAGGCCGTCAGAAGGAGCTTGTCGCCTTTTTTGAGCGTTGTCTTGAACTCGTCGAGGCACAGCGGAATCGAGGCGGCCGATGTGTTGCCGTAATGCTCGATGTTGACGAGAACCTTCTCGCGGGGCATCTTGGCGCGGTCTGCCACGGCCTCGATGATGCGGAGGTTGGCCTGGTGAGGGATGAGGTAGTCTACCTCGTCAACGGTCAGATGGTTGCGCTCCATGACGTCAAGCGTGCTCGTGAGCATGTTCATCACGGCGTGCTTGTAGACCGAGCGGCCGTCCTGGAAGAGGTAGTTCTCCCCGGCGTCGATGGTTTCGTGCGTGGCGGGCTTTACAGAACCTCCGGCAGGCATCAGAAGGTGCTCGAGGCCGTTGCCGTCCGTGTGGAACACGGCGTCGATTACGCCGGCCTTCGGGTCCTCGGTGGGCTCGACAAGCACGGCGGCGGCGCCGTCGCCGAACAGAGGGCAGGTGGCGCGGTCCTTGTAGTTGACCATGGACGACATTTTTTCAGCGGCCACGACGACCACTTTCTTGTAAATGCCGGACTTGATGTATGCGTTTGCGTCCTGAAGGGCTACGAGGAAGCCGGCGCAGGCGGCCTGGATGTCGTAGGCGTAGGCCCCGGTGAGGTCGCAGCGGTGGGCGATTACCGATGCCGTGGCCGGGAAGCGGTAGTCGGGGTTCGAGGTGGCGCAGATTATCAGCTGGACGTCCTTGGGGTCGCATTTGGCGTTTTCGAGGAGCCGCTTTACGGCGATGGCGCCCATGTAGGACGAGCCTTCGCCCTCCTTGTGCAGGATGCGGCGCTCCTTGATGCCCACGCGGGTGGTGATCCATTCGTCGTTGGTGTCGACCATCTTCGAGAGCATTTCGTTGTCGAGGATGTCGTCGGGGACGTATGATGCGATTGCAGAGATACGAGCGTTCATATTATAGTGCTTATATATAGCAAATTCCCTGCGCTGTCGCCATGATAATCCGCGGGGGCGGACGGCGATCGGCGCGGCGGGAAAAATGCTTATTTTTTAGGATTCCTAAAGATCTCCCCGGACCGTGTCGGCGCGGAGGCCGGAAGCCGGGGAGCGGTGAAGGGGGCGGCTCAGACGGCTGCGTCCTTCACGATGGCCTGCTTGCCGCGGTAGTAGCCGCATTCGCCGCATACTGTGTGGTAGACGTGCCATGCGCCGCAGTTGGGGCAGATAGCGAGGGTGGGAGCCACAGCCTTGTCGTGGGTGCGGCGCTTTGCGGTGCGAGTCTTGGATTGTTTGCGTTTAGGATGTGCCATTGTTGTTAAATTTTATTCCTGGAGTTTATATTTTTCACAAAGTCATGTGCCGTCCGCGGCCTCTTTTCCTGTTCCGGCGGCCCGGGGAGAAGCGCATCAGCCATTAATGCGCGCGGGCTGGAGGCCGGAACCCCGGGGGAGGGGCCTTAAACGGCGCTGTCGTCGCTGTTGTTGTCGCCGGAAAGCTTTTTAAGGGCATCCCAGCGGGGGTCCGACGCTCTGTCCTCCTCCTCCGTGTCGGGGAGCGAGTCCATCTCGTCGATCATCGCTTCTTCAAGCTCGAGGTCCTCGAGCTCCGCCGGAGTCGAGGAGCGGTGCTTTTTCAGCATCGCGCTCATCTGCCGGTTGCACTTTCCCAGCGGGTGGACGTGCTTGATGGGAATGGCGAGCGCCACGGTGTCGTAGATCATGTAGGCGACATTCAGGTAGTTGTCGCTCTCCGGAATCTGAAGGACATCGTCGCTTTCATCGTTGTAGTCCTCGCCGTATTCCACCGTAATGTGGTACTCCGTGTCGATGGGGAAGTGGAGGTCGTCGAGACAACGGTCGCAAATGAGCAGAACCTCTCCGCGGATTGTGAAATCCAGGAGATAGTAGTGTCCGTTGTAGTCCACGCTCAGGTCTACTGTCAGGTCCGCGTCGTGGATGTCGGCGCTCTCCATGTTTTCGAAGAAGAGCTTGTCGAGGTGGTACTGAAAAGCGTGTTTTCCTGCCGGAAGGCTCTTCAGCGGGAGCTTGAAAGCGGTGAATTTTCCCATTTTTCGTGCGTGAGGAGAGAAAAACTTTGCAAAGTTATCCATTCTCCCGCAAATTGCCAAGTTTTTAGCAAAAATTTTCATTTCCTTTTCACTTGTTGCCTTGGTTGTTGCCTTGAGCTGTTGTATCATTTCTACAGACAATCCCTTCTTTCGCTCCACGGTGCGGAGGCGCGCCAGAGGGCCTGCTGTTCCGAGGGGGTGAGGGGCGGGGCCGTTTCGGCGATGATGTGCAGGGCTATCGCCCGCGTCATCAGGAGGTCGTCGTGGTAGCCCGTCTTGGCCCCGAAGGAGCCGTTGGGGCGCTGTTCGTAGGTGGCGAGCTCGTCGCAGGCCCGGTTGTCGCGCTCGATGTACGAGCGGTCGCGCACCGAGGCTATCAGCGTGTTCACGACCATGGCCTTCGTCGAACGGTTCGTGTGGAAGCCCACGCGGAGCGTCTCGGCCCGCGTGGCAAGGTCATACGACCGGCGGTGGTAGAGGTTGCTGTACTCCGAGGATATGCGGTTCAGAACAAAAAGGTTCGAGCCGTCCGCCTCCGTCTCCAGGGTGTTGCTCTCGATTACAAGCAGAGCGCCGTTGTACTCGCGGGCCATGGCGATGGCCATGTCGGCGAGAATGTCGTGGTCCGTGTGGCCGCGCCATTGCGCCACGACTTCCGGCGCCCCGTCGCGGCTCATCACCAGCACGACAGACCAGTCCGCTCCCGACGAGCGTCCTCCGACGTCCACGGCCACCACGTAGGAGCGTCCGGCCTCCGGAGCCTTCCACCGCACCGCGGCCGTAGTGGCGTCGGAGTTGCGGAAGCGCGGGGGAAAGTACCCGCTTCCCGCACGGCAGCCCAGGCGCAGTGCCTCGATGTCCGCGTTGCGGAACACTCCGGAACCCGTGTTGACGAATGCCTCGACGTCCGTAGTCGGGAATTCGGCCATCATCTGATGGGCCGAGCTGTATTCCCGGCGCTTGGTGCTGTACCAGTAAATCTGGTCGAGGCAGAGCCCTCGCTCCCAGAGCGCCGCCTCGTACTCGTCCCAGCTCTCCACGAATGCCGCGGGGTCGGGCGGCTCGAGCCGGTAGATTTCTATCTCGTACCATGGCACGAACACGGCGTGCTTGTCGCCCTCCCCGCGCGAGCAGCGCAGCCACTCGGAATGGAAGTAGTTGCCGACACCGTTTGCGGTCGATTCCATCACTATCAGCGAGTAGGGCACCATCGCCACGCCTCCGCACACCGCGCGTATGAAATCCGCCGGCGAGCGCGTCGTGGTTGAAGGCCAGAAGGCCGTCTCCGACAGGTGCGCCATCGCGAAGTCCGAGCCGCGGATTGCCTCCTGCTTCTCGGCCGACCCGAGGGTCACGCGGCAGTCGCGCCCGATGATGGTGCGCACGTTCTGCGAGCGCTCGTAGGGCTTGAAAACCGGCTTCCCGATATTGGGGTCGTTGCTGTCGAAAATTCCATCGGGATATTGTTCGAGAAGCTTCGTGTACATGCCGCGGATCACCCCTGCCGTGTCCTTGACGTGGGCGCAGATGAGCGAGTGCCAGTTGGTCTTGTGGCAGAGCTGAATCCATGCCATGTAGAACTGTACAAGCGTCGAGCCGCCCCACTGGCGCGCCTTCAGTAGAATCATGCGGATCGGGCGCCCCGCGAGGCGGTCGCCTTCGAGCACAGCGGCAACCCTGCGCTGCGGCGCGTTCAGAATGAAGTTCACTTGCTGCCCGCTGAGCTTGTCGCGGATTGTGGCGCACGTGGCGCACCAGTATTCAAAGTCGTGGCGGCAACGCAGCTTGCGCCACTCGAAGACCGATTCTGACGCCGCCGGATATGCCGGGTCGCGAAGCATGGCCACAGGCACCAAGGCCCTCCGGCCCGTGCCCGGTTCCGAGGCTTCAGCCCGCTCGCCGAGGCATCCGATGCCTCTCTCCGGGTCGTAGCTCTCCTGCCGCGCGGACATGCGGCGTAGATTTTCCGCGAGTATTTCCGGTGTGTTCATAATCATTTATGGATAAGGGTTATGCTTCGGAGAATGAAGTCGGCGCTGACGGTGCCGTGGATGCGCAGGCGGCATCGGCCGTATGTGGCCCGGCGCCCGAGAAGAGGGATGCGCAGAGGCCCGCGCAAGGCGCCGTGGACCATGCAGCCTTCCACCTGCGGCGAGTCCTCGTCCGCGGCCGCGAGGCGGTCCTGACGCACGTCAACATATATGTCCGCGCGCGAGCCTGCGGCGTCGATTTCCAGCATCCGCGGCCTCTCTTCCGAAGCGTCGAGGACGGCCTGCCAGTCGATGCTCACGCGCTCGCCGCTCCCGGCATCGGGCGCGAAGAGCATGAGCGCGCCTTCCCCGTCGGCGAAGACAGGCATGTTCAGTCCCCGCACCGAGCGCACCGGCATTCCCGCTCCGGAGGCGAAGCTGTATTCCGTGTCGGTGGCGAGGTCCATTGCCGTGTCCGGACCCGTGAGAAGCGTGTCGGGCTCGGGAAAGTATTCGAGGAAAGGCCCTTCGGAGCGGCCCGGGCGCCCGGCGACGCTTCCCGTGGGACTGATGTTGAAGAGCCGCCCCGGGCCTGCGAGGAGGAAGGTGCCGTGCGGCCCCGCGGGAGCGAGGGCTTCGGCGCAGGCGATGCCTTCGTCGAGGATTTTCCGCACGGAATGCCGGCTGAGGTCTGTCGCTATGGAGTATGCGCCGTCGGCCCCTGCCGCCACGAAGCGGTGGCGCCCGAAGTCCCACGCCTGGTTTCCGGCCGGCGTGGACGCTATGGCGAGGATGGGGGAGGAGGCCCCGGTCCTCAGCACACTCAGCGCCTCGAGCGGCACCTCAGGCCGCACGAAGGCCACGGCGTCGGGGAAGCTGTGTTCGGTCTGAACCGTCTTTTCCGGCTCGAAGAGCTTCATCTCGCCCTGCGAGAGGTCAATTGCCGCGAAGCCCGGGCTCACATACAGCGCCATCCGTCCCGTGGGGTCCGGGGTGAGAGGGAATGTGCGGTCGAAGGTCGACGTCCCCCGCACCATCTGCACTCGCATCTCCACGGCGTCCGCCGCCGGATAGCTCAGCACCGGCGAGAGCCGCAGCGGGGCGCCTCCCTCGCCGTCTTCTTCCGCCGCGACCTGCTCGCGCCCGTCGGCGAAACGCACGCATACGCCCATCCTCCATCGTGTCGCCGATTCCGCTGTGTCGCGGCTCACCGCCATCTGCCCCGGACGGTAAGCCCCGAAGCGGAGCGCCCGGAGATTGGCCCAGGCACACGCCCCGGCGTCCGATGCCACGGCGCGCCCCCAGATTCGGTTGGGGAACATGAGCAGCGGCAGCTCATCGCGCCGCGGGGCGGTCCCGAGCGTCTTCTGCGCTTTTGCCGCCGACTCTTCCGCTCCCGCCGCCCGTCCGGAAGGACCCGGGACAAGGCTGTAGTCCGAGGCCGCCGGCAGGGAGCCGAGGGCCACGCGCGCCACACAGGTCTCGAGTTCGTCGAGCCGTGCAAGGACCGTGGCCAGTCGGCTTCGCGACGCTTCCTCTGTCTGTAGTGTCAGGCCCGCCCGGCGTCCGCCGAGGCTCACACGCACTGCCCGTTCCGTCCCACGCTGCACTGCCGTGGCCGTGGCTTCGGCGGCGGGAAGAAGGGGATGGAACTGAGGGCCCACAAGGAGTTCGACCGCAGCAGCCCCCCGCGCGCTTTCGGCGAAACCCCGGGGAATGGTGAGTTGCGGCTGCCATGCGTCGAGGGTTAGCGTCGACGCCGCGACGGTTCCGTCGGCTGAGACGGCGCGTTCCACGGCCTCTCCGGGTTCCGACACCCCGCGGCAGTCCCGCGAAAGAAGCACGGGCATACTTTCGAAAATCCGCCTCCCCTGCGCGTCGAGTAGTCGGTAGCGGACCAATGCCGGCTGTACGTATGCTCCCGCTCCGAGGGCATCGTCGGCGCAGCGGCAATATGCCTCGGTAAGGTCAGCTCCGAGGCCTTCGATGTCCGCGGAGCTGAGGACTCCGCTGGTCGGAAAGTCTTTCGAGAGGGTGCGCGGAGCGCTTGTGGCCGAGTAGCTGCCCGCGCCTGTCGCGCTCAGCCTCAGCGAGGGGTATTCTTCAGGCCATGCCTCGCGCCGGGGCGCGCCTGACGCGTCGAAGGAGAGGCTGAGCGCCGTAGCCTCGCCTGTCGAGCTGTCCTCGAGCATGACTGTGGCGCGGCCCTCGCCTCCGAGGGCGCAGACCGCCTCCCCCGAGAGCTCCGGGCTGAGGTGGCGTATGCCCACGGAATCGGGCCCGAGCTCGCCGCGCATGGTCCAGAGCTTCGTTTTCGAAGCGAAGAGATGTATAGGCTTCCCCTTCACGCGTATCGTGGCGAGGGGGCGCAGTGGGGTGGCCGATGACACAAGGAGCCTGTAGCCCGTCGCTGTCCGAAGTCCGCCCGCGCTCCGTGGCCGAAGGCCCTTGCAGATGTTTACGAGATTTTTTCCGATGTTGTCCTGTTCGCGGCACGGCTTGGCCGATGCCTTGGTCTTGTGTGTGCGTTTCATAGTAGTCATGGTTGAAAAATGATTGACTTTGCAAAGTTACGCTCTGTTTGCAGTTTCCCTGCACCATTGTGGCGCATCCTGTCGTTTAACAGATTTTCACATTCACATTTCAAGGCCCCAACCATCTCCCGTTCCGCGACTTACCCATGAGCGCGACCCGACCGGCGAACCGCTCTTTTTTTAGAACTCCAAATAAACATCTTTTAACTTCTGGGTGCCGGATTCTTGCCCCCGTGTCGTGTAATTTTGCCGCAGAAAGGCAAACTGCCTCTCTCCCTCCACCATCTTGAAAATCTCTTGCTCTATGTCCTTTTGGAATTATCTTGCCGGATTCTGGCTCTTCAACCGCATTTTTGGCGCGAAAAAACATGGCGCAACCTTCCCCTGTGCCCCGGAAAACGCCCCCGGATTCTATAATCCTCGCACATATGCCGACGATATGACATGGGCCGCCGACGACCCCGACCTCGAGCCCGACGAACTCGAGACCCTCGCCGACGACTACGGCTGCTATGGAAATATCGACGGTCCCGACGAATTCGACTTCCTCGACGACGACAACTGGTGAATTAAAAAAACACCCCCGCCGCGCATGTGCGGTGGGGGTGGAATCTCGCCTCCGGGAGGAGGTTCAACGCCGCGTCTTGGCTGTAATTGCGGGGCTGATTATGCCTTTTTGATGCGCTCGAGCTGGCCGTCGATGGCTTCGAGGGCCTTGTCGTAGGCTTCCTCGAAGGAGTCTGCGGTCTTCGTGCCTACGGTGTCCTTGATTCCCGGGGCTACGACCGTCACGACTACTTCCTTGTTGTTGGCGCTTTCGGGTTTGACCACCTTCAGGATGACGTCGACGGTGGTGATGGCGGGGTAGTGGCGGCCGAGGCGTTCGGCCTTCTTATTGATGTGGTCGGTGAGGCGCTGTGCGATTTCGAAGTTCACAGCCTGGATTCTTACGTCCATAGTCTTGCTGTTTAGTGGGTTAGTTATGAGTGTTTATTGCTTGCGGCCCTTGCTCGACGGCTTGGCGGCGAGGGGATGGGCCTGTCGGTAGTTGTCTTTTATTTCCTTGAGCGACAGATGGGTGTAACGCTGTGTCGTGGCGAGTGAGGCGTGGCCCATGAGCTTCTGGACGGCGGCCAGGTCTGCGCCGTTGTTCAGCATGTCTGTGGCGAAGGAGTGTCGAAGAACGTGCGGCGAGCGCTTCGGACTGCTCACCCGCGCATCCGTAAGCTCCACCTTGACGGCCCGGTACACCAGCCCGTAGTACACCGGCGTGCCGTCGGGACGGATGAAGAAGCTGCCTCCCGAGGGCGCGCACCCCAGCATCGGGGATAGCTCCGCGCGGAGCCGGCGGTAGCGGGCGATGGCCTCCGAGAGCTCCGGCCCGATGGGTATCTTTCGTTCTTTATTACGCTTGCCGAGCACTTTTAGTTCACAGCGGCCTGTGTCGACGTCGGCGTCCTTCAGCCCCACGATTTCTGCCGCGCGCATCCCCGTGGAGTAGATCATCAGCACGATGAGCCGGTCGCGCGTCCGCTTGAACTTTTCCAGGGGAGGGGCCGGAAGATTCTCGGATTCCTCCTTGGCCGCGAGGTCGAACATGGTCCGGGTCTGGGGGGAAGGAATGAAGGTGGGAAGCGGCTTGGCCGGGCGGGGCGATTTCAGTCCCTTGGCCGGGTTCGCGGGCAGTCCGCGGAAGCGGACAAGGTAGTTGTAGAACGACCTGACCGACTGCAGCTTGCGCGCGAGTGTCGTATTGGAGAGTCCCGAATAGGCTAAATCGGCGAGCCACGACCGGATATCGTTCATGGCGGCTAAGCTAAGGTCCGGTTCCGGGCCTCCTCCGCGGGCCGTCAGGTGCCGGCTGAACGACTCGAGGTCCGAGGCATACGACTGCACCGTATGAGCCGAGTAACGTTTCTCGCTCTTGAGATAGCTGATGTAGTCGTGCTGCAACATAGGCCGGGAGGTAATCTTTCGGCGGAAAATAGTTTTCCGTTCACGAATATACGCCCAATCTTTGAATTTTCCAAAAAAAAATCCGAAAAAACTCACTTTTCCCTACAGAAAATCCCCGGCATTTATTTTTTCACGCTCATGAACTCGGACATGGACGCCGTGTACAGGTTGCCGAAATTGTCGTCGTTGTAAACCATCACGTGGCTGCCTACCGTGTTGATGAACAGCCGGTAATACAGGTCGCGCATCGCTATGTCGCGGTCGGATGCTATCTGACGGATGAAGGTCGATGTGAAGCGGTTGCTCATCCACACCCGCAGTCGGTCGCTGAACACGTCGGCTTTCGACGTCTCGTCGCCGTTGGCCGCCGTGATGAAGAGCGCCCGGGGATGCCCTCGCATTGCTCCATGACGCTGCCCGAATAGCAGGCCTCGACCATCATCAGCACCTTCCGGTAGGAACCGGCATCGTGCATCTGTGAGAACGCAGCCGACAAATCATTGCCCGTGATTGCATTTTCGGTCTCGTTCCAGCACAGGGCGCCCGGTGTGCCGTGTCCGCTCCAGTATATGAACAGGTTGTCGTTTTCAGAAGAATCGATAACCGTCGGCAGGCTTTCGCTTTTCTCTCCTTTGAGGATTTTGAGGAAATCCCCGGGCGAGAGCTCCGACATTCAAGGTCGTAGACCTTTGATTCCGGCAGCTTTCCGCTCTGACGCCAGCCGTCGAGGTATTCATAGACAAGCCGGTCGATATGTTTGATTACGCATCCCGCGATTCTGTCCGACAGCGATGACTGGTCGACGTCCATCCCCGCCAGAAACGGGCACTCCCCGAACTCTCTTGAATATCGGTAAATGCCTGAGTTCTAGCCTCCGGCGACGGGGAAATAAAACTGTACTCCGAAGCCCACCCGTACATCTTCTGATACGCATGCGAAGCCGAGACATAGCCCTTCCAGTCGTCCGAGAGATACTCTGTGTCGCACGTGCGGCCATAGCCTGCCATAAATCCGTCTCCGGCAAGGGCGATGGGGCTGTCCGTGGGATTGGCAAGGACAACGAGAGCATCCTTCCCGCCTTCTTCGCAGAGGCTCGCGGCGGTAGCTCCGGCAAGGAAAGAGGCGCCGTACATGGAAATCTGGAACGAGGAGATTCCTTCGCCGAACTCCCTGCGGCTCTCGAACACAAGGATTTTCTTGTTGGCTGTAAGGGAGACACCGGATGTGACGCGGGCCACAAGGTCGTCGTAGTCGCTGCTTGCGAATACGAACAGCACGGGTATGTCGCTCTCCGGCCTTTGCAGCCAGTCGTGGAATATCCTTTCCGATTCTTCGAATTACTTGGGCGAGTACATGAAGATGTCCACTTCGGGATTATCCTTCCTGAACCGCTGGACCCCCTCGAGGATACAGTCGTTATAGCTCATGTCGCCAAGACCGCCCGGAGAGAAGAGAAAGATAATCTGAGGCGTGACTGTCGGCTCCTGCGGCTCGTCCTTTTCTTCCGAGCATGAGGAGAATGAACCGGCAAGGGGCAGTACCGGCAATATCGTCGTCAGGATATGTATATATCTGTTTCTCAAACCACTGAGGAGATGAATAGGTGTGGCTTGATTTTAAACGGGGACGGCGTTTGCCCCCTCAGTCTATCACGAGCTCTACGGGGCAGTGGTCGCTGCCGCTTATCTGAGGGTGGATCGAGGCGGAGCGGAGGCGGGGGAGGAGCCGCGTGGAGATGAGGAAGTAGTCGATGCGCCAGCCCACGTTCTTCTCGCGGGCGCGGCCCCGGTAGCTCCACCAGGAATAGGCGCCGGTGGCGTCGGGGTGGAGGTGGCGGAATGTGTCGATGAAGCCGGCGTCAAGAAGCCGGCTCATGCACGAGCGCTCCTCGTCGGTGAAGCCGGCGTTGCGGCGGTTTGTCTTGGGGTTGGCGAGGTCGATTTCCTGATGCGCCACGTTCATGTCCCCGCAGATTATCACAGGCTTGTGGGAGTCGAGCTCGCGGACGAAGTCGAGAAAGGCGTCCTCCCACTCCATGCGGTAGCCGAGCCGCGCGAGCTCGTTCTGCGAATTGGGCGTGTAGACGCACACGAGATAGAATTCCTCGAATTCGAGGCATGTCACGCGCCCTTCCTTGTCGTGGCCGTCGCAGCCTATGCCCCGGCGTACCGACAGCGGCTTCACGCGCGAGAATACCGCCGTTCCCGAATAACCCTTCCGCTCGGCGTAGTCCCAGAACGAGTCGTAGCCCTCGAAGGAGAGGTCGATCTGCCCCTCTTGGAGTTTGGTTTCCTGAATGCAGAAACAGTCGGCGTCGAGCTCCGCGAACACTTCGGGGAAGCCTTTGCCGGTTATGGCCCGGAGGCCGTTGACGTTCCAGGATATGAATTTCATGAAAAATACGGGTTAAGGGTTCGGAGAGGGATTCAGTTGGTAATCACCATGTAGGGCGAGACACCCTGAGTGGCGTGGTAGCGCCGCAGGCCCCAGCCTTTCTCGGCGGCCTCGCCCGAGAGCGGATGACCGTAGAGGCTGAAGATGTCGTAGGTGCTGTGGCAGCGCGGACACTCGGCGATGAAGGCTTCCTTGTCGACCTCGATGCGCACCGTGGCCTTGCACTCCACGGGGCAGGCCAGGTCGTAGACCACCACATTGCCGTTCACGTCCTCAACGAGGAGAAGCCCTCCGAAGCCCGTGCGGTCGAGGGCCGTGAAGGGATAGCCCGAGGGGATGCGTTCCGTGTCGGTGAGGATGAAGGGACGGCTGTCTGTGGCGCCCCCGAGGCCCCAGGTATGCCAGTCGGCCACGGAGCGGAAAGCCAGGTGCACGGGAGCGGGTGGCACGCGGTCATCGTCCATCCTGTCGCATGAGCCTGTCAGCAGAACCGTGAAAAGGGCCGCGACGACTCGCAGCGACGTGGAAAAGCTGCGGCGCATGGCTCAGACGAGCTTGGCGAACATCTGGCCGAACTGGTCGGCGGCTTTCTGCATGGCCGGGCCCACGAGCGGCTTGAGCATCATTGGAATCTCTACATCCATGCTTCCGGTCACCTCCGTGGAGTCTGCGCTCAGGGGCCGGAAAGCCACGTGGAGTTTCATAGGCACAGGCGAGCCCTCGGCCTGAAGGGTCACGCCCTCTGGAGTGCGCTCGACAGCACGGAGCGTTATGGCGCCTACCTGCGGCGTGGTGATGGTGATTGTGTCCTTGTCAAAGGCCACTTCGCCCACCTTCGCGCGCTCCTCGGCGGGCATTTTGTCAAGGGTTTCGTTGAGTACGCTGAAGTCTGAGAATTTCTCGGCGATTTCAGCCGCGGGCCGCTCTACGGCCACGGGTTTGGAGGAATATACTGCCATCTCTTAGCGTTCTGCCGTCCAGTTGGCGGGGTCCTTGCGCCATTCCTGAAGGGTGGCGATATAGTTTTCGGTGATATAGTTTGTCTCCAGGGCTACGTCGAGCATCGTGTTGTAGTCGCTCAGGGTGATGAGCTTCACGCCGGCCATCCTGAAGTTTTCCTCCGCCACGGGGAAGCCGTAGGAGAAGAGGGCAACCATGCCTATCACCTCGCAGCCGGCCGCGCGTATAGCCTCGACGGCCTTGAGAGAGCTTTTGCCCGTGGATACCAGATCTTCGACTACCACGACTTTCTGACCGGGCTTGAGATTGCCTTCGATGAGGTTCTCCAGACCGTGGTCCTTGGGCGTCGAGCGCACGTACACGTAGGGAAGGTCCAGCTCGTCGGCTACGAGCGCGCCCTGGGCGATGGCGCCTGTGGCAACTCCGGCTACGGCATCCGCTTCCGGGAAGTTCTCAAGCACCATGCGGGAAAGCTCCAGCTTGATGAACGAGCGAACCTCGGGATAGGACAGCGTCTTCCGGTTGTCGGTGTAGATTGGGGAATTCCAGCCCGAAGCCCAGGTGAAGGGATTGGAAGGCTGAAGTTTCACGGCGCTGATTTTCAGAAGCTTCTCTGCAAGAAGTCGTGCTACTGTTTTCATGTGGTATATCCTTTTTTCTTAGAAAATGTGTCTATGCATTTTAAATTGCAAAATTAAACATTTCCCCGCAAAATTCCAAGCGAATTCCCGAAAATCGAAAAAATCAAAAAAGCAAAACACCCGAACCAAGCGGCCCGGGTGTTGTATGTATGTCGGCATCAGTCGCGGGAGGATTTATTCGTCTTCCTCTTCGTCTTCCTTCATGTTGTGGAAGACGTTCTGGACGTCTTCGTCTTCCTCGATTTTGTCGAGGAGCTTGCGGACGGCCTCGCGCTGCTCGGGGGTCACTTCCTTGAGGTCGTTGGGGATGCGCTCGAACTCGGAGGAGATGATTTCGAAGCCGTTCTCCTCGAGGTACTTCTGGATGTGGGAATATTCCTCGAATGCGCCGTAGAGCACTACCTGCTCGTTGCCGTCCTCGTCCTCGTCGTGGCCGAGCTCGTCAACGCCGTAGTCGATAAGCTCAAGCTCGAGGTCATCGAGGCTCACGCCGTCCTTGGGCTTGATCTTGAAGACGCACTTGTGGTCGAAAAGGAATGTCAGGGAGCCCTGGGTGCCGAGAGTGCCGCCGAACTTGTTGAAGTAGGAGCGGACGTTGGCTACGGTGCGGGTGTTGTTGTCGGTTGCGGCCTCGACGAAGATTGCGATGCCGTGGGGGCCGTATCCTTCGTAGGAGATTTCCTTGTAGTCGCCTGCGTCCTTTTCGGTGGCTTTCTTGATGGCGCGCTCAACGGTGTCCTTGGGCATGTTTGCGGCCTTTGCGTTCTGCATGAGGGCGCGGAGACGGGGGTTGGTGTCGGGATCGGGACCGCCGGCCTTGGCGGCGATGGTGATTTCTTTGCCTATGCGCGTGAAGGTGCGCGACATATTGCCCCAGCGCTTGAGCTTGCGGGCCTTGCGGTATTCAAATGCTCTTCCCATTGTGTGGTTCTGGTGTTATATTGTTGTTTTGTTGATGTTTGAGTTATCGGAGCTCGGCGTTGAACTTCGAGCGGAGCGTGGCGATGACCTTCTCCATGATTTTCTCTATGTGCTTGTCCTGGAGGGTCTTCTCGGGGTCCTGGATGGTGAGGGACACGGCGTAGCTCTTCTTGCCGGCGGGAAGGTTCTTGCCTTCGTACACGTCGAAGAGGCCGACGCCGGTGATGAACTTGCGGTCGGTGTCGCGGATGGCCTTGGCGATGTCGGCGAAGGATGTCGTCTTGTCGATGAGGAGCGAGAGGTCGCGCTTCACGGCCTGAGTCTTCGGAAGGGGCGTGAATTCGGTGCGGACCTTCGCTGAAGCCTTCGAGAGCTTGTCCCACTCGAGCTCGCAGTAGAAGACCGGAGCCTTGACGTCGAGCTTGCGGGCGAGGGCGGGGGCCACGCGGCCGAGGTAGCCGGCGGTCGTGCCGGAGCCGGCGAGGACTATGCGCTGTTTCTCGGCGAAGAGGTCGCCTTCAGGGGCGGCTTCCGTGTCGAAAAGGACCTTAATGCCGGGGTTGAGGCCCAGACGGCGAAGGACGTTCTCCACGGCCCCTTTGAGGTCGAAGTAGGTGGCCTCTTCCTCGGGGCGCAGCCAGTTCCCGGCAGGCCGGGTGCTTCCGGTGAGCCAGAGGGCCAGACGCGACTCCTCGTGGTAGGGGGCGAGGGCGCCGGCGTCCGGAGCCGATTCGCGCCCGGCGTTGTAGCGGTACACCTTGCCGAACTCGTAGAGGGCCAGGTCCTTGCAGCGGCGGTTGATGTTGTGGGCCACAGTCTCGAGGCCGCCGAAGAGCATCGTCCCACGCATCACGTTGAGCTCCTGGCTCAAGGGGTTGAGAAGATGCACGAGCGAGCCGAGCGGGTATTCGGCCAGCCCCTCGTAGTAGCCTTCGGCCGTCAGAGAGTTGTTGAGGATTTCGTTGAATCCGGCTCCCGTTAGCTGTTCGGAGACGAGGCGGCGCAGGGCGTCGTCCTTGTCCGTGGCGGTCTTGTAGGAGATGCAGGCGTGGAGCTCGCTGTTCATCTCGATGTTGTTGTAGCCGTAAATGCGGAGGATGTCCTCGATTACGTCGCAGGGGCGGCGCACGTCGAAGCGGTAGGTCGGAACCTCGAGCGAGAGCGTCACGTCGCCGCATTCGCATTCCTTGCGGCCCGTCACGCGGATTTCAAGGGACTCGAGAACCCTGTCGACGGTCTCGCGGGGGATTTCACGGCCGATGAGGGCGTTGACCTGACCGTAGGACAGCTCGACGGGGTAGGGGGCTGCGGGCTCGGGATAGATGTCGACAATCTCGCCCACGATTTCACCGCCGGCAAGTTCCTTTACCATCATGGCGGCGAGTTTCAGGGCATATACGCAGCCGTTGGGGTCCACTCCGCGCTCGAAGCGGAAGGAGGAGTCGGTGCTGATGCCGAGGCGGCGCGCCGTCCGGCGCACGCTCGTGGGATTGAAGCAGGCGCTCTCGAGGAAAATGTCGGTGGTCTTCTCGGTCGTTCCCGACTCGAGGCCGCCGAACACGCCGGCGATGCACTTGGCGTCCTCGCCGTCGCAGATCATGAGGTCGGCGGCGGAGAGTGTGCGCTCCACGCCGTCGAGCGTCACGAATTTCTCGCCCTCGGCCGCGCGGCGCACCACCACGTGGGCGCCCTTGAGAGTCGAGGCGTCGAAGCAGTGGAGAGGCTGACAGAAGGCGTGGAGGATATAGTTCGTGATGTCGACGATATTGTTGTGCGGACGCAGGCCTATGGCCGAGAGGCGTTCCTTGAGCCATTTGGGCGACTCCTTGACCTCGCAGCCGCGGATTGTCAGGCCGCAGTAGCGCGTCACGCCGTCGGGAGCCTGGACGTCGACGGTCACGCCCGCGAGGTCCGGGCGGTCGATGCGGAAGTCTTCGACCGAGGGACGGACGGCCTGCATGGCCGAGCGGTGCACGCTGTGCCAGGCCGCCAGGTCGCGCGCCACGCCGAAGTGGCTCGCCGCGTCGATGCGGTTGGGCGTCAGGTCCACTTCAATCACGTGGTCGTCCTCGATGTGGTAGTACTCGGCGGCGGGGCGCCCGATGAAGGCCTCGGCCTCCGGGCCGAGCACGATGATGCCGTCGTGCGAGGTGCCGATGCCGATTTCATCCTCGGCGCAGATCATGCCGAGCGACTCGACGCCGCGGATTTTCGATTTCTTGATTTTGAATTCCTTGTCGCCGTCGTAGAGGGTAGTGCCGACGGTGGCCACTACGACGGTCTGCCCGGCGGCCACGTTGGGCGCGCCGCAGACAATCTGCACGGGTCCTTCGGGGAGGCCGAGGTCTACGGTGGTGATGTGGAGATGGTCGCTGTCGGGATGCTCGACGCAGGTGAGGACCTTGCCGATGACGATGCCGCGCAGGCCGCCGCGGATGCTCTCCACGAGTTCCACGCCGCCCGATTCAAGGCCGATCGAGGTGAGGGCTTCGCTTACTTCCGCGGCGCTCATTTCGATTTCCGGACGGAGGTACTGCTTCAGCCATTTGTATGATATTTCCATTGCAATGAAGATATGTTTTTTTGTTTCGCGCGTTTTCGGAGGACGTCTGCGTAGACTTCCCCTAACAAACTGCAAAATTACCAAATTTCCCGCAATAAGGCAACCCCGTGCGCGCAAAAAAAATCCGGAAGCGCTTTCGCGCCCCCGGATTTACCGTTAGGTTGAGTCTAAACTCTAAATTCTAAATTCTAAATCCTGCTTATTGCGCTGCGACGGCCTTGGCGCTCTTTTTTCTGCGGGAGTCGGCGAGGTAGGCGACGGGCGATGCCACGTAGATGGTGGCGAGGGTGCCGATGATTACGCCGAAGAGCATTGCGAAGGTGAAGGAACGGATGGCGTCGCCGCCGAGGATGAAGATGCAGAGGAGCACGAGGATTGTCGAGCACGAGGTCATGATCGTACGGCCGAGGGTCGTGTTGATCGAGTTGTTGATGGTCGTGTAGAAATCCTGCTTGGGGAAGAGTGCCGTATTCTCGCGCACACGGTCGAATACCACCACGGTGTCGTTGATCTGGTAACCGATTACCGTCAGGATGGCGGCGATGAAGGTCTGGTCGACTTCCATTGCGAAGGGAAGCACGCCGTAGAAGATTGAGTAGAAACCGATAATGACAAATGCCGTGAAGGCCACTGCGGCGAGGGCGCCGAGGGAGAAGGCCACGTTGCGGAAGCGGACGAGAATGTAGAGGAACATCGCGATGAGGGCGATGATTACGGCGATGTAGGCGTCCGTGCGCATGTCGTCGGCGATGGAGGGGCCGACTTTCTGCGAGGAGACGATGCCCTGCGAGGCGTCGGTCGTCGAGAACTGCTCGGCGGTGATGCCCTGACGGAGGTAGGGCTTGAGCACCTTGAAGAGTTTGTCGGTGATTTCCTTATCGGTCTCCTGACCGTCGTACTGCGAGGCAATCTTGTAGTTGGTGGAGATGCGCACCTGGTTGGAGCTTTCGATGGTGATTACGGACACGGAAGCGCCTTCGAACTCGGGCTGGAGAGCTGCCTGGAGCTCTGTGGTGCTCACGGGCTGCTCGAACTTCACGATGAAGTTGCGGCCGCCGGAGAAGTCGATGCCCTGGTTGAGGCCGCGGACGAAGAGCGACACTATCACGATGGCGGCGAGGGCGAGAACTACGGTGAAGCTTACCTTACGCTGGCCGAGGAAGTTGATGTGGCTGTTGACGAACATCTTCCGGCTGATGGAAGTCGAGAAGGTGAAGTTGTTGAAGGCCTTGGTCTTGCTCATCCACATGAAGAAGAGGCGGCTCAGGAACACTGCGGTGAAGAAGGAGCAGACCAGACCGATGATGAGGGTCGTGGCGAAGCCCTTGATGGGACCGGTGCCGAAGAGCAGGAGGATAATGCCGGTGATGATGGAGGTCAGGTTGGAGTCGAAGATGGCCGAGAAGGCGTTGGAGTAGCCGTCGGCAAGGGCGTTGCGGACGTTCTTGCCCGAGCGGAGCTCTTCCTTGGTGCGCTCGAAGATGAGCACGTTGGCGTCGACGGCCATGCCGAGCGAGAGGACGATACCGGCGATACCGGACATTGTCAGCACGGCCTGGAAGGACGAGAGGATGCCTATGGTGAAGAAGAGGTTGCAGATGAGGCAGACGTTGGCGATGAGGCCGGGGATGAAGCCGTAGAACACGCACATGAACACCATGAGGAGCACGAGGGCCACGATGAACGACACGAAGCCGTCGTGGATGGCCTGCTTACCGAGCGAGGGACCTACAACCATGTCGCTGATGATGTGCACCTTGGCGTCCATCTTACCGGACTTGAGCACGTTGGCGAGGTCGCGGGCCTCCTCGATGGAGAAGTCGCCGGTGATGGACGACTGGCCGCCTTCGATGGCGTCGTTGACGTTGGGGGCGGAGTAGACCTGGTCGTCGAGGACGATGGCCACCTGCTTGCCGATGTTCTGGCGGGTCACGCGGGCCCAGTCGCGGGCGCCCTGCGGGTTCATGCGCATGGACACCTCGTTGCCGCGGAGGGGATCATAGTTGGAGGATGCGTCGCTCACGGCCTTGCCGTCGAGGGCGGGCTGGCCGCCGTGGGCGCGGAGGGCGTAGAGCGCATAGCCGAGGTTGATTTCCTTGCCGTTGGCGTCCTGATGGACGGAGGGCTTCACGCTCCAGCGGAGCTTGAGGTCGGAGGGAAGGAGGTTCTTGGCGTAGGATGTGGCGAGGAGCGCGTTTACGGCGTCCATGGCCTTGGCGTCGGGGGCGTAGCCCACGGTGGCGCCGTAGCCGGGGTTCTGGAGCACGGCTACGAGAGCCGCGGGGTTGTAGACGGAGTCGTTGGCGAGGGCGCCCACCAGCGAGGAGAGCGCGCCCTGAACTTCGGCGCCCTGATATGTCTCGTAGAACTCGAGGTTGGCGCTGCGCTGAAGGAGGTCGCGCACGCGCTCGTGGTCTTTCACGCCGGGAAGCTCAAGAAGAATCTGGCCGTCCTTGCCCTGAAGCACCTGGATGTTGGGCGAAACAACGCCGAACTGGTCGATACGGTTGCGGAGGACGTTGGTGGCGGAGTTGTCGACGCGGTCCTTGACCTGGCTCTTAAGCGTGGACTTCACGGCGTCGTCGCTGCTGCCCGAGGGAATCACGCCCTGGAAGAGCACGGAGAAGTCGGCCTGAGGTTTGGCTTCGCGGTAGGCGTTGATGAAGGAGCTCACATAGTCGTCGCTCTGGTGCGACTCGACGGCGGCGTTGGCGCGCGCGAGGGCGGATTCGAAGACGGAGTCGGTGGCGCCGCTCTTCATCGAGCGGATCATGTCGGGCATGTCGACCTGAAGGATGACGTTCATACCGCCCTTGAGGTCGAGACCGAGGCCGAGGCCCCATTTGCGCACATCATTGAGAGTGTAGTAGCCTAAGTACACCTTCTCCTCGCCGAGCGAGTCCATGTAGTGTTTGTAGGCCTGGTTGTAAGCCGCGTCGTCGTTGTCGCCGCTCTCTGCCAGCGCGTATGTCGCCGCATTCTCTTCGTACTTGTTGGAGATGAAAGTGAACGAGAGATAGAAGAGACACACAACGACAAGGCATACCGCGATGACACCGGCTACGATGCTTCCTAAGTTTCCTTTGCTTTGCATGTAATTATTATGGTTTAAAATTGTTGAAAATTCAATGGTAGATTTTTGGCTCGCAAATATACGGTTTTTTTGCGACATAAACGGCACGTTCTGTCGCTTTTTTGCGATTTTTCCTCAATTCGCGTCTTTCGGGGCGCGAAAGTGTCAGAATTTGACTTCCACGCTCACGAGTCCCGTCAGGCCGTTGCCCGGCACCCACGGCAGCTGCTCGACGCGCCGGCAGAGGAGGTTTTCGGCGGCGATGCCCAGCGTCACGGTCTCCGTGATGTGGTACTGGCCGCGGAAATCGAGCTTCGATACGTTGCGCAGGCTCCGGACCTCCGGAGTGAGGTTCAGCCCCGCGGCCACGGGGATGGAGTAGTAGCGCCGCCCGGTGCGGAGCTCGTAGACGAGCCCGAGATCGAGGTTTTCGAGGGGCTTGCTTCCGAGCTCGACTTTCGTCACGGTTCTGGCGCGGTCCCATGCATCGGCGAAGCCCGAGGTGTAGCTGTGGGGCAGTATCTCGAAGCTGGCGCGGGCCTTTACGTACTCGCGCCAGGTGTAGCCCAGCGAGCCCCCGGCGCGCCAGCCGCTTAGGTTGACGTTGAGGAAGGCGCCCTGCGGGGCCTCCGCGCCGCCGTAGGCGAGGGCCACTGGCATAAGGGCGTTGTGGGTCGAGGCATAGCCGCCGTAGAGCTCCAGCGATACGCCGCGGAAGGGGCCGATGTTGATGCCGAAGCGGGCGTCGACCGGCGTGTTCGAGCTCGTGTAGACATAGGAGCCGGGGGCGAAGGCGCCCATGCGCGTGTAGAGCGAGCGCAGGGAGTTGAAGCTGTCGCCGCCGGAGAATCTGGCGTACACAGCCACGGTGGAGGCCGGATTCCAGTCCAGAAGGACGTTGGGCGCCACGTGGACGTGGCTGCCGAGGTTCACGGTCGGGAAGCCGACGTCAAGGCCCAGGCGCGCGTTGACGTTCCGCCCCTGGATGCCGAAGTAGGGCATCACCTTGACTATCGACGAGGTGCGCCTGTCGGGGGCGCCGGACGTCACGGGGTAGACCGGCGAGGCGATGGCGTCGTTGGCGCTCCCGGTCTCGAGCAGGAGCAGCCCGCGCGAGCGGTGGAGGAATTGCGCGGATGCCTCCACTCCGGCATAGGCTGCCTTGGAGATTTTGGCGAAGCCCCCGAGTCTTACGCCCGTGAGGTTCTCCGACGCGCCCTCGAGTCCGCGGGGGCCTTCTGCGCCCTGGGTGAGGAGCTCCTTGCCTTCGCTGAAGTGGTCGAAGTCAGCCCCGATGTGCCATGCCAGGGGGCCGAGGGTGCTGTGGAGCGAGAGCGAGCCGTTGAAGGCGCTGAGGCTGCGGCTCTCGCCCTTGCTCTGCCCGGGATTCGCGGTGAAGGGGAGCTTGAGGGAGCCGTAGGTGTAGTCGAGGGCCGCGTTCAGGCGCGTCGACGCGCCGAAGCGCTGGAGAAAGTCGGCCCCGACGGTGAATATGTTCGACGACACGGTCTGGCGCTCGTCCTTGTCGTTCTTAGGGACGCCGCCGTGGGCCTTGTAGCTGCTTCCGTCGTACAGGAGCCATGCCCCGAGGCTGGTCTTCTCCTTGCGGATGAAGCGGTAGCCGGCCGAGGCGCCGAGCTGGAAGGAGGGGAAGTAGCCTATGGCGGCGTATCCCCGGTAGGGCGAGAGGCCCCGCAGGCCCGTGTAGTCCACGGCGCCGAGCGGCGTGATGACATTGTCGAATGACGACGCACGGGAGTATTCCGCGGGACGGAGTGTACGGGTCTCCGTTTCGGGCGAGAGGATGGAGGGGCGCACCGAGCCGAGGGGCGACGCCGGACGCTGGACGGGCACGACCGTGCGGTCGACGTTGATTTCCGTGCGGAGAGCCGGTTCCTCGGCAAGGACGGGCAGGGCTGCGGCGAGGGCGCCGGCGGCCGTCAGTATGTGGAGTCTTTTCATTTTTTCAAACGTGAGTCTATCATTTCGAAGATGTCGCTTTCTGTGCCGGGATAGTTATCCTTGAGCGCGCGGAGGTATTCCTTGGCCTCGAAGGCCTTGCCCTGCGCGGCGTAGACGTCGCTGAGGAGGATGAATCCGCGGGCAAGCCAGTACTTGTGGGGCGTGCCCGACTGGGTGAACTTCTGAGCCCCGGCCAGAGCTTTGTCGAACTCGCGGGAATCGTAGAGGCTCTCTGCGAGATAGTAGGCGCTTTTCGCGCCGTAGAGGTCGTCGGTCTCGGAGGCGATGGAGCCCCAGAGCTTGCGCGCCTCGGCGGTCTTGCCTGTGCGGTCGAGAGCCAGCGCGCGGGTGAAGGTGGCCTCGTTACGGGCTTCCGAGCCTGCGGTGGACGAGCCGAGGATGGTCTCCGTGGCGCGGAGAACCATGTCGTAGTCCGCGAGGTCGCGGCCCACGCGCATGATCCCCATGCGGGCGGCGTTCACCTTCTCAGGCGAGGACGCCTTGCGCTCCAGTTCCTGCCAGGACGCGAGCGCCGCGTTGCCCTGACCGAGGGCATATTCTTCCTCGGCCTTGACAATCAGGGCGTTTTCGGCCACGGAGTGGTCCGGGAAACGGCTGACTATGGCCCGGGCGTAGTCGAAGGCCTGCTCGCGGCGGCCGTTCTCGCGGGCGTCGCGCATCAGCATCTCGAGCGCGCGCGGGGTATATGTTCCCGAGGGGTAGGAGGCCACGAAGTTCTCCAGGCGCAGGGTCTTGCCGTTCTGCACGAGCTCCCGCTCGGCGGTCTCGAAGTTGAGGGCCTCGGTCTCGTCGGCATCGGGCTTCGGGGCGCCTTCCACGGAGTTGATGAATGCGAGGTATTCGTCGGCGCGGCCGTCGGCGGCGTATACGTTCTTGAGGAAGGTCGCGGCCTGCGCGGCCTCCTCCGAGGTGGGATAGAGACTGATAACGTCCTTGTACGCCTGAATGCCTTCGGTCCTGCGGCCCATGTTGAGGAGGGTGAGGGCCATCTGGAGGTAGCCCTGACGCCCCTGGGCAGTGGAGGGGTAGGCGTTGGTGAGCTCGCGGTAGACTTCTACGGCGCGCCCGGGGCGGTTCTGGTGCAGGAGTGCCTCTGTGAGCTCGAGCATGGCGTCGGGCATGAGCGACGACGAGGGGAAGGACGAGCGGAATGCCTCGAGGCTCTGCTCCTTGCCCTTGTAGTCGCGCTGGAAGCCGCGCATGAGCGCTTTCTGGAAGAGGGCGTAGTCGCCCGACGTGGGATTGGTGTCGTAGGCGCGGGAATAAAGCTCTGCGGCTTCGGGGAAGGCTGAGGCGTAGTAGCGGATGTCGCCGAGGCGGTTGAGGATGTCGGCCCGCACGGTTGCGTCCGTCGAGGCGTCGAAGGCCCGCGTGAAGGTCTTTTCGGCGGCGTCGTAGTTCTTGAGGCCGAATTCGGCGTAGCCGAGGGAGTAGAGCGCCACGGGGCGGTTCGCTGTCTCCGGGCCCGTCATTCGCAGGTATTCGTTGAATTTCTCCACGGCCGTGCCGTTGTTGCCGAGGGCGGCGAGGGCCTCTCCGGAGAGGAGAACGGTCTCGGCTCCGGTGCGCGAATTGTATTTTCTCAGCTTGTCGGCCTCGCCGAGGTATTCGAGGGCTTTTTCGGCCTGTCCGTCGGCAAGTGCGCGCGCGCCCAGGGTGTAGAGCACCGTCTGGCGCGCTTCCTGCACCTTGGCCGTGGGCTTGGGTATGCGGTTGAGGCCTGCGAGGGCCTTCTCGTAGTCGGCGTCGGCGAGGTAGCCCGCCGCGAGATATTCCTGGACGTCCGCGGCGTAGGCCCCTTCGGGGTACATACGCAGGAAGTTCTCGAAGGTCTCCACCGACGAGCCGAAGGGGATGGACGCCCCGGAGAATTTGGCCACGGCGTAGTTGTAGTAGGCCGATTCGCGCACCTTCGGGTCGGCGTCGCTCTTGAGCGCCTTGTCGAAGGCCATGAGGGCCGCGTCGGTCTTGCCGTCCTTGAGCATGGCCTGGCCTATGTACAGGTAGGCGCTCTGGGCTATGGCCTCGTTGGCCCCGCTGCCGAGGCTGGCGCTCACGGGCTGAAGTAGCCGCACGGCCTCGGCGTAGTTGCCCTCGGAATATTCCTCGAAGCCTAATATATATAAGGAGGTGAGTTCCGGCGCCGCGGTCGAAGCCACATATTCCCGCAGATAGGGGAGAGCCTCGGAGGTTTTGCCCTGACGGTAGAGGCTTTCGCCGGCTATGCGCCGTGCTTCGGCCACGTACATCGGGTCGAGGCCCGCGGTGTCCTTGCGGCGCAGGAGCGCGCGGGCCGTCGAGAGGGCCTGGCCGTACTCGCCGCGCACGAAGTATATCTGGCTGAGGTAGTAGTCGGCCATCGTGCCGGGCATCGTCGCCGTGTTGACGGTCTTCAGGCGCGCGAGCGCCGTGGAGTAGTCGCGTTTCCGGTAGGCGATGTAGCCGAGATAGAAGCGCGAGGCGTTGCCCCAGACCTTGTCGGAGCTCAGGCTTTCGAAACGGGCGGAGGCCTCGTCGCTGCGGTCAAGGAGCATAAGGGAGTAGGCCTCGCGGTAGACGAGTTTCTCCCGCAGGTGGGCCGGGAGAGCCGCGCCGTTCACCTCCGAGTACGCCCGGAGCGCTTTCTCGTACTCCTTCATGGCGAAAAGGCAGTCGCCCGTGCGGGCAAGGGCCTCCTGCCGCCGCATGCTCTCGGGGTAAGTGGCGAGGAACACGCGGAAGTACGACATCGCCGTCCGGGGGCCGCTCACGCGGTAGGCGTTCTGGGCCATCAGCCAGTCCGCTTCCTCCCGAAGGTCCGGGGAGAGCGTCGCACGGTCGAGGTGGCTCAGCTGGTCGAGGCACCCGGCATAGTTGTTGTCGCGGAACATTGCGGCCGAGCGGGCTATATATCCCTGATTGTCAGTAGAGTTTATCTGCGCGTGCGCGAGCCCGGGCGATGCCGCGGCCGCGAGGAGCGCTATGATTAGTCCTTTGTTCATAGTCGGTTTCAGCAAATACGTTACAAAGATATGCCAAACGAGTCAATTTCCCAAAAAAAAATTTCCCTCCGTCCCGGGGGTGGAACGAAGGGATTTCGGGAGGTGGGCGCTGAGGGATTCGAACCCCCGACCCTCTGCTTGTAAGGCAGACGCTCTGAACCAGCTGAGCTAAGCGCCCTTTCTTGCCGAAAGCGATGCAAAGTTACGCACTTTTTTTCGCTCCACCAAATTTTTCGGCATTTTTTTTAGAGAAAAATCCCGCCCATCCCCTCAAAAGCTTATAGATTAGCTATTTTATCTAAAGTAGCTAACTTAGCTAAATCAGCTAAATCAGCTCCCCGGCCCCTCATAGGCCGTTGAGATAGTCGGTCAGCCTGTCCTCGCGGTCGAGGTCCAGTTTCTTGCGCAGGCGGTAGCGAGTCATCTCCACGCTGCGGTAGGAAATGTTCAGCAGCGGAGCGATGTCCTTCGAGCTGAGTCCCATCTTCAGATAGCAGCACACCCGCAGCTCCGAGGGCGTCAGCGCAGGGTGCAGCTCCCGCAGACGCTTGGTGAAGTCCTCGTACACGGCGTCGAAGCTCCCGGTGAAGCTCTTCCAGTCGTCGTCATGGCTGATGTTTTCCTGGATGAGGGTCTGGATTTTCGCTATCTGGGCGTTGGTCTCCGCCGGCGACGACACTTCCAGCACACGCTGGATTTTGGTCAGTCGGGTGGCGATGTTCATCAGTATTTCATTCTTCCTCACCACGTTCATCGTGATGTTCGACAGCTCACCGGCCTTGTGCCGGATGTCCTGCTCGAGCTGCTGGTTCTTGAGATTGGAAATCTCGTTCTCCTTTCTAAGCGACTCCTCGGCTGCCTTCGCCCGGAGGCGTTCCATTTCCTCCTCCTTCCGCCGCGCCACGGCCAGGGAATTGCGGGCGCTGATGTTCGTCACCACACGGAAGCCCACGTATAACATCAGTAGGATGAGCGCCGTGTAGCATATCTTGGCCCAGGTGCTCCTGTACCACGGCGGCAGAATCGAGAAATGTATCGTCTGCTCGTCCACGGCGTGCGTCGTCGTGTTGTACGCCCGCAGCCGCAGCGTATAGTCGCCCTCGTGGAGCTGCGTGTACTCCTTCGACGAGGCATCCGTCGGCGTGCTCCAGTCCTTGTCGTAGTTCTCGAGGCAGTGGCTGAAGGTGATGTCGCTCTCGGTCGAGGCCTTGTCCGTCGCCGCGAATTCGAAGCGCAGCGAATTGAGTTCGTAGCTCAGTTTCAGGTCAGCTCCCGTCTTTCCCCCGAAGGCAAGGAACACCAGCGAGTCCTGGTTGGCGTAGACGGCGCTCACGATGGCTGTGTGTCCCTTCGGGCGCTCGGTGCTCCCGAAGGACCGCCGCGTGTCAAGCTCGTAGAAACCGTCCTGCACGGAGGCTATCACCCGCGAATCGTCCACGAAATTGAAGGAGTCGAAGCCCGCGATGAGCGACCCCGTCATCGGGGAGAAGGTCACGGAGTCCACCTCGTGCGAGCCGTCGACTTTCGTGCGGGCCACGTAGATGTCGCGGCTCGTCACGCTCCAGAGAGTCCCGCCCTCGCTGTGGTAGAGGTGCGGCGAGCTCTGCGACCCGAAATAGGCGTTCAGGGCCTCGTGCGGTACGAGCCGGTTGCCCTTCTCCGAGAGCCTGTAGTAGCCTGCGGCGGTGCTCACAACCGGCTCCCCGCCGTGCATCGCCACGGAGGTGTACTCGTTGGACGGGAGCCCGTGGTTCGTGTCGAAGAAGTCCACGACGTCGAAGCGCCGCCGGTTCAGGTCAAGGTGCAGCCGGTACACCCCCTTGATCCAGTGGCTGATCCATATCGAGCCGTCGCGCGCGATGATGAAGGTGCCGTTGATGTCCGAGAAGCCCGCAATGCGGCCCAGTACGGTCCACCGGCCCCCGGTGTCCTCAAGGAGCATGAAATTGTCGTAGGTCGAGGCGATGGCGTACCGTGGGTCGGCCGGGAGGACATGCACGTCCCACGCGCCCGATATGCCCTCCAGAGCGTGGAAGCCGCCTGTGCCCTGGTCGATGTAGAGGCCCCCGTCGGTGCATGCCGCTACGCTCCCCCCGAGGCTCCGGATGTTCCACACCTGCCCCGGAATGAGTCTGCGGGGCGGAGCGAAGTCGAAGTCCTGCCGGTACGGGGTGGAGTAGAGGCCCTGGTTCGTGCCGAGGTAGAGCGTCCCGCCTCTCACGAAGGAGCAGTAGCCCGCGCCGCACGAGCCCGTCCGCGAAAGGAGAGTCCGGAAGGGCGCGTCGTATATCACATAGTCCAGGCCGTTGTCGAGCCCGCACCAGATGTTATGCTGTTTGTCGAATCGGACCGACAGCACCGTATTGTTCTGCAGCCCGGAATCCGTGTCGGAATAAGTCACGGGGGCATTAGAGTTGAGGTTGAGTACGATCAGACCCCCGTTCACCGTCCCGACGGCCACCTCGGGGCCGTGCGTGTCGGCGCAGAAGGCCTGGGCCTCCCGGAGAAAGGCGTCGGCTTCCGTGGGCATGCGCTTCAGTCCCGACGTGCCGTAGAGATAGAGGCCGTCGAACTGCGTAACTATCAGGATGTCGTTGTCGAAGGGACAGATTGCCGCGATGCGTTTGCCGTCCAGAATGCCCTGCTGGTCGAGGGGGATGAACTGGCCGTCGCGCAGCTGGCAGAAGCCCTTTTCCCCGACTGCCGCGTAGAACACTCCTCCTATATATGCGGAGGTGTTGATTTTCTCGCGCACGGAGGTCACGAAGCGGCCCCCGTCTTCTCCGTAGCCGAAAACGGCGTGGTCCGCCTGGAACCATATGTATTTTTCCCCGCGGTGGATTTTCCATATTTCTCCGTAGCTTGCCGGAGCGTTGGGGAAGTCCTTGGAGAGCGAGACATATTCCATGCGCCTTTTCGACGCGCTGAATGTGAAATATCCGAATTCTTCCGTGCCTGCCGTGTAGACTCTCCCTCTGGAATCGTCCACAAGAACGGCGCGTACCGTCGAGAAGTTCGGCAGTATGTAGTTCCGCCACCGGGTCCCGTCGTAGGTCAGCAGCCCGAACTTGTTTCCGAAATACATGATGCCCAAGCCGTCTTCATCCGAAGCCCAGTTCTGGGAGCCCCATGCATATTCCGCGCGCGTGAAATTCCGCACCGGAGGGTACGATGCCGCCGCCTCCCCTGCGGAAAGGACCGCGAAAAGGAGGAGTATTAGCCATAGATGTTGTCGGATTTCGGGTATTTTTCTCATGGCGGAAGATGGGGCTGCGTTTTCCGTCTGCAAAGTTGTGAATTTTTTCTTAGTTGTGGTGCTGTGAAAACTATGTTATAAAACATATTTTTGCAAATAGATTGAAATACAAGGAAATAGTGCTGTTGTGTTGAAGCGTTGTAGGGGCGTTTGAAAGCCATTGTAGAGTTTTTATTGAGTTTTTTTGCGTGCCATTGCCGCATATTCTATATAACTTTGCGCCATCAAACCGCACAAAACTATTTAAAATCCTTTTTTAGCCTTAACCATTCTTTACCAACCAACATCCATTTGCAATGGCTCGATTAACCACCCTTCTGTTCCTCTTGCTCCTGTGTGTCGCACCTATGTACGCTCAGGCGCTTCGCGTGACGGGTACTGTCACTTCGGCCGAGGACGGTGAACCGCTCATTGGCGTTTCCGTCCGAGACCTTGGCAACCAGCGCAACGGCGTGACTACGGATATCGACGGCAATTACGTCATCTCCGTCGCCCCCGGCTCGAAAATACAGTTTACATACGTAGGCTGCGACCCTGTCGAAAAGACCATTACAGCCGCCGGCACCATCGACATCGTAATGCAGGGCTCAAACGAGCTCGACGAGGTGGTCGTAGTCGGCTACGGCACGATGAAGAAGAGCGACCTCACAGGCTCCGTAACGACTGTCGGCGCCGACAAGCTCCAGAAAACTCCCGCCGCTTCCCTCGCAAACGCCCTTCAGGGACAGGCCGCCGGTGTGACCGTCAACTCCCTTTCCGGACGCCCGGGCGCTTCCGCTGAGGTCCGCATCCGTGGCGTCGGAACCGTCAACAACTCCAATCCTATATATGTGGTTGACGGTGTCATCACCGACGACATCTCATTCCTCTCCCCCAACGACATCGCTTCCACCGAAATCCTCAAGGACGCCTCCGCGACTGCCATCTACGGCTCCCGCGGCGCTAACGGCGTGATTCTCGTCACAACTAAGACCGGCTCCCGCGACCAGCGCGCCCGAATCACCTTCGACGCCTACGTCGGCGTCCAGCAGCGCTGGAAGAAGCTCGACGTCATGAACGCCAAGCAGTTCGCCGACACCTACGTGGGCATCAACGGCAACGCCTCCGCGAAGAAAATCTACGCCGAGCAGGGCTTCAACCGCTGGCTGTCCCTCTACCAGGGTGTCGCCGCTTCTCCCTATTTCCCCACCGTATATAATGAGGAGACAAACCCCACCGGCTTCGACTACTCGAAGGTCGACACCGACTGGCAGGACGTAGTCTTCCGCGACGGCATGATTCAGAACTACCACCTCTCCGTCGACGGCGGCGGCGAGAAGTTCACCTACTCCATGAGCGGAAGCTGGTTCAAGCAGGAAGGCATCATCATCGGCTCCGACTACAGCCGCTTCACCGGACGTCTCAACACATCCTACCAGGCCCTCCCCTGGCTCAAGGTCGGTGAGAACATCTCTTTCATGGCCTCCGTGGCGAAGAACGCCTACGAGAGCGGCGACAACTCCGAGAGCGCCGGCGCAAACATCCTCTCCGCAGCATTCGCAATGGCTCCCTGGGACCCCACACATTACCCCGAAGGCTCCGTAAACCGCAAGGGCAAGGACCTCTCCGGCGGCATCTCCGCAGGCTCCAACTTCAAGAACGTAACCAACCCCCTCTCCATGGTCACCTACTCCCATCCCAAGGTCCGCAACGAGCGCTGGGTAGGTAACGTTTTCGCCGAAATCACTCCCATCGAGCACCTCAACTTCCGCACAAGCTACAGCTTCGACTACCGCATCACCACCGACAAGAGCTTCATGGAAGCTTACGAGGTCAGCGCATTCGACCAGCGCGAGAAGAACTTCCTCTCCTCCTCCATGAGCCGTGCTTACTATTACAATGTGGACAACATCCTTACCTATGCCCGCACCATCGGAAAGCACTCCTTCTCCGCTATGGCCGGTCAGACCGTCGAGGAGTACAGCTACTACTCCATCGGTGGCTCCGGCGCATCCATCCTCAACCCCGTCGAGAAGAACTGGTACCTCTCCCAGGTCACCGAGGACTTCGGACGCCCCTCCGACTCCGTAAGCCGCAACCGCCGCTTCTCCTGGCTCGGCCGCCTCTTCTACAGCTTCGACGACCGCTACCTCGCAACCGTAAACTTCCGCGCCGACGGTTCCAGCAAGTTCCCCGAGAACTCCTGGGGCTACTTCCCCTCATTCTCCCTCGCCTGGCGCATCGACCAGGAGGACTTCATGAAGGACTTCTCCAACCTCTCCAACCTCAAGCTCCGCTTCGGATGGGGTAAGGTCGGCAACGACAATATCGGCAACAATGCCTTCACCCTCTCCATGTTCAACAACGGCCCCACCTTCGTCGACTACGTCTTCGGCCTCAACCAGGCCCTTGCAAACGGCGCAACCGTCCTCACATGGATTAACAGGGGCGGCCACTGGGAGAACACCGAGCAGTGGAGCCTCGGCGTAGACTTCGGATTCTGGAACAACAAGCTCACCGGCTCCGTCGACGGCTTCATCCGAAACACCAACGACATGCTCATGTCCGTAACCGCTCCCGCCTTCGTCGGCAACCGCTACAGCGCAACCGCCAACGTCGGCAAGGTCCGTAACCGCGGCATCGAAATCTCCCTCGAGCACCGCAACACCGTCACCCGCGACTTCTCATACAGCGTCAGCGGCAACGTCTCCTTCATCGACAACAAGCTCACGGCCCTCAACGGCGGCGAGCGCATCCCCACCAACTTCCAGAGCGTCCAGATGGTCGACGAGGGATATCCCCTATACTACTTCTGGGGTTATCAGTACGACGGCATCTACCGCACAGACGAAGAGGCCCTCGCAGCCCTCCCCGGATACACCGCCGACAACATCCCCTACCATGCCGGCGACTCCCGCTACCGCGACCTTGACGGCGACGGAATCATCGGCGACGGCGACCGCACAGACCTCGGATCCTCCATTCCCTGGCTCAACTACGGCATCAACCTCGGAGCATACTGGAAGGACTTCGACCTCCAGCTCTTCTTCCAGGGCGTAGGCGGTAACAAAATCTACAACCAGAAGCGTCACGACCTCGAAAGCAACGGCGCCACCTCCGTTCTCTCACCCGTGATGGCCGACGCCTGGACCCCCGACAATACCGACGGCTCCATCCCCAACCCACGCAACTCCATCAACTACCTCCCGAGCTCGCGTTTCCTCGAGAGCGGCGACTACTTCCGCCTCAAGAACCTCCAGATCGGCTACTCCCTCCCCCGCAAGCTCATCGCTCGCGCCGGATTCGAGAACTGCCGCTTCTACGTCCAGGGTTCAAACCTCTTCACAGCCACAAAGTACAAGGGCTTCGACCCCGAGGTCAACGGCGGTGTCGACAAGGGCAACTACCCCCAGAGCCGCACCTTCCTCTTCGGCGTGAACATCACTTACTAATACCTTTCACCGACTTCTCAAAATGAAAAAGTTCATATATACCGCTGTCGCCGTGGCCTTGGGTTTGGGCCTCTCTTCCTGCAACAAGTGGCTTGACGACGACGCTCCCGGCAACATCAAGTTCGAAGACTTCTACCTCAACGGTGCTGTCGCCATACAGAACATCAACGCCTGCTACACTCCTCTCGCATGGGAGTACAACTCCTGCTACTTCCCCGAGTGGTACATAGGCGACATCGCCTCCGACGATGCCCTCAAGGGCGGCCAGAACCTTGCCGACGGCGGCGACGTCTACGACATCGACAACTTCAAGGTCAACGCCAACAACCCCGTCCTCCTCAACTACTACCGCGCCAAGTACCAGGGCATCGCCCGCTGCAACCTCGCCCTTCAGGAAGTGGCAAAGATGGAGCCTGACGACATCATGGACCAGAGCCGCAAGGACTGCCTCCTCGGCGAGGCTTACTTCATGCGCGCCTTCTACTATTTCCAGCTCGTCCGCGTTTTCGGAGGCGTCCCCCTCGTCGACTTCGTCATCGACTCCTCCGAGAAGTGGAAGCAGCCCCGAGCATCCGTCGAGGACGTCTACGCCCACATCATCTCCGACCTCACCGCCGCCGAGAAAATGCTCTGGAACAAGAGCAAGTACGCCCCCGAGGACCTCGGTCGTGCCACCAAGGGCGCCGCGCAGGCTATGCTCTGCAAGGTTTACCTCTACACCAAGGACTATTCCAAGGCTTACGACTGGGGCAAGACCTTCGTCGACACCCAGTACCGCGCCGGCGAATACTCCCTCAACGCCGACTACGGCTTCAACTTCACCCTCGCCGGCGAGAACGGCCCCGAGAGCGTCTTCGAGATTCAGTACATGGAAGAGCCCACCAGCGACTACGGCGAAGGATTCGGCTTCTCCCGCGGCACCTTCTCCACACGCCTCTCCCGCCCCCGTCTCCCGAGCATGGGCGGCAACGCCGGCTGGGGATTCGGACATCCCACACAGAACCTCTACGACGAGTTCGAGCCCGGCGACCCCCGTCTCCCCCTCACAATCGGCATTCCCGACCCCTCCGAGCAGAACGTGGCCGACGTCAACTACCTCGGTAACTACTACTACAACGTCAAAATCTGCTACTGGGAACACGGCGACTTCCCAACGCTCGCCCACGACTCCCGCTCCCCCTTCAACTACCGCCTCATCCGCGCCTCCGACGTCCTTCTCCTCTTCGCCGAGGCAGCCCTCGAGAGCGGACGCAGCATCGACGACGCCAAGTGGGCCCTTGAGGAAGTCCGTGCCCGTGCACGCGCCATGGCATCCGACCCCTCGGTTCTCCCCGCATTCCCCGGCTACCGCGGCTACACCGACAACGTCGACGACCTCCGCCTCGCCCTGCGCCACGAGCGCCGCGTCGAGCTCGGCGGCGAAGGCCACCGCTGGTTCGACATCATACGCTGGGGCATAGGTAAGGAAATCTTCGACAAGACCACCGGCTCTTATCCCCGCACCGAAAGCGCCGAAGCTCAGGCCGAAATGGGTAACTTCATCCCCGGTCAGTCCGAGATTTTCCCGATTCCCTCCGAGGAAATCAACCTCAATCCCGTTCCTCAGAACCCCGGATACTAAACCGAAACATTCAACACAATTCAACTAACGCCGGGGCTCCGGCCCCGGCAAATACCAACCATTTCAAAATTCCCAAAACCCATGAAGAAACTTACTCTTCTCGCTGCCATGGCAGCCGCCGTTCTGAGCGCTAACGCCCAGTACTCCACCACCGACGCCGGCATCCAGCCCGTCCTCGACAAAGGCGCTGAAGCCGCCGAATTCTACGCTTTCCTTCTGGATGCCGGAACCGTCCAGCAGCTCAAGAACGCCGGCAAGACCGTTCACGAATACTTCACCGACGACGTGACCCGCTTCCTCTATGTATGGGAAGGCACCTTCGTGGCAGGTGACGGCACGGCTCCCGGTGTCGACTTCCAGGCCGACGGCTACACCTCCCTCACTGTAGCCAACGGCACCACATGGTCCGGCGCTGGCTTCAACCAGAACAAGGGCACCGAAGGCATGGACTTCTCCGGCCTCAGCGACGCTACACGTCTCCACCTCGCCTATATGGCTCCCTCCAACCCCATCAAGTCCGTCGGCATGACTCTTCTCGACAAGGACAAAATCGACAAGGATGATGCCGGCAACACTCCGGCCCACTTCTCCATCGGCGGCGCTTTCGTTGACAACGGCCAGACCTGGCCCTCTGTTGCTCCCGCTCCCACCGACGAATGGCAGGCTGTCGACATGTCCTTCGGCGACCTCAAGAAGTTATTTCCCGCTTTCCAGCTTCAGGCTGTCAAAGGATGGACCGGCAACTACATGGCCTTCCTCGGCGGCGCTGTAGCCGGCACCAACATCTGCTTCGACGCCTTCTACTTCTATCAGCCCAAGGGCGAGAGCGGCATCTCCAGCATCGAGATGGGCAACAGCGACATCGTCATCACCGGCAAGACCGTCAACGCCTCCGGCGCCAAGCGCATCGAAATCTTCGACCTCGCCGGCAAGTCCGTAAAGGCCGCCAACGCTTCCGTCCTCGGTCTCAACGACATCCCCGCAGGCCTCTACATCGTCAAGGCCGACAACGCCGTGGCAAAGGTGGTCGTTAAGTAATCCTCCCGAATTCTCTATCCGCACAGGGGCGCGGCAACAAGGCGTGAGTCCCGCGCCGCGCCCCTTTCCTTCCACTTTGTTTGCAGTGGTGAAATTTCTCAGGTAATAAATAGCAAAGACTTGTTTGCAGGAAAGCCCTCTCTCCCTTTTAATCCGCACACCACTTACGGCCCGCGCGCCGCTCTAAATATCTAAAACCATTCCCTTTTTCTTTTCAAAGCCTAAAATGAAACTCTTTACCATCATAGCCGCGGCAATCGTCGCCTGTTCTCCGCTTGCCGCTTGGGCAGCCGACACTCAGGTCGGCTCCGGCGAAGTAAACGGCTACAAGCTCGTCTGGCAGGACCTCTTCGATGCCGCCGAACTCAATCCCGCACGCTGGAACATTGAAGTAAACGGCGACGGCGGAGGCAACAGCGAGCTCCAGTACTATACAGACCGCGAGGAAAATGTTCGCCTCGGCGACGACGGCCTCGGTAACGGCTGTCTCATCCTCACCGCTCGCCGCGAAAACTATCTTGGCAAGAATTTCACTTCCGGTCGAATCACATCAAAGAATCTCATCGCATTCAAGCACGGCAAAATCGAGGCTTCAATCAAGCTCCCTTCGACGGCTAACGGCCTCTGGCCCGCTTTCTGGATGATGGGCAACGATTACGACATGGTCGGCTGGCCGCGCTGCTCCGAGACTGACATCATGGAATTCGGACATCAGGACGCTTACCGCGCCGGAACCCAGGACCGCTATTTCAATGGCGCCTGCCACTGGGGCGAAGGCTGGCCCAACCCCTCCTATGCCCTCGCCCACACTCACTCCTACAGCCTTCAGGACGGTCAGTTCCATCTCTACACCTGCATCTGGGACGAGAATTCTATCGCTATGTACTGCGACCTCGACCGTTTCCCCGACCAGCAGCCGTATTATAAAATGGACATCCCCGACAACCAGCCCGGCGACAAGTCCTACCCCGGCAACTACTTCCATAAGGAGAACTTCATCCTCTTCAACCTCGCCGTCGGCGGTCACTTCCCCGGTATTTACAACGCCTCCGGCGTAACGGCCTTAAATGACGGAAACGACCATAAACAGGCGATGTACGTCAATTATGTCAAAATCTATCAGAAAGGCACCCCCGACGAAAGTCAGTTCTTCATGGACCCCGGCGACCCTCAGCCCGCTTCCGGTCTCGCTTCCGCCCTCACCTCCGACTTCCGTATCTCCGTATCCGCCGGGCGCATAGCCTGCCCCGGTGCCCTGCGTATCGAAGTCCTCGACCCCAGCGGCCGCGCAGTCCTCGCCGTCGACTCCGACTCCGCCGAAACCTCCTCCATCCGCCCGGGCGTATACCTTGTCCGCGTATTCGATGCCGCCGGTAATTCCGAAACAGCCAAGATAATCCTTTGACCGTCATGAGCCCTCTCCGTTTCATTGCCGCCGCTCTCGTAGCCGTCGCTCCGCTCCAGGCATTGCTCGCCGCAGTGCCCGAGGGGCCCTACGTCACGGTCTGGGAGGACAACTTCAACGGCCCCGAACTCGACCGCTCCGTATGGAACGTCGAGGTCAACGGCTCCGGATGCGGCAACCACGAACTCGAGTTTTACGTCGACTCCGCAGCAAACCTCTCCGTCCGCGACGGCGCCCTCGTCCTCAAGGCCCGCCGCACCCCCCACGCCGGAACACACGCCTTCACCTCCGCCCGCCTGAACACCCACGGCAAAAAAGCATTCACTTACGGCATCGTCGAGGCTTCCATCAAGCTTCCTAAGACCGCCGACGGCCTCTGGCCCGCTTTCTGGATGATGGGCGACCTCATCGGCGAAATTGGCTGGCCCGCCTGCGGCGAAATCGACATCCTCGAGATGGGTCACGCCGACGGAATCGCCGCCAGCACTCAGGACCGCCTCTTCAACGGCGCTCTCCACTTCGGCCGCTCCAATGCCGACCATCATCAGGTTGTCGGGCCCTCCACGAATCCCTACAGCCTTCAGGACGGCCGCTTCCACACCTTCCGCGCTGTTTGGACCCCCGAGCGCATCGAGATGTTCGTGGATTCTATCCCCGAGCCCTATCTCAGCGTCGACATCAGGCCCTCTGACGACATCAAGGCCCCGGGCCGGTACTTCCACCAGCCCCATTTCATCCTCTTTAACCTTGCTGTCGGTGGCGATTTCCCCGGCCTTCACGACCCCGCTCAGGTCTCCGCCCTCCCCGAAGAGGGCTCCGAAGCCGAAATGATTGTCGACTACGTCCGCGTCCTTCAGCCCGCCACCGCCTTTTCATCCCCAAGATAATCCCTTTTCTAAATACCTAAGCCATAAATCCCTGCTTTATGAATAAGAAACTCTTCCCGGCGATTGCCTTCGGTCTCCTCGGCGCTCTCCTTGCCGTCGGCGCTGTCTCCGCCTGCTCGTCCTCCGCCGCCGAGGCCCCCGACAAGTCCCGATACGACGTTCAGGTCGAGGAGCTTCTCGCCAAAATGACCCTGGATGAGAAAATCGGACAGCTCAACCAGCTCACCGGCGTCGGGTGCGCGCCCGACCGTCTCGAGGAAATCCGGAACGGCGCCGTAGGTTCGATTCTCAACGAAATCGACCCCGACACCGTCAACGCCCTCCAGCGCGAGGCCGTCGAGAACAGCCGCCTCGGTATTCCACTGATTATTGCCCGTGACGTCATTCACGGCTTCAAGACTATTTTCCCCATTCCCCTCGGACAGGCCGCCACGTGGAACCCCGCCATCGTCGAGGAAGGCGCCCGCATCGCCGCCGACGAAGCTTCTTCCGTCGGTGTCCGCTGGACCTTCTCGCCTATGGTCGACGTCAGCCGCGACGCCCGCTGGGGCCGCATCGCCGAAAGCTTCGGCGAAGATCCTCATCTCGCTTCCGTCCTCGGTGTCGCAATGGTGAAGGGGTATCAGGGCGAAGACCTCGCCAAGCCCAACACTATGGCCGCATGCGTTAAGCACTTCGTCGGCTACGGTGCCTCTGAGGCAGGCAAGGACTACAACACCACATGGATTCCCGAGCCTCATCTCCGCGACGTCTACCTCCCGCCCTTCAAGGCCTGCGCCGACGCCGGAGCCGCAACTTTCATGTGCTCCTTCAACGACATCAACGGCATGCCGACCAACGCCGACCGTCATCTCCTCCGCGATATCCTCCGCGACGAATGGGGATGGGACGGCCTCATGTGCTCCGACTGGAGCTCCATCCAGCAGATGATTCCCCAGGGCTACAGCCCCGACCTCAAGCATGCCGCAGAGGCCGCCGCCAACGCCGGTGTCGACATGGACATGCAGGGCTTCGCTTATATCGCCCACCTCAAGGAGCTCGTTCAGGAGGGAAAGGTTTCCGAAAAGACCATCGACGGCCTTGTCCGCAACGTCCTCCGCACAAAATTCCGCCTCGGACTCTTCGACAATCCCTACGTCGACATCCCCACGTCGCGCCGTTTCTTCGCCCCCGCAAGCCTCGAGGCCGCCCGCAAGGCCGCTGAGGAGAGCGCAGTCCTCCTCAAGAACGCTAATTCCATCCTCCCCCTCCGCGATAATCTCAAAATCGCCGTCACCGGGCCCCTGATGGACGCGAAGCACGACCAGAACGGCACATGGGTCTTCGACCTCGAGAAGGACAGCACCGTCACGGTCCTCGAGGCCATGAGGGAAATGTACGGCCCCGACCGGATCATCGCCGCTCCCGGCCTTTCTTTCAGCCGCGAGAAGAATCCCGCAGCTGTCGCCGCCGCAGTGGCGAAGGCCCGGCAGGCCGACGTCATCCTCTTCGTCTGCGGCGAGGAGGCCGTACTCTCCGGCGAGGCCCACTGCCGCACCGACCTCACCCTCCCCGGCGGTCAGAAAGGCATGCTCCGTCAGCTCCGCGCTACGGGCAAGCCCGTCGTTTCCGTCGTAATGACCGGACGGCCTATGGAAATCAACGACATCGTCGAGAATTCCGACGCCATCCTCTACGTCTTCCACCCCGGAACCATGGGCGGCCCTGCAATCGCGAACCTCATCTCCGGTAAGGTCAATCCCTCGGGCCACCTCCCCGCCTGCCTCCCCAGGGCTTCCGCACAGCAGCCCCTCTACTACTCCCATAAGAACACCGGACGCCCCGCCGAAGGTATCACCTATATCGACGACATTCCCCTCGAGGCCGGCCAGACTTCCACCGGATGCACGAGCTTCTACCTCGATGCCGGCGACGGAGCCCTATATCCCTTCGGTTTCGGCCTCAGCTACACCGACTTCAGCTATGGCCCCGTTGTCCTCTCTGCCGACAGAATGGGCGCCGACGGAACTCTCACCGCTTCCTGCGAAATCGAGAACACCGGAAAGCTCAAAGGTGCCACCGTTGCCCAGCTCTACGTCCGCGACCTCGTCGGAACCCTCTGCCGCCCCGTCAAGGAGCTCAAGGGCTTCGAGAAAATCACCCTCGAACCCGGAGAGAAACGCACCGTCACCTTCACCCTCCGCGCCTCCGACCTCGCTTACCATCTCGCCGACAACACCCTCGCCGTCGAGCCAGGCGACTTCCGCCTCTGGATTGCTCCCGACTCAGCATCCGGCGACCCCAAGGAATTTGCTGTTGATTAATCCCCAACCCGTACAATCATGAAATTACGTCATATCATTCTTGCGGCGGTCGCTCTGGCCCTTGCCTCTGCTCCCGCCGATGCCCGGAGCACTAAGCGCGGCGTCTGCGCTAAGTTCTCTTACATCGAGGAAATGCAGTACCTCGAGCCCGGTTGCTTCTGGTGGTACAACTGGGGCCAGCTCCCCGGCTCCGGTTTCAAGGGTGAGCTCAAGGACTACGATAGCTCCATGGCTTTCATCCCCATGTGCTGGAACGGTAATTATTCCGCCGACGATATCCGCTCATACTGCAAGGCCCATCCGGAGGTAAAGTACCTCCTCGGCTTCAACGAACCCAACTTCAAGGCTCAGGCCAATATGACTCCCGCCGAAGCCGCTGAAAAATGGCCCGAGGTGCAGGCCCTCGCCAAAGAACTTGGACTTCAGCTCGTGGCTCCCGCACTCAACTATTCCCCCGATGCTCCTTACACCGATCCCACCCGCTGGATGGATGAGTTCGTAGCCCTCGTCGGCAGTGACGCATTCGACTTCACCGCCATCCACAACTATGGCGGCCTCGGCGTAATGAAGACTCTCGGCGGACGCTTCCATGACAAGTATGGAAAGCCCGTATGGGTCACCGAGTTCTGTCAGTGGCCCGGTGGCGCCGGTAACGTTTTCGTCGCTCCCGACACTCAGATTGCTTCAATGGTCGAAACGCTCGAATGGCTCGAAAAAACGCCCTGGATTCACGCTTATTCCTGGTTTATGGCACAAGGTCCTTACAATGCGTCAAACCGCGCTAACTACGGCCTCGTGGCAAATCAGGTCGACGAGAACGGACGGGTAGTCGTCGTCAACGGTCGCCCCGTGCCATTTCTCACTCCGCAGGGCAAGGTTTATGCCCATCTCTGGGACTTCGACCCTGAATACGCCCATCCTGTTGGCGAGCGCTTCTCCGCCGCCGACTTCCATGCCCGCAGTTCGGCCCTTGTAAACGCCGGTGCCTGCCCGGATGCCCCCAAGCCCATTGAAATCAGCCAGTTCAATGCCGGAGCGACACTCGACTACCGCTTCGACATCCCGGAAGCCGGCGATTACACCCTCGAACTCGTAGTCTCCGGCGTCGGCGAGCCCGTGCGCTTCGACCCCCATATCGCCGTCGTCGAGGCTAAGGAAGACGGCTCCGAAGGCGCTGTCCTCGCCGAAGGACGCAAATTCACCCTCCCCGGCGCCGACGACAGCTACAAGACCGAGACCTTCAGCCTCACGCTACCCGCCGGTATCGTCACCCTGCGCCTCAAGGACCTCGCCGTATACCAGCCCTCCGGCATACGCATCTCATCCCTCCGCCTCGTCTCCACCGCCGGAATCGATGCCGTCGCAGTAGGTCCTGACGCCGCCCCCGCCACCGTCGATGTTTTCGACTTGCTCGGTCGGCGTATCCGCTCCGGTGTGGACCCCGCAGCAGCCGCCACGGGCCTTCCCGCTGGCATTTACGTCATCGGCGGTAAAAAGGTATCAGTAAGAAATTGAATATTTTGAGTATAGTTATTATTGTCAACAACCTCTGAGAACACTGTTCCCAGAAACCTCGCGGCCGACTGGGAAGTCGGCCGCCTGCGTTTTTTGACCCTTTTTATTTGGGTGGCCACCGTTTTTTTCGTACCTTTGCCTCACATTTACAAATTATATACATCGGGAATACAATAAGTCACGCATCTTTTGCGTTTCTTGTGACACAAACTACTACCCCTTCGATATGAAATTGAAACTCCTCGCAATCGTCGCTACTACCGCAATATTCCTCTCTTCTTGTTCCACCTCTAAGACCGTTCTTCCTTATTTTCAAGATATTTCCACTGTCAAGGAAGGAGTCTTGCCCGCGGCTGATTATCTCCCTGATATCAAGCCCGCCGACGAACTCATTATCACGGTACACTCCGAGGTTCCGCAGGCTTCCGCTCCCTACAACAGCCTCTTCTACAATTCTCCCTACGATGATGTCGCCTACATCAGCGGCACTCAGAAGATTATGACCTATGTTGTCGACACTAAGGGCGATATCGACTTCCCCATCCTCGGCAAGATACACGTCGCCGGCCTGAACTGCGAGCAGCTCCGCGACCTCCTCACCGAGAGAATCAGCAAGGACGTCAAGGACCCCCTCGTAACCGTCACTCTCGCGAACTTCAAGGTCGTAGTCGCCGGCGAAGTCAACAAACCCGGCAACATCCCCGTTAAGGGCAACCGCGTCACTGTCCTCGACGCCCTCAGCGCCGCAGGAGACCTCACCCCCTACGGCGAGCGCTCTAACGTTCTCGTAATCCGTGAGGAAAACGGAAAGCGCACTTTCGCTCACCTCGATCTCAACTCCTCCGAGGTGCTCACCTCTCCTTACTATTACCTTCAGCAGAACGACTACGTATACGTCGAGCCCAACAAAATCCGCCAGGCCAACTCCAAGTACAATCAGGACAATGCTTACAAGCTCACGGTAATTTCCACCGTCGTCAGCGCCTGCTCCGTGATTGCTTCGCTCGTTATCGCTCTCGCTATTAAATAACCGATTATTTCCATCACCTCATACCGGAAAGTCATTTAGACTATGGCACAACGCAAATCCTCCGAATATTTCGACATAAAGGGTACCCTGATGATGTACCTCTCCAAATGGTATCTCTTCCTGATATCAGTCATCATCTGTGTCGGCCTCGCATTCGTTTATTCTAAAATGAAAAAAGACGTGTTTGCTGTTCGGGCAAACATCGCCATTACGGAAGAAAACAGTAGTCCGATGGGTATGCTCGGCTCGCTTAACGAGGTTTTCGGTTCCGGAGCACGGGTGGATGATGAAATATTTATAATTACATCCCATACCGTATATCGCGATGTCGTCAAAAACCTTGGCCTCCAGTTCAATTATGTGGTAAAAAAGGGATTCCTTGAATCGGAAACCGCTTATCCCGATAGCCCCCTTGTTCTCGATGTGCCCCCTATGTTCGCCGACACCCTCTCGACTTCGCTCTTCTTCAAGGTAAAAGTCGACGAGAAGGGCCGCGCGGATGTGAAGATGAAGGCTCTCAAGGAAACCGTTCTCGAAGTTGAGGACGTTCCTCTCCCTGCTACGCTCGACTCTCCTTACGGAAAGCTCGTTCTCCGTCCCACAGAATATTTTGAGAAAGGGAAGGACCTGAAAACTTATATTTCCGTATTCAGCCTTGATTTTGCCACCGAAATTCTCGCCTCTCAGGTCGTGTCGGAGATTGCTTCACGTAAATCCAGTGTCGTAAGCATGGGTATAGACACTCCTGTTCCCGTCCTCGGTATGGCTATCCTCAATGACATAATCAAGGAATACAACAACCGTGGTATTCGCGACAAGAATATTCAGGCTCAGACCACCGCTAATTTCATCGATGGTCGTCTGCGCCTTCTCGCATCTGACCTTGATGTGGCCGAATCCGACATCCAGAATTACAAGCAGAAGGAAGGAATTGTTGACCTCCCGACTGAAGTCAAGTATCAGAGCGAGAAAAAAGGACAGGTCGAGGCTGAACTCATAAAGGCACAGACCGAAGCCGAGGTTCTTCGCATGATTCGTGACTTCATTACTGATCCTGCAAATTCCACCTCGCTCGTCCCGATGACTTCGGATAACAATGGCCTCAACGCCGGCATTACCACATACAACGAGCTCATGATAAAGCGCCTCGACATTGCCGGCAATGCCAGATCCAACAATGCCGCTCTCCGTGCCCTCGACGAACAGCTCGCCGCTATGCGCGGGAACATCAACACCTCTGTTGAAAAAGCCTATGAAACACAGCGCGTGCGTATAAACGAACTCGAGTCCGTGAAGCGCTCCACTGAAGGCCGCCTGGGCAATGTTCCCGCTCAGGAACGCGCCTACCGCGACATGATGCGTCAGCAGACAATCAAGCAGGAACTTTACGTATACCTCCTCCAGCGTCGGGAAGAGACTTCCATGCTTCTGGCTAACGCGACTCCGAAGGGTACTATTATCGATGAGGCCTACACCCTCATCGAGCCCCTCAATATGAGCCGGAAAATGATGCTCGCCATTGCTTTTATCATCGGCCTCCTCCTGCCGCCTCTCTTCCTCTGGCTCAAGAATTTCCTCAACGACAAGTTCGATTCCATCTCCTCGCTCAGAAAATACACAGATGTGCCCATCCTCGGTGAAATCTGCGAGGACCGTTCCGGTAAGAATCTGGTTGTACTTCCTGGTGACACGTCTTCCACTTCTGAGCTCTTCCGCCTCCTCCGCTCAAACCTCCAGTTCGTCCTCAACAACCGCGACGAGAAAGTCATTCTCGTCACGTCCACCAACTCCGGCGAGGGCAAGAGCTTCGTTTCCGTGAACCTCGCGGCTTCTCTCGCCATCCTCGGAAAGAAGGTACTACTCGTCGGCCTAGACATCCGCAAGCCCCGCCTTGCTTCCTACCTCGGCATAAATCCCCCCCTCGGTCTCACCCAGTACCTCGCATCTTCCGATGTGACCCTCGACAGCATCATCGTGCATTCCGCCGAGATTAAGGACCTTGACATTATCTGCGCCGGCCCCGTGCCCCCCAATCCCGGCGAACTACTCGCTTCTCACCGCCTCGAGGAGTTCTTTGCCGCCGCACGTGGAATTTACGACTACATCGTCATCGATTCCGCACCCGTCGGTATGGTCAGCGACACATTCGCTCTCAACCGCTTCGCAAATGCCACGGTATACGTCTGCCGCGCCAACTACACAACAACCCGCGACATCAGCTTCATCAACGAAGTCTACGACACCAAGCGCCTCAACCGTCTCTCTCTCGTCGTCAACGGCACAACCGCCAAGAAAGGCTACGGCTACGGCGTAGATGGCAGCGACAAGCACAGCAAATAATCCCCAAAAGCCAAATAACGCGTTTCCTCCGGGCCTGACTTCGGAGGAAACGCGTTTAAATTCTGAAATCTTCGATGATAAACAAGTATAATTTCTATTATCGCTTTTTCGTAATCCTCTTTTGGGTTTCGATGTGCTTTAATTTTGTTGTCGAGGAATTTTTTGTCCCGCTGAAGTCTTTGGAATTTGCATTTTCTGTATTTGTTCAGTTTGCATTCGCTTTGTTGGGCTTGCTCTTGCTTAGAAATAAACACGATATTCTTGTTATTGGTGCGTTTCTTGCAATAACGGTTTTGTCTTCGCTGATTATTAATGGCCTTCCTGTTAAAATGTTTATCAATGGCCTGAGAAATTTCTTTGCTCTTTTGTTTGCAATACCGGTAATTCGTTTCTTTGTGACGGGCCCGGGGGCCCAGGAGTTTAAGGCAAGGTTTGATAAACAATTGCAAATTTGGCTCTATATTCAGGCTGTATGTGTGATGTGGCAGTTTTTTAAATATGGAGCAAATGATGCAGGCGGAGGTTCGATGGGTTATGGAGCTTCAGGCATGGTCTCCATGCTTATATATTTGATTTCTTACTATCTTGTTGTTCAAAAATGGGACTTTGATGATTTTTTAGGAAGTCTGAGACGTAATTATGCGAATGTGTTGCTTCTTTTGCCGACGTTTTTCAATGAAACTAAAATTAGTTTCGTTTTACTCATCTTATATTTTTTACTTTTATACAAACCGTCTCGTTCGGCTATTTTGAAAGTCATTTATGTTGTTCCTGTAGTTATTGCTTTAGGGGCCGGACTGATTGCAACCTATCTTCACGCTACGGGAGCTGATGCTGATTATGTTTTGTCAATGGACTTTGTGGATGCCTATTTCTTTGGGGCGGAAATGGATGAAACCATTGAAATAGCAATGGATGTTCAGGACGGTTATTACGATGATGGTCTTGAAGAAGGACAAGTATGGCTTCTGGATATAGCACGTCTGGCAAAGTTCCCTCTTACAATTCCTGAACTCGAGAAGACTCCGGGTGGTTTGGTTTTAGGAGCAGGTCTTGGAAATTTGAACGGTGGTAAAAGAATGGGCGAAAGTGATTTCTCTCGGAAAAACAGATGGATGCTCATTGGTTCGAGACCGTGGTCTTTCACGCTTTTGGTCGAAACCGGATTATGTGGAATTATTTGGTTTTTCTGGATGATGATTTCCGGTTTCTTCTGTGGCTTTAAATATGGCTGCTTTAGCAAACGAATGTATTTCTATTTAGGCGTTTGTATATTCTTGATGTTATTTTACAATGAAGCGCTTTGGTATGTAAACTTTTGTATTCCCTTTTTCTATCTTGGCTTCGCTGTAAGACTGGTTGACAAGGGAAGGGAGTCTTCTGAAAACTCGATTAAAGAGGCATATTTGAGTGCGTAGAGATAAGCCTTTCGTTTACTTTTATGATTCTCAATTCCTTCGCCTTTCTCTGCGTAATACCGCTCGTATTGTTCCTCTACGCGGCGGTGATGTTGCTTTGCAGACGCTCGCGGAGGGTCAATGTCGTTTCCGCGGCTTTCCTTACGGCAATCTCCTATGGGTTTTTCCTCTATGAGCAGCCCTCGGGTGCACTTTTCCTCTTCGCAATAACAGTCATAACCTATCTCGCCGCACGTCTCTTCGACGGGTGCGAAAGATATGCCTCGACTTCACGCCGCCGGTGGACACTCGGCTTCATTGCAGTCCTCCTCGTGGCCGCCCCTCTCGTCGTCTTCAAGTATACCAACTTCCTCAATTCAACCTTTGCCGACATCCTTGCTCTCGCAGGATTTGACTGGGAGCCCCCTCGTTTCTCCTTCATCGTACCGCTCGGAATATCTTTTTTCACATTCCAGGCCCTCGGCTACATGCTTGAGGTCTATCGCCGCCAGATTCCGGCCGAGCGCAATTTCCTCTTCTATACACTTTTTGTCGGTTTCTTCCCTCAGATTGCATCCGGTCCGATCAGCAAAGCCGACGAACTCCTCCCGCAGATTAAGGAACGCAAGTATTTCTCTGTATATAACCTCACCGAAGGCGCCCGCCTCATGCTGTGGGGTTACTTCCTCAAGGCTGTCGTCGCCGACCGCCTCGCAACCTTTGTCAACCCCGTCTACGACAACTGGGAAGCCTTCTCCGGCACCTCGTGTTTTCTCGCGTCCGTGTTCTATTCTTTGCAGATTTACGGCGACTTCGCAGGTTATTCCCTCATTGCCATAGGCGTCGGAAAACTCTTCGGCTTCGACCTTATCAACAACTTTCGGCGCCCTTATCTCGCCCATTCCGTCACCGACTTCTGGCGCCGCTGGCACATATCCCTCACCCGATGGCTCCGCGAAAACATCTATTTCCCCCTCGGCGGCAACCGAAAGGGAAAGTCCCGCACATACCTCAACATCCTTGCCACATTCACGGTCAGCGGCATCTGGCATGGTGCAAACCTCACATTCATTGTCTGGGGCTTTATTCACGGCGTGGTTCAGGCCGTCGAGCGCTTCTTCGGATGGGGCGCCAAGCCTGCCGCAAAGTGGATTGTCCCCCTCCGGATTCTCCTCACTTTCCTAATCGTAAACTTCGCCTGGATTTTCTTCCGCCTTCCGTCCCTCAAGGACGCCTGTGGGGTAGTGGGGCGTATCCTCACTTTCGCCCCCGGCGAGGCCATTCCGGTCTCGAACACCGGTCTCGTCCTCCTCTTGTTTGCCATTGTCTCGCTCTTCGCTTCCGAGATTGTCATGGAGTATGCCCCGGAAGTCAGCCTCCTGCGCAACCGCAGGCTTTGGGTTCGGATAGTCTCCGTTATAGCCCTTGTGTTCATTATCCTCACTGTCGGCGTACTCGATTCCGGACAGTTCATCTATGTCAATTTTTAAGCTCCCGGATATGAAGTCTCTGCTCCGCTTCCTCCTGATTGTCCTTGGCATAGTGCTCGCCCTTTTCGCCCTCGACCGAGCCTTCGGTGCCGTCATGGACCATGCCGTCTCAGGGGCAAGAGGAGGAGACACACGGAATCACTATTACATCAGCAACTGCCTTGACGACTCCGTCGTCATAATGGGCTCCTCACGTGCCAACCACCACTACGTCCCGCAGATTCTTGCCGATTCCCTCGGGATGACGGTCTATAATGCCGGAACCGACGCAAATGGCATCATGCTGGCCTCCATGCAGCTCAACAACATGCTTGCCCGAGGCCATCGCCCGGCGCTTATCGTCTACGACTACTTCCCCAAGTTCGACCTCGCCGACATTTCCGACCTCAACCGGGCTATACAAAGGATGCGCCCTTATGCAGGGATTTCCGGAATGGATTCTATCATCAGAGACATCGACAGGTATGAGAATATAAAATTGAAGTCTTATCTGTATCGTTACAATTCCACCTTCATACAGGTTCTCAGCGACTTCGTTAATCCGCGTCAGGTTGTTCGGAGTGGATATAAGCCTCTGTATGGGAGTATCACAACCCGTTTCCCTCGTCCTGCTGACGTCGTCGGAACCGACAGAGTCGACTCCGTCAAGGTTCGCTATCTCCGCCGTTTCGCCGACATCTGCCGCCGGGAAGGAATCAGCCTCGTCTTCGTCATATCGCCTTACTACTTCGACGGAATGGATTTTCGTATCGCAGAGTTGCGTGGCATCGTCGGTCCCGACATATCCCTTATAGACCTCTCCGACAGCCCCGCATTCGTCGGACAGGACTCCCTCTTCGCTGATCCATCTCACCTGAACGATGCCGGAGCGCGGCGGTTCACCTCTCTACTTTCAGAGATATTGAGGAATAATCTAAGTAAGTGATATTTTTTGTATCTTTGCAAAAACAAAAAGAATAATGGAATCCGCACGTCCGAAGATCTCTGTTCTAATTCCGGTGTATAATGTTGAGAAAACGCTCGCACGCTGTCTTGACTCTGTGGTCTCGCAATCATTGAGAGACATTGAAATTATATGTGTGGACGACGCTTCCCCGGACGGATCAGCACAAATCCTCAGGCAATACTCAGAGAAGGATTCGCGACTGAAAATTATATCAAAAGCGCGCAATGAAGGCCTGATGATGGCGCGCAAGACGGGCTATAGGGCGGCCAAGGGCGAATTCCTTTTTTTTCTCGATTCCGATGACTATTTGACACCTGACTCGCTCGCTCGGATGTACGAGGCCTGCGAAAAGGAAGGTGCCGATCTGGGTGTGGCGGATTATTATTTTGAACGTCCGAACGGCCTGAGAACGTATACCTCCAAAACCGCCCTTCTTGACGACAACCCCGCGACTTTTCTGAAGACCATGACTCAGGGCCGGACGAGCTGTACGGTATGGGGCCTTCTGTTCAGCGCGTCACTGTTTGACGGGCACGAGTATGTGACGTTTATGAACCAGTCCTTCTCGGAGGACCGGATTCTTCTCTTGCAGGTTCTTAAGAACGTACAGCGTGTTGCCCTTGTGAGATATCCCGCCTTAGTGTATGTCCTTAACTCCTGTGCGATGACTCGCAATCGTCTCTCTGATGAGAAACTCGTAAGCCAGTTGAAGGCTCTGGCTTGGTGCAGGGACTATGCTCAGGAGACAGAAGCGCTTCGCATTCCGGCTCGTGTTCACTATGCAAGATATCTCAGTTTCTTTGTCGAAAGCGGCTACCCTTTGGGATTAATATATGAGGCGGTCCCGGGCAACCGGGAAATATTATCTTACAGTAGCCTCAAAAACTTGCTTGGAGTGCGCCTGGCCTTGCATACACGTCTTTCTGCATCTTCAAGACTGTACCAGCGTACAGCCTCGAAAATGCGTCTTGTCCTGAGACGCATTATCAAGAGGTTTTGACGAGTTGAGCTCGCGAGCTGTGTCTTGATATCAGGTTTTCCAGGCCTATAGCAGCGAAGTAAATTACGCTGAACATCATAGGATAATGGTATCTCATCCCGCCGTACATCAGGAAATGCATTCCTGTTCCAAGAATGACGGGAAGAAGCAAGACTCCGCTCATACCCCACAGTCTGCGTCTTTCATGCCATATTCCGCAAGCGCACAGAAGCAACACAATATAGTAAATAGCCGACAAGCCCACAATTGTTACTTTGCTGAAACCTTCGTCTTTAGGCTGAAAGCATTTTTGGGCATAAATATCGGCTACCCAGAGATGCGCCGCTTTGGCGGGCATCAGTGCTATGAAGCGTCCCGGATTGTCTATAATCCAGTCTATGGCGCGTCGGGTCAGGAGAGAGTCTTTCTGTACCGTATTTAACCCCGGCTCTACAAGAGGATGCCCGGGATTGCCTGGTTTGAAAACTTCGTCTGTATAGCTGCCGTCCGCGCCGTCCCAATTGCCGATAAGCATATTGCAGCCTTTGGTGGTGCTTCCGCCGAGAGGATGCCCGCAGCTATTGTAAGTCACGCCGAGGATTCCGATGTAGACAATGGTCATACCGGCAACGTAGTAAATCCAGCGCATCGGCTTTTCCCTGCGCATGAGGGCGTAGAGGATTAAGGAGGGAAGGAACACGGGTGCTATGGGTCTCACCCAGTTGCCGAGGGTAAGCAATGCTCCGGAGAGAACAATAGTCCACCACTGACGTCCGCAGACGGCAAATGAGAAGAGTATCAGCGCCATACAAAGCATATCCGACATATACACCGGCGTGGACATTATGTTGGAAGGCAGAATGCAGAACAGAACAACCGCAACGTACCCGACCTTCTCGCCTCCGAATTTGCGTGCGAGTTTCCACAAAGACCAAAGGATTATGCAATTGAAAAATAATTGTTCAACGCCTACGAGCGCGAGGCTCCCGAATATCTTCAGGTTGAGTATAAGAAAGTTAATGTAACCGGTGTTGGCAACCCAATAATCGTCAGAAAAATTATGGATTGTGGGATACCATGAGCCGGCAACAACCGCATCTCGTGCAAAATTGCTGTAATTCAGGGCGTCGCTATATTGCGGTTTATTGGCCAGTAGGATCAACAGTATGATTTGGCCTATGGCCCATAGCGCAATGGCCGCGCATGCGGCGATACGGTAGAATTTAGTCTTCTTATACATCACAGCAGTCTATCCTTGACGGCGAAGCGTGGGCGGTGCTTGACTTCCATAAAGATTTTACCTACATATTCTCCGACAATACCGATGGCTATTAGGATAAGACTCCCGAGGAACCATACCGAAAGCATGAGCGAAGTCCATCCTGGCATAGTTGAGCTACCGAAAAAATAGCTGACAAGTACGTAGATAGATACAAGTATTGTCAAGAAAAGGATAGCCACGCCGGTGTAGAATATCATCTGCATCGGCTTTACGGAGAACGAAGTTATGCCGTCAACCGACAGGGCAAGCATCTTCGACAGCGGATATTTCGACTCGCCGGCAACCCGCGGATTGCGTTCATAGTAGACTTTGGCTGTGTCAAGACCGATGAGAGGAACGATTCCGCGCATGAAGATATTGCTCTCGCCATACTCGCTCAGTAGGTCGAGGGCCCGTCGGCTCATCAGGCGGTAGTCGGCGTGGTCGTACACCGTGTCAAGTCCCATGAGTTTCTGGAAGGAATAGAAGGCGTGGGCGGTAGTGCGCTTGAAGAAGGTGTCTGTCTTGCGGGAGCTCCGGACACCGTAGACTATTTCCTTGCCCTCGCGATAGAGTCGAACCATCTCTTTCATGGCTTCGGGGTCGTCCTGAAGGTCGGCGTCTATGCTGATTGCGCAGTCGCACTTGTCCCTGACTTCCATAAGCCCCGCGAGAAGAGCATACTGGTGCCCGCGATTGTGGGCCAGAGAGATGCCTTTAAGCCGGGAATCTTCGGTGTGAAGCTTCTCAATGGTGCTCCAGGTAGCATCCTTGCTCCCGTCGTTGACACACAATATGTAGCTGTCGGCCTCTGTCTCGCCGGCTGAAGTCATTTCATCCAGTAGTTTCAGCATTACCGGTGCCGTAAGGGGGAGAGCCTCCGCTTCATTATAACAAGGAACGACTATCGCCAGCCGTGGAGGAGGAAGCAAGTGTTCGTTTGACATGTCTTACTTGGTTATGGTTTCTTTCGCAAAGATATTAAATTTTCCAAACACTTCCAAATATTTTCCCGCACCAACTTGTCGACGAGGACGCAACCAAGAAATACGGCCGCGAGGAAGGCGCCGATGGCAAGTATTGCCAGCGGGCCGTCGAGGGGGGCGTAAATGGCCTTTACGGTGTCTTTGAAGTGGATGAATACCCATTTGTTGAAGTGGATGAGGTAGACGGCGAAGCAGCCTCCGCCTATCCAGTTGATTATGCTGTTCGAGAACTTACGGATGTTGGCGAAAAGGATAAGGAAGCCGAAGCTCTCCAGGACCACGAGCGGGCTCGAATAGCTCAGAAGCCAGGATGTCACCCCGTTGATGCCTTCCTTGATTACGAAGTAGTCGGCGACGGTCTCCACAAGTATCGTGCCGATGACGAGGCCCCAGCCTACCGACAGCCGATTGACGGCCCTGCCATGGAGCCTCAGCCAGCGGGCGAAGAGATAGAGTCCCGAGAACGAGAGGAAGCTGTAGCCTTCGTTGAACTGTGCTGGCTTGCCGATCAGGGTAAGCGCCGTCTGGACAAGGTAGAATCCCGCTATCATCCACCCGAGTTGCCGCCCCGAGGCCTTTTCCGTGAAGGCGTTGAGCACCGGAGCGAAGAGGAAGAGCAGAATGTAACTGGGTATGAACCATTGGTTTTCAGTCCATTCCAGAATGCAGCTCTGATATATGGCCTCCCAGCTGAATGGCGCTATGCCTATGGCCACGAAGAGAAGGTAGATTGTCACGGCGTAGAAAAGCACCTGAAAGAGGAATTTCATGAAGCCTTTCAGTGTCGCCCGGATGCCGAACCAGCCGGAGATGAGCACGAAGATGTTCACTCCCGCTATCGCCGCCATCTCGAAGAAGATTCTCGCAGCGGTCCCGGCAGGGGCGGAAGCTACGTCCGCCGAGGTCGGCACGGTGAGCGCCGCGAAATCGGCGTGGACCACGAGCACGAAGAACATGGCGAGCATCCTGAGAAGCTCGAAGTTGCTCTCACGTCGGCCAGTCGGGCCCTTGGTGATGGATTCAATCTGTGCCATGGTATCAGAGTTCGATTTTTTCCGCCTCGACGGGGTGTCCCATGAACATCGTGGCGAGTTCCGAGAAGCTCGAGGCCTCCTCGGTGGTGAGGTAGCGGGTGTGGGCGCCGTGGGTGATTTTTGCGTCCATTTCGGGGTGTCGGCGGAGGTAGTCGACGAGCGATGCGGCCACCACTTCGCCCTGCTTGAGTATGCTCACGCTCTCGGGCAGATATTTGCGTATCTTCTTTTCCAGCAGGGGGTAATGCGTGCATCCGAGAATGAGCGTGTCGATTTCCGGGTCCTTGGCCATGAGCGCGTCAAGGTCGTGCTTCACGAACCAGTCGGCGCCGTTGCCCTCCGCCTCCTTGGCCTCCACGATTGCTGCCCAGAGCCTGCAGGCCTGCGAGCTGAGGGTGAACTCAGGGTAGGATTTGGCTATTTCGATGTCGTACGACTGCGAGGCGACGGTTCCGGGAGTCCCCACAAGCCCGATATGTCCGCCCCGGGAATGGGAGCCCACGGCCTCGACTGTGGGCCGGATTACGCCCAGCACACGCCGCTCCGGGTCGAGCTCCGGGAGGTCGCGCTGCTGGATGCTCCGCAGGGCCTTCGACGAAGCCGTGTTGCAGGCAAGAATCACCAGATGGCAGCCCTGCCGGAAGAGATACTCAACTGCTTCGAGCGTGAAGCGGTAGACAGTCTCGAACGACCGCGAGCCGTAAGGCGCGCGCGCATTGTCGCCGAGATAAAGGAAATCGGCGTCCGGAAGGGCGTGGCGCAGAGAGCGAAGGATTGTCAGGCCGCCGTAGCCGGAGTCGAAGACCCCGATAGGGCCGGGCGCTTGTGGCAGTTTCATGGCAGGTGGGCGCGAGTAAAAGAACGGCGGATGCGCGCAGAGGGTGTGGAGCGACGCATCCGCCGTAGGGTAGGGTCAGTTATTTCTCGAGACGCTTGCGGATGGCTTCGGTCTCGGCCTCGTAGCCGGGCTTGGCGAGGAGGGCGAACATGTTCTTCTTATAGGCCTCGACGCCGGGCTGGTTGAAGGGATTGACTTCGAGGAGATAGCCGCTGACGCCGCAGGCTGCCTCGAAGAAGTAGATGAGCTGGCCGAGGCAGTACTCGCTGATTTTGGGGAGGACAAGCTGCATGTTGGGCACGCCGCCGTCCACGTGGGCGAGTCTCGTGCCGAGTTCGGCCATCTTGTTCACCTCGTCCACGCGCTTGCCTGCGATGTAGTTGAGGCCGTCAAGGTTGGCTTCGTCGCCGGGGATGCGCACCTCGTGCTTCTGTTCCGTCACGGAAATTACGGTCTCGAAGATGATGCGCTCGCCTTCCTGGATCCACTGGCCCATCGAGTGGAGGTCGGTGGAGTTGTCGACTGCGGCGGGGAAGATGCCCTTGTGGTCCTTGCCCTCGCTCTCGCCGTAGAGCTGCTTCCACCATTCGCCGAAGAAGTGGAGCTTGGGATTGTAGTTGACGAGGATTTCAATCTTCTTGCCCGAACGGTAGAGGGCGTTGCGGGTCATGGCGTAGGTCACGGCGCTCATGTCCTTGCCCGAAAGCGTGGCTTTCTGCATCTCGCGGGCGCCTTCGACGAGGGCACGGATGTCGTAGCCGGCGACTGCGATAGGCAGAAGGCCCACGGGGGTCAGCACCGAGAATCGGCCGCCCACGTTGTCCTCGATTACGAAGGTCTTGTAGCCCTCGGAGGTGGCGAGGGTGCGCAGGGCTCCGCGCTTGGCGTCGGTGATGGCCACGATGAGCTTGCGGGCGGCTTCCTTGCCGGCCTGAGACTCAAGCTGTTCCTTCAGCAGACGGAAGGCGATGGCGGGTTCGGTCGTGGTGCCGCTCTTGGAAATCACGATGATGCCGAATTTCTTGCCCTTCAGGAGCTCCTGAAGCTCGTAGAGATAGTCCTCGCCGATGTTCTGCCCGGCGAAGAGCACCTTAGGAGCGCCGGGAAGGTAGGCGGCGAAGGAATTGCTCATGGCCTCGATTACGGCCTTGGCGCCCAGATAGCTGCCGCCGATGCCGATGGCCACAACATATTCGCATTCCTCGCGGAGAACCTTGGCGGCCTCTTCGATTTCTTTCAGGAATTTGTCGTCCGTGCGGGAGGGAAGGTCCACCCAGCCGAGGAAATCATTGCCCAGGCCGCTGTGGTCCGTGAGTTTCGACAGGCTCTTGGCGGCGTCCGCCGAGAGCGCCTCGATATCGGCGCGGCTCACGCATCCGAGCACGTCCGAGATATTCAGCTGTATCTTTTCCATATCTTTTTGGTGTTTGTTAGTCTTATGTTCCTGCAAAATTACTGATTTTTCTCCGTAATCCGTGCCCCGCGTGTATAAAAATATTTAAGGATGTGGTCCCCGAATGCAAAAAAATGCGTATCTTAGCGCAAACTTTTGCCCGCGCGAAGGCCTATGCTGTCGCCGGGGAGCCACCTGAATAATTAAAACCAACTCATACTCACTTTCTTACAGACTTTTTATGCTCAAAAACCATCCCAAGGGACTAATTCCCGCCGCTCTGAGCAACATGGGCGAGCGCTTCGGCTACTACATCATGAACGCCGTCCTCGTCCTCTTCCTCTGCTCAAAGTTCGGCCTCTCCGACGAGACAAGCGGACTCATCTACTCATTCTTCTACGCCGGAATCTACATCCTGAGCCTCGTCGGCGGTTACATAGCCGACAAGACACAGAACTACAAGGGCACCATCATCCGCGGCCTCATCGTCATGTCGCTCGGCTACTGCATCCTCGCCGTGCCCATCCTCTCCACCGCCGACAACCGCGCCTGGCTCCTCCCCCTCACCTGCTTCGCCCTCTTCCTCATAGCCTTCGGCAACGGCCTCTTCAAAGGTAATCTCCAGGCAATCGTGGGCCAGCTCTACGATAATCCCCGCTACGCCGCACAGCGCGACTCCGGCTTCCAGATTTTCTACGTCTTCATAAACATCGGCGGCCTCGTCGCCCCCTTCGTCGCCCCCATGCTCCGCTCCTGGTGGCTCGGAGTCCACAACCTCACCTATAACGCCAACCTCCCCGCCCTCGCCCACGAGTACCTTTCCGTAGGCGACAGCATGAACACCGAGAACGCCAACAACCTCTATGCCCTCGTCACTCAGGTCGGCGGCGACGCCTCCGGCGACATTTCGGCCTTCTGCACGCAGTACCTCGACGTGTTCAACACCGGCATCCACTATTCCTTCATCGCCTCCATCGTGGCTATGCTCATCTCCCTCGTCATCTTCGTCTGCTTCAAGAACGGCCTCCCCAACCCGCCCAAGAAAGAAGCCGTCGCCGCAGAGAACTACACCGCCGAGGAAAAAATCGCTATGGCCAAGGAAATCAAGCAGCGCATGTACGCCCTCTTCGCCGTGCTCGGCATAGCCATTTTCTTCTGGTTCTCCTTCCATCAGAACGGCACATCCCTCTCACTCTTCGCCCGCGACTTCGTGAAGACCGACGCCATCGCCCCCGAAATCTGGCAGGCCGTAAACCCCTTCTTCGTAATCGTCCTCACCCCTCTGGTGATGTGGCTCTTCGGCAGCCTCGCACGCAAGGGGCGTGAAATCTCGACTCCCCGCAAGATCGGCATCGGCATGGGCATCGCCGGCCTCGCCTACCTCTTCCTGATGGTCTACAGCTACGTCAAGGGCTACCCCTCGGCCGAGGCCTTCCGCTCCATGGAGAATTCCGCCGCCGAAGCTCTCAAGAGCGGCTGGTGGATAATGTTCGTCATCTACTTCTTCCTGACCGTGGCCGAACTCTTCATCTCCCCCCTCGGCCTCTCCTTCGTTTCCAAAGTCGCTCCCAAACATATGCAGGGCCTCTGCCAGGGCCTCTGGCTCGGCGCCACGGCTGTCGGCAACCTCCTCCTCTGGGTCGGCCCCCTCATGTACAACGCATGGCCCATCTGGGAGGCCTGGGGTGTATTCCTCATCGTCTGCCTCATCTCCATGGGCGTGATGTTCGGCATGGTCAAGTGGCTCGAGCGCGTCACCACCGAAGCCCCGGTCCCCGCCGCCCCCCTCGACACCACCGAAGAGGACGTAATCTGACCTCACACAGATTGCATCCCGTCTATATAACTTCACCAAATCATTTCTTGTCCTTCTGTATAACCACTACAGAAGGACAAATTTCGACGTATGGACTCAAAAAATAAGCGAATAGTCACAAATTCCATCTTGCTGAATTTGAGAATGATTCTTGTCCTTCTCGTGACTCTTTACACTTCGCGAGTTGTTCTTGAAGTGCTTGGAGTCGTAGATTTCGGTATTTATAATGTTGTAGCTGGCTTGGTTGCCCTGATGACTTTCGTCGGAAATTCTTTGTCAAACTCCTCGCAGAGATATCTAAACATAGGGCTTGCCAACGACAATTTAGAGGAAACCCGACAATATTTCCAGCAGAGTTTTACAATTAACGTAATTATTATCTTAATAATAATAGCGATAGCCGAGACCGCAGGACTCTGGTTTGTCCGCAACAGACTTGTGCTGCCGGCCGATAGGCTTTATGCCGCCATATGGGCATATCAGATGGCATTGGCAATTGTTATATATACTTTTCTTCAAGTGCCATTCAACAGTGCTGTCGTAGCAAGAGAAAAATTCTCTTTCTTTGCGTATATTGGAATTCTCGACGTTTTCCTGAAGCTTGTCTGTGCCTTTTTAATTAAATTTTTCGTTGACGGAAACAACCTTGTGCGCTATTCCGTACTCCTTATGTTATGCTCATTGATTACTCTCCTTACGTATGTTGTGTATTGTATGCGCAAATTCCCTGAATGTCGCCCTGCATTCATATGGCGACATGGTCTGGTGAAGGAGATGGGAATCTTCATCGGCCACAATTTTTTTGGAAGTTTTGCATGGTCGGCCGGAAATCAGGGTACAAATGTGCTTCTCAATCTGTTCTTTGGCCCGACTGTCAATGCTGCCCGCGGTATAGCGATGCAGGTGTATTCAGCGGTTTATCGTTTCACCGACACGATATCTACTGCTATCAAACCGCAGATAATACAATCGTATGCACACGGCAATATTGCCTACATGATGTCATTGGTATCAAAAGGGTCTGTATTTTCGTTTATATTTATGCTTTTTCTTATAGTACCGATTGTATTCAACATAGATTTTGTGCTCAGACTTTGGTTGGGTACAAACGTGGCATACAGTTCGGCTTTTACATCTCTGCTGTTGGTAGATGCCTTGGTCAATACACTCCCTGCTACATTACTCCTTGCAGCAATGGCAACCGGCAATATAAAGCGTAATCAGGTCTGGGGCCGATGCTTTATACTCATGGTTCTCCCCATTTCATATATCGCGCTGAAGCTCTTCCCAATCCCGATACTTCCTTTTATAATAGGCATAGTGCTATCGTTATTCTATACCGCGTATTGTATATATGATATAAAAATTCAGACCGGCATGGCATACGGCACTTATTTCCGCAAAGTGCTTCTGCCGATTTCTTATGTGCTTTTCCCTTTATGTGCTGTGTCATGGATTGAAGTAATATTCATAGAAAATGAGATTTTTAGATTCTTATGTATTTCAGCAACGGATATTGTCATTACCGGGAGCCTGACTTATCTTTTTGTTTTCGATAAAGACGAGCGTGCAGTAGTGCGTAAATTCATTCACAGCCGGTTGCTTCACAAAGGATAAGCGTTTCTGTCTAAAAAATAGGCCTTGATGTCAATGAGCTTTGGTATAAAAGTGCCGAAGCTTCAGACTATTATGCCGAAACGCCGGAGTGTTGGAAAATGTTAAACGGCAGGTTGTGCCGGGATGGGGGCGGGGAGCGGGGTTTGTGTTGTATCTTTGCACTGTCAATGTTTTTTGTCTCACTTTTTTCTTGATCTGATATTATGAATTCGTTTTTTTCTATCCGTCCGGCCAATGAATGGGTCGAGATGGCCCGGGAGGCTTCGGGCGGTAATTCGCTCTATGGTTCGCTCTGGCATGAGGGCGAGATGGTCTGTCTCATGGACCGGGGCGGCGCACGGCGTACGGCTTTCGCGCTGAAGATTGCCAATGGGGTGGCGGCGCGCGAGCGTGTACTTTTCGTGGACTTCGCCACGTGCTCGCGGCGTTTCGGCGAGCAGGCGGCCGAGCCCTACGCGAAAAATCTTCTCCGGCTGGAGTTCCGTCGCGAGGCTTTCGGGGAGCTGGGGCCGGAGGGGCTGTTCGTGCAGCTCGCGGCGGCGCTCCGCGAGTCGGGTATCAAGGTGTGCGTGGTGGATTCGCTGACGTGGCTCTGCGACTATTTCCCGAAGGCCGACGCCGCCCGCTGGTTCATGCGCAAGTTCGACGAGCTGCGCCGCTCTCTGGGGCTCTCCATCCTCATCGTCTCGAACCACGTTAGGCGCATAGAGCCCTTCTTCGACAACATTTTCCCTGTCGAGAAGCCCGCGGAGGGCGCCCCCGCGTCAGCTCCCGTGTATGCCCCCGCTGCTCCGGCAATAGTCCCCTTTGCCGCTGCCAAGGAAGAAGGAGAGAAAATCGCCGACGGGACCGGGCGCGCCCGGGCGACAGCGGCCGCGCCGCCCTCTCCGGCCCGGCATACCACCGTGCGCCGCAAGAAGCGCCGCCGCTGAGGCCCTTGGCGGAAAAATAGGTGCGGGGGTTGGAGATTTGGGTGGAATGTGTTATCTTTGCATTCTATCAATCTTTTTGCCCGATGAAAAGCTTTACCGAGAACTGCTATGACGTGTTCGAGCGCTGTGTGCTCGATTATCATGTGACCGACAATGTGGACGCTCCGTCGCGGAATCCTTACGCGGAGGGTTCGTTTGAGCATACGCTTTACGCGAAGAATCATGTTGATGCCGTGCAATGGCATCTTGAGGATATTATCCGGGACCCGGCCATCGACCCTGTGGAGGCGCTGGAGCTGAAGCGGCGTATCGACCGCTCGAATCAGGTGCGCACTGACATGGTGGAGGAAATCGACAGCTGGTTTCTCCGCCGCTATGCCGGGGTGGAGCCGAAGGCCGGCGCGCAGATCAACACGGAGAGTCCGGCCTGGGCCCTTGATCGTCTGAGCATTCTGGCGCTGAAAATCTACCACATGGAGGCTGAGACGGCCCGCGGGGATGCCTCCGAGGCCCACAAGGCGAAGTGCGCGGCGAAGCTGGCGGTCCTGCGCGAGCAGCGCGCGGACCTGACGAAGGCCATCGACGAGCTCCTTGCCGACATCGAGGCGGGGCGCAAGTACATGAAGGTTTACCGCCAGATGAAGATGTACAACGACGCGGACACGAATCCTGTTCTCTATGGCACGAAAGCCTGAGCAATCTCCGGCGTCGGGGAACAGCCACGGGCTGGTGAGCGTGCTTATGGCGCGTTTTTCGGCCCTGGGGGACGTAGCGATGACGATTCCGGTGGTCTACAGCGCCTGCCGCTGCTGGCCTGACGTGAGTTTCGTGATGCTGACGCGCCCGGCGCTGACCTCGCTGTTCATCAATCCGCCGGACAATCTGCGCGTTATCGGCGCGGACGTGAAGGGGGAGTATAAGGGCGTGCGGGGGCTTATGCGACTGGCCTCGGAGATGCGCCGGGAGTTCCGTCCGGATGCTTTCCTTGACCTGCACAATGTACTCCGCACTAATGTTCTGGGCCTGTTTCTTGGTCTGCGCGGGGTGCGGAAGTATACGCTCCAGAAGTCGCGCTCGCAGCGCCGTGCACTGACGCGGAAGCACAATAAGGTTATGCTTCCGATGATTTCGCAGCGTGCCCGCTACCGCGAGGTGTTCTTTCAGGCGGGAATAGCGGTGAGCGAGTGTTTCCACGGGCTATACGGGGGCCGCGGGAAGGCTCCCGCGGAGGCTTTCGCCTGCATCACGGCTCCGAAGGCCGACGCCGCGGAGAAATGGGTGGGCATCGCCCCATTCGCGGCCCACAGGGGCAAGATTTATCCTCCGGAGCTTATGGAACAGGTTCTTGACCGCCTTATGGCCGAAGGGCCCGGGGAGCTCAGGGTGTTCCTGTTCGGCGGTGGGGGCGAGGAAGCCTCGGTGCTCTCGCGCTGGGCCGGGAAGTATCCCGGGAAGGTATGCTCGCTTGCCGGCAAGAAATACGGTTTTCCGGCGGAACTGGCATTGCTGAACCATCTGGACGCGATGGTTGCGATGGATTCGGCGAACATGCACTTCGCGGCACTTGCGGAGACGCCGACGCTGAGTGTGTGGGGCGCCACGCATCCCTACTGCGGTTTCAAGGCGTGGCATCAGGCCGACAAGGACGCGATACAGCTTCCGCTGAGCTGCCGGCCGTGCTCGGTGTTCGGCTCGAAGCCCTGTCATCGCGGCGACTATCTGTGCATGACCGCCATCCGCCCGGAGACGGTTTACAAACGATTAAGCGAACTACTGAAATGAGCGACAACAAGGACGAGGAAAAATTCGACATCCGGAACTCGCGGGAGGCTCCGACACCGGCGAGCACGGAGGCGGACATCGAGAAGGCGCTCCGTCCGTCGAACTTCGACAGCTTCAACGGTCAGGATAAAATCATCGAGAACTTGAAGATATTCGTCAAGGCTGCCCGTATGCGCGGTGAGGCGCTGGACCATATCCTTCTGTTCGGCCCTCCGGGACTGGGAAAGACGACGCTGTCGAGCATCGTGGCCAACGAGCTGGGGGTGGGGATGAAGGTTACGTCGGGCCCTGTGCTCGACAAGCCGGGCGACCTTGCCGGCATCCTTACGTCGCTGGAAGCCAACGACGTTCTTTTCATCGACGAAATCCACCGTCTGAGTCCCGTGGTCGAGGAATACCTCTATTCGGCCATGGAGGACTACCGGATAGACATCATGATAGACAAGGGTCCGGGGGCGCGGTCGGTCCAGCTGACGCTGAGCCCGTTCACGCTCGTGGGCGCCACCACGCGCAGCGGACTGCTCACATCGCCGCTACGGGCGCGATTCGGCATTTCGTGCCATCTGGAGTACTATGACCATGAGGTGCTTGCGCGCATCGTAAGGCGCTCGGCAGGGCTTCTGAAGGTGGAAATCGCGCCGGAGGCGGCGGAGGAAATCGCTCTGCGCAGCCGCGGGACGCCCCGAATCGCCAACGCGCTTCTGCGGCGTGTCCGGGACTTCGCCCAGGTGGTGGGCTCGGGGAAAATCGACCTCGAAATCGCGCGCTACGCCCTGGAGGCGCTGAACATCGACCGCTACGGGCTCGATGAAATCGACAACAAGATACTCACCACAATCATCCGCAAGTTCAAGGGCGGTCCGGTGGGCCTGACGACGATTGCCACGGCCCTCGGCGAGGACCCCGGGACTATTGAGGACGTGTACGAGCCTTACCTGATCAAGGAGGGCTTCATCAAGCGGACACCCCGCGGCCGCGAGGTGACGGATTTGGCGTACAGGCATCTCGGGGTGAACAAATATGATGACCTCGGGCTTTTCGGATAACTTACAGATACAGAAAACATGGCCGGAATAAAAAGTCTTGCCAAGGACACGGCGGTCTACGGACTAAGCTCGATACTCGGGCGCCTTCTGAACTGGCTGCTCGTGCCGATTTATACCCGTGTGTTCGTGAGCGGGGAGTACGGCATCGTGGTTTTCGACTACTCGGCGGTGGCGCTGATGCTGGCGCTTCTGACCTACGGAATGGAGACGGGCTTTTTCCGCTTCGTCAACCACGAGCGCTGGCGCGACCCGATGGAGGTGTACTCGACGACGCTGATTTCGCTGGCGTCGACCTCTGCGGTGTTTGTGGTGGTAATGAGCGCGTTCCTCGAGTCGCTGTCGGAATTCATGCGCACGCCGGACCGTCCGTCGTGTACGTGGCTTCTTGCTACGGCGGTTGCGATGGACGCCTTCACGGCTATCCCCTACGGCTATCTCCGCTACTGTTCGCGGGCGATGCGCTTCGCCACGGTGCGCCTGACGAACATAGGCCTCAACATCGGTCTCAACCTATTCTTCCTGCTGGCGTGTCCGTGGCTTATGGAGCACGCTCCGGGGACGGTGGACTGGTTCTATGACCCGGCCTACGGCATAGGCTACATCTTCCTGAGCAACTTCATAGCCTCGGCGGCGAACCTTCTGTTGCTTTTCCCGGAGCTGAGGGGCTTCCGCTGGAGATTCAATCCGGAGCTCTGGCGGCAGATGCTGAGATATTCGTGGCCCCTGCTGATCCTCGGGGTGGTGGGGCTCATGAATCAGAACCTTCCGAACATCATTTTTCCTTATCTCGCCACGCAGCTCACTCCCGCCGAGGCCGACGCGGCTCTGGGCGTCTACGGCGCGTGCTATAAAATCGGGCTTATCATGGTGATGTTTCTTCAGGCTTTCCGCTTCGCCTACGAGCCCTTCATTTTCGCCAAGGACAAGGAAAGCAAAGGGAGCAAGCAGGCCTACAGCGACGCGATGAAGTATTTTGTGCTGGCTTCGCTGGTGATATTCCTCGGGGTGATGTTCTATCTCGACATCATCCGGCTCTTCATCGGGCGCAGCTACTACGGAGCGCTCGGGGTGGTGCCTGTGATAATGCTCGCGGAGCTATGCTTCGGAGTGGTGTTCAACCTCTCGGTGTGGTACAAGCTGACTGACAGGACGATATGGGGCTCGTATCTCTCGCTTATCGGGTTCGCGGTGATGCTCGGCATGAATGCGGCGCTTGTGCCGCTCATCTCATACTGGGGATGCGCGTGGGGCTCGCTGGCGAGCTACGGCACGATGATGGCCGTGAGCTATTTCGTGGGTCAGGCGAAGTATCCGATACGCTATGACCTGAAGCGACTCGGGGCGTACACTCTTCTTGCCGGGGCACTTTATGCCGCGGGGATGTACGGAGTTCCGGCGCTGACGGGGAACGCCTGGGCCGAAGGAACTCTGCGCGCGGTGCTCATACTCATCTTTATGGGAACCGTGGTGAAGGCGGAGCGTCTGCCCGTCGGTGCGCTTGTGAGGAGGTTCCGGCGATGAAAGTCCTTATAATCAACCACAGCGACACGAAGGGCGGCGCGTCGGTGGTGAGCCGGCGTTTGCTCGATGCCCTCGTTGCCGACGGCGTCGACGCCCGTATGCTCGTCAAGGATATTTCAGACGAGGGGCGCCGGAATCCGCGCATCGAAAGGGTAGGGACGGCTCTCGGTCGCCGTGCCGCATTCCTTGCCGAGAAGGGCTATACCTTTGTCCGCAACGGCTTTAACCGCCGGGATGTGTTCAAAATCGACGCCGGGCGTTTCGGCCTTGGCCTCCACCGGCATCCGTGGGTGGAGGAAGCGGACGCTATTCTGCTCAACTGGGTGAATCAGGGGATGCTGTCGCTCGGCGGCCTCTCGAAGCTCTGCGCGCTCGGGAAGCCCGTGATATGGACTATGCATGATATGTGGCCTGTGACGGGGATTTGCCACCACGCGGGTACCTGCGAGGGCTATAAGCTCGGGGGCAGGGCAGTCTGCGGGGATTGCCCGTTTATAGGCGGCGCGGGACGCCTTTTTCCGGGATTTGCCCGCGGCGTGGCGCGGAGGAAGGCTGAGATTTATTCCCGGTTTCCGAATCTGCGGCTTGTGGCCGTAAGCCGGTGGATGGCGGAGCGCGCCGGAGAGGCCTTCGCGAGGCCCACGGAGGATATCGCGATAATTCCCAATGCTTTCCCTGTAGAGGATTTTCACACGACGCCACGACGGACGCGCCGGGAGCTGGGAATCGAGGGCGGGGAGGCGCTTATTGTGATGGGCGCGGCGCGTCTGGACGACCCGATCAAGCGCCTTGACATGGCAATTTCTGCCATGAACATGCTAAAAATGCTTGTGGATGCCGGTAAATGCCGTCCGGCGAGGCTTGTACTCTACGGGGAGCTCCGTGCGCCGGAAGTGCTTGCAAATCTGAGGTTACCGTATACGTGGCTCGGCAAAATCGCTGACAAGGCGCTTTTGGCCGAGCTTTACGCCCATGCCTCTGCCGTGATTTCGACTTCGGAGTACGAGACGCTGCCAGGGACTCTAATCGAGGGTCAGGCGGCGGGGGCTTTCCCAGTGAGCTTCGAACGCGGAGGGCAGGGAGATATCATCAGCGACCCGAGCTTCGGGACGCTCGTCGCGGATTTTGAGCCCGATCCATTCGCTCAGGCTGTCCTCGAGGCTATAGAGGGGGATACGCCCGGGCGTCGGGAGCGTTTGCGCCGGTCGGTGGCGGAGAAATTTTCGGCGGAAAGGGTTGTGAGAGAATATCAGAGGCTGCTCGGGGAGTGAGATATATCCCGGCAAGCGCCGTCCCAAAGGGAAAGGATGTTTTGACGCGAAACTGAACCTCCATCCGGATAATTGACCGACCGCAATTCGCTGGTGTATAATGATATAAAAAAACAGCGCCCCGTCGGGACGCTGTTTTTTTAGTGGATGGAGTCGGATTATTCGGCGGTGATTGTGACGGCGCGGTCGAGGGATGCGCACTTCTTGCCGAGGTCCTGATGGAGGTTGTTGGTGTTGTTGACGACGATGGTGAGCTGGTCGGCCTTAACGCCGTTGCGGAGAAGAATCTTCTCGACGCCGGCAGCGCGGTTCTTGCGGAGACGGGCGTTGATGGCGTCGGAGCCGGTGAAGTTGTCGGCCCAGCCGGTAACGATGTACTTGGAGTCGGGGTTGGAGGCCATTTTGGCAGCGACGGCACGGATTACGCGGGCATTGTCGGCGGAAAGGCGGGAAACACCGATGGGGAAGTAAACGGTAGCGAGTGGAGCGTTGACTTTCTCGACGATGCGCTCAGCGGGACGAGCGAGGCAAGCCTTGAGCTGGTCTTCGAGCTCTTCGATGCGGCGGTTTGCAGCGTCGAGGCGAGCGCGGAGAGGATCGCAGTTTTCGGGCTCGGGGCAAACGGGCACGACGGGAGCGGACCATTCACGCTTGGGGAAGTTGTAGGTGATGGCGAGGTTGGCGGAGAGGTTGTTCCAGGAACGGTTCTCGCCATAGGACTCGGTGGCTGCGTCGAGGAGGGAGTAGCGGAGGTCGATGCCGAGAGACATCTGCTTGGAGATGCGGAACTGGTTGATGATACCTGCGCGGAGGCCGATGAGCTTGTCCTCGGTGTACTTGTACTTGCCTTCGGCGTTCTTGGCGAAGTTGAATTCGCCTTCGCCGCCGACATATGCGATGAAGTTGTAGACGCGACCGGGCTTGTAGCCGCACCACCAGTTGGTGATGTTGAGCATGGCGTCGAAGTTGAGGCCCACGAGGTTCATGTGCATCTTGTAGTAGCCGTCGGGACGGTATTCGGTGGGTTCAACACCTACGGCGCCTGCATAGTCGGAGAGGGCCTTGATGCCGATGTAGTTGATGCCTCCGCGGAAACCGAAGACGGGCGAGAACCATTTGCCGGCGTAGATTGCAGCCTGAGGCGAGAAGCGGTCGCCGAACTTGCGGTGGTCAGTGAAGTGGCCGAAGTTGACGTTAGCACCACCTTCAGCTGTGATGAACCAATTGTCCCTGAAGCGGTTTAAGAGGTAACCCTGGGAGGGATCCTCCACATAGGTCACTTCCTGCTGAGGTGCTTCCTGGGCGATGAGGGCCTGTCCGGCAAGGAGGACAGCACCCATAGCTAAGAGAGCTTTTTTCATAGGAAATTTGAGTTATGGTTGATGTTAATGAGAATTCTTCCTGCAAAAATACAACATTTATTTTGAATAAAACACCTGTGTGTGAAAAAAAGATATCACACACAGGTGTTTTTTGCACAAAAGGAGTTATGTTGTGTATTACGTGGCTTTTCAGAGGTGGAAAATCAGTAGTTTTCGCGGAGGGGGTTCTGGATTCCGAGTCTTGACTTGACCCAAGCGAGGATGTTTGCGGGGGTGTAGCCGAACTTTTCGTCGAGTACCTTGTATGGGGCAGAGGCACCGAAACGGTTCATGGCGTATACCTCGCCGTTGAAGCCGTCGATGAGTCGGATTGCGTCGGGGAGGCCGGCGGAGAGGCCGAGCTGGGGCACCCCGAGGGGTAGCACGCTGAGGCGGTATGCCTCTGGCTGGTCGTTGAAGAGGCCGGTGGAGGGCACTGAAACGACGGAGGCCCTGATGCCTTCGGCGGCGAGGAGGGCGGCGACGTCGCAGAAGAGGGCGACTTCGGAGCCGTTGGCGACGAGGACAACGTCGGGGTTGCCTCCGGGGGCGGGAAGGGCGACGTATCCGCCCTTGAAGAGGCCTCGGGCGGCTTCGATGCGCGTGGAGCCTTCGGGAGCGGGGAGGTCGCGGACGTCCTGGCGGGAGAAAATGAGGCCTGTGGGGCGGTCGGTGGCCTCCATTGCCATCTGCCATGCGAATGAAGTCTCGGCGGCATCGGCGGGACGGAGGACGAGCATCGAGCGTTTGCCGCTGAAGTTGCGGATTTCCTCGAGGAGGCGGAGCTGGGCTTCCTGTTCGATGGGCTCGTGGGTGGGGCCGTCCTCGCCGACGCGGAAGGCGTCGTGGGTCCAGACGTACTTGACGGGGAGCTCCATGAGCGCGGACATGCGTATGGCAGGTTTCTGGTAGTCGGAGAAGACGAAGAATGTTCCGCAGGCGCCGATGCATCCTCCGTGGAGCGCAATTCCGTTCATTATGGCAGCCATTGTCAGTTCGGCGACTCCGGCGTGGAAAAACGCACCGGAGAAGTCGCGGGGGACGAAGGCGCCGGTTTTCTTGAGGAAACCGTCGGTTTTGTCGGAGTTCGCGAGGTCAGCGGAGGATACGATCATGTTTCCGATTTTCTCGGCGAGGACGCCGAGGACATCGGCGGAGGCTGTTCGGGTTGCGCAGTCGGGCTTGTGGGCGATTGCTGCGTAGTCGATCTGCGGGATTACGCCGTCGAGGTAGCCCTTGAGGGTGACAGCCTTGTCGAAGTTCGCGTCGGCCCACTGCTGATGGGCGGCCCGGCGCTCCGCGACAATCTTCCGGAGCTCGTCGGCGCGTCGGGCGTAGAGCTCGGCGACTTCGGGGAATACCTTGAAGGGGTCGGCGGGGTCGGCTCCGAGGTTTCGGTATGTGGCTTCCATGTCGACTCCGGCCTTGGAGAGGGGCTGGCCGTGTGTTGAGCAGAGGCCTTCCATCTTTCCGCCCTTTGCGTCGCGTGCGCCGAGACCCATGACGGTGTGACCGATGATGAGGGTGGGGCGGAGGGTCTCTTCCTGGGCGCAGGCGAGGGCGGATGAGATTTCGTCGGGGTCGTTTCCGTTGATTTCGAGGACGTTCCAACCCCATGCGCGGTACTTTGCGGCGTAGTCTTCCTCATCGACGGCGTCGACGTCGGTGGAGAGCTGGACGCCGTTGCAGTCGTAGAACATGATGAGGTTGGAGAGGCCGAGGTATCCGGCGATTCGTCCGGCGCCCTGGGAGATTTCTTCCTGGATGCCGCCGTCGGAGATGAAAGCGTAGGTCTTGTGGGCGCAGGTCTCACCGAAGCGGGCAACGAGGAAGCGCTCTGCGATAGCGGCACCCACGGCCATGGTGTGACCCTGGCCGAGGGGGCCGGAGGTGTTCTCGATTCCGCGGGCGGGGTCTACTTCGGGGTGTCCGGGAGTGACGGAGCCCCACTGGCGGAACTGCTGGATTTCAGCCATGGTGAAGCGGCCGGCGAGTGTGAGGACTCCGTAGAGCATCGGGGACATGTGTCCGGGGTCGAGGAAGAAGCGGTCGCGCCAGGGCCAAGTGGCATCATCGGGGTCATAGACAAGGAACTTAGAGAAGAGGACGTTAGCGAAGTCTGCTCCGCCCATTGCGCCGCCCGGGTGTCCGGACTTGGCTTTTTCGACCATCGCGGCGGCGAGCACGCGGATGTTGTCCGCGCCGCGGGTGAGTGTCTTGGCGTCTGTTATCATAGCTTGAAAAGTGTATGTTAATTAAAGAATTATCGCTTAGAGGTCGCGGAGGTCGGGAGCTTCGTCATCGCTGACGGGGATGTCCTTGTTGACATTTTTCGAGCCCACGAGACCGTAGTAGAGGAGGTATGCGAGCATGGCTACGACGAGCCAGTACGAGCTCATGTAACCGGATGCGCCTGCGATTGCGTTCTGGATGAGGGGCATCACGCCGCCACCAACGACCATCATCATGAAAATGCCGGAGGCTTTCGCTGTGTACTTGCCGAGACCTTCGACGGCAAGGTTGAAAATGCCGCCCCACATTACGGAAGTGCAGAGGCCGCAGAGGACGAAGAAGAGGGCCTTTGCGGGCACCATAGCGGAAGTGAATCCTTCGCCGGCGGAGTAAGCGGGCATGCTGATGCGGATGTCGGCGGGAAGGAATATGCCGATGATTACGAGAGCGATAGCCACGGAGCTGACGGCGATGAGCTGAGTGCGGGAGGAGACTTTACCGGAGATGACGGAAGAGACGAGACGTCCGACGAGCATGAGGAGCCAGTAGATAGCGGCGACTCCTCCGGCGACGGCTGTAGCGTTCTCGGTGATGCCCGAAGCGGCGGAATCGGAGAGGTAGAAAATGAGCATTCCGGGGATTCCGACTTCAATGCCGACGTAGAAGAAGATGCCGACGACGCCGAGGACAGTGTGGCGGAAGCTCCAGGGGCTGTGCTTGTCCTTGCGGGTCTGTGAGGCACCGGCCTTGCGGAGGTGCGGCTCGGGGATTGATACGAAGCTGATGATGATGAAAGCGAGGACGAAGACGGTCATCGCGATGTAGAGGAGGGGAGCGACGTCGTTCATGGAAGTGCGGTCGGTGACCTGACCGATGAGCATGCCGACGAAGAAGGGGGTGAGGGTACCGGCGAGGGAGTTGAATGAGCCGCCGGCCTGGACGAGCTGGTTGCCGCGGTTGCCGCCGCCTCCGAGGAGGTTGAGCATGGGGTTTACGACGGTGTTGAGCATGCAGACGCAGAAGCCGCAGACAAATGCGCCGAGGAGGTAGATGATGAAGTTGAGAGTTACGGGCAGGGAGTCGACCATGAATACGTCGGTCTCGGTTCCGACGAAACCGGAGAGCCACTGGAGAATTAGGCCGAAGAAGCCGACGGCCATAGCGGCGAGGGCTGTTTTCTTGTAGCCGATGCGGGAGAGGAGGTTGCCTGCGGGGATGCCCATGAAGAGGTATGCGAGGAAGTTCATGAGGTTGCCGAGCATACCGGACCAGTCGTAGTTGTTTTTCCAGATAGTGCCGAGGGGTGCGGCGAGGTTGGTGACGAAGGAAATCATCGCGAAGAGGAAGAACATCGCGACGATGGCTACGACATTTGAGGATGCCGCTGCTTTGGTCTGAGGTGCCTTGGAGCTTGCCATTGGAGATAGGTTGTTTTGGGGTTATGTGATTTTAGATTGATATTTAAGGATTTTTAAGGCTTGGAGGCGTATTGGCGCTCGCCGAAGATAGCGGTTCCGATACGGACGTGAGTGCTTCCGGCCTCGATTGCGAGGGGATAGTCGTCGGACATGCCCATGGATAGGATGTCGAAGCCGCGGAGGTCGGGGGAGTCGCGGAGGATTTGCCGACGGAGGTCGGCGACTCGACGGAAGTCGGCGCGGACGCGGGCGGTGTCGGGTGTGTTTGTGGCCATGGCCATGAGGCCGCGGATGTGGGTTGCCTTCAGGGAGCGGAAGGCTCCGCGGGCGAAGAAGTCGAGGAGCTCTTCGGGTGAGAATCCGAATTTCGTTTCCTCGGCTGCGACGTGGACCTGAAGGAGGACGTTGGAGAGGACTCCCGCGCGGAGGCTTTCGGCGTCGATGAGGTCGAGGAGGCGCTCGGAGTCGACGGACTCGATGAGAGTGGCGTGGCCGACGAGACGTCGGACCTTGTTTGTCTGGAGATGGCCTATGAAGTGCCAGTTGATGTCGGCGGGGAGGGCCGGGGCCTTCTCCTCAAGCTCCTGAAGGCGGCTCTCGCCGAAAGAGCGCTGGCCGGTGCGGTATGCCTCGAGGATTGTTTCCTTGGGATGGAATTTGGAGACAGCGACGAGCTCCACCCCCTCGGGGAGGGTGGAGCGAATTTCGCGTATGCGGTCAGCTACAGTCATTTCGGGCCGTCGGCGATGACTTTCATCTTATAGACGTCCATGAGGGGCGTCTCGGCGATTGAAACAATCTCGAAGTCGGCCATGGAGCCTTCCATTCCTTTCATGAAGTTGTCGAAAGCGCTCTTGAAGCCTGAGGACTGGACGAGAATCTGGGAAACGGAGCGTTTTTCGACGCCGGAGCGCTCGTCGATTGTGATGAAAGCGACTTTGACGAGATACCATCTGTCGCCGCCTTCGTAGTAGAAAACCTCGGCGATGCGTGAGCGCTTCACGGCGGCTACGGAAAATTCTCCGGAAATGAAGGGGCGCTGCTCTTCGGTGATGCGAGCTTCCGCCTCGGTGAAGGTGAGGGCGTCGACGAGATAGGGCTCTGTGACCTTCTTGGCGGCGCCGTTTTCCTGGATTTTGTCGTAGCGGACCTTGCATTCAAACCAGTTTGCCATACTTAATATATATAAGGGGTGGATTTGGGATTAAAGAACGTACAAAGGTACGAATATTTTTTGGTACGGGCCCAATGAAAAAGGGGGAAAGTTGAGGGCGCGTGTGTCGGAATGATAGCGCGGGGAGCAAAAAACGCAAAATAATGGTTAAGGGCGGCGAGGAGGTTCGAAAAAGTGCAACGTACTGATACAAAGGACGGGATGTGTTTAAAAATTATGTTATAAAGCAGGAAAATGCCATTTTAAAGTGTTAATGCGGTGAATTTTTCTCTTTCAAAAGTTTAAATAATGAAATATTTGTATTAATTTTGCACAATCATCTATCCGGGCGTGAACCCGGGGAGACGAAGCAACCGGTACAGAATCCAACTAATCAACTCAATTTATGTCTAATTAATTTTTGTATGAAAAAGCTGTTTCTATTATTTCTGGCAGTGATTTCGATTACGCTGTGTGCGTCGGCGCAGACGCGCACCGTGACGGGCACTGTCTACGACGCCCAGCTGAGCGAGGCTCTCGTGGGCGTATCGGTGACAGCCGGACAAGGCTATGGCGCTGTAACGGACGTCGACGGACACTTCTCCATCGCGGTCCCTGCGTCGACCAAGGCCCTCACCTTTTCCTACGTGGGTTTCGAGACCCAGGAAATCGCCATCCCCGCGAGCGGGAAGATGAGCGTCTACCTCAACCCCTCGGCCGAGCTTCTTGACGAAGTGATCGCCGTAGCCTATGGCGAGCAGAAGCGCTCGGCCTTCACGGGCGCAGCCGCAGTAGTGGGCTCCGCCGCAATTGAAAAGACACAGACATCGAATGTGCTGGACGCCCTGTCCGGCCGAGTTGCCGGTCTTCAGCTCTCCAACGCCTCGGGCGCTCCCGGCTCGGGCAACCCGACAATCCGTATCCGCGGTTTCTCCTCGGTGAACACGGGCATGAACGCTCCCCTCATCATCGTTGACGGCGCCCCCTTCACCGGCGATATCAGCACGCTGAACAACAACGATATCGAGAGCATGACGGTCCTCAAGGACGCCGCCTCCAACGCGCTTTACGGCGCCCGCGGCGCCAACGGCGTCATCCTCATCACCACCAAGCGCGCCAAGCTCGGCGAAGCCCAGGTGAACGTAGAGGCCAAGTGGGGCGCCAACATGCGCGCCACCCAGGACTACGACTATATCACGGACCCCGGCCAGTACTACGAGACCTACTATCAGGCTCTCTACAACTACGCCAGCTTCCCGACGACCATGGGCGGCCTCGGCTACGACAATGCAGCAGCTAACATCTACGCAAACAATGCGATGATTACACCGACGGCTACCGGCCTCGGCTACAACGTCTACACCGTTCCCGCCGGCCAGATGCTGATCGGCACCAACGGCAAACTTAACCCCAACGCAACGCTTGGCAGCGTGGTCAACACGGCCAACGGCAATTTCCTTCTCACTCCCGACAACTGGCTTGACGCCACCTATAAGAGCAGCCTCCGTCAGGAATACAACGTGAGCGTGGCCCAGGGTACGGACAAGAGCAACTTCCGCGCATCGGTCAGCTACCTCGACAATCAGGGTATCGTAATCTCCAAGAGCGACTACAAGCGCTTCACCGGGCGCCTTGCCGCCGACGTTCAGGCCAAGCCCTGGCTGAAGGTGGGCGCCAACGTGAACTACACCCACTACTCCACACACTCGATGGACAGCGCGGAAGGATCCTCCAACTCGACGGGCAATATGTTCGCCGCAGCCACGGGCATCGCTCCCATCTATCCCCTTTATATGCGTGACGCCGACGGCAACATCATGGTCGACGGCAACGGTCTGACCCGCTTCGACTACGGCGACGGCGCCAACGCCGGCCTCAAGCGTCCGGTGTTCGGCGACTCCAACGCCATCAACGCCGCCATGCTCGACACCAACGAGAGCAACGGCAACCTCTTCCAGGCCAACGGCTACTTCGAAGTGCGCTTCCTCAAGGACTTCAAGTTCACCTCGAATAACACTGTATACGTTAACGAGAGCCGCTCGAGCTCAATCACCAACCCCTTCTACGGCGCCTACGCCGACCAGAAAGGTATGGTAAGCAAGGGTCACACGCGTCAGTTCAACCAGAACTACCAGCAGCTCCTGAACTGGAACCACAGCTTCGGCGCGCACAACGTGGGCCTTCTCGCCGGTCATGAATACAACCTCCAGAAAGGCTACCTCCTGAGCGCCGGCAAGAGCAATATGTTCGATCCCTGGAACTCGGAGCTCAACAACGCCATCATCGACGGCTCGGCTTCGTCCTACACGACGGAGTACAACAACGAAGGCTGGATTTTCCGCGGCCTCTACGACTACAACGACAAGTACTTCGCCAACGCCTCCTTCCGCCGCGACGCTTCGTCGAAGTTCCATCCCAAGCACCGCTGGGGTAACTTCTGGAGCCTCGGCGCCGCCTGGAACATCTCCAAGGAAGACTTTATGGAGAGCACCCGCGGCTGGCTGAACAGCCTGAAAATCAAGGCGTCCTACGGTGAGCAGGGCAACGACAACATCGACAGCTTCCTCTACACGAACACCTACTCTCTGGCCAACGTAGACGGCAACGCCGCAGCCGTACCCGCCACGATGGGCAACGAGAACATCTCCTGGGAAAAAGGCGGCAACTTCAACGCCGGCTTCGAATTCTCGATGTTCAACAACCGCTTCTCCGGATCGTTCGACGGCTTCTACCGCAAGACGACGGACATGCTGATGTACTTCACGCTCCCGACCTCCTTTGGTTTCACGGGCTACTACCGCAACGTTGGCGACATGATGAACGCAGGTATCGAGCTCGAGCTCTCCGGCATCGCCGTTCAGACTCACGACTTCACCTGGACAGTGAACTTCAACATGACCTGGTACAAGAACCGTATCACCTATCTTGATCCCGAGACCAAGCAGGGCAAAGCCTACAAGGGCGACTTCGAGAACGGTAAAATCGCTGAAGGCTACGGCGGCTACAGCTCCGGCAGCTACTTCTACGGCGAAGGCCTCCCGATGTACACCTACTACAACCAGAAGTACGCAGGCGTAGATCCCGAGTCAGGTCAGGCTCTCTACTGGACTTACAAAAAGTACACCGAGGCTGACGCGGCCGCCGGCAAGATTCCCGAAGGTATGGAAATCGGTGACCCGACCGGCGAAATGACCACCACGACGAACTACGGCGCAGCTGACCGTTTCGCCATCGGCACCTGCCTCGCCCCTGTTTACGGCGGTCTGAGCACGACCTTCGAATACAAAGGCTTCGACCTGAGCGTAAACGCCAACTATCAGATCGGCGGTAAGGTCTACGACTCCGGCTATGCCAACCTGATGGGCTCTCCCTACTCATCTGGCGGCAAGGGCGACAACATCCACGCCGACATCCTCAATTCCTGGACTCCGACAAACACAACCACGGACATCCCGCGTTATTTCTACGGCGACCAGTATGCCAACTCGTCCTCCTCGCGCTTCCTCACCGACGCCAGCTACTTCTCAATCGAGAGCATCAACTTCGGCTACACCCTTCCGGCATCCGTAAGCCGCAAGCTCTTCCTTCAGAAGCTTCGCGTGTACTTCGCCTGCGAGAACGTATGGGTATGGAGCAAGCGTCAGGGCCTCGATCCCCGTCAGAGCTTCACGGGCGGCAGCAACAACACCTACTACGCACCTGTCCGCACCATTTCCGGCGGCCTTTCCCTAACCTTCTAATATAGAATTCCGCATAATGAAAACATCATATATCACCCTGATAGCCGCCGCCTGCGTCGCCCCCGTACTGACGGGATGCGTGGACGAGGTGTTCCCCACCAGCGGCATGGTTCAGTCGCAGCTCGAGGGCTCGCCCAAGGCCACAGAGGCCATCGTGATGGGTATGCCCGCATATCTCAATGTTGCCGACGTGATGGGCGCCGACCAAGCCTACGACTGGGGCAACCCGGCTCTGATGCACGTCCGCGACGTCATGACCGAGGACATGTGCGCACCGGCCATCGGCTACAACTGGTTCACTACCTGGAGCAGTGTCCGAGCCTCCATCGGTGAGGAATACATGGCCACGCAGTGGATCTGGTACAGCTACTCGAAGCAGGTTCAGACGACGAACCTTGCAGTAGCGGCCATTGATCCCGAAACCACCGATCCCATCCTGCGCAGCTATCTCGGCGCCGCCCACGCATTCCGTGCCGCTGTCTACATGGACTGGGCCCGCATGTACGAGTTCATGCCCAACCAGTATGTTCCCGGTACCAATGACGACGGCAACGACGTGACGGGTCTTACCGTGCCCATCGTCACTGAGAAGACCACCGAGGCGGAATCACGCAAAAATCCGCGTCGTCCTCACGCCGAGATGGTTGCCTTTATCAAGGAAGACCTTACCAAGGCCATCGGTTTCCTGAGCGAGAACTGCGCGGCCCGTTCCTCGAAGATTCTTCCCAATCTTGCCGTAGCCTATGGCCTGATGGCGCGCCTGAACATGTGGGATGCCTCCTACTATGATGCCGACTACAATGTTCCGGAACCCGATGCCGCCAAGGCAGCCGCAGGCTATGCAGAGGCACTGAAGTATGCAGAACTCGCACAGGCTGGCTTTACCCCCACAACCGAGGACCAGTGGCTCTCGACGGCCACGGGCTTCAACGACATCAGCACACCCTCGTGGATGTGGGGCCAGCAGTATGTTAAGGAAGACGACGCCGTACAGACCGCGCTCCTCAACTGGATTTCCTGGATGAGCTCCGAGGCAAGCTTCGGCTATGCCGCCGCCGGTGTTTATGTCGAAATCGGTGCGTCGCTCTACAAAAATATCAGCGACCGCGACTTCCGCAAGCTCACCTTCAAGGCTCCCGAAGGCTCTCCCCTCGAAGAGCGTGTGACTTTCCTCAACCCCGAGGAAGCCGAAGAGTTCGACGTGTACACCACCAACAAGTTCCGTCCCGGCTCGGGCGTGACCACCGACTACCAGACGGCCTGCGTGGTTGCCGTTCCTCTGATGCGCGTTGAAGAGATGTACCTCATAGCCGCCGAAGCCGCTGCGCACGCAAATCCGGCCGATGGCGCCGCCAAGCTTGAGAGCTTCATGAAAACCTACCGCTACAACACCTACAAATGCTATGCGGTCGACAAGGCAGACGTGATTGACGAAATTATCCTCCAGAAGCGAATCGAGCTCTGGGGCGAAGGCCAGACTTTCTTCGACGTGAAGCGACTCAACATGAGCGTTACCCGCGCCTACGACGGCTCGAACTTCAACTGGGGCGCCGACACCTACAATACCAACGGTCGTCCGGCCTGGATGAATTTCGTAATTGTAGCATCCGAGGGCGACAACAACGAGGCAATACGCTTCACCAACAGTCCGTCGCCTTACAACGCCATCAAGCCCATCGCCGAGTAATCAGCCAACACCGCAGGTCCGGGCACAGCCGGACAAGGCACCGGCCCGGACCTGCGAAACATTCCAATAACAAAAAATCACTCCACAAGATATGAAATTCAACAAAATCTTCTCAGTGCTCGCCTGCACGGCGCTCCTTGCAGCCGGCTATGCCTGCACCGAAAAGGTGGAGCCCACGCCTTCGCCGGTGGCCGGTAACGAGGAAGTGTATTTCCCGATGACGGATCCCGCCACCATCAGCATCCCGGTAAATGCCACGCAAATCAGTGTGACCGTCAACCGCGTGGATGCCACCGAGGAATCCACCGTGGCTCTTACCTCAGCAGTGAGCTATGTCGACGAGGCCAACAACGCAGTGCCCGTTACTGATATCTTCACAATCCCCGCTTCTGTCACCTTCCCGAAGGATGTCAAGGAAATCTCGCTTGAAATCGGCGTGGACTTCGAAAAGGTAGAAATCGGTCGCGAATATCTCGTAGACCTCACACTTGAAGAAGCCAAGACAGGCAGCTATGGTCTGAGCCACCGCGTGTTCACGGCGATGTACGAGCCCTGGAGCGAGTGGGAACTCGTAAGCCAGACCGACCCCGGCACATATACCGTTGCCATGCTTGCCAACGGCTATTTCAAGGGCGGCGTCTATACCCGCAAATCTCTGGTGAGCGACAAACTCGTCCAGTACAGCATGATTCTCCCGTATGAAGATCTCGGGATTGCCGAAGACCAGGCTCAGATGATCTTTACGGTGGACGAAGGCTATACCATCGAAGTTGACGGCGTACAGTGCCCGGTAGTGAAGATGGAGGGTAGCGTTGACATGGCCTACGCACATCCTTCTACAGGAAAGGCTCTCTTCTATACGACGCTCAACACCTACTACCTTGAATACTATAAGGGCGGCGGTCAGTTTGAGTCGGAAGAAGCGCTGTACGCAGCAATGCTCAAGTCCGGTCTCGATATTCCGTACTACAATCCGGTACAGGGACGTCTTTATCTCTACATGATTATGTTCAATGAGGACAATGCCTACGGCGATATCACGCTCGAGACGATGCAGCTTCCCGGCAACTACCGCGACTACTACTTCAGTTTCAACTACGAGGGCAATGTCGTGGACGCTGACGATGTAGAGTTCGCACTTGTTCAGATTGTTCCCTCCACCGACGTCGACCATTTCCTCTACGGGGTACTACCCTGGAAGGTGAATGAAGAGACGGGCAACTTTATTGTTCCGACTCAGGAGGAGATCACCGCCGCTCAGGACGCTCTTGCCGCCGACCCGAATGCGGAATACATCTATGACGCCACGTACACTGTCAAATATGCCTTCCCGCATGACGGCAAGTACACGGTATATGCCATCGGCTTCGACGGAAGCAACGAGATTGTATGCCGTGCAAGCCAGAAGTACACTTTCGAGACCCGTCGCGTGGCTCAGGAGTGGACTCCGATTGGCTCTGTCGATTATTCGGACGGACTGTTTGTCGGCCTGTTCCTCAATGCCGCCGGCGCCTCGACATGGGACGTCCAGGCCGAGGAGCGCATAGACAAGCCCGGTTACTACCGCCTCAAGAATCCGTATGCTACCTGGCCTATGCTTGACTATATGGAATGGCCTTATCTCCAGGGCAAGAACTACTATATGGAAATCGACGCCTCGCAGGCCAACGCTGTGCTCATGCCCATCTCCGAACTCGGTTTGGAAATCCCCGAAGCCATTGACGAAGAGGGAACACTCTTCGGAGAGGCCCGCGTGATGAGCTCGGCATGGTTCAACATCAACTACAATGGCTCGACTCTCGCCGCCGAGAGGAGAAAAGGCAACTGCGGCAAGTTCGTGGACAACTGCGTTACCTTCCCGACCGCCGGTCTGTATCTTGTGAGCGAGGTCGGTTCGATCTTCTACGCCAACACGGATCCCGAGCGTCCTAAGGACAAGCCCGTCACCTATGGCGAAGGCTACTTCCTTGTGGACTTCTCTCCGGCATTTGAAGAAGCCTCGGCCCAGAAGGTTGGCCGCAAGCGCACAGCGCTTCCTTCGGCTGCCCAGATGAAGAAGATGCTTGACACGCGCAGCCGCGTGAACGGTTCCGTCAAGGTTCGCAAGAACGTTCCTTCTGACGAGGAAGTCCGCGAGGCCCGCATGAAGCAGGAATTCAAGGGACTTTAATCCTAAGACAACTCACATTCACACTTCCAGCGTCCGCCGGCAACCCCGGCGGACGCTTTTTTTGCGGGGTGGCGGGGATTTGGGGATTCAATCATGGAATTGTATGAGGGTGTGTCAAAATTCAAATTCGCCCGTTCGGAGCGGACGCGCCATGGCGCGTCCCTACATAAATTATGGAGGAGGAAATGCTTAGAATATTATCCTCCATAGAATTTTGACACATCCTCTAATAAATGATTGAGGACCAGTCCTTTTTTTTGGGGGGGGAGGACGCACGGGCCGTGCGTCCCTACATTTTGGGGATTTGTTCACCTCAATCCAATTCGCCTGAGGGAGTTTTGTGAGGATGTATCGATTTTTTTAACACCGGAATTTTGGAAATGGGGCGGGGATGTTGTAATTTTGCAGTGCGAAAGTCCTGCGGGCTTCGCTGTGGAAAGATTTGGCTGCTTGCAACCACTCGAAAAAATGCTAAAATTGCGCCGGATGCCTCCCTCGCGGGGTTGCTCTCCCGGCGACGACTTTTTGAGCTTTACATCTCTCCCCACGGCGGCTGTGCGGCTTTCGCACGGCTTATTTTTTTTATGTACAACACTCAAAGAGAAAATCAGATATGAACTATCTTTTTACATCGGAATCGGTGTCGGAAGGGCATCCTGACAAGGTTGCGGACCAGATTTCGGACGCTGTGCTTGATGAATTCCTGGCACGGGACCCTCAGTCGAAGGTGGCCTGCGAGACGCTTGTCACGACAGGTCAGACGATAATCGCCGGTGAGGTGAAGAGTCAGGCGTACATCGACCTTCAGTCGATAGCGCGCAAGGTGATAACGGAAATCGGCTACGACCGGTCGGAGCTATGTTTCGACGGAAATTCGTGCGGGGTGTTCTCGGCTCTTCACGAGCAGAGCGCGGACATCAACCGCGGAGTGGAGCGCGCGGATGCGGCGGAGCAGGGCGCGGGCGACCAGGGAATGATGTTCGGTTATGCCACGAACGAGACTCCGCAGTATCTACCGCTGACTCTTGCGCTGAGTCACGCTCTTCTCGAGGTGCTGGCGGAAATACGCAGGGAGGGCGTGGACATGACTTATCTGCGACCGGACGCGAAGAGTCAGGTGACGGTGGAATACGACGGGGCGGACCGCCCGGTGCGCGTGCACACGATAGTTGTGTCGACGCAGCACGACGAGTTCATCCGTCCGACGGAGGAGAACGGCCTGACTCAGGCCGAGGCCGACGAGAAGATGCTGGCCATCATCCGGCGGGACGTCGAGGAGATTCTTCTTCCGCGGGTGAAGGAGCGCGTGGGCGCCGAGGTTGCGGGGCTCTTCGACGAGAGGCTGATTCTGCACGTGAACCCGACGGGGAAATTCGTGATCGGCGGTCCTCACGGCGACACGGGTCTGACGGGCCGCAAGATTATCGTCGACACCTACGGGGGCCGCGGGGCCCACGGGGGGGGCGCGTTCTCGGGCAAGGACCCGTCGAAGGTTGACCGCTCGGCGGCTTACGCGGCGCGCCACATCGCGAAGAATCTGGTTGCCGCGGGAGTTGCGGACCGGGCGCTGGTGCAGGTTGCGTATGCCATCGGCGTGGCGCGTCCGGTGAGCCTGTACGTGAACACTTACGGGACGTCGAAGGCGGGGATTTCGGACGCGGAGCTGTCGGCGAAGGTGTCGGAGCTCGTCGACATGCGCCCGAAGGCGATAGAGGAGCGGCTGAAGCTCCGACAGCCCATCTACCGTGAGACGGCGAGCTACGGGCACTTCGGCCGAGAGCCGCGAAAGGTGACGAAGACCTTCCAGGACATGTACGACCAAGAGCCTATAAAAATGGAGGTTGAGCTGTTCACATGGGAGAAACTCGACCTGAAGGAGCTGTTTTCGCAACATTTGTTTGGGAAATAGCGAAAAAAAATGTATCTTTGTGCGCTTATTTCGCAAACAACAACCTCTTAATATCACAATGGCAACCTTAGAAAAAATCAGAAACAAGTCGGTGCTGCTTTTCGTCATCATCATCGTGGCCCTTCTTGCATTCATTCTCGGCGACTTCCTGACATCGGGCCGGACCTATTTCGGCGACCCCACGACCGTGGCCAAGGCCGGCGGTCAGAAGGTTGAATATCAGGAGTATCAGAATCGCCTCTCCCGCCTGAGCGAGCAACAGCGCAACCGTAACTACGACGCTGACGTGGCCTCGCAGCAGGTAATCAACGAGCTCCTCACGGAAAAGCTCTTCAAGCAGGAATGCCGTGACCTCGGCATCGTGGTAACGGACAAGGAAATCTCCGAGGCCATGACGGGCGAGAACATCCATCCCGCGGCCTACCAGACCATAGTCTACCTCTCTCAGCAGATGGGCCTCCCGGCCGCCTCGGGCTCGGATGTGTTCAACGCCATGAACGCTCCGGCCAAGTACGGTCTTCCCGTTGAGGCCGGCAACCAGATCCGTCAGATCTGGGCCGACACGGAGAAGCAGGTCGAGGAACAGCTTCTCGGCGCCAAGTTCTACCGCCTCGTGGGCGGCCTCTTTGGCGCGAACAAAGTGGACGCCAAGGCCCTCTACGACGACAACGCCGCCACGCGCCACATCGCCTACGCCGTTAAGGACGTGAATTCCGTGGCCGACGACCAGGTGGAATTCGGCGACGCCGACATCGAGGCCTACTGGAAGGCCCACAAGAACGACTACAAGCTCGACGAAGAGCTTCGCGCGGTGGACTACATCTACGTGCCCATCGAGCCTTCGCAGGCTGACCGTCTGGCCGCTCAGAAGGCCGTCGAGGAGGCCGTGGCCGGACTTAACGCGAAGCCGGGCGTGGAAGCCGTGCAGACTGACAGCCGCTTCTCGGTGAACCGCACGACCACCGCCGCCTCGGGCATCAACGACCGCCGCCTCAAGAGCTTCGTGACGGACTCCGTGGCAGGCAAAGCCGCCGTCATCAATCAGACGAACACGGCCTACACCATCGCCAAGGTCCTCTCGACGAAGCAGGGCATCGACTCGCTGAACGTGACGATGCTTTCGGCCCAGAACCCCGCCATCCTCGACTCCCTCGCCGCCGCGCTGAACGCCGGCAAGGCCTTCGCGGATATCGTGGACAACACGACCATCGGCGGTCAGGACAGCCTGTGGACCTCGCTTGAGGCTCCCGGCGTGGACAACAAGCTGAAGAAGGCCCTTACGGAAGCTGCCGTCGGCACGGCCTTCGTCTACACTGACACCGTCAACGGGGAACCGGCATCGGCCATCTACCGCGTGAACCGCCGCCACAACCCCGTGACATTCTATGAGGTTGCCACCATCGATTTCGCCATCGACCCCTCCAACGAGACCCTCGAGGAGCTGACGCAGAACCTCCGCACCTACGTGAGCAACAACAGCTCGGCGAAGGACTTCAGCGAGAACGCCTCCGCCGCCGGATACTCGGTGCAGAACACGCAGGTGGGCGCCTCGTCGCCCCGTCTCGGCTCGGCAAGCGACTCGCGCAAGTTCGTGAAGTGGGTGATGGAGGCCAAGAAGGGCCAGGTATCGCCCATGCTTCAGGACGACAAGCAGAGCTACCTCATAGCCATGGCCGTGACGGACATCTATGACGACGGCTTCCTGCCCGCAAGCAGCCCGGCCATCGCCGGCCAGCTTCGCCAGCAGGCCCTCAACTCGAAGAAGGCCGACAAGCTTATGGCAGACTACGCCGGCAAAGCCAAGGACGTGGCAGGATATGCCAAGGCCATGGGAGTTGAGGCCGCTGAAGGCAACGTCAACTTCAACTCGCCGGTTCTCCTGAACCTCGGCGTCAACGAGAGCGCCATTCAGGGTGCCGTAGCCGCCGCCGAGAAGGGAAAGACCGCCGGTCCCGTCAAGGGCAACCACGCCATCATCGTCTTCGAGGTGAAAGACGTCAACACTGACTCTCGCCCCTTCAACGAGGACGAGTATGGCCAGCGCTTCACCCAGGCCTTCGGCTTCGGCCGTCTCCAGAGCCCGCTGCCCCTGCTCCTCGGCAAGAACAAGATCGAGAACAAGAGCCTGAACTTCATCAACTCCGTGGGCGAATAAGCCCGAGCGGAGCCGCATAGAACGCCCTCGTCCCGAGCCGGACGCGGGCGTTTTTGCTTTTTCGGCGAAATTTTGCTATCTTTGTGGGAACACATTCAAACCGACCATGGAAGAGGACCTCCTGAACTACGACGACACCCCCGCTGAACTCCCTCAGGGCACGGCGGAATACAACGAGGACGACATCAAGACGCTCGTCTGGAACGAGCACATCCGCCGGCGCCCGGGCATGTACATAGGCAAGCTCGGCGACGGCTCGAACTCCGACGACGGCATCTACGTGCTGCTGAAGGAGGTGCTCGACAATGCCATCGACGAGTATATGATGGGCTTCGGGCGTCAGATTGACGTGGAGGTGTCGGAGGCCGAGGTCGTGGTGCGCGACCACGGGCGCGGCATCCCGCTCGGGAAGCTCATCGAAGTGGCCTCGCGGATGAACACGGGCGGCAAGTACGACTCGAAGGCGTTCAAGAAGTCGGTGGGCCTCAACGGCGTGGGTATCAAGGCCGTGAACGCCCTGTCGACGCGCTTCGAAATCATCAGCCACCGCGACGGCCAGCGCCGTCGCGCTCTCTTCGCCGCGGGTGAGCTCTCCGAGGACTCCGGCATCGAGCCGACGGAGGAGGACAACGGAACATTCGTTGCCTTCACGCCCGACGCCTCGATTTTCCGCGACTACCGTTTCCGCGAGGAGTTCATCGTGCCCCTGCTGAAGAACTACACCTTCCTGAACACGGGTCTGCGGATAGTTTTCAACGGCAAAGCCTTTGCCTCGCGGCGGGGGCTGCTGGACCTGCTGAGGGAGAACCTTACGCAGGAACCTCTCTACCCGATAATCCATCTGAAGGGCGAGGATATCGAGGTTGCCATAACGCATGCGAACCAGTACGGCGAGGAGTATTATTCCTTCGTCAACGGCCAGCACACGACGCAGGGCGGCACCCATCTCAGTGCCTTCAAGGAGGCTGTGAGCCGCACGCTTAAGGACTATTTCGGCCGGAATTTCGAATATTCGGACATCCGCAACGGCATGGTGGCCGCGGTGGCAATAAAGGTCGAGGAGCCCGTTTTCGAGTCGCAGACAAAGACGAAGCTGGGTTCGCGCGACGTGGGCCCTGAGGGCCCGACCGTAGCCAAGTTCATCGGTGATTTCATCAAGCGGGAGCTGGACAACTATCTTCACCGAGACCTGAGCGTAGGCGAGGCCATCCTCAAGAAGGTAATCGACTCGGAGAAACAGCGCAAGGCCATGGCCGGCCTGACGAAGAAGGTCAGGGAGACGGCCAAGAAGGTGAGCCTGCACAACAAGAAACTCTACGACTGCACGGTGCACCTGAGCGACGCCCGCGGCAACGACGAGCAGAAGGACGCGTCGAGCATCTTCATCGTCGAGGGCGACTCGGCAGGCGGCTCGATAACGAAAATCCGCAACGTGGCGACACAGGCCGTGTTCATGCTCAGGGGCAAGCCCCTGAACACCTACGGTGTGACGCAGAAGGTGCTGTACGAGAACGAGGAGTTCAACCTCCTCATGGCCGCCCTGAACATCGAGGACGGCATCGACAATCTGCGCTACAACAAGGTAATCATCGCGACGGACGCCGATGTGGACGGAATGCACATCCGGCTGCTGATGATAACCTTCTTCCTCCAGTTCTTCCCTGACCTGATAAAGAAGGGCCATGTGTACGTGCTCCAGACGCCGCTCTTCCGCGTGCGTAATAAGAAGACGGCCAAGCGGTCGGGGTCATCGCGCCGTAAGGGCGATGAGGCTCCGGCCGATGACACCGTATACTGCTACACGGACGAGGAGCGCCTGGCGGCCATCGAGCGCTTCGGACAGAACGCGGAAATAACGCGCTTCAAGGGTCTCGGCGAAATTTCGCCCGAGGAGTTCGAGGGCTTCATCGGCGAGAATATCCGTCTGGACCGCGTGAGCCTCCGGAAGGAGGACGGCGTGGCGGAGGTGCTGGAGTTCTACATGGGCAAGAACACGATGGAACGCCAGAATTTTATCATAGACAATCTTGTAGTCGAAGATGACAGCAGAATCAATGAAGACGAGGCCCTGGAGTGAGGGCCGTGTGGCGGTTTTTCCGGGGAGTTTCCGGCCTTTCACGGCGGGACATGCCTCGATAGTGGACCGCGCGCTCGGGCTGTTCGACAGGATATATGTGGCCGTGGGCGTCAACGCGTCCAAGGGCGAGGCCGGAGAGGCTGAGGCCGCGGCTTCCGTGGAGGCCATAACCCGGCACTACGCGGATGAGCCGCGGGTGGTGGCCCTGAGTTACCGCGGGCTGACGGTGGACCTCGCCCGCGAGGTCGGCGCGCGTTTCCTGCTCCGCGGGGTGCGCTCGGTAAAGGATTTCGAGTACGAGCGCGACATGGCTGACATCAACCGCAAACTTTCGGGGCTCGAAACGGTTTTATTATATAGCCTTCCCGAGCTGAGCGCGCTGTCGTCGAGCGTGGTGCGCGAGCTTGAGGGCTACGGGGCGGACGTTTCGCCCTTCCTTCCCTGAGATTCCGGGCCCGCGTGGCCGCATTAACTTGATTTACTGATAGGTTACAATGAAGAAATTTGCCATAAGCTGCCTCGTGTTGCTGGCGGCCGCGGGACTTGGTGTGGCCCAGCGCATGGAGCTCACCCCCTCGCAGAAACTCCGTGCCGCGGAGGGCATCATCGAGAATTTCTATGTTGAGGACGTCGACGGTCAGGAACTGACGGCGGAGGCTATCCGCGCGATGCTGAAGACCCTCGACCCGCATTCGTCGTACACGACGCCGTCGGAGACGGAGGAGTTCACAACGCCTCTGGAGGGGAAGTTCAGCGGCATAGGCATCACCTTCAATATGCTGGAGGACACCGTCTACGTAATCCAGACCGTGAGCGGAGGCCCTTCGCAGAAGGCGGGAATCGTGCCGGGCGACCGTATCCTTGCGGCTAACGACACGGTGATAGCCGGGAAGAAGATGAAGAATACGGACGTCATGAAGCATCTTCGCGGCCCGGAGGGGTCGGAGGTGAAGCTGAAGGTGAAGCGCGGCGACGAGCTGATTGACTTCGACATTGTGCGCGCGCAGATTCCCATCTACAGCGTCGACGAGACCTTCATGGCCGATCCGACGACGGGCTATATCGCCGTGAGCCGCTTCGGCGAGAGCACGGCTCAGGAAGTCCGCGACGCCATCCGCGCCCTTCGCAAGAAGGGGATGAAAAACGTGATAATAGACCTGTCGGGCAACGGCGGGGGCTATCTTGGCGCGGCATTCGATATGGCGGGGGAGTTCCTGCCGAAGAATACGCCCGTTGTGAGCACTTCGGGGCGCGCTGTGCCGTCGCAGACTTTCGTGACGGAGACGCAGGGCGACTTCCTCGAGGGACGAATCGTGGTGATAGCCAATCAGTACACAGCCTCGGCGGCGGAAATCCTTTCCGGAGCGCTCCAGGACAATGACAGGGGGCTCGTGGTGGGGCGCCGTACTTTCGGCAAGGGCCTGGTCCAGCGGCCTTTCCCCTTCCCTGACGGGTCGATGATACGCCTCACGACCTCCCGCTACTACACCCCCTCGGGCCGCTGCATCCAGAAACCCTACGAGAAGGGCAAGACCGAGGAATATCAGCTCGACATGCTGAACCGCATGAGCTCCGGCGAGCTCTGGCACGAGGACTCGATTCCGCGGCCCGACTCTCTTCGCTACGAGACCCTGCGGCGCCACCGCCCGGTCTACGGCGGAGGCGGTATCACCCCGGACGTCTTTGTGCCCGTCGACACGAGCTACTATTCGCCTTATTACCGCGACCTTATGGCCAAGGCCATCTTCAACCGCACGGTGGTGGGCTATGTTGACGCCCACCGTGCGGAGCTGCTGAAGGAATTTCCGACGGAGGAGGACTTCTACCGCGGTTTCAAACTCCCGGACAGCGTGACGCAGAATCTTTTCGAGCGCGCCACGGCCGCGGGCATAGAGTTCAAGGCGGCGGACTGGGAGCGCTCGGCGCCGATAGCGCGCGCCGTGATGACGGGCCTTATCTGCCGCGACCTCTACGAAAAGGGCAGCTACTACCGCTTCGTGGCGCCCCTGAACCCGGACTACACCGCGGCCCTCGAGCTCATCAACGACGAGCCCCGCTACCGCCGCCTTCTGGAAGGTGAGTTGCATGAGAAAGTGGATTGATCTATGGAAATTATGATATAAATATGGTATTAACAGGGATTTTTATGTATCTTTGTAAAAATTCTAAATATCCATGTCGAAGAAAGATCAGTCAAACCGCTTGACGAATCAACATAAAATAACTCATGGTGTAGTCGGTATATTCGACGACGAAGCAAAATTGCACGATTTTACGGTCGGGTAGGTATCTCATCTTGTTCTTATAATACTTCAAGAAGATTTCCCTAAGTTAACATTCAGACATAGAAAATCTATACGCAAGGAGGAAATAAACCAGTCTCTAAAAAAAATAGATGGTACAACCGTCCGCGATAGCGGGTAGACCATAAAAAGATAGCCGTCCAGATTTTT